>Ga0055584_100002533_pt1 | contig 18016 bp, 15 predicted proteins | sample OSDHelmetaG_FD_58716 | JGI IMG/M metagenome (GOLD analysis project Ga0055584, IMG submission 58716) | Pelagic marine sediment microbial communities from the LTER site Helgoland, North Sea, for post-phytoplankton bloom and carbon turnover... | ecosystem: Environmental > Aquatic > Marine >... | reverse complement strand
TCATTCTGCTTTACGGCTGACTGATGCGCAGATCAAACACATTCGGGAGAAACGGAAAGTTCCCGTTGCGTTGTCCAAGGAACGGGTCGATGAAGTCGGACGCATACGAGAAGTCCTTTTCCGAAGATCGGCCGGTCCCGCTCGCCTGACATTGTTCGATGGCGGTCACGAGGGCGATATGCCGACTGCGATCAAGTGGTTGGCGGCACAATCCAAGAAATAGATTCATCATGAAAAAACTTCTATTCACCATGCTGTTGTTCGCGTTGATTTCCAACGCCGAGGCCGCCAAACGACCCAACATTCTGTTCATCATTGTCGATGACCAGTCACCTTTCGATCTGAAGATCTACAATCCCAAGTCCGAGCTGGATTCTCCCAACATTGACCGACTCGCAGCCGGGGGCATGGTGTTGGATGGTGCCTATCACATGGGATCCTATAGCGGCGCGGTCTGCACGCCCTCCCGGCATATGGTGATGTGTGGGCGCACGGTGTGGCATCTGCCAAACCGTCGGGGAGCCAAGCAGGGACTCGTGCCACCCGACGTTGAGCAGAATACCATGGCGGCGGTGTTCAACCGCGCCGGCTATGACACCGTCCGCACGTGCAAAAAGGGCAACAGCTATGAAGGGGCGAACAAACAGTTCACCATCCGTAACGATGCCACCAAGCGCGGTGGTACGGCAGAAACCGGGAGTGCCTGGCACGCAGAGAACGTTCTGAACTACCTCAATGACCGAGAGCAGCAGAAGGAACGCAAACCATTCCTCATCTACTACGGGTTTTCGCATCCGCACGATGTGCGCGACGGCACGCCGGAGCTGTTGGCCAAATACGGTGCCACCAATCACCGCGACAAGGAATCGCTGCCTGCAGCCAAGGACAAGCAGCCGAAACTGCCGATCAACTACCTGTCGGCTCATCCTTTCCATCACGGCCATCCGGGACTGCGTGACGAGGTGAAAGTCAGTGGCGTCTGGGAACGTCGCGACGAGCGGACGATCCGGAATGAACTCGGTCGAGAATTCGCCTGCGACGAAAATATCGACATCCAAATCGGTCGCGTGCTGAAGAAGCTCAAAGCGATGGGGGAACTCGACAATACCTACATCGTCTACACGGCCGATCATGGCATGGCCATCGGTCGTCACGGGCTGCAGGGTAAACAGAATCTGTACGAACACACTTGGCGCGTGCCTTACATTGTCAAAGGTCCCGGTATCAAGGCCGGTTCGCGCGCACTCGGAAATGTCTACCTCCTCGATTCGCTTTCCACGATCTGTGACCTCGCCGGTATCCAAGCCCCGAACTCCAGCGAGGGCGTCAGCTTCAAACCTGTCCTGACCGGGAAGAAGGACATCGTTCGAGATACTCTTTTCGGCGTCTATTGTGGCGGCACGAAGCCGGGTATGCGCAGTGTGCGCAAGGGTGATTGGAAACTCATCAAATACGATGTGATGAATGGTGAGGTCCGGGAGACTCAGCTCTTCAACCTGGCCCGCAATCCGCATGAGTTCATCGCTCAACACGGCAAGGATCAGACGAATCTTGCGGGGACACCGAAGCATGCCAAGAAGTTGGTTGAGATGGAGGCCTTGCTGCTCTCTGAGATGCGGCGATTGCACGATCCCTACCGCCTTTGGAACCAGCCGGATGACGGCTTGGAGCCGCCCAAGCCGGTGAAACGGGAGCGGAAGACAAAGACCAAGAAGAAATAGGATTCGTGGTCGCCTGCTGTGAGGCCGAAATGATCTGAACCTGCCGTGATTGCGCGAAGCGTGATCACGGCTTTTTCGTGCCGTCAAACAATGGATTCTGCTGATTGCCAATTTTTGTTCTACGGAGCGCAATTTTCGCCTAGCGCTGGATTGGGCGGGGCGTACATTGATTCAGAACTCAACCAAGACTGAAAAATGACAGCAACATTGACAGACAAAAAAACGGCGGCCGAAGCAGTTGAACTTCGACCACAAGTAGTCGCACTCCAACGGATCATGGTTCCGCTGGATTTTTCGGACCACTCACACAAGGCGCTGCGCTATGCCATCAAACTGGCGGAACAGTTCGGCTCCGAACTTGAGCTGGTGAATGTCGTGACTCCGGTCGTCTATGCGGAAGGCATGGTCCTGCCCGCCGCGATGGAGAACCTGGATACCGTTACCGAAGAGCACTCCAAACGAGCGTTGGAAAAGATCAGTCGCCAGGAGGGCGTCAAGGAATTGACCGTGAAGACGACCGTCCTGCTCGGTAATCCCTATGATGAAATCGTCAACCATGCCAAAAAGCAGCAGACCGATCTGCTCCTGATCACCACGCATGGTCGGACGGGCCTACAGCACTTTTTGCTGGGAAGCACCGCGGAGAAGATTCTTCGCCACGCCCCGTGTCCGGTCATGGTCGTTCGTGACAAAGAGCACGAGTTTGTCTGAAGTCAGTCATGGTTGAAAGTGTCCCTGCGGGGACCGCCGCCGCATCTGTCTGGTGTGGCGGTCTTTTTGGCCGGCAAAGGGGAGCTTCTGGCTGTGGCGCACTCTGTCCGCTATTTTGGTTTCTTGACTGTCAGTGGGGCGCCAGTCGTTCCCGCGTAGAAGACAATGATCTCCGCCGGTTCATCGGTGTTGTTTTCCCCGTGATGCCAGACATTGACCAGCTCAACAATCGCGTCACCGGCTTTCAGAATACGTTCCTTGCCATCCTTTTTGACCACTCTCAATTTTCCCCGCAAGAGAACTCCGGCATTGATCATCGGATGCTCATGGACAGCGAGCTTGGTCTTGGGCGGAATTGTGATTCGGAGAATGGTGATTTCCGGTTTGCCTTTCGGGTAGGCCGGTAGCGCTGTGCCGTCCCAGCTGGATCCAGATTTGGTCAGCTGTTCAACTTTGATATTGCCGTCGCCATCGTGTCCAAATAGCGGACCGCTGCTTGACAGAATAAGGCAGAGCGTAATTCCGAACTGTATCGTCTTCTTCAGCATCAGCATCAGTCCCCGGAGCCTCGCTGGATCGCAGAGTATGAGCGAGGCGAAAGGAACCCTGACACCGACGTGATCAGCGACGTTTCTTTGCGACTAGTGGTTCTAGGAACGCCGCGACCCGCCGGCCGAGAAACGCGTTTCCCTGACCGTTGAAGTGGCAATCATCGCGATTCTGAAGTTTGGCAAGTCGGGGAGTGATGGCTGCGAAAAGGTCGTTGATGGGAACTTCGTGTTTTTCCATCACCTTGGCGGCCGCCGCATTGCGCTCGATGATTGAGGCTTTGGTAAATCTTTTTTCCGGAACGTCGGGGAGGGGAGTTGTGTTGGCCCAGATAACCTTGGCACCCGTCTTTTTCAATCTGAGGACGAGTTGTTCCAAACGACCTGAGTAGTCAGCGATTTTGGTGTTGCGGTCGTGGATGCCAAAGTTGAAGTGAATGAAGTCCCATTTGCCGTCGCCGAGCCATAGGTCAATCTTTTGGAGGCCACGCGCGGTGGGACCGCAGTTGGCGGGCGCGCGATGGACATTGGCCTTGCCGACGAGGGCTTTGCGCACCGTTTCGGTGTAGGCGCGGGACACAGAGTCACCGATCAGCAGTATGCGTGGCAGTTTGGGATCATCCACAACGAAGTCCCAGGCGTTGGCCTGGCCGGCGACCTTCTGACGTTTGTGGATGGGGAGGTAGAAACTACCAAGTTCGGCCTGCAATACCCGTTCCCAGTCTTGGTGCTTGGGCGAAAGGGTCTTCACCCATGTCTGGTATTTTCTGTCCGTCTCGGCGGCGAGTCGGGCCTTCTTCTCGGCGGCTTCTTTGGCATTGGTCGGTTCGCCCTTTTGGGCATCAACGACTGTAATGGCGAACAGAAGTGCGATCGCGATCGCTGACAGTTTTTTCATAATGCTGGCAGAATTTGCTGAGGATGTTTTCAGGAGACAAAGGTGCAGACGTATTCGCAAACGCCATCTTTGACTTCGATGTCGAAGCCGGAATTTGCGGGAACATCAAATGATTCACCGGCTGAGTGGGTTCGGGTCTCTTCCTGTCCGTCGATTTTCACCAGGCATTCCCCGGCCACAACTTCCATGAGTTCGGCGGCCTCGGTTCCAAAATGAAACTTGCCCGGGAAGATCAACCCCAGGGTCTTCGTGGAGTCATCAGCTAAGCGGATAGTGTGGCTGACAACTTTACCGTGGAAATAAAGGTTGGCTTTGGCGATCGCCGTGACGTTGGGGAACTCAGCAGTGAGTTTGGCTGAACCTTTGAATTTGGCATCGCGGTCGAACACCAGCTTACCGACCACTTCGAGGCGATCGCATTGTAATAGAGACGGGACGCCGTTGATCAGGGCTTCGTCCAATTGGTCGACCAGCTTGTAGTGATCGGCTTCCAGTTTCACGAGAGGAGGAACGCCATTGCGATCGGGATGCAATTCCAGTCGGAAGTCATCGGTGACGACATAGGCATCGGAACGAAGCGTGAGCAAATCGGCCGTGGTTTTGACCGGCGCAAAGCGCGTGCGGGGCACTTCCACGGCGGTGGCTCCTTCAAAGCATGCTATGGCGCTGCCCATGGCGGTCTCGAGTTGGATGACCTTTGGGGACGTCTTGTCTCGAGGGTCGACCGTCTTGCCGTTGCGGATGACCGCAAGCGGGAGGAAGCCTCCTTGTTCATCGAGGGCCCGTTTGAGGCGTTCGAGGTTGATCCAGAGGTTGTTGGTATTGAAGTAGCAATGCCGGTCGATGTCCTGGAACGATTCACTGTCAGCATCGGAACATTGGGCTGACTCGCGCAGCAGCAGGCCGCCGTTCCGGGCATCGACGGCGAGATGGCCGCCCTTGCGGTCTGCGGCCGTGCGCCGCGTGACTTCCATCAGGAAAGGGGCGCCGGATTCGGCGAAATAGCTGAGGAGATTGAGGTTTAACGTCGCACCGAGATTGTCGGAATTGGAGACGAAGGCGTAGCGGACTCCGGCGTTGAGGAGTTCGTCGAGTTTGCCTGAGCTGAGAATGGCGGGATAGAGGTCGCCATGACCCGGTGGACACCATTCAAGGTCGGGATCAGTGGGCCAAGAGATCGGTTTCAACGATGCGGCTTCGAGCTTGGGTGCCTTGCTCTGGACGAACTCGAGAGCTTCGGGTTCGCCAAGTTCAGGATACTTCTTGAGAAACTCACGGGTATCGGCGCTGGTGGAGAAACTGTTCATCAACAGGAAGCGCAATGGCATTCCATGGCGTTTGCGCAGGGCGAGGATTTGCCGCGCGGTCAGGTCGAGGAAGTTCAGTCTGTCGCGGACTTCAAGCAGCGACTTGGCCTTCTGCAATCCCATGCCGGTGCCGAGTCCGCCGTTGAGCTTGATGATGACGGTGGATTCCAGGAGGGAACTGTCGGCCGCGCCATTGCTGGCGGGAAGATCGTCCAAAGTGGGCAGAGATTTGACCGGTTGGATGTCACCCTCCGGAATGAGCATCGGCTTGCCTCCCTCGAGCACGCCGACGTTGTGTTCAAAGGCCCGAATGGCAACTTCACTCACCCCGGCGGCTTCCATTTTCTCCCGTATCGAATCCATTTCGGGGATGGTCGGAACGGCTGGCTCGATCGTCAACGAATTACATTGTCGTAACTGTCCATTGAGAATTCAGGCACATTCAAAATGGAACGATTCCGGCCCGCGCATCTGCATGCGCTGGTTACCTGAACGGCGGCCTATCCTGAACCTGCAAATCGTCAGAGCAAATTCACATCCGCCGCAGCTAGCGCGATTTGGCCTGTTTGGTCGGCATGGTGAAGTAGAAAGCGGCACCTTTTCCTTCTTCGCCTTTGGCCCAGACACGGCCTTCGTGGCGTTCGATGATCGTCTTTACATTGGCAAGGCCGATGCCGGTGCCTTCGAATTGCTTGGTGCTGTGGAGTCGTTGGAAGACGCCGAAGAGCTTGTCCATATACTTTTCGTTGAATCCCGCACCGTTGTCTTTCACAAACAGGGTGTTGCCATTTTCGCCGTCGGCGTGGGGCAGGGCACCTATTTCGATCACGGCTGGATCACGTTCGCGAGTGAATTTCACGGCGTTGCCGATGAGATTGGCATAGACCTGCCGCAACAGGTTTCGGTCCCCCTTGACGTTTGGAAGGCCGGTGATGATCCATTCGATTTTGCGTCCTTCAAGATCGTGGCGCATGCCGTCGCAGGCCTCTCGGGCGAGGGTGTCGAGGTCGACGGCATTCATGATCATGTCGGCCCGCCCGAGACGGGAAAAGAGCAGCAGATCATCGATCAACTGTCCCATCCGGCTGGCTTCTTCCTTGATGATCTGCATGTAGCGAGCGGGATCTTCACCGGTCTTTTCACCCAGTTCACCGGCGAGCAGCTCGATGAAGCCTCCAAGGTTTCGCAAGGGCGCTCGGAGGTCGTGTGAGACGGAGTAGGAAAATGATTCCAGTTCCTGGTTCTTCATCTCCAGTTGTTCGGTACGCCGGGCGACGCGACGCTCGAGTTCCTCGTTGAGCTTGTGAATCTGTTCGGCCTCTTTCAGTGAGGTGATGTCCAGGCCGATACCACCGGTGAGGCGTTCGCCTGAAGCTTCTTCGATCAGGAATTGAATGAGGGTCCACCATTCCCGTTTGCCGGAATACAGATCCACTTCCTCGACGGTGATGGCGGGTTTGTCGAGTTGCAGCCCAGAGGTGTTCTCATTGAATTTCTGAGCGGTTCGAGCGGGCCAGATCTCCGTGTCGTTCCGGCCCAATACTTGTTGGCTTGTGCGACCGGATTTTTTCAGGAACCCGTTGTTGCAATACACGTACGCCCCTTCCGCATTTTTCAGGAATGCAGCGGCCGGATTGTTGTCCATGAAGGTGCGGAATCGTTCTTCGCTGGCGCGCAACGCCTTCTCGCGATCTTGGAGATTGTCGACCATTCGGTTGAACGCAGAGGTGAGTTGCCCGATCTCATCGCTGCTGTCGTTTTGTACCCGTTCTTCGTAGTCCTTCCCGGCGGTCGATCGGTCTGACACCTTGGCCAATGCCACGATCGGTTCGGTTATGAATCGTTGCAGCAACCACGTCAGGACGGATGCCACCAGCACGAGCGCAACCAGAAGACCGCCCAGAACTTTCGACTGTCGGCTGAGGCGTTGTTGCAGATCGGAATAGTTGGCGCGCAGAATCAATTTGCCGACCGGTTCGCCTTCACCACTGTATACAGTCCGATTGAGGGTGGCACCGTCGCTCTCGGCAATGACACCATCCTCCGACTTCACGGCGCCGAATTGTGTATCCTTGTTCCTGCGATACGACGCAAATCGGGCCGCTGACGAATCCAACAGCAGTGCGGATTCCATCGCAGGTATGGCGGCCAGCTTCCCCAGCAATTCGTTGGCACGTTCGTGGTCACCAAACTCCATTCCCGCGCCGAGCAAGGTACTCAGAATATCGGCCTTGGATTCGAGCACGCTGGCGACGCGCTCCTGGTAGCTGATGTACTCAAACGCAGCGATCGCTGCGACGCAAAGAATCAGCGCCATCGCGCAAGTGCCGGTCAGAGCAAACATCAGCTTCTGACGGATGGATAGGTTGCGGATGAACCCCATGGTCTGGTTGTATGATCGGTCGGGTTGGGAACGCCGACCGGCGAAGATTAGGCGGATACATCGGCTTAGAAAAGCTCCACTTGGGTTTTCTCGCAGTCGATTTCTACGGAGCTTTCGGGTAGAGCTGCGTCAGCGTTTTCTCCGCAAGTTCAGACAGGGTCTTGCCAATCGGATTGTCTTCGCGTGATATGGTGGAGACGGTCAATTCGACGGCCTTGCGAATATCGGAACCACCGGCCTCAATCACGTCCGCGACCACCGCTCGCCAAATCTTCGGGTGTTCCGACTCGGTCCATTCTCCTCGTCCGCGACCAAAGTGGGCCACTGCGAGATAGCGAAGAATGGCTGACTCCATGATACCCGCCACAAACTTGGGCGACCATGTCACGCGTGCCTCTTTTGCACCGCGCACAAAATTGAAGCCCTCAGCTGCCGCGACGCCTCCGGTGGCCCCGAGCAATCCTCCGATCAAAGCACCACCGCCAAATGTCAGCCCGCCCGCCGTGAGGTCGGCTGCCAATCCGGATAACGCGCCACTCAGGAAGCCTCCGATAGTGGCGGCGACGCCTTTGTTGGCTGGTTGTTTCATGGCGAAGTCATCTTCAAAGCGATCTTCGATGATCCGGGCCGCTTCACCTGAAAGTTCATGCAACTTGATGATGTCGGTTGCCGCGGCCGTAAGTTCCCGGATCATGCGCTCTCCAAGCTTGGCCATGGCTTGCTTTTGCGGTTCCCGAAAACTCTCCGAGACGGGGCTGAGTATCTTCTCGGCCAGGTTCTGTGGCGGGAGTGGTTCGCTGTCCTGAACGATTATGTTCAACGCCTTGCCGAGGCGATTGAACGCTTGCTGAAACCGATCCAGATTGCGATCGCGATTGTGATCCAGGCATTCTTGCATCAACCCTTTTCGATCAGCGGGAATGACGTCCTTCACTTTTTCCCAGAGCACTTCCTCCTGCACCCAACAACGGGCAAACGCGTCAAACGCCATCACTTCAGTTGCGTTTGAAATTTTGGCGAAATGTTCGCGCCAGCGCGCCACCTCACGTTCGTCTCCTTCGTGATCCTTCGGCGGTCCCATCTGGTTCAGGAGCACCACGATCGGTTTGCCCAACCACTCGAGTATCTGCATTTCAGGCCTGATGTAGGAAGCCTCCTCCGGATCTTCCGCGGCGTTGGCCAGGTAGAGCACCGCATCGGCGTGATCTTTCACATTCAGGATCGCCTGTTGGCTGCACCAGAAGGGGCGGTCCGTGAATCGGTCCCACGTTTGGGTGAGGAAGCCGAGCACGGCGCGGTCCGAAACCTTCAATCGCTTCCAAAGTCTGAACGAATCTCCAAAGCCCGGCGTATCCCAGAGATTCAGCAGCACACCGTCTTTCGTCTGCATCAATACGTGCTTCTCGGCAACGTCGGTCACGTGCGATTGATCGAACACTTCACCGATGTCCTTGCGCAGCAGCGTACGAGCGAGCGTCGTCTTGCCCACGTTCGTGTGGGAAATCAGGCTGAGGTGAATCTGCGGATCCATCATGCGTCCGCCCTCATGAACAGGGGGTTCAGCGCGTAGGTTTTCAGAAAGTTCACCCAGCTTTCCTTACGCTTGGTCAGACGATTTGAAAAATCAGGATCGCCACCAAAACGTTTTGTGAACGCGTCGCCATCGAGATAGACCAACAGTCGTTCTCCCGGGACTTTTTCCTGCAGCAACTTGATGGCATCGCCCTGCACCTCGTGCTCGGGAGTCGCGGACAGATTGAACATCAGCACAGTTCGATGAGCCTCGGGTGCGGCCGGGGTAAATGCCGCGAAATAGTTCTCGATTTCCGAGTAATCTATTTTCTCCCGATAGTCGATATTGACCGGACCACCCGCTTCTCCAAACGCGAACAGGCGGATCAATTCGCGATCTTTCGGTTTCAGTTCCAGGTTGAAGGGGATCACGCAGATCTGTTTCGCCTTTGGGTTGGAACGATCTTCCAAAGCCATGTCAGGTGCCGGGGTCAGACCCAGTGCATTGACGTCCAAGGGGAACTCGGCCTGCAGACGTCCGGCCTTGCCCGCGCTGCCTAACGCCAGCAGGAGGCGAGGCAAACCGATGAACAGGAGGCAGGTCACCGCGTAGAGATGTATCCAAGTGGCAGCATTTTCACCTTTCGAGCCCTGCGACCAGGAAAGCTGCGCCAGTCGGTCTGCGTTCGGAAGCTCGATGCCGGATACCCACGCCGCGGTGCCCAAGGTGAAGCGCAGAAACTGTTCCAGCGATTCACCATTGAGAAACGTGCTGCTCCAGCCCGCGCGATACTCAAACGCCAAGCCGCGGAGATACATGCCCAATACCACACCCAGGGCAGCCATGATGGCGGCAAGATGCAGGTTCACCTTGATGCGTTCGGATATGAGCGCCTGCGACTGGGGGATCCATCGCCGGAAGAATTCTTTGCGGATCATCAGCCATGGAATCACTCCGCTCACAGCACTTTCGCCAGTTCCGTGAAGTGAATCTGATCCCCGAGCCAACCAGGCTTGCAGCGGTTTCCACAGACCGGATGCCGGTTTGGCTGCGCCGACAATCAACAGGGCGTAGATCAGGATATTCCACGCCAGCAGGCTGAACACTGGAAACGAGATCAGATTTATTTGGCCGGATTTGGAGAATACGTTTGTTCCGAGACCGAATATCAAAGCGACGGCGGGGATCACCCACGGAATCCAATTTGGAATCACGGGGTTGGAATTGAACTCCGAAAGTTCGCGATGCTCGGCGGCCAGTCGGTCGAACTGTTCCACCAGACGCCCGTTTGTTGCCTCCGGCAGTCGGGCCGGAAGGAGCGGTCGTGCGCCTTCCACGGAATGGATCGCCGCCACCCAACAGGTCTTTCTTGCCGCGATCTCGTCCATCATCCGGTTTTCAGAAGCCGTCGTCAGTCAGTTCTTTGGCATCCCGGAACAGGCTGATTTGCCAGTCGGTGACGCGCATGTAGGTGAACGACCAGCCGCGCGCAAATTCCGCCGGCATGAAGACCATGTCGGCCGTCGCATTGCTGGTGCCATCTTTGTTTGTCATCAGGCCATAGATGAAACCGGACGTAGCGAAGTAGAGCATAACCAGCCAGAACGCCCAGGAGAGCAGCTGTTTGGCCAGTGAATCTTTCCATGGATCCTTGCCATCCTTGTTTTTGACGTCATAGGGCTCCTCTTCCTCCTCCGGACGTTTGTACTGCTCATCATACTCGGAACCTGCCTCTTCCTCGTATTCTTCTTCGGCTGCTTCATCGGACATGGCGGCACTGTATATCCGATCCGGCCGAATGTTAACCCCGCGTTGGGATTCACTTGGTTTTGAGCTCTTTGCGCCAGTGGCCGAAGCGGTTCACTTTCGGGAAAGCTTGGCCTTCCGGCTTGGCGTCGAGTGTGGAGATGCCTTCCGCGTAGAGGAGATCCCCGGTGTAGCCGTCGTGAAAGCGGACGACGACCTGGGGTTCGTCGAAGGCAAGGTATTGGTAGCCGGGACCGTCGTTGAGGCCGTGGCGGACGATGTTGTTAACGTTTACGACCGTGTAGACGCTGTGGCGCTGGCGGAGGTAGTGGACGTTGTCCGGATTGCCACCGCACCACTTGATCTTCACCTTGCGGCCTTGGCTGTCGAACCATCCGCCGAGTGGTGGAAGTCCTGCTGTGCCAAGCGGATGCCCCGCTGAATTCATCGGTGAGCAGAGGAACTCCCAGACATTGTCCGTGATCTGGGCGGCGAAGGGATGGTGCACGTCACCCGTCAGGATCAGGACCGGCTTCTGAATTTCGTCCAAGGCATTCAGCAGGATCTCACGTTCGTGCACGTAGCCGGCAAAGCCATCGCCCTTGGTTTTGGTGTCCGTGCCGCGGACGTGGAAGGCGGAATGGAAGATCACCCACGGATCTCCGGAGACGACGAAGATGAAATCTGCTGCGGTGTTCTTTGCCGTATCGAGAAACCACTTGCGCTGAACGTCACCGAGGATGTGTTCCTTGGGATCGTTTGCCTTGTCCGGTCCTTTGAATCGGGTGCGTTCACTCCGGGTGTCGAGGAAGATGAAGTGGCAATTGCCAATCACGCGATCAAAGTAGCGATGAGTGCCAATGCTGTAGGGCGACTTGGCGGTGGACTTGAACGCCGGTGAAACCTGGAGGCGATGTTTGTCGATGACCTTCCCCACGCGATAAACACCGGTGTTGAAATTGCCGCGCTCTTTCCGGTTCGGTCTTTTGACACCTTTATACCAAGCCCCAATGTGAAGCGTACTGATCTGTTTCGTCGTGATCGTTGAAAAGTCCGCATTCGGGTCGTGTAGAATCGTTTCCCCTTTCTTTACGTCGGCCGAGCCGAAGCGAACCGGTGCATGATGCGGGGCAATGTCGTTGGCCCAGTTGGCGTAGTATTCCCACACCTGCATCGCCGGATCGCGCACCAGATAGTTGCCGTCGCCACGGCCGACCTCACCGGCACCGTCAATGTTGTCCGTCATCTCATGATCGTTGAACATCGTGAACATCGGCACATGTCGCAGGAAACGATTCAGCGAACGACCGCGATCAAGGTAGAGCTTGTAGTTGCTCTCCAACCCGGTCTTGTTCCCGTCCAGGGTTTCCTCGTAGGTGTAATCCCCGTTGATGATGTGAAACGAGAGTTTCTCTCGATGCCGCTTCCACATCGTGTTGAACACCGGCGGGTTGGCGTAAATGCCATAAGTGTCGGTTGGCGATTTCTGCCGCTGGCATGACCCGACCGTGAAGGAGAAATTGAAACGACCCTCGGGATTGTATTTGTGCGCAAAGCTCGTCTTGTCCGGCAGCGTTTTGAACGACGGCCACGGATCATCCACCGAGGCCCGAATATCCACGATCTCTCCGAGCAACTTGACCGCGTAGAAGTAACGAGTATTGGGTGCCAGTTTGTCGACCGTGACCCACCCCGTAAAATCCTGCTCACTCTTCGTCGTTCCCTTGTGGACTGGCGCCTCGTCGAATGGCACCGATTTGCTGACGACGATCTCGAACGGCATCACCGCTTTCGTCCGAACCCAAACCGTCACCGATTTCTCAGTGATCCGCCCCAACACTGGCCCGTGAGTAATTCCCAGGCTCTGATAAGGCACCACATGATTCGCCACCGGATCCGGCCAATATTGAGCCAGGACAGTCGGTGAAGAAACAACGACCATCGAGGCCGCGATGAATACGCGTAGCATCCCCGTACGCTACCGGTGAACTCGCTTTCGTCCCAGAAAAAGGATGCCGACCAATGATGATTCTCATAGGCATGGAAGGCGTCCTATTCACGGAGACGATATCTTGCAAGCGGCTCCAATTTGATGCCTTTCAACTCAGTTGTTTTTCCCTCCGCTACTGAAACTTTCTTGCTCTTGTAGAAGACCGTCGAAGGCCTTTCGGACTTGTAGCGATCACGAATCTCAAAGTGATAAATCCCGGTCCTTAGTCCGCCTATTTCAGAATCTGAACTTGGGCCGAGGAAAACACCAATACCACCAATACGTTCAATGGATCCCGTTTGATGTTGAAAATATGGCACGACAAATGGGCCCATTTTGGATGGTCCTGTTGTTGCAAATTTATCATCGGACAAACTTGCTCTGATCTTGCCGGTCTTCTGAATCTTGATATGAATCTCATTGTTTCTGATCAATGTCTTCAAATCTTTGAACTTACGGAGTGTCGTATGGTAGCCGTCAGCGCTGATAAATCCGATGCTGCCTTCTTTGGGAAGGCGCTTCAGTACGACATGTCCCTTCGTGACCGGATGATCTCTGTAAATCGCTTCCGCAAATTCACCATCAACATTCCGGAACAAATAGAATTTCCCCACGGACAGATTCTTTCCGTCTCCATCAAGAAAAGAAACCTCGATTGAATCCAAGGCAAGCGCAGCAGGCGGGAAAACGATCGCCAAGGCCACGTGGAGCGCGCGCAACATCATCAAACGCTACTTGCGAATCGGATCACTTCCCAGAAAAACGATCTATGTCTACGGACGATTTCTGTTTCCAGTATTTCCACCGGGAACCACCGTTACTCGCCAAGGCGAGGGCATGATACAGACACGCAACGGTGATCGAGCAAGAAAGAGTAGAGTTCTTGCTTTCCATTGGGGAGCACGCCACGAGGAATGGGAGGCGAGAAACTGGAGCAGTTTGGTGAACAGGTTTGGGCGAAAGTCCTGAAGGTGCTGGATGAACTGGGGTTCTACGGGATCTATCAGACGGATGTGACGCCGACGAACATCTCGATTTGAGTGCCGCCTCAGATTTGAGGCAGTGTTCTTGCCCTGTTCACATTCGAGAAATCCTGCAAGAGGGCTCGGTCTCTACTATTGGATAATCTTCCTGGTCTGAAGATCGAAAAAGCATTTTGCGCAGGCTTTGACATCTTCCAGAGCGTCATGTCCGCCATCGAAGTCCTCGCCGAAAAGTTTGATGTGCAGCTCGGAAAGGGTGGGCCATTTGTATCCATACTTCCCGGGCAACTGACAATATTCTGTCGTCGCTTCCTTGGTGCAGATCTTTTCCGGTTTGTTTTTGGATCGAATCTTTTCGCGAATACATTCGGCACCGAGAACGGGATGATCGTAGCTCATGTTGTGTGCGATCAGATACTCCGACTTCTCGATCATCTGAATGAAACCCAGAAGTGCCTCACGAATCGGGATTCCTTTTTCGCGGGATTCGCTTTGGCTGAATCCGTTGTCGATCCAGAATTTCTCCACCGGGATTTCCCATCCGTCCGGTTTGATCAGGTCGACCCGGTGATCGACGAGGTTCCTGTTGGCGTCAAAGAACGCCCATGCCAGCTGAATGACCCGTGGCCAATTGTCGACGTCCTTCATAGGAGCATCGTATTTCTTGGGCAGACCCGTCGTCTCTGTGTCGAAAACAAGGAACATAGGATTCGTTTTTGCTGAGCATCAAAGATTGTGCAATCCAGGCCGGGAGGCGAGCTTTGATATCGTGTAAGCGTTCAAGATGAGATGGGTGCTTCTGTACCCAGCCGGGTGTTACAGGTCTTGGACTAATTGGAGTCCTGTGGAAGTTGCGCGCGGACATCATTCCAAGAAAATATCAATCTGATCTCGCGGCTTTGAAGGCCGCGTCTTGGAAGCGGGCGGAGCGTTTGCCATGGGTGCGGAAGATGCCACGGAGATTGTGGGCGATGTCGGGGACCTTTATCAACTCGCTGGAAATGTTCTTTTTGCGCAGCGCAGATTGAAAGGATTCGGCGGATTTCAGCCAGACGTCTTGGTCTCCGCAGAGGAGGAGGAATTCTGTGCCGTTCTTGCGCACGGTTTCATGATTCTTCGTCAGGAAGTGGTAGGTGTCGTTCTGTCGAATCAGCTTCGGATCACTCCGCAGATTGCGCTCCAAGATATTGAGAATGAAGCGGTTCTCGGAGTTCGCCAGATCGATCGCGCCGCCGCCGCCGCCCATGGCGGCGCAAAACATGTTCGGATACTTGATCGCGAATTTCAGCGCTCCGCTGGAGCCCATCGAGAACCCATGCGCGGCGCGTCCGGTGCGATTTGCTATGGTGTGGAAATCTCGGTCGATCGTGGGAATCAGTTCCCGGATGATCAGGGATTCGACCATCTGTTTGCCGTCCGCGTGATCCATGTAGCCAGAGCGAAATCCATTGGGGTACACAAGTATCACCGGATCGATTTCACCGGCCTTGGTGAGTTCAATCCAGGCATGCGCGGTGAACAGCGTGCTGGATTCATTGCCGCCTCCGCCATGCAGCCAATAGACAACGGGGTAGCGGCGGTCGTGGTTCTCCTCATATCCAGACGGCAACACAACGTTGTAGCCGACCTGCTTTTTCATGAAGCGGCTTTCAAGGGTGAAGTGCTTCAGGCCGGGGATTGAATTCAGCTGCGCCTTGCTGGGTGGCTTCACCCAGACATCCTGACCGGTCGCTACAAAGACGAAACAGAGCCAGGTGATAAGGTGACGGAACATAGACCGACTACGGAATCAGATTCAGGGTGTAGTAGGCTTGGGCGTGGAGCAGAGGATGGCCGTCCTTGCTCAGCAACTTGGATGCGTCGAGTTCGTGGACGTAGCCTTCGCGAAGGCCTTCGATTTTCAGTTCGACGGACAGGCCGTTCTTGGATGGCTTGGCCTGAGTGACCTTGAGGGTCTGGTTGTCGATCTCATCACTGCCGTAGCTGGAGTGGTATTTGTAGGTGTAGCTGATGAGGGAATAGTTTTTCGGGTTCTTGGCAACGGCTGCTTTCACGGGTTCTGTGAAGGTGAGGCGGAAGCCGTCGGGACGGGCCTCCATGGTCTTGATCTCGAAGGGCATCTGCTTGGTCCAGACGATGCGTTGGAGGCCGTAGCTGCGGGTGCCGAGGGAGTTCCAACCGCGGTTGCTCTGGCCGACGAACATCGAGCCGTCTTTGCCCCATTCCATTCTGAGGGCGGCGCATTGGAGTCCTTCGCGGAAGCGGAAGCAGGCGCCTTGGTATTCGCCTTTCACCTTTTCCAAGAAGATGCGGGAGACGAAACTCATGGTGAATTCGCCGACGAAGAGTTGGCCGGCGAAGGGTCCGAATTTGCCTTTGGTGGTGTCGCACAAGACGTCGGTGGAGCTCATGCCGACCTTGCCGTAGGGGAGCCAGACTGCGGGCAATTTGTAGGGCCCAATCTGCTCGGCGGCCTGGGCGACCGTGAGTCCGGCGGGGAGCTTGCCGTCGATCTTGAAAGTCGCGCCGGGCAGATCCGTGAACTTGAGCGAATCGGCGTGGCCGTGAAAGGCGCCCTTTCGCACGTGCACCAGCGGGCAGGTTGGAAACCAGTTGCCTTGTTGGTCGGTGGCAAAGATGTCGCCGGCGAGGTTCATTCCGATGCCGCTGGGTGAACGGAAGCCACCGGACATCGGGGACATCTTTCCGTCGGGGCTGATCTTGAAACTCCAACCGCGGAAGGCGTTGTCGCTCATGTTTGGTCCCTTGCCGATGGCGCAATTCAGTGTGATCCACGCATTGCCATCGAGATCGAACTGCGGTCCATAAGCGTATTCGTGGTAGCTTCCAGAAACTCCCCAACCTTTGGCGACGGTCATGTATTCGTCGGCCGTGCCATCCCGGTTGCGGTCGGCGATGCGGGTCAGCTCCGTGCGTTGGACGGTGTAGAAGGAGCCATCACGGTAGGCGAGACCGAGCGGTTCGTGCAGGCCGGTGGCGAACACCTCGTACTTCGCTTGCTTTGGGTCGTAAGCGTTGGAGATCGTCCAGATCTCACCCTTGCGCAGGGCTACCGCGATGTTGCCGTCAGGCATCTGGGTCATGCCGCTGATTTCCAACTTCAGTTCTTCCGGAAATCCATAGGTTTGGACTTCGTAGAATTTGGCCTCGCGAGCAGACTGTTCATTGGCCGATGAAACGCTGATACCGAAAGCGAGCAGGAGGGATGCGTAGAGTCGTTTCATTGGTTTACCATTCGTAGGTTACCGAGGATTGCGCGGTCACATTGACCTGGAGGTGATTGCCATCGGCGGTGGTCAATATCCGCGCCGGGGTGCGCGTGCGGATCTTCAGCCTCCCGTCCACGGTCCAGGATTGGCCGGACTTCACGATCGACTTGCCGTTGGCAACTTCGATCCACTTGGATTGCATGCCGGATTTCTTGGCAATGGTCCGGGTCATACGTTTGCCGCCGCCGGAATCCGGCAACAGCACGTCGGTGAACGATTCGCCTCCAATCTTGTAATGAAAGATCGGGTGCCCCGTTCGCAAGTGGAGTTGGTAGCCGGCGAATTGGGCGACATTGTTCTTCTCGTGGACGGGAGGGTTGGGTTGGATCCGAATCACGTCGGTGCCTTGGGGTTTGGCGAGCGGCGTGAAGCGGTCGTGCCAGGTGGATTCGGCGTCTAGGAATTTGCCGGTCCATACCATTGCCCAACGCGGATTCTGGGAATCAAAGGCGGCATGGGTCGAAGCCGGGTAGCCGACGGCTACGGCATGCATGCCGGCCTGTTCCATGAAGGTGCGGAAGACGATGGGTTTTTCCGCTGGCCTGAGCATAAAGTCGCCGGTCTTCTCCAGGCCGAGGGGCAGCCGTGATTGGTCGAGTTCGTTGAGGTAAACCCAGACACTGTCGATCTGGCGGGCGGTGCTGTTTCCGTTGCCTTTCAGCATCGGTTTGCCCTTGGGCCAGAAGGATGGCATGCGGGTCCCGGGACGGTATTTTGCAGGATCGATGACGTAATCCCTAAACCAGGCGGGTCGTAGGCGCTTGGCTGAATGAGCCAGATCCATTGCCTGGATGCCGAGCGATCGCTTGCCGTTCAACTGGTGGCAGGTGATGCAGCTCAGACCTTTGATGCCCATCAGGGCACGGCCCCACATGTTCCTGCCGACCTGGAATTCTTCGCCGTCTCGTGCGGTCGGCTTCTCGGTG
>Ga0055584_100002532_pt1 | contig 18017 bp, 17 predicted proteins | sample OSDHelmetaG_FD_58716 | JGI IMG/M metagenome (GOLD analysis project Ga0055584, IMG submission 58716) | Pelagic marine sediment microbial communities from the LTER site Helgoland, North Sea, for post-phytoplankton bloom and carbon turnover... | ecosystem: Environmental > Aquatic > Marine >... | reverse complement strand
GGATTCATCATGTTGGTGGCGTTGGTGTTGCACACCTGGGTGCAACGCAAGCAGCTGCGGTATTTGTTCACCGCGCCAGAGTGGGCGCTGAACCCACGCGCCGCCATGACCCGCGCGCGCGGGGACGTCGAGTTGGCCGAAGATGCACCCGCGCCCACCACCGAATTCGATCTCAAACCGGTCCGCTGAACGCGTCTGCGACATCACAGCGGTCATCGGACAACTACAGCGCAACACCCCACCCGTCGGCGATGCTGTCCTCGGCTGCGGCAGTCAACCTCGTCGTACGGTGGCTGTGCTGGCAGGCTGCTATTGCAGCGGCCTCCCGACCCAAACCGGTCCCGGCCGTTGATCACCAGCCAACTGACCCGCGGTCTCGATCCCGACTAGGCCGCTGCCCATCGTTCGCCCAGCACCGGCCAGTGACCCAGGTCACGTAAATCATTCAAAACTTCTGCAGATTTAGTGCATCTAAAACCGGTACTAGCCGCGAAGTAATGGTTGTACACCCCGACGGCGGGTGGGAGACAAAGGAGAACAACCATGAACATAACGAAAATGCTCGCGGCTGGGTCCGCAGTCGCTCTGGCTGCCACCCTGGGAACCGCGGCGGTACCAGCCAATGCGGCCAAGGGCGACACGCCCCTGGCCTCGGTGATTCAGGATAATAAAGACTTCGACGTCCTATACGGCGCAGTAACTGCTGTTCTTGCGGACAATCCGGATTCGGCCGTGAGCGTGCTCACAGACGGTTCCGTGAAGTTGACCGCCTTCGCCCCTACCGACAAGGCGTTCAAGAACCTGGCCACCACCATCTCCGGCACCAAGGTGAAGAGCGACACTAAAGCGCTGAACACTATTGCTGAGGCTGTCGGCATCGACGGCGTGGAGTCGGTCCTGCTCTACCACGTGGTACTGGGCAAGCCGATCACGGCGAAGAAGGCTCTCAAGTCCAACGGCGCCAAGCTGGAGACTGCACAGGGCGGGACCGTCAAGGTCAAGGTCAAGAAAAAGCACAGCAGTGCTCCAGTCATTCGGTTGAAGGACAAGGATCCGGAGCTGAAGAACCCCAAGGTGGTTGTGGCTGACGTCAACAAGGGCAACAAGCAGATCGCACATGCGATTGACAACGTGTTGCTGCCGATTCAGGTTAGCTGACGGATAGAACAGTGAGCGTTGCGACGCTGCTGGAAGCAGCGCCCCCCGGTGCATGGGACACTATGCGGGTGACCGATGTGGATGTGGAGCAGCTAGGCTACCGCCTAGTCTCCGGAGATCACTCGGCTCTCGAAGAGTCCTACCAGCGCTGGGGGGCGCTGATCCATACGATCGCTTACCGCTCCCTGGGTGATGCAGACGAAGCTGCTGACGTCACACAGAACACCTTCATCTCGGCCTGGAATGGTCGAGAAAGCTTCAACCCCGAGATGGGAAATGTACCGGCCTGGCTGACCGGAATCGCTCGGCGAAGGATCGCCGATTCCTACCGCCGAACTCCACGACAGCGTGAAGTGGCAGTGGCTGAAATTGGCGACACTAGACCTGCGGTGGGTACCGCCAACGCAGATCCGACTCGGGTTGTGGACCAGGTGGTGCTGGCCGACGAACTGGATGAGTTGGGTGAACCTGCCCGCAGCATCATCCAGTTGGCCTTCTACCAGGACCTCACGCACCAACAAGTAGCCCACAAGCTTGACCTACCGCTCGGTACGGTCAAGAGCCACATCAGAAGATCATTAACTAGGTTGCGAGACCGGCTGGAGGTGACTCATGCAGCATTGTGATCCGGAGACTTTAGCGCTGGTAGCGCTGGAGCCGGAAACGTTAGGTCACCAAGACCAGACTCATCTGCAGGAGTGCAAGACGTGCCGGACTGAGTACGAATCATTCCGTAGCACCGTCGACATCGGGCGCAGCGGCCCGAAGGAGTTGGTGCCACCGCCACCGGCCACCTGGACTGCCATCGCGGAGGCCACCCACACTCCTCGACTGCGATCGCTTCCCGGAGGTGCTGCTGCCTCGGCGACTACTCAGTCAGCGAGCGACACAGCGGGCCCTACTAGGCGTGGTTGGTTGCCGCTGGCGGCAGCTGCGATGATCGGCGCGATCGTCGGCGGTGCGGCCATGACGGGTGTGGCGGTCAACCAAAATGATGCCCCGATTGCACAACCCAGTGCCACGCCCTCGATTACCTCTGCCACCGCGTTGCAGCCCCTGCCCGAAGGTGGCAGAGATACTGCCAGCACTGGCAATGCAGCCGTGGCATCGACCGACACCGGCGAGACCTTAGGAATTTCCACCGCTAGCTTGGAGGCGACCGACGGCTACTACGAGGTGTGGCTTATCGACCCAGAGACTATGCAGATGTTTTCGATTGGATCTATCGCTGCTGGTGACCAAGACAGCGTCCTGCCAATCCCGGCAGGAGTAGATCTAGATCAATACTCGGTGGTCGACATTTCAGATGAGCCGCTGAACGGTGATCCCACGCATTCCAAGGTGAGTGTGTTGCGGGGCCAGCTGCCCGCCTAACTTCCAGGCCACCGGCCACAAGGATGACTTCCTGCCGGTCGGCCCACTAGTCTTCGCTCGTGCCGATAGAACTTCACATCGAGTCTGAGTTGGCTTTCGCTCTCTGGACTTTGTTGGGCCTATTGGTGGTCATCGGATGTGCCGCGCTATCGCCGCGCGTCGGAGTACCCGCCCCGCTGTTACTGATTGTGGTGGGGATTCTCGCGTCGTTCAGTGAAACCGTGCCCGACCTAGATCTGAACCCCGAGATTGTGTTGCTGGGCATCCTGCCACCGTTGCTCTATAGCGCGGCCTACCGCACTTCTTTCATCGACTTCAACAACAAGCGATTTAGTATCGCCTCGCTATCGGTTGGACTGGTCATCGCAACGGCGCTGATCGTGGGAGTTGTCGCTACCTGGCTAATTCCCGGCCTACCATTTGCGGCCGGTATCGCGTTAGGGGCGATCGTTGCCCCCCCCGATGCGGTCGCGGCCACGGCCGTAGCTAGACGGATTGGCATGCCCACCGGGATTGTGCAGATTCTGGAAGGTGAGTCATTGGTCAATGACGCCACCTCACTAACTGTGCTGCGCTCCGCGATAGCCGCACTCTCGGTCGGAACTGTGGTGTGGGGGCAGGTGTTGTGGACGTTTGCGCTAGCTTCCGTCGGCGGCATCTTGGTGGGATTGGCGGTTGCCTACCTGTACCTGCCGATACGCAACCGAGTCATCAACCCAGCGATTGACAGCACATTGTCGCTGGCAATCCCGTTTGTGGCTTATCTGCCGGCAGAAGCGATTGGCTCTTCTGGCGTGATCGCGGTAGTGGTCGCAGGCCTGCTGATCGGTCATCAATCCCCCACCGTGCAGTCCGGCAAGGCCCGACTGACCGCAGACGCCAACTGGTCAACTGTCACTTTTGTACTGGAGAACTCCGTCTTCCTGTTGATTGGGCTGGAGTTGCCGATATTGCTGCAGCGACTGGGACAAAACCCGGAGACGATTCGAGTCGCGGTGCTGGCGTCCATCGGGGTGTACCTGACGACCGTCGTCGTCAGGTTCGCTTGGGTGTTCGCCGCGAATCTAATTCCCCCGCTGACTCGCGAACACCCCACCGATGCCCGGGAACGGACAGTGATCTCGTGGGCCGGGATGCGCGGCGTAGTGACCCTGGCGGCAGCGCTGACTCTGGGCAGTGACGTACCGGAAAAGGACACACTGGTCTTCGCCGCGTTCGGTGTGGTGGTGGCCTCACTGTTGATTCAAGGATTCACGCTTCCCGGACTGGTGAAGCGGTTGCGGCTCATGCCACCAGATCCGGCAAAACTGGCGCTAGAACGCGCGAACTTAGTCGACGAAATCACCCAGGCCGGCTTGCGGCGACTCGAGGAACTCAACGATGGCGATCAGGATCCGGTCGTGCTGCAACGACTTCGACAACGTGTCGATGAGCGCAGTCAAGGAGCATGGGAATTGGTGGCCTTGCGAAACGTTCAGGAGACACCAATCGAGGCCTTCGTCAGATTGCGGCAGCAGATGTTGGTTGCCGAACGCGATGAAGTCTTGCGAGCACGTGACTCCGGCCGTTACACCGATGAAGTCGTGCGAGAAGTGATCGAACGTCTCGACGTGGAAGAGGCAATGATGGATCTCAGCCATCTCTCCCGATCGGCTCGCGATGAAGACTTGGTCGCCCCCGATGAACTGGCAGGCGGCTGCGGGCACCTAGCCGTCGCTACTGGTCTGCCGGTACCCCCGGAGCCGTTGGCCTGCGCGGCATGCCTTGACACTGGAACTCGATGGGTGCATCTGCGAATGTGTCTGGACTGCGGTCACGTAGGCTGCTGCGACTCCTCGGAGGGCAAACATGCTGATGACCACTTCCGTCGCACCGGCCATCCGGTCATGCGGAGTGTGACTCCTGGCGAGGCGTGGCGCTGGTGCTATGTAGACAAGATCATTGGCAACCCGCAGCCAGGCGAAGATCTCGCGGGCGAAGATCAGGAATCCGACGGATAGTTGACGTCGTTAACCATGACCGGAGTGGTCATTTCACCGTACCGCTCCGCGCCCCGTCGTGAAGCTTCCCGAGCCCGCTGGTACGCCTGTGCCGCGCGCTGCCGCCTCGGTGACTCCTGCCACCGCCGCTGCCATTCCGCCGCCCTCGCCGCCGCACGACCTGCTGTCGGCGCCACTCGGTTCTCTACCCGAGAAACGCGGGTGCGCACCGCCCGTTCGGCTGCATAGGAAACCGCAGCATCGTGACCACGGTCAACCAGATCCTCATAACCAGTTTCGGTTCGACCGCGCAACGCCGACAAAACACCGGACATCTGTCCTACCGCGTCAGCCGCTACCGCCTTCGCGCTAGCCACTCCGCCACGAACACCCACGGCAACTTCGGCTGGCAACTCTTGGACTTCGCTGGCCAACCGATCAGCACCCGAGCGGGCACGTTCCGGTCCCGTGTCGCGCAGTGCGATGGCCGCGCCCAACACCGCATAAACCGGTCGCGGTAGTTGTCGGTTTGACAATCGATCAGCGAGTCTCGGGGAACTAGGTTCGTTGCGGGCCATAAGAAAAGTGTGCGTCACCGGTGACCAAGTTTCTGGGCACGACACCACGTGATTTTCCCCGCTAGCGCCGATCCCGGCAAAGCTGGCGCGGCACTGCCCAAGCAGTTACCCGCTAGACCGGATCACCGTGGTCCTCGCTCATCGGGAACGGATCGGCCGCATGTTCCAGCGGCCGGTAGGTGTAGAAGAACGTGCAGCCATCTTCGGATGGTTCCGTCACCGAATGGGGCACCGTCGGCGGGATGTAGACGTAGGAACCTGGCCCTACTCGTTTGCCCAGCATGGTGCATTCACCTGACAACACCAAGATGTGGTGATGGGCCGCGTGGTGACTGTGTTCCAAGTTTTCGGCACCCGCTGCGACTCGCATCAACCCCAAAGTGGTGTCTCCTGAACGCCACAGCACTTTGTGGTCTACGCCGGGAGCATTGCTCTCCCAGGGAACGTCATCAATGTCTGCTGCAGTCGCCACAATCACGCGGCCTAGATCATCACGAGTCATGCCTGCTACCTCCGAACCCCAACCTATCGGCTGGATCGAGCGTCAGCCCGCTCATCGGCAGGATCAGCCGCTAACCTCGACGACCGTCGGCGGACTACCGAGCAGCGTCCCGAGAGCGACTGTTGACCGGAGATCTATTCGTAGAGGATGTACTCCGGTGTCGGTTTCAGCGCCATGACTTCTTCGGGTGTCATCAGTCGGCTACCCCAAGGTGGACTCGTGTCTTCCTTGTAGAACAGTTTGAATCCGGGGTGAATGTATTTGGGCATACCCTCAACAAGGGTGTCGTACACCTGAGCCTTCGACTCGGGCCCGCCCAGACCGTCGATGGAACGAATGAGTGCCACTCCCTCTTGCTTCTTGAGGCCTTTGAGCTTTTCGACAGCGCCAAAGTTGAACTGATGGAAGACCATCACCTTTTCCGGCAGGTTCTCCTCAGCCACTAAGTTGGCGAGGTACTTCGCCGACTCGTTGAGTTCCGGCCCGTCGGTCCGCCCTAAATCCCGATTAGGGATTTCACCCGGATCCATCGCCCACTCTGGGTCCAGCGCTACGCCGACATCAGGCTCACGCAGGAACTCCTCGAAGTGCTCCATCTCCGGCAGAAACTCCGATCGACCGGGCTGGATATTCAGCAGCAATATCCCCTTGCAGCGGCGAGCGGCTTCCAAGTATTCCCGCACCTCAGACTTAGGTCGGCGGGTGCGGTACAGACCGTTCTTCTTAGGCGTGGCATGCACAACAACGGAGATCATCTCGTAGACCGGGAGTAACTTACGGCCGTCCTTGTAGTCGCGGCCAACTTTCGTGATCTCCTTGCAGACTTCGTCAAGATCTCCGGTGAGCCGCCCGAGATCCCGGTTCGGGTCGTTCTTGTAGCCGGAGTAGCCCACCAGCCGGTAATCAGGAAAAACCTCACGGCCACCGCGGGGCAACTCCGGCGGCGGCTCCGGGGTCGGCGTCGGGGATGCGACCGGGGTATCAGCGGTGTCCGAGCCGCTGGCGCCGTCCGACTCCTCCGCGCCACTGGAACAAGCCGTAGCCACCAATCCGGCCGCTGCAATGAGAACTACACAACGAAACTTCATGCCACCCAACTCCAACGGGGCCTGCTTGACGGCCCTGCTCAGGATAACTGTCGTCCGCCAGCACGAAAAACAGCCCAACCATCGTGTCTCAATCGATGATCTCGATGCGATCACGGCCTGCGGCCTTTGCCCGGTACAGGGCAGTATCAGCGCGGGAAACCAGTTCGTTCCAAGATGAGTCCGACTGCGCGATCGCCGCAGTGCCGCCAGCACTGACCGTCACAAAATCAATGTCGGGATCGGGATGGGGCCAGTGCAAGGCCCGAACGTTGTCGATCATGCGTTGCGCCACGATTCCGGCCCCCGCCAAATCGGCATCCGGCAACACCAGCAGAAACTCCTCGCCACCCCAACGAGAAATCACGTCAATCTTTTCGCGAGCGGTACCAGCAATGGCCGCTGCGATGGCGATCAAGCAGTCGTCACCCGCGAGGTGGCCAGCCGTGTCGTTGAACAGTTTGAAGTTATCGATGTCCACCATGACCACAGCGAAGTGATCGCCAGAACGCAGCGAGCGTCGCCATTCTCGTTCCAGTTGTTCCACCGCGAACCGGCGGTTGGCTAGACCAGTGAGCGGGTCAGTCCGCGATGCGGAGCGCAGCCAGTCCGCCTGTTGCTTCATCAGCAAGTGATTGCGGACGCGAGCTCGCAGCAGCGCTGGACTGATCGGTTTGTGGATGAAGTCGATGGCACCCAGGCTCAGTCCCAGTGCCTCATCGTCCTCTGAACCGCGACCGGTGACGAAGATGACCGGCAGATTGCGAGTGCGGTCATCCGCCTTCAACCGACGACATACCTCGAAACCATCGATACCCGGCATCTCCACGTCCACCAGAATCAAATCCGGCGGATCATCGGTCATTGCCATTCCCAGCGCCGACTCGCCATCCAAGGCCAGCCTTATCGCGTAGTGCTCCTCCAACGCCTGCGCCACCGCCATCGCGCTTGAAGGAACGTCCTCCACAATCAAGACGGTATGGCGGCCATCCTCTTTTTGCGCCACCGGTCGCTCGCGTCGTTTTGCCAACTCGGCGCCCCGCGTGGTTCCGGATTCCACCCCAATCGCTGCCAGCGTGTGGTCCATCACCTTGGTGATGCCGGCGACGTCGACCATTTGACCAGTAGCTAGAGCTTCTTCACCGATCAGCGCTACCTGAGCAAGTGCTCGCGCACCAACATTGGCTGCTGCTCCCTTGACCCGGTGCAATAGCGGACCGAGCTCGTCTGGCTTCGCTGCCGCGAGTTCACCACGAGCAGCAATCACCTCCGCCTCGAAGAGCCGCAGCAACTCCAGGTAGTCGCCAACATCGCCGCCAATCCGACCTCGGCCTTCCGCGACATCGAGGTAGACAGCCGTTGGGCTGTCCCCGGACTCCCCATTCACAAGGCTCTACTTTTGATCGCCATCACACCACCGTGCCACGACCTCAGCCAGATGTCGCGCATATCGACCGGAAGCCACCGATCCGCTTCAGCGAAGGGGTAACAACCCCAGCAATCGGGGGCGGAAGTTGCCACTATGAACAGGTGAACTCAACGAGGGAGAATCCCGATGCTGCCGCCACACTGGATACTGAACAACCGCCGTTAGAACCGCGGCTGACCATCACATCCGGGCCGTGGCCGGCTACTCGGATCGCACAATTCTTTACCGACACCGTCATCCCTATCCGGCTGGCGACCGCTGGATCGTGGCCGTTGGTGCAATCGATGTGGTTCCGCTACCACGCTGACGCTTTGTGGTGCGCAACCCGAGCCGATGCTCTGGTCGTGCGCCGACTGCAAGCGCAACCTCGTTGTGGCTTCGAAATCGCTCGCGATGATCCGCCGTACGCCGGGGTGCGAGGACACGGCAGTGCGGAGATTCTGCCTGACCGAGGACATGAGGTGCTGACTGATCTGGCCGATCGCTACCTCGGACCGGAGAATCAGTCATTACGGGACTGGCTGCTGTCGCGGGCCCACAATGAAGTGGCTATTGCAGTACGCGATCTCGCGGTGAGCACCTGGGACTTCTCACAACGTATGTCGGCGGAGCCCTAATCCACTGCGCGGACTCTCGCCGCTAGAGAATCGACCAAGCTTCGGTGAGCACTCCCCGAAGAATCGACTCGATCTCGTCGAACTCCTGCTGGCCGATAATCAGTGGCGGCGCTAGCTGGATGACCGGGTCGCCGCGGTCATCGGCGCGGCAGTACAACCCGGCGTCGAACAGCGCCTTGGACATAAAGCCCCGTAGCAGCCGCTCGGCCTCATCATCAGTGAAGGTCTCTTTGGTCGCTTTATCTTTGACGAGTTCAATGCCGTAGAAATAGCCGGCTCCGCGTACGTCGCCCACGATCGGCAACTCCGACAACCGGTCCAAGGCTGAAAAGAAGTTCCCTTCGTTGTCCTGCACATGCTGCAGGATGCCCTCTTTTTCGAACAAGTCGAGATTGGCGAGTGCGACGGCAGCCGAGACGGGATGCCCGCCGAAGGTATAGCCATGCAGGAACGAGGTGTCGCCGTGCTTGAAGGGTTCGAACAATCGCTCTGAGGCGATCATGGCCCCGAGCGGCGAATATCCGCTCGTGAGTCCCTTAGCGGAGGTGATGATGTCGGGTTGGACACCGTAGCGACGCATCGCGAACAAGTCACCGATCCGGCCGTAGGCGGTGATGGTCTCATCCGCGACGAAAACGACGTCATGGCGATCACAGATTTCGCGCACCCGCTGCAGGTATCCCGGCGGCGGCGGGAAACAACCGCCGGAGTTTTGCACCGGCTCGAGGAACACTGCGGCGACCGTCTCGGGGCCCTCCGCTTCAATCGCTTCCTCGATCCGATCGGCGGCGTAGCGACCGAAGGCTTCAATGTCGTCGCCATGCTGGGTGGCGCGATAGAAGTTGGTGTTGGGGGCCCTGTGAGTTCCTGGCACCAACGGCTCGAACGCCTCTTTGGCAGCCGGGATGCCTGTGATCGATAGCGCTCCTTGCGTGGTGCCGTGGTAGGCCACGTTGCGGCTGATCACCTTGTACTTGCCCGGCCGACCAGTCAGTCGGTAGTACTGCTTCACGAGTTTCCAGGCGGTTTCGACGGCTTCACCACCACCGGAGGTGAAGAACACCCGATCAAGATCACCGGGGGCTTCATGTGCCAACCGCTCGGCGAGTTCAATGGCCCGTGGATGGGCGTAGGACCAAATCGGGAAGAAGGCGAGCTCTTTGGCTTGCCGCGCGGCAGCGTCTGCGAGTTCCTCGCGGCCATGGCCCAACTGCACGGTAAAGAGTCCAGCGAGACCGTCGAGGTATTTCTTCCCCTGGTCGTCGTAAATGTAGGCACCCTCGCCACGCACGATGATGGGAACGTGACCACCGTCTTCGTAGGTGGAGTGCCGGGTGAAGTGCATCCACAGGTGCCGACGGGCGGCGTCAGCGAGCCGATCCGGGCCGGGCTCGGATACAAACTGCGGAGTGCTGGTCATCTGGCTCCCCACTGATAGGTCTGCTTGTGAATCTTCAGGTAGACGTAGGTGTTGGCGTCCTTGACCCCAGGGATAGCGCGAATCTGACCGACCAATGCGTAGAGGGCGGTGTCGTCAACCGCCACCACTTCGACCAAAAGATCAATGCCCCCGGCGGTGGCGACCACGTAGTCGACTTCCTCGATCTGCGCGATCTTGTCGGCCACCGCACTGATGTCGCCGGATACTCCGACAGTGATCATCGCCGCCCGGTTATAGCCCATCTGCAACTGATCGGTGATGGCGACGATTTGGATCACACCCGAATCGATCAACTTGCCAACTCGCTGCCGCACTGACGCCTCGGACCGGTTCACCTGCTTGGCGATTTCGGCATACGACCGCCGACCGTCCTCCTGCAGCAACTGCACGATCGAACGGTTGATTTCGTCTAGTGGCGTACTACGCACTTCGTTCATCATTCGATTCTTACCTATTCTACCCGGGCATTGCAACGATTTCCGTAGCAGATTAGCCTAGGCTGCACGAATATCGTGGACGTATCGCCGGGTTTGCCGCTATGGTCACCCGTCGTAACGCTCATGTGCCGCTGCTGCGGCCATCGTCCAGGGAGGACCGATGCAAATCTCGAATATTGTTAATGGCCAAGCGACTCCCGCCACCGGCAATGCCTTAGAGCTTGTCGATCCCAGCACTGGGCAAACTTTCGCCGAGGCCCCTATTTCCACCGCTACTGACGTCGACCGAGCTGTCAGCGCAGCAAACGAAGCGTTCCCTGGCTGGCGGGACACTGTCCCCGGTCAGCGACAACTCGCGTTGTTGAAGATCGCCGACCTCGTCGAAAAGCACGCCGATGAACTCGTGGAACTGGAATCACAAAATACCGGCAAACCGATTCCGGTCACCATGGCGGAAGAAATTCCACCGATGGTGGACCAAATCCGATTCTTCGCCGGCGCAGCGCGAATCCTGGAAGGCCGTGCTGCCGGTGAGTACATGTCGGGTTTCACCTCCATGATTCGCCGGGAACCGGTTGGCGTGATCGGCCAGGTCACTCCCTGGAACTATCCGCTGATGATGGCGGTCTGGAAGTTCGCTCCGGCCATCGCCGCCGGCAACACTGTTGTGCTCAAACCCTCGGATACCACCCCGGTCTCCACTGTCCGGTTAGCGCAACTCATCGCGGAAGCCGAGATCCTGCCACCCGGGGTGTTAAACGTCATCACCGGCGATCGAGACTCCGGGCGGATGTTGGTTAGCCATGCCGGTGTTGACATGGTGGCTATTACAGGTTCCGTGCGCGCGGGGATGCAGGTGGCCGAAGAAGCCTCCCACGGCGTGAAGCGGGTGCATCTGGAACTGGGTGGCAAAGCCCCGGTTGTGGTCTTTGATGACGCCGACGCGGCCGCTGCGGCAGAATGGCTCGCCGTCGCCGGTTATTTCAACGCAGGTCAAGACTGCACCGCAGCGACTCGCATCATCGCGCAGGCGGGTATCCACGACGAGTTCGTGGCGGCACTGGCCGACCAAGCACGTAACACCAAGACCACGTTTGCCGGTGGCGCCCGCGACGAGGATGCGCTGGTGCCACCGCTGAACAACGTGAACCAACTAGAAAAGGTCATCGGCTTTCTCGACCGAACCCCCAGCCATGCCTCGGTTGCTGCCGGCGGCGGCCAGCAGGGCGATCGCGGCTTCTACGTCGACCCGACGGTGATCGTGGATCTGGCTCAGGACGACGAGATGATCCAGCAGGAAATCTTCGGTCCGGTCATCACAGTGCAGAAGTTCGCCGACGAAGCCGAGGCGGTGGCCAAGGCCAACGGAGTTGTCTACGGCCTGGCATCCAGTGTGTGGACGGCGGATCATGCCCGCGCGATGCGGATGTCCAAAGCGTTGGACTTCGGCACCGTCTGGATCAACACCCATATCCCGCTAATCGCAGAGATGCCGCACGGTGGCTACAAGCAGTCCGGCTACGGCAAGGATCTGTCGATGTACGGGTTCGAGGACTACACCCGGATCAAGCACGTCATGTCGGCTATCGACGATGGAGACGAGTAAGCCATGGTTGCTGCGCAATGGATTAACGGTGCTGCCACTACTGGCAGCACCGGCGAGAAGTTAGATGTTGTGAACCCGGCGACGGGGGCAGTCGTGGCTGAGGTGGATCTGGCTGGGCCACAAGATGTCGCCGCGGCCGTGGCCGCGGCGCGCTCCGCGTTCAGCGAGTGGTCACAGGTGCCGCCTGCTACCCGCGCGGAGGCGCTGTTTGAGTTATCGCAGCGGATGAAAGCTCGCGAGGAAGAATACGCGCGCATCGAATCAGAACAATCTGGCAAACCGATCCGGCTCGCTACCGAGTTTGACGTGCCCGGTTCCATCGACAACGCCGCCTACTTCGCCGGCATCTCCCGCGCTCTTTCCGGCAGCGCCGCAGCCGAGTGGGACGGCGAGCACACCTCCACAATCCGCCGCGAACCCATTGGCGTAGTCGGTTCCATCGCGCCCTGGAACTATCCGCTGCAGATGGCGATGTGGAAGATGCTGCCCGCGATCGCGGCCGGTAACACCATCGTATTGAAGCCCAGCGAACTCACCCCGCTCACCACGTTGATGCTCGCTGAAGACGCTACCGCCGCCGGATTTCCTGATGGGGTGTTCAACGTCGTTACCGGTACCGGACCGGTCGCCGGTGAAGCGTTGGTGGGTCATGACGATGTGGCGATGGTGTCGTTTACCGGCTCCACCCGAGTCGGACACCGGGTTGCCGAAATTGCCACTGCTGGATTGAAACGGCTACACCTCGAACTTGGCGGCAAGGCACCGTTCGTGGTGTTCGACGACGCCGACATCGCCGCCGCCGCCCATGGCGCGGTTGCGGCCAGTCTGATCAATACCGGTCAGGACTGCACCGCCGCTACTCGGGCGTATGTGCATCGGTCTCGGTTCGATGAGTTCGTGGCCACCACTGCCGAGTTAATGTCCGCCGTGCGGTTGGGTGACACCTCCTCGCCCGACACTGATCTCGGTCCGCTGATCTCCCCGGCCCAGCAGCAGAAGGTTGCGGCCATGGTGGATCGGGCCGTGGCCGCGGGAGCCACCGCGGTCTGCGGTGGCAGCGTCCCCGGCGGTGACTTGTCGGCTGGCTGCTACTACTCCCCCACCTTGCTTACTGGCGCAGCGCAAGACTCCGAGATCGTGCAGGAAGAAGTATTCGGTCCGGTGCTGGTCGCGCTGCCGTTCGACAGTGACGACGAAGCGTTGGCGTTGGCCAACGACACCCGCTACGGATTGGCCGCCTCCGCCTGGACCACCGACGTCGTCCGGGCGCATCGCGCGTCTCGCGAGATCGAAGCCGGATGCGTATGGATCAACGACCACATTCCTATCGTTTCTGAAATGCCGCACGGCGGCTACAAGCAATCTGGCTACGGCAAGGACATGAGTACCTACTCGTTTGAGGAGTACACCCAGATCAAGCACGTATCGATGGACATCACCGGCCTTGCACAGAAAGAGTGGCACCGCACTATCTTCGCCAATCCGACCCCATAAACCGCTAGCGTGACGAATAGCGACCGCCGCCCAAATAAGGAGGAGTAGCCATGACCGAAAAAATGGATCCCCGTACCGAGTTTCTGAAGAACGCGATGTCCCGTCGCGGCTTCCTCTCCGCCATGGGCGCGACTGGCGCCGCAGCGGCGCTCGCCGCCTGTGGCACCAGCTCGGAAGACAGTGCCTCAGAAGCCTCCGGCCCCACCGAGCAAACCTCCGGTGAGAACGTCGTGTGGGCTAACTGGACCGCCTACCTGGATCGCAAAAAGGGCACCTACCCCACGTTGGAGGCCTTCCAAAAGGAGTCCGGCTACACCGTCGATTACAAGGAAGATATTGACGACAACGCCACCTTCAACGGCAAAGTCGAGCCACAGTTGCAGAACAACCAATACACCGGCTACGACATGGTGACCCTGACCGACTGGCTGGCAGCGGAGTGGATCCGCAAGGGCTACGTCGCCCAGATCGATGATTCGCTGGTGCCGAACAAGAAGAACATTCTGCCCGCCCTGCTGGACGTTTCGTTCGATCCGGGTCGGCAGTACTCACTCACCTGGCAGTCCGGTTTCGCCGGTCTGGTTTGGAACAAAGAGCGGGTGCCGGACGGACTGAAGACGGTGGACGATCTGTGGCAGGAAGCCCTCAAAGGCAAGGTCGTGGTGCTGTCCGAGATGCGCGACACCATGGGCATCATCTTGCTGAGTCAGGGCGTAGACATTAGTCAGGGCGTGGACGATGCTCAGTTCCAGAAGGGCTTGGACGAACTGAAAAAGCAGATCGACAGTGGCCAGATCAAGCAGGTCAAGGGCAACAGTTATCTCAATGACCTCAAGAACGAGCAGGCCTGGGCGGCGATTGCCTGGAGCGGTGACATCTTCCAGATCAACGCGGAAGAGGGCGACAAGTGGGAGTTCGTGCTGCCGGAGTCCGGTGGCACCTTGTGGTCGGACAATCTGCTGGTGCCCACTACGTCGGAGAACATGGTCGGCGCCGAGGCGATCATGGACTACTACTTTGATCCTAAGGTCGCTGCCGAGGTTGCCGCTTGGGTGAACTTCATTTGCCCGGTACAAGGTGCGCAGGAGGAGATGGAAAAGATCGATAAGGACTTGGCCAACAGTCCCTGGATCTTCCCCACCGACGAAATCCTCAGCGACGCCTTCGTGTTCGCTCCGTTAACCCCCGAACAAGACGTGAAATACAGCGACGAGTTCGGCCGCGTGATTTCGGGCTAACTAGATGGCAAAAACCGATGTGACCCAGGCCGAGGGCGACCTATACCTGGAACGGCTCACCAAGCAGTTCGGCGACTTCGTTGCAGTACGGGATCTTTCGCTGACCGTGCCGCAGGGCTCGTTCTTCGCGCTACTGGGACCATCCGGGTGCGGCAAAACCACCACCTTGCGCATGGTCGCCGGATTGGAAGAACCCACCGCTGGCACTATCCGCATCGGTGACACCGAAATCACTCACGAAAAGCCGTACCGACGACCGGTGAACACGGTGTTCCAGAACTACGCACTGTTCCCGCACATGACCATCTACGAGAACGTCGCGTTTGGCCTGAAACGCCGCGGCATCAAAGATGCCAAGACGCCAGCGGATGAAGTGCTGGAGTTAATTCAGTTGTCACAGGTGGCCCATCGCAAACCCGCGCAGTTGTCCGGTGGGCAACAACAGCGGGTTGCGCTGGCGCGCGCCATCGTGAACCGGCCGGCAGTGCTGTTGCTGGACGAGCCGCTCGGTGCGCTGGACTTGAAACTGCGTCGGCAGATGCAGTTGGAGTTGAAGCGGATTCAGACCGAAGTCGGCCTGACTTTCATTCACGTTACCCACGATCAAGAGGAAGCCATGACCATGGCCGACTCAGTGGCGGTCATGAACAACGGCATCATCGAGCAACTCGGCCCGCCGACTGAGTTGTATGAATCGCCACAGACCGCCTTTGTGGCGAACTTCCTCGGCCAGTCGAATCTCTTCCCCGCCCGAGTCACTGAAACCGACGGCGACGAACTGGTGTTGCAGGATGACACCGGTAGCTACCGGATGCCCAAGGACCGGGTCGCTGCTGGCATCAGCACCAACAACGGTGACCAGGTGATCGTCGGGGTTCGTCCGGAGAAAATCACTATCGAGGCTCTCGACGAGAACACCCCTGCGCCACCCGGGAGTAACCACCTCGACGGGGTGGTGGAGAACGTCAGTTTCCTAGGGGTCAGTACCCAATACCAAGTGCGCACCGCTGCCGGAGAAACTATCGACGTCTTCGCGCAAAACCGCGACGTCCACAGTTTGCTGCCGGCCGCAGCCAAGGCCCGACTGACCTGGCAACCGGTGCACGGGTTCGTGCTAGACGGCGAGCAGGACATTCACGCCGGGGAGGGCCTAGCGACCGGAGTCGCGGGATAGCCAATGGCAATCGCACAGGCTATCGGCGACACGATTGAGGATCAGCGCACTCCCCCGCCGGACCCGAAGAAGCGCGGCAGGTGGACTCCCTACTTGCTGCTGCTGCCAGGCATGTTGTGGCTGGCGATCTTTTTTGCGCTGCCACTGCTCTTCCTGTTTTCCACCAGCCTGCAGACCCCGGTGGCTGGCGGTGAGGTGGGTGAGTTCGAACAGACCTTCAACTGGGCGAACTACATCGACACCCTCAAAGATGAGTACTACTACGTACCGCTGTTCCGGTCGTTCATGTACTCCGGCATCGCCACCGTTCTGGCACTGCTGATCGGCTACCCGCTGGCGTACATGATCGCGTTCAAAGCCGGCCGATGGCGCAACCTGCTGCTGGTAATGGTGATCGCACCGTTCTTTGTGTCCTTCCTGCTGCGCACCATCGCGTGGCGGCAAATCCTTGCTGATGAGGGTGTGGTCGTCGGTGTGCTGCGCAACTTCGGTTTGGTGGGCGAAACCGCTGGCATTTATCCGTCGGCGCTAGCGGTGATTACTGGCCTGACCTACAACTTCCTACCGTTTATGACGCTGCCGATCTACGCCAGTTTGGAGCGGGTGGACCCGCGGCTGATGGAGGCGGGTAAAGACCTTTACGCCAAACCATTCACCGGTTTCCGCAAAATCACCTGGCCACTGTCGCTGCCTGGTGTGGTGGCGGGCACGTTGCTGACGTTCATCCCGGCCTCGGGTGACTACGTCAACGCCGAACTGCTGGGCACCGGGAAAAACTCGATGATCGGTAACCGAATCCAATACGAGTTCTTCAACGTGCGTGACTATCCAACGATGGCCGTGTTGTCCTTCGTGCTGATGGCAACGATCCTGGTAATTGTGCTGGTTTACGTCAAACGAGTGGGTTCGGAGGACTTGGTATGACCGCGCCTGTCACCGACCTGCCCCCCGCCAGCAAACCGCCGGCCAGAGTCCGGTTCCGCAACTGGATCGGTAACAACGCACTGCGGATCTACGCGGTGCTGGCGTTCTTCTATCTGCTGCTGCCGGTGATGTACACGTTCGTGTTCTCCTTCAACGACTCCGGCAAGTCCAACCTCACCTGGATCGGTTTCACCTGGGACAACTGGACGAACCCGTGTGGTGCCCCGGAGGTTTGCCCGGCGGTGATTAACTCAATCACCGTGGGTCTGACGGTCACGGTGGTGGCCACCATCTTGGGCACGTTGATCGCGTTCGCGTTGGTGCGGCACCGCTTCCGGGGTCGCACCTCGACCAACCTGCTGATCTTCCTGCCGATGGCCACCCCCGAGGTCGTGCTCGGCTCGTCACTGCTGACGTTGTTCCTCAACATGGTGATTCCGCTCGGGTTCTGGACCGTGGTGTTGGCGCACATCATGTTCTGCATCAGCTTCGTGGTGGTCACCGTTAAGGCGCGACTGGCCTCGATGGACCCGAACATCGAGCAGGCTGCCATGGACCTGTACGCCTCCGAATGGCAGGCGTTCCGCCGGATCACGCTGCCGTTGGTGGCCCCCGGTATCGCTGCAGCCGCACTGTTGGCGTTCTCGCTGTCCTTCGATGACTTCATCATCACGAACTTCAACTCCGGGCAGTTCACCACCTTCCCGAAGTTCATCTACGTGGCCGACAAGCGCGGCATCCCCGCGCAGGCGTATGTCATCGCCTCAGCCATGTTCTTCATTGCACTGGCCATCGTGCTGATCGGTCAGTTCGCTAGTCGGCGCCGCAAGGAGGGATAACATGCCGTTCGCCCAATACCCGGGCGACCGGGCTCGGGCCGCCATCAAGGACGCGCAGCCGCGCCCATTGTGGTTGGACTCCCCCGATCGCCCCGCTTCCCGCGAATCGCTGACCGGACATCACAGTGCTGGCCTGGTCGTC
>Ga0055584_100002531_pt1 | contig 18019 bp, 15 predicted proteins | sample OSDHelmetaG_FD_58716 | JGI IMG/M metagenome (GOLD analysis project Ga0055584, IMG submission 58716) | Pelagic marine sediment microbial communities from the LTER site Helgoland, North Sea, for post-phytoplankton bloom and carbon turnover... | ecosystem: Environmental > Aquatic > Marine >... | reverse complement strand
CTTGATTCCAGAGGCCTAACTGCTTCATGTCGTTAACGAAGTGTTGGTTTGTTATATAGAAGTTGCCAGATTTATTTTCATAAACAAATAAGGTTGAGAAATTGGGTTCTATGCTTTGTTCTATACCGTTAATATAGCCTATCGTTGCTGTAGGTGCAATAGCCATTACATTAGAATTTCTCATTCCGTATTTAGTTACAGACTCCCTGCAAGCCTCCCAGTAGGCAGAGTTTTCTTTAATTTTTTCACACTTTGAATCTCTGTAGTGCATTAAGTCGTTATAACTATCTATGGGGAATACACCTTGATCCCAAAGGGATCCAGAATAAGATGGGTAGGCCCCTCTTTCGGCGGCTAGGCGGGAGCTTGATTCAATAGCGTTCTTGCTGTAATTTTCAAAAAGTTTATCTGAAAAATTAATAGATTCTTTCGAGTCAATTTGTATGTTCAGTATATGTAATACATCATGGTATCCCATTAGCCCTAGCCCTATTGGTCTGTGTTGGGAGTTAGAGTTTGAAGATTCTTTTGTTGGGTAGAAATTTAAGTCAATAACATTATCTAGCATCCTAATAGCGGTACTGATTGTGGAGTTCAGCTTGGTCCAGTCTATATCATGTTTTGGATTACCATTTTTATCTGATAGTTCCCTCATGTGGTTTACTAAGTTAACTGAACCTAGGTTGCATACCGCCGTTTCGCCGACTTTGGTTTTTTCACCTTTATCATATTCTGAAGCTACTGTATGTAAGGTTATTTCTGTGCAGAGGTTAGAGCTTTTTACTGTACCCTTGTGTTGGTTTGTGTACCTAATATTGCAAGGGTCTTTGAATGTGTTCCAGGGGTGGGATGTTTCAAACAAAACTTTAAGCATTTTTTTCCATAAATCTTTAGCGGCGATAGTGCGGTAGTTTTTTATTAAACCTTCTTCTGCTGCATTACATAACTCCGCGTATCGTTCATCAAAATCTTTACCGAAAAGATCGTGAAGGTTTTTACCTTCTTCGTTTAAGGTGTCTCTGGGGTCAAAGAAGTACCACATCTCTTCATTTTGAACCCTACGCATAAACTCATCTGGAATCCAAGCTGCAGTATTCATATCGTGGCACCTTAATCTATCGTCGCCAGTATTTCTTCTTAGGTTTAAGAAGTCTTCAAAGTCTAAATGCCAGGGCTCTAGGTATGCACAGCCAGCGCCTGGACGTTTACCTCCTTGATTCACGGCCACGAGTAGGTCGTTATATATCTTTAGCCAGGGCACTAGCCCGCTTGAGATTCCGTTAGTTCCTTTTATGTGCGAGCCTGTCGATCTGAACGGTGTAACATCTAGACCTAAACCTCCAGCATATTTAGATTTTCTGGCTTCTTGCCAAGCTCCATCAAAAATACCATCTATGCTATCGTCAAAAGTGTTTAAATAGCAGGAGCTTAATTGAGACCTTACTGTTCCGCTATTAAATAATGTGGGTGTAGAGGGGGTATAAAGCATATTGCTAAGTACCTCGTAAAACTCTATAGCTTTTTCTGTCTTGTTGTCTTCGTTAATAGATAGACCCATTGCAATCCTCATCCAGAAAGACTGAGGAGTCTCCATGATTTTATCATTCTGTCTTATAAAGTAGCGATCATACAGAATTTGGACACCTAGGTATTTGAACTTTAAGTCCCTTCTTATGCTTAAGGATTCTGATAATTTTATTAAGTCAAACTCTAATAGTTTTGGGTTTAACCTATTATTTTTAACTAGCGATTTAGTGTTCTGTATGAAACTTTTTCTATACTGGAGCTTGAAAGTGTCTGAGTCTACTCCTTCTTTGAATACTTCTTTATACAAACAGTTAAGCAATAGCCTTGCTGCAACAAAGGAGTAATTAGGTTCTTTTTCTATCTTTTCTCTTGCGGACAAGATTAGTGCTTGGTCTATTTCTTTTGTGGTTATTTTATCAAATAACTGTAGTTGTGCGTCTAGCACAATCTCGCTAGGCGAAACGTCTTTTATTTCACCACACCCTCTTTGGATGCTGGCGTTTATTTTATCTACTACGAAGTCTTCTAATCTTCCATTTCTCTTCTTAACTTTTATATCCATAGGGGAACTTACACAGCTATACGGGGGGTTTTAAAAAAAATTCACAATCTTTGCTGTTTTATAATTGTAACACCTTTTTTAGTGTAAAGCAAGTATAATAAAGATAAGTTGTTAACAGTACTGTTTTTTAAGTAAGCTATAATCATTCTCGTACATTTTAGATACGAGGTCATAAAAGCTAGACTTCCTTTCCCACCCTAATTCCGTTTCAGCTAGAGATGGGTCTCCACAAAGCTCGTGAACTTCGGCGGGACGGTAAAATTTTGGGTCTATTGCTACAATGGTTTCACCGCAATCTAGCTCTACATATTTTTCTTTTTCGTGAGAATCCATGCTGCGGAAACTTAGATTAGCACAACGTAAGGTTTCTTCTAGAAAATCCCTTATTGAATGCATTTCTCCAGAAGCTAGTACATAGGCTTTTGGTTTGTTTTGATTTAACATTAACCATACTCCATTCATAAAGTCTTCGGCATCACTCCAGTCTCGCTCGGAACCTAAATTGCCTAGTTTTAAAACAGGAGGAGTTTTGCCTTTTTCTATAGCTAGTTTTATCTTGGCTACTGAGTGTGTGATTTTTCTTGTTACGAAATCCAAGCCCCTGCGTGTTCCTTCGTGGTTAAATAGCCAGCCTTGTAGGCAGTATAAACCGTATGATTCTCTGTAAACTCTGACTATGTGTCTAGCTGCACATTTAGCTGCTCCATAAGGACTTTGTGGTCTAAGTGGGTGCTCTTCGTTTTGCGGGGAGCTAATTACATCGCCAAATTCTTCACTGCTGCCAGCATTATAAAACCTACATTGGGGTGAGAATCTCCTAATAGATTCAAGTATATGGAGTACTGCATTCGAGTCTGTTTCCCATGTTTGAATAGGGTATTTCCAACTGCCAGCAACAAAGGATTGCGCTGCGAAGTTTATAAAGAAATCTGGTTGCAAATCTATGATACAATCCCGTATACTGTGGGCATCATTTAAGTCTAAATCTATGAGTGAGAATCTGGGTTCACCCTCTAAGTGTTCGATGTTTTCGTGATTTTTTACGCTTAACCTTCTAACTGTACCATAGATCAAATGGTCTGTATTTTTAAGCAAAAAGTCTACCATGTGGCTTCCGTCTTGACCTGTGACACCTGTAACTATTATTTTTTTACGCATTGGTTTAGGATTATATTATATATAATGATTTAAATCAAGTATAATTAACAGTTATATTGAACATGTTGAGCTTCAATGTCGCTATAGTCGTCAGCTTGTACTCCCGTCCTTTGTAGTAGGAACCACTGATAGTCTAATGATTGAAATTTTTTCCAGCATTGGTCAATGGCATGAACTGTAGATGGTTGCCCTTGTTTTAATTTATTAATTGAATCGGAAATGGTATTCTTTATCACATCAAGAAACGATACATTAGCTATATATGCAGATGTCGTTTGGACATTGGGGGAAAATAGAACTGGGCTATTGGGATCCCCGTATGGAGTGGCTTTTTTGACATCATTATATGCAATTTGGCAAATATTAAAATAAGGAATTTTATTAAATAGATAATCTAAATTATTAAAAAATAAATCCTGTTCTATTACTGGTACAAAGTCATCTTCTAATATTAGTATATGCCTGTAGCCTTTTTCTTTTGCATCTTGATATATATTTAAGTGTGACTGAGCACAGCCGATACTCCTTAAGGATTGAGTGGTTTCTGATGAGGTGTCTACCGCTGAGAATCTAGTATAATCACCCTCTTCTAGTTTAAAAAATGGTATTACTGTTTTAAGGGTATGCTTGTTTCTGTCTTCTCTTTTGTCGAGGTTTATGTAATATGTGTGATCTATATGTTTCATAATTTTTTGACTATTGTCCCAACGCAGAGATCTTCGCAGCCAGCCATAAGGTTTTTGAAGGACTCGAACGTGTTTTTGTTTTGTGTGATCTTATGGGCGTTATCTCTTCCTAGTGAGTAAGAGGATCCAGCCCAATATTTAATTGGGAACTCGTCTATTCCTAGTTCTGTTAATAAAAGCTCTGGCATTACTGATAGGTTCTTGGAGTTAGCCCAATGCCTTAACTGATTAGGGCTTGCGCCAAGTATGGGGCAGGCACCACCGTAGTTTTCCTCGAAGGCTTTTTCGTTAAATTTTTTTAAAAAATGATTAAAGGAGAAAAGTTCTGAGGTTGTGTCGTGGTTCCCTTTTATAATGCTTGAATCCACTTTCATAAAATAGTCGTAAGTAGTATTCTGTATAAAGTAGTCAACCATGTAAAAGGTTTTCATGCACAGGTTAGTGTATTGCTCCTCTGTTTTAATAATCAACTTATCTTCATTCGTAGAACTATGACTAACTTTAGGGTCAGCTAGTACGGTTATTGGTCTATACTCTGGTGATTTATCGATAAACTTATACCAGTCGGTCTGCTTCAATTGATGCAGAGATTCCGAATCATCAAGGCAGGTGTTTATGCAAACTAATGTTTTATTTGTGGATGAAAAAGACATCTTCTCTATTGTTTTCGTACTTTTTGAAATCGCTACAAACAGGCTCCCCCATTAGTAATTCACAGGGTTGAAGTTGCGACCTTAGTAGATACTGACATATCCACATATCTGAGTTAAAATGAGGTTCCTCCATCCCTATTCTGATCTCCTTAAACTTCCCGTAGAAGCGTCTCATGTTTAAATAGGACCCCCCGACTACCCCCATGTTTATTAACCACCATTCATTTAGGTTAAGCATGAATGAAAACCTATCCTCCCAATCAAAATGATCGTGAGCCTTCATGTACCCAAATTGGTTTAGTGGAATTGAATCCTTACAAGCAAAGTAATCAAACTCAGGGAAATCAGTAATCAGGCAAGACGGGTCTTTCACTATCTTGACATCTGATGCATCCGTATGGAAGACTATATCTGGCCTATCGGCTTCCATAATGTCGGTCAAGTAGTCATGAAAACAAAAGAATCTCCAATCGTTATTAGAATAGTCTGAAACCTCCACTTTCTGAAACTTCACAAATTCATTCTCGTACTTCAAGACAAAATCCTCATCGAGGTTATCGTAAAATAAAACAGCTTTTAACTTATTCCTTACCACTGAGTCATACCATTCTTTTATGTAATTAAAGTCAGACTGCCATACCCTACCGTCCGCCGCTCTACCTATCACCGCCTCATCTCCAGGGTGATTTGGGTGTGGCTTTAGGGAAAAATATGAACTTAATATTAGTGTTTGCATTTTTTACTTGACATTTTCATTTCTTGTGTTATAATCCTTAAAACCCTTCGGGGTTTTTAAGGTAAATACGTTAATCTTTAGATATTCTAACGTTAATCTTATATATAATGTTGACATAACTATATATATTATGTTATAATACGAGAAATTCAATAAATATGGAGCAATTATTAGACAACGAATTAGTCCGCAACTTAAAAGTGGGAAACAATATCAACGAAAGTCTGGACTTATTAGTGCAGAGACACAGCGGGATCTTTATTACTATGGTAAACTCCTATACTCCAACCAACGAAAGGAACGAGCTAATTAGCGACAAGGAGTATTATATTTACAATGCTGCATTAAAATTCGACGAAAGTAAGAATACTAAATTTCCAACATACTTAGGGTGTGAGACGAAATGGATGTGCATGAATAATTTTAATAAAAATAAAAGAAAAAATGAAATTGATCTTGCAAACTTAGAGAATGTTGGTGTAGATTGTACCTCAATGGAAACTTACTCAAAAATGGACTCGACCAAAAAAATATTGCAAATAGCAAAACGACACCCAGACAAAAGGGTTTATACTATTTTTAAACTTCGGTATGCTGGCTCTGGCCCTAACAAATTAACTCCCTGGAGTACAGTCTGCAAACCTGTAGAGTTAAGCGTACAAGGTTGCATAAATGTACATGACCAAGCTTTAAAGAAGATCAAAAAAGAACTACAAAAAGAAATATAATAAATGATAAATAAATTCATAGGAATAGGCAATCTATGCCAAGACCCAAAAGTGCAACAGCTACAGGATAAGACAAAGTGTTCCTTCTCCTTAGCTATAAATTCAACAAAAACAGAAGTAATATTCTTAAACATAGAGTGCTGGAATAATGTTGCAGATAATTGCAATAAATACCTAAGTAAGGGCTCATGCGTTTATGTGGAGGGTAAGATTAAAAACAGTAAATGGAAGGACAAGGATGGAAACAATAGGAGTAACTTTTTTATATCCGCAGATATTGTTAGATTCCTACCAAACGGCAGAAAGCAAGAGCAAGGCGAAACTTTGGTTGAAAAAGTAAATATGCCAAGTAGTATCCCTAATATAGTGCAAGAAGACGAAATGCCATTTTAAATCATGAAAGATATTATTTTCCAAGGACCAATCAACTCATTAAGTTTCGGTAATGTTTCTTACAACATACTAAGGGAATGCTTTAAATCAGGCACTTCCGTTAGTTTCTTCCCAATGGGGCAAGACTTAGAGTTCTCAGCTTACAATAAAATATCCAAAGACTTCAAGTCCTGGATTCTAGATTCCTACAAAAATAGACTATCTGGGATCAACAAAGACACGCCTAGTGTCAAGCTTTGGCATATCAATGGAGCCGAGTCGGGAGTAGGTTCTAATAAGAATCTATTCTCATTCTACGAAACCAGTGAACCGACAGAGCAGGAAAAATCGATAGTTTCACTTCAAAATAAAACTATCTTCAGTAGTAACTATGCTTGCTCAAAATTCCCTGGATCACACTTCTGCCCAATAGGTTTCGACGAAGACTTCCACGTAACCAACAAGAAGTACTTAACATCAAAAACTCATTTTGGGTTAATGGGTAAGTTCGAAAAAAGGAAGCACACAGCTAGGATACTTAAATTATGGAGTGAAAAATTTGGCAACAATCCAGACTTTCAACTTACCTGCTGTATAAATAACCCTTTCATGAAAGAGCAGGATATACTTAGTTTAGTCAATAATGCATTGGGGGGTAAGAACTATAAAAACATTAACCTACTCCCTAGATTAAAAACAAATTCAGAAGTTAATGAGTTTTTAAACTCTATAGACATTGACTTATCTGGATTAAGCGGAGCTGAAGGATGGAACCTACCCTCTTTTAACTCAACATGCCTCGGTAAATGGAGTATCGTCCTAAATTCAACATCACACAAAGATTGGGCCACAGAAAATAACTCTATATTAGTTGAGCCCTGCGGGGAAGAGCCCTGCTATGATGGCTTGTTTTTCAAAGAAGGGAGCGAGTTCAACCAGGGTTCAATATATTCCTTCTCCGATGAAGACTTCAACAAGGCCACCAATACAGCTATTGATAAAATATCATCAATCAACAAGGGTGGGCTAGAATTGGTTGAAAAATTTTCTTACAAAAATACACTACAATCCTTAATTAAAATTATTAATGAATAAAAACATTAGAATAGAAGATAACAAAGTTTTTCTTTGTTGTGGTAAAACTAGATGTCCGTCTATCGTAAAAGACGAGAGCTCAATAGGTAGCTACATCGTTACAGATGATTACGAAGGTTCCGTTAAACTAACCAAGGACCAACTTGAGGCGGTCAGGGAGGCGTTAAGTTACCTAGAAGAACTACCAGAGGCGAACCAAGTAGACCTAAAGGAGAAGTAATGTTTATTGCTGCACTCGTAACCTGTCTAGGGTTATGCTGGATCCTAATGTATGGTGAGATTTCCTTGATAAGAATCCCTAGGGACTTCTTGAAATCAAAAATCAAAAGCATGAATAAGTTATTTACATGCAGCTTATGTCTAGGGTTCTGGTGCGGAGCCGTAACCTCCCTCTTTTTTTACATAGTTTCTCCATCTTCCCTTGAACCTATTCACCTATATCTACTCCCCATATGCTCCTCGGCTGTTTGTTGGTTTTTTGATTCACTCCTTGATTTAATACAAGAGAGTATTTGCTACAAGGAGAGTGACAAGTAAAATGCCTCTATACGTATTTCAGCATCCAGAGAATGAGAACCTCACTAAGGATATCTTCTTTCACATGAACGATGAAAAAACATACATAGATAAAGAGGGGGTAGAATGGAATAGAGTTTTTTTAGGTTCACAGTTATCATGTGAGGCTGCCATAGATCCATGGAGTAATGCAGACTTCGTTAATAAAACAGCCAATAAAAAAGGTAGCTATGGAGATTTAATGGACAAAAGTGCTGAACTGTCAGCACAGAGAGCCAAGGAGAACGGCGGCATTGACCCAGTAAAGCAAAAATATTACAAAAACTACTCCGATAAAAGAGGCGGAGCACAACACGATGACCTTAAACCTAAAACATTCGAAAATAAAAATATTAAAATAGAATTATGAGTATACAAATTTACAAACCAAACAAATCAAATAACGGGTTTGCTTTCAACTTCTCAATGGGTATTGATAAAAGAAGTTCTGAGCCAGTTCTTTTCGTTTCAGCCATCGCCCAACATTCCTGGGATAGCAAAAAACGCATAGGGTCCTTCAGTAACAACAAGGACAACCCTGAAAAAAATATCAACTTAAAGTTTAATGAATTTGAGTGCGGAGCGATAGTTGATGCAATCGAGCGAAGATACGAGTACAGTACCTTCCATCAGTTTGAAGATAACAAAACTACAATTAAGTTTACCCCATGGGATAAACAAGTAAAGTCCTCTAAATTTAATCCATCAACTAAGAAATACGAGGAGTATACATTTGAATCTCCCGCTTTTGGCATATCAATAACTAAAAACGGAAGCAACACCTTTAAGATACCATTGGAGCCAGGCGAATCCTTATGCATAAAGCAGTATATTTACCAAATCATCGACGAATTATACAAGCATAGGTTCAAAGCAAGAATGAAAGACTTTCAAAAATCTAAATCCCAGGACTGTCCTATTTAATTTTTTTTTAAAAAATGAGCAAGAAAACTATTTTATTTCACAGTAATCACAGTAAGGCTTTTACTGGCTTTGGTAAAAACTGCAAAAACATACTCTCTTACTTATATAGAACAGGTAAGTATAATATTATAGAAGCTTGCAACGGTCACACGAAAAGTTCCCCCAAACTTTCCAAGATGCCTTGGAAGTGTGTGGGCACTCTTCCTGATGATATTGAAAGATTAAAAATGTTAAACAATGACCCTAATTTAGCTAGGAGAGCTGGCTATGGAGGGGAAACAATTGATGACTTAATAAAAGAGTTTCAACCCGACCTGTATATAGGCTCTGAGGATATCTGGGCATTCAACGAATACTGGAACCGAAAGTGGTGGAATAAAACAAACTGCATGGTCTGGACAACACTAGATTCTGAACCTATGCTCCCTTTGGCTCAGGACGCAGCCCCAAGGATAGACAACTATTTCGTATGGGCATCTTTTGCTGAAAGGGAGATGAAAAAGCTTGGCCACAGCCATGTTGAGACTCTCAGGGGGGCAATTGACACAGAATATTTTTTCAGAGTAACAGATGATTATAAAACAAAACTCAGAAAAAGATTCAATATTAGCGAAGATACTTTTGTAATAGGTTTTGTATTCAGAAATCAACTTCGCAAAAGTGTGCCAAACCTACTAGATGGATATGCCAAATTTCTAAAAGAAAACCCAAACTCCAAAGCCAAACTACTTTTACACACCCATTGGAATGAAGGGTGGGACATACTTAGGCTTTTAAAAGAAAAAGGTATTCCCTCAAGTAACATTCTAACTACTTATTTTTGTTCGGAATGTGAAAACTATCATGTCACATCCTACCAAGGAGAAGGGCAAGATTGTCCGTACTGCAAATCAGAAAAAACCTTTAATACAACAAACGTTAAAGCTGGTGTTTCCGAAATACAGTTAAATGAAATTTACAACCTAATGGATGTATACTGCCACCCGTTTACTAGTGGCGGTCAAGAAATACCAGTACAAGAAGCTAAGCTAGCAGAGCTTATTACATTAGTTACAAATTATTCTTGCGGCGAAGATTGTTGCACCGATGAAAGTGGAGGCTTACCATTAGACTGGGCTGAATACAGGGAACCTGGAACCCAATTTATAAAAGCCAGCACAAATCCAGACAGCATCTCAGAGCAACTATCATTAGTCTATAACATGGCTAGTGAACTACGTGCTGAAATAGGAAAAAAAGCAAGAGCCTTCGTCCTAAACAATTATTCAATAGAAGTTATAGGCCCAAAGTTAGAAAAAATAATAAACCGTATGCCGAAAGTAGACTGGGATTTTGACTTTACAGAGGAAGAAAGAGACCCAAACTACAATCCCCCAGACATAGAAAACACATCAGACTGGATGATTGATGTATATAAAAATATATTAAAAGTTGACCTAGATAACACAGACCCTGGACACAAGCACTGGATGACACAGATGTCCAAGGGCATGAAACGAGAAGATGTCTTAAAGTACTTTAAAAAAGTAGCCCTTAAGGAAAACCAAGATATCTCTGAAGACGGAATAGAAAAATATCTAGGCAAAGAAAGCAAAGACAACCGAATTGCTGTCGTAATTAATGGCGGGCCACGTGAAGCTATTTTCACCAATAGCTTCTTAAAGAACCTAGAGGACTTATACGAAGGTGACACTATTTATGTTATATGTGACCCTAAGTTATACCCACTGCTCGAAGATAACCCCAGTTGTCAAAACTTAATACCTTACGACAAGTCATATGACGACTGCTTCCTACTAGAAGGTAAATCATCCAATGAAGGACACTTTAAAATAGCCTTTTATCCAAGTCATTTTGCAAACTCACACCCTTATCATTTCCACAATGGCATTGATAAGGCTAATTTTAATTTAAAATCATGAGCCATATCTTAGAAGAGTACACAAAATGCCTAGGCGTTAATTCAACTAAACCTATAATTGATACACACTTTTTCCCGATTGTATCCGATAGGTTCATTACCGTAGAAACCGCCCCCGAGTCTTTTAATTCTTTAAATTATTCCTATTGGCATAATGTTGTGGATTTAATTAAAAAATATTCCCCTGATATTTCCTTCGTGGATATCTCTCATGGAAAAGAAAAAACCCTAGATTGCTTTGACCAGTCCATACAAGGAGCCTGCTCGTACAGGCACTTAGCTTACATTATATCTAAAGCGCAAGCCCACATATGCATAGACTCTTATACGGGGCACCTAGCATCACTATCAGACACACCAACAACCACACTACATAGCCATCTGCCCCCTAATGTAAGTAAGCCCGTATGGCACAAAACTCCTTCAAACCATAAATCCCTATCTGGGTCAACTGAAGGGGTTAAGCCATGCTACTCCAAAGACGATCCAGAAAATCTTATCGATAAAATAAAACCTGAAGATATAGCTATCGATGTATTAGATAAAATAGGAACCAAGCATGACCTCGGTAATTATAGCACAGTTAATATTGGCAAATATTATAAAGACAATATCTTAGAAATTATACCAGACTTTAGTGCAGACGATTTTACACAAACTAGATTAATTAATTTAAGATGTGATTATAATTTTAACCTAGAACTAATTAAAGATTGGCTAAGGTTTAAAGTTAACCTAATGTTTGATAAGCCTATCCCAATAGAAACCCTCCTACAGCACAGGTCTAATGTAGCTGGCATAACTATATTCATTAAGGATGATTCTATAACCCCTTCCTATGTAAACCAACTAAAGCAAGCTAGGTTCGCATTCGGACTAGTGTGCCCAAATGATAATATAATAGCAGACACCAGGCTTGAGTTCTTTGAAACAGATGTAGAAGAGTATAAAATAAAAGACAAAAAAAACCTTGACTTTCATGAAGATATATGCGATAATTCCTTTTATCTTAGTAATAAAACATTAATATCTAAAAATAAGGAATATAAGAGTAAAGCACACTGGATGAATAAAGACACAATTAAAAATGACTCTAAAGTTATAGATTGTCCTGAGTTCTGGGAAGAAGTGCAGCACTTTAATATATATAATCATGGTAAAAAAGAAAACTGAAGAAAACACTATAGACAACTCATCTGGACCTGCCGTATACAGCAGAGATGAAAACGGCTTGCTTAAAAACGCTCAATACACCTTTAATGAAGACGGCTCAATTGACTGGAGGTCAATGATTAAAGACGAACATCTCTTCCCAAATAGATCTTGGTTCGAAGGTAGGAACAAAGACTGCCCTAGATCCTCAGAAGGTTTAGCTGACTACCAACTACTAATCAAATTAGGAGGCATCAAAGAGCTAGCAAAACTAAGAGGGTTCACAGATGTATATTATGAAACCGTTAAATGCGAACAGGACCATGTCGCAATTAAATGCAGTATGACTTTCATCCCCAACTACGAAACAGGTAACGAACCCATTGTATTCTCAGATATGGCTAATGCTACACTAGATAATACAAGTAGTTTTGCAACAAAATTTCTAGAAACGATTGCTTGTAATAGAGCGTTTGTGAGGTGTGTTAGAAACTTTTTAAATGTTCACATTGTGGGAGATGATGAAATTGATAAATCTTCACCCAATCAAAATATTGCAGCGGTTGCTAAAGCCAAGAAAAACTCAAACCCATTTAGCCCTCTTACTACATTAAAAAATAAAGCTGAGTCAAACTTGGGTTGCCAAGACTTTTCAGACTTCAAAGAACATGTAAGAAACTGGTGGAGAGATAAAGTCGAGGGAATATACCAAAACGAAAGTGTTTCAGAATGGCAAAACTGGGAAGATATCTCAGATCAAGATGCCAGGTTAATCATTGGAGTCATCTCCAGCAGTAACAGTTAAATTTATAAAATACCCAGTTAATGGGGGAGCTTGATTTAACAAGAAAGTAACCGAATCTTCTTCTGGATCTCCAACCATCATAGCTGTTAGAAACTGTAGCGGATCTTCTTTATTTTTTGTTGATACCCCAAATGTTACCACTGGATTCTCAGTAGGGGTTTCAAAGTTTACCTCTACCATTTGTGTTTGATCTTCAAAGTGCGGGTCTAGGTCATAATTAATCACTTGAGATGTTTTAAAAACCTTAAAGTCTCCAAAATTTTTACTGAGATTAAATACAGAACCTTCTCCTAAATAGTCGACTGGAACAACCTTAATATTTTTAATAGTTGAATCTACCCCTTTTATGGTAGTGGTGGACTGAAGGCCTTCTATGCCAGCTTGCGATGCTATATCCCCAGAAGTGGTTACAGGCTTAGATACCCAAAACAGATTATCAGGGGAAAGATCGTAGTCAGCAGTATCCCCTGTATACACATTTACTTGCGTTACTTCTGGGTGAGTTATATTACCAGAGTAATTACTATTTTCTAAATTATAAGTTATTACTAAATTATCTCCGCCCGCACTCTGTCTCTCTACATCTATCATTTTTGGTCTATTAAAAATTAATCTCTGTGTATCTCGTGATATATGCTCCCCTAAATCATTAATATACTCTAATTGTATATTTACCTGCCCCTCCTGATTGTAGTAGCCACTACTTCCAGCATATTTATATATATGATCCCCGCTCGAATTTACCCAAGCCCATTGATCCCCAACATCATTCTTTAGGAAAAATCTTTCATCTCCATCCTTATCTAGGTAACCACTAGGTGCTCCGTCTATTTCAAAATCTATTTCATTAAAAAATATATCATTCTGAATCTTAGAACTAAATAATTTTTCCAAACAACCTACATCTTTTCTTCTTAAACCAATCCAACCCTTCACGGATTCAAATTCTTTTATTTTATTTAGCTGTGCTTTTGTTAAGATGACAGCTGGCATTTGATTAACCTCCTTTAGGTATGTTGATGCTTTTTCGTACTTCTGACTAAAATTTGGCCCGCTCTGAAAAATAATTTCATCACTATTAGGTTCATCTATTGGCATTGAAAATACTCCTTCAACTGGACACAAACCAGATTCTATCTCCTGCATTGTCACACATTTTATCTGGCATGTACTAGTGTCAATGTATGCGTATTTATATATTCCGTTTTCCCCCGAGTACCTTGGGCAACCGTCATACCATTTTGCGCCAGCTCCAGTCGCATATACCTCCCCAGAATCTTCAACCATAGTTCCAGTTTCAGTATCCCTTTGCCAACGCATTGTATTATTAAATAAAAACTTAGTTTCATCATCAATATCAGACGATACTGTATCTGCAAGAAACCCCTGATCTAATGCAATTGCTCCTGTATACCCAGACACAGGAGAAGAAATATTTCCAGTGTCAAAAACAGAATACTTAATATCTACAAAAGGATTCTGAACCCAGTCGTAATTTACTTTTACTTCATAATTCTCTCCGCCTAGCAATTTATTCTGATCAAGTCCATTGTATGTGGGTACAAAGAAAAATCCGCTAGGAGCATCAGGGCTAACACCATCCACTAGGCTTATCGCATTTGATTCACCTGCAGAATCATAAGGGCAAGCCATTACATGAAACCTTCTCCTAGGGTATAGCGGTATTCTACCTGAATTATTTTCATTTAAAGTTTTAACCTTATTGCCATCTCTAAACTCATTACTATCAGTTAGCCTGCCATATATATTTGTTCCAGTAAAACCATAAAGATTAACACCCAATAAATCACTAGTACCAGTATAATCAATATAAGCAAATCCACTAGCAGTGTATATATTGTTTATCTTGGCTTCAGCTGGGTAATTAGATACAACAAGATGACCAGTATGCACATTATTAAAATTATCAGTTACTTTTATATCTAGATTTAAATATCTATCTATATCTTTTTCCAAATTTATTTTTAAAGAGTTACCATTTAAGCCACTAAATGTTTGAACTATTGTCCCTATATTTTTATTAGGGTTCTGAACCTCCTCAAGCGAGCATCTTTTTTTTGATACAGTAAAACTTTCAATAAATGGATTTTCTATTATTGCCTGAGTGTCATTTATTATATTCTGTTTTCTCGGGCTATATAAACCCCACTTTAAATTCAAGCTAAGTCCATCATAATTCTGTATCGAGAATTTATTTTGAGGCTCATCTTCCTCTGGCTGTATTACCTCCGCTTCGTCTATGCCATTTTCCAGTAAAGGCTTATCCACCTTAAACACGTCTCCAAATTTATCTACAGGATTAGATAACGGAATAGAAACAGGAGAGCTAACCGTTGTTGTTGTCTTGTATATTCCTACTTTCATTATTGCATTGATTCCACTCTTGCGGTGTAAGAACCACCCTCATTAATCGAGAAATCTCTATACTCTATCTCCTGATTACTTTTACCTTTTTTCTTTACCTCTATGGTTTTCTTAAGTTCTAAACCGTCAAAAATTTGCACCTTATATCCCCTGACCGTATCTTCCTGCGGGTGATTCCACGAAACGTTCAAGCCGTAAGGTATATTATTTTCCAAGTCTTCCTCTAAATAAGACATAACCACATTACCAGGTGGATCAATTGTCTTTGATGTATAAATAATTGGAGATTTAGGCACAGGAAGTGACTCGTTATTTTCTATCGCCTGAAATTTACCAGAAGCATATTCTATACCCTCGATGGAATAATTATGATTACCTTGCTCCTTGATATTTAAAACCCTATATTGTTTAGCGTTTGCCATATTAACGTCATCCTCAAGCAAATAAGTCAATCCATCTATTCCATTTAGTCTCAGTAATCTATCGTCAGCTCTCTTCTCTAAAATGTATCCTTGCCTAACCAGCCCATCTTGTGTAATCCAGTCGGCATGATCTGTTTTATCATCAGACCCGCTAACCCCTATGAAATTTTTATTATCAGCTAATATATTATCCATAGCTATCTCAAATCCCTCTGGATACCCATAGTCCTCGTAAGGGTCGGTCATTATTGTTTGTTCATTATCCTCTGTAATTGGGTCTGGTAAATTAGGGAAACCTGTAGCCCAACTATAATAATCTATCCTATTAAAATCACATGCCTGTGCATCAAGCCATACAAACTCCTCAGGAAAAGGTTGCTCCTTGTAATAACCCCCAATCCACGCCCTAGCTTTATTATCTCTAGGTAAAACTGTTTGCACAAATCTCTGATCAACATCATTAGCTATAGTAGCCACCCCACCACCCTGTGTCCTTGCATGCCTAACAGCTTCAGCCCAACTAAAATTACCAGATACATAAGAATATGGATTATTTATTATTTCTATTCTAGTGTCATTATTAGTTATAGAGCCAACAACAAACTCATCCAAGTGTCCAGCTCTTATTGATTTTATTTCTTCATCAGATATAGCCCTACCCTCCTCAGCCTTCTCATTTAAAGTATCAAGGGTATCATATCCTGAAATATTATAAAGCTTTATTGTTTTAAAAGTCTTACTGTCGTCTTCATCTACCAACGTTCTTACTGGGAAGTCTATATCTAGATAAGCAACCTTACCATCGCCGCTTACATCATAATTTAAAACCTTACCCGCAAACCTTCCTATGGTTTTCTTATTATCAATTACATCTATAACATCTCCTGGCCTTAGGTAGGATCCAGGCATACTGGTTTGAAAATTTATTGTTTCTGTCTCTAAGTTTCCAGCCTGAATTTCATACTCCGCCACTCTATGAGCCTGAGTCTTTGTGCTAGTACCCAGGGAGTTTAGGGATTTTTCATACAACCCATTATCTATTATTTTTTCTCTATCTTCTACATATTCTATTTTAGGCTTAAATGCATTATGTTCATCTAAATATTTAACCTTGATAGCATTTGTTCGTGCCGCCCTAGGCGTACTTCCGTAAGAGAAACCTTGATCACTGATATTATTATTACCAAATAAAAGCAAAGCCTCCTTTGGTTCATCTAGGAAAAAGTTTATTTTTCCTCCTCCCCAGTAAGTGAAAGCTCTAAACATACCAGCTATTTCATTTATCATTTTAAAGGCATTCTGAGGAGAAGTTAAGAAAGCATTAAACCTATATCTATTCTCTAACACTGGGTAGTGTATCTCAGCACAACATTGCGCGCCATTCTCTTCCCCTAAACTGAAACCAATGGGCTCAGTAAGCGTTATTTGAAACTTTCTATTTTCCCCAGAAAATGTTGACGATGTAGCCGATATTGTTCTTGTTAGAAATTTTTCGGTACCGTCTATCAATTTATAAAATATCGCAACCTTTTTACCTGGGTATCCAAACTCTAAAGAAAACTCCCTCTCGCTATCATAAGTGTCCCTGTGGACCAATATTTCAGTTCCGCCATTTGACTTAAAATCTCTCTTCTTGTAAGTAGGAGAGTATCCAGTTGGTATAATTTCATCACAATATTTTGCCGCCCTATAAAATGTCCACTTGTCTATATAGTTTACATCCATTCCATACCTACCTAACCCATATGAGTTGTTTGATATTAAATCATATAAGCACCAAGCTGGATTATCGGTCCACTTTAGTTCTGAAGCAAATTGTCCGTCCCACATTTCTCCGTAAACCTTTTGCACTGGGTCATAATTATTTGGCACCTTTACTTTTTTAAGTAATAAATTATAATTTCTTTTAGGCATACTTGGCATATCTTTAGCATTAACCCTAGTGCCTATAGTTACAGAGTTAGGGTAACTCACCTTAACATTAGATATCTCCGTGACACTAGAAAACATAGCCTGCTCCCTGTAGCGCATTGCTTGCTCGCCTTCCTTTACAGGATTTCTCTCCCTGCTTATCTTACAGACCTTAATAATTCTAGTTCTACCCAAAGGATTTTCTGGAAAGTAAATTTTAATATCTCTAATATAGGCAGATGTACATACACCAAAAAAACAAACATCAGTTTCATATAAAGGCGAACCCTCATTACCGTACTTAATTCTAAATTTTAATTTATTAGGCCATGTCTCTCCAGAGTTTTCTATCTTAGTGCCTACTTTAAAGCTTGAATTACCCTGTAAAGCTTTTCCTATAACATAACCAATAAGACCTCCCCACATT
>Ga0055584_100002530_pt1 | contig 18021 bp, 14 predicted proteins | sample OSDHelmetaG_FD_58716 | JGI IMG/M metagenome (GOLD analysis project Ga0055584, IMG submission 58716) | Pelagic marine sediment microbial communities from the LTER site Helgoland, North Sea, for post-phytoplankton bloom and carbon turnover... | ecosystem: Environmental > Aquatic > Marine >... | reverse complement strand
GGCATGGGGTGCAATGGCCATGCCGCCGCCGTAGGAGCGCGTGTTGCCCACGGCGACTAAAAAGACGCGTTGCTCAATCTGTCCAAATGCGCCGCGCAATACCACCTGCGGTGGGCGGAAATGGCGCAGATGGCGCAGCGTTTGCAGCACATAACCCAATGTGCCCGCTAGGGGGGCCTTACCCAGACTCATCGCCTCGCTGACCTCTGCGTCGAAACCGAAGGCGGCAACGGTGGAGAAGTAGGTATCGCCGAGACGGCCGAGATCCATCGCTGCGGGTTTGCCCGAGAGTAGATAGCGCACGGCCCCCGTTATGTCGCGCGGCACGCCGAGTGCGCGCGCCAAGTCGTTGGCCGTGCCGAAGGGCAGTAAGCCGAGGACCGTTGAACTGCCCGCTAGGGCGGGAAGGGTTTCTCCAACGGTGCCATCGCCGCCGCAGACGACGAGTGTGCGCACATCTTCGCGCACGGCTTGTTCGGCGAGTCTTCGCCCATCGCCCTTTTCGTTGGTATAGTGCAGTTCGACCTCTTGGCCGGCATTCTGTAGGGCGAGTGCGGCTTGTTCGGCGCGCGCGCGGGCATGGCCCCCGCCGGCGATTGGGTTGGCGACAATCCAAGTTGACATAAATTTGTTAGCTAAGCCGGATATTGTTGGCGTTTTTATAAAGATTCGACTCTGTTTCGGTGTCTACCGGGTGTCCGCAGTGGACAGAATGAATTTGCCATTGGTTTTGCTAATGATACGCAATAGGGTTATCTAAAGACAGGGGCTCACCTATAGACCCTTGGACTATGTATCTTAGGAGGCGTGGCGATATGGCATGTGGTGATTCAGAAGAGGAGCGGGAAAAAAGACGTCGCAGACTGCGCGAAGAAGTGGGACATCCCTATATAACGCGCCAGTATATAAAGGCTCCGCCGCGAGCGCCCGATGCCCGTTCCGATAAGCGAGGTGATCAGGGCGGCCAAGAGGGCTGCGCTTGTGATCGCGATGACTAACGCCTATATTTACAAGTCTAATTTTAACCACCATTTATATATCCATTTCGCACGTCGGAATTCGACGCCGGGATGGATTTTTAATGTGCTATGATCAGAAACTTTTATCGAAATCGCACGGTTTTACTCACCGGTGGGACGGGTTTTTACGGTCAGGGTTTGCTGGCCAAGATGCTGCGTGACCTGCCTGAAATTGCGCGTATCTACGTGCCGATTCGAAACGGAAAAGACAAAGACGGTGCTCTGGTTGGCGTCGAAGAGCGCCTGCGAGTGCTCTTTGACAGCGCCGCTGTATTTGCGCGTTTTCGTCGCGAAGATCCCGAGGGTTTTGCCGCGGCGACAGAGAAGGTTGTCGCGATCGAGTGCGATATGTTAAAGCCCGGTTTGGGGCTGAGAGCGGAGATTCGCCAGCGCCTAGAAGATGAGCTCGATATCGTCATTAGCATTGCGGCTACGGTGTCCTTTGACGATCCGCTCGACCACTCGCTGCAGCTCAATACCTTGGGGCCGCAGGAAATGCTGGAACTCGCGCGCTCGGGCAAGAACAACCCCGTCCTCGTGCACGTTTCGACGGCGTATGTCAGCGGTAAAATGGGAGGAATTATAGCCGAAGAGCCCCTGCCACACGATCGCGATATAAGCCAGCTCATGGCGGGTAGTGTATCGGGAAATCCCTTTGACGTAGAGGCCGAAATAGCCGCAGGTGAAGAGCGTTGTCGCCAGATTCGTCAACGGGCCAAGAGCGCTGAGCAAGAAGATGTTTTTCGCCGCGAAATACTCGAGCAGAGCCGCTCGCGGCAGCTGTCTGAATCGCGCCTTGGCAAATTGGTGGATGGCCATCGCAAGCGCTGGACCGAACGCGAGCTCATAAGCGAGGGGATGCGGCGGGCCCACGAGCACGGCTGGAACGATGTCTACACCTTTACCAAGGGCATGGGCGAGCAGCTCTTATTAAAGAAGCGCGGCCACGTGCCGCTGGCGATTGTACGGCCGGCCATAACGGAGAGCAGTTTAGCCGATCCCGAGCCCGGCTGGATCCACGGCTTGAAGGTTACGGACCCCTTGGTCGTAGCCTATGGGCGCGGCATTGTCCCCGACTTTCCCGCTCAGCCTGGAGCGCCGATGGATCTGATTCCCATCGATATCGTTATCAATGCAATTATTATTGCTGCAACGCAGGCCCGCGCTGAGCATGTGAGTGTGTTTCACGCGGCTACCAGCGGCGAAAACCCATTCTACAACACGAAAATGTTCGAGCATATCAAGGAGTATTTTCAGGCCAATCCGCTCTTAGCTAAAGACGGGTCGCGGCCCAAGTTGGTCGACTGGACCTTTCCCAGTGTCGAGAAGTTCCGTCGCGTTTTTCGCTGGCGCTATTTATACCCGTTGGAAGCGCGGCAGTGGCTATTGGAAAAAATGCCGCAGAATAGCGAGACGTCCAAGAAGAAGCGCCGCCTCTCGGCGTTCAAAACGCGGCTCAAACGCGTGATGTATTTCGTCGACCTCTTCAGCCCTTATACGACGCTTGACTGCCGCTTTCAAATGGGCAAGATGCTGGCCCTCTACGAGTCGCTATCGCCAGAGGAACAGCGCTTGTTTAACGTTGATGTGCGCCAGATCGACTGGGCGCAGTACTACCAGCATACGCATTTGCCTGGCCTGCGTCGGCACGTGCTCAAAGGCGAGGGTAACGCAGACCCGGTATTTGCCGGCGAGAGCACCTGAAATGGCCCCCCTGTCCACGGGGCGAACTTCGCTAATTAATGGCGGTACTTGGGTATGTATCCCTATCTACTAGAAATCGGTCCCATAACTATCGCCAGCTTTGGCCTAATGGTCGCGCTGGGATTTCTCGCGGCCTTACAAGTGCTGAGCCGCGAGTTTGTGCGCAAGGGGATTGCGGGTGGCGGAGAGTTTGCCTCGTCTATTATCACTACGGCGATGGTCGGTGGCCTCGTCGGGGCCAAACTCTACTTCATACTCTTTGAGACGCCCGCCAACCTTGAGTGGGGGGAGCTCTTCGACCTCATTTTCTCTGGCTATGGTCTGACCTGGTACGGCGGGTTTGTCGTGGCGGCCGCCGCCATTACTTGGCAGGTCCGCCGCCAACGAGTTCCCATCCTCACGGTGGCCGACGCGGCGGGCATCGCCTTGGCCCTTGGTTATGCGATTGGCCGCATAGGCTGCCAACTCGCGGGCGATGGCGACTACGGCGTGCCCACGGATTTGCCCTGGGCTATGGCCTACCCCAATGGCGTAGTGCCAACGCTGGAAAAAGTACATCCAGCTCCGGTATACGAGACCCTTTCGCATTTGAGTATCTTCGCCTTCTTGTGGTGGGGGCGTACAAAAATATCTACACCGGGCCTGTCTTTTTGTATTTATCTCAGTTTGGCCGGCTTGGCGCGTTTTGGCGTCGAGACTATTCGCATCAACCCGCGCGTCTTATGGGGGCTGAGTGAAGCCCAGCTCATTAGTATTGCCATGATGGGAGTGGGCTTGCTGTGGGGCCTCTGGCTCTGGCGAGGCGGAGCATCAACAAAAGAAAAAGAAGGGGTAGCAGAGTGAATCGAACAGTGCGCTATCCGCGCGTATCGAGTTTTAAGAGCGCCGAGGCATTTCGCGCTCATATTGAGTCGTTAGATGTAGAAATGGGCTGTGATGAGGAGATCCTTCAGGCGTCCGCTTCACCGTTGGCGCAGCCGTATGTTTTGGATGATTTCACCATAGGCAATCGCTTTGCTATTCACCCAATGGAAGGGTGGGATGGCGATACGGACGGCCTGCCGAGCGACTTGACTAAACGCCGTTGGCGCAATTTTGGTCTGAGCGGAGCTAAGCTCATTTGGGGCGGGGAAGCATTTGCCGTGGTCGCCGAAGGGCGGGCCAATCCCAACCAGCTTATGGCGAGGCCTGAGACCAAGGCGAGCATGGCCGAACTGCGCGATATTTTGCTGGCGGCACACGCTGAGGCTATGGATAGTTGCGATGATTTGTTGCTGGGGCTGCAGTTGACCCACTCCGGGCGTTTCTGTCGTCCTTTTCGCAAGGACCGAATGGAGCCGGCGATTCTCTATCACCACCCGCTGCTCGATGCCAAATTTGGCCTCGACGAGAGCTATCCGCTAATGGAGGATAGCTACATAGAAGAGTTGGTCGGTCATTATGTTAATGCAGCCAAGCTCGCGCGGGATGTGGGCTATCAATTCGTCGATGTAAAACATTGCCACGGTTATCTGGGCCACGAATTCCTCAGCGCCTATCACCGCGAAGGAAAATACGGCGGTTCTTTTGAGAATCGCACGCGTTTTGCGCGCGAGATTATAGAGGGTATTCACGCTGAAGCGCCTGGGTTACAAATCGGCGTGCGCCTGAGTGCTTTTGATTTTGTGCCTTTTAGACCAGACCCCGAGGGGGGCGACGAGCGCTTTTTGGGTGCGGGGATTCCCGAGGAATACGGCGATGCGATGCCCTATGAATACGGTTTTGGCCTCGATCCGCAGGACCCGCTGCGCATGCAGCTGGGAGAGACCGAGCGCTTTATAGAAATGCTACAGGGCATGGGTGTGCGCCTGATCAATATCTCCTGTGGAAGCCCATACTACAATCCGCATATTCAGCGCCCTGCACTCTTTCCTCCTTCGGACGGCTACCAGCCGCCCGAGGATCCGCTCGTGGGAGTCGCGCGTCAGTTAAATGCCGTGGCGACAATAAAAGAGCGCTTTCCGCAGATGGCGATCGTCGGTTCCGGGTATTCTTACCTGCAAGAGTTTCTGCCCCACGTTGCCCAGCATTACGTGCGCGAGGGCAAGGTCGATTTTCCGGGGCTTGGACGCATGGTACTGTCCTACCCGGAACTGCCGCGCGACATTTTGACAGACGGGAAGATGCAGCGCAAGCTAATCTGCCGCACCTTCAGCGATTGTACGACGGCGCCGCGCAATGGCATGGTATCGGGCTGTTTTCCGCTCGATGCATTTTACAAGGAGCGCGAAGAGGCGCGGCGTCTCAAAGAGCTTAAGGCGGGAGACTAGGGGGGATGGCTGACTTTGCTGGGGAAATCGTTTGCGTAACGGGTGCCGGCACGGGCATCGGTCGCGCCGTGGCACGAGGTTTTGTGGCGGAAGGGGCGCGCGTGGCTTTTTTGGGGCGGCGCACCGAGAAGTTGGAAGAGGCGGCGGCCGGATTGGCTCTAGAGCAAGTGCGGCTCTGCGCCTGTGACGTAGCGGACCGCGCGAGTATTGGAGCGGAGATGGCCGCGATAGAGGCGGCGTGGGGCCCGGTGAGTATCTTGGTCAACAATGCGGGGATCAATACGAACCCGCGTTCGGTAGCCGAAGTAGAGCCGAGCGATTGGGATCGCACCGTGGCGATCAACTTGACGGGAGTTTTTAATGCCACTCGCGCCGTGCTGCCAGGCATGCGTGCGCGCAAAGGCGGCCTCGTAATTACGGTGGCCTCTATCGCCGGTTTGCGCGCGAGCAAGCTCGCTGGCGCCGCCTATTCGGCGTCGAAACACGGGGCGGTGGCGTTGACGCATTCGCTCAACGAAGAAGAGCTCGAATACGGCATTCGCGCCTGCGCGATTTGCCCGGGTGAAGTGGAGACGCCGATCCTAGAGCAGCGCGTAGTGCAGGTTAGCGCCGAGCGCCGCGCGGCCATGCTGCAGCCAGAAGATGTCGCGGCGGCGGCGCTCTTTGTCGCGCGTTTACCACCCCGGGCCTGTGTGCCCGAATTGGTAATCAAACCCACGGTTCAGATATTTCAGTAAACAGCCTGTGAAAGCGAAGTCTGTATGGCAATGGAACTGACCAAGATTTGCCCCGGATCATTCCTGCTAGAAGTGCGCGAAGCCGGTATTGCGTGGATCTTTAACGCCTGGCCCGATATCGTCAAATACATGGTGCAGCAGGGGCGCTCCTTCAACGGCATCGTCTATCCCGATTTGCGTCGGCAAACGGCCAAGGGTATCAGCGCCAATCTAATTGAATTCCCCCTCCTCTATTGTCTATATAACCAGGGCATGGTTTTTCGCGGTGAAAAACCATGTGTCGTGGGGTCGCCGCGCCAGTTGGAGTTGGCCTGCGAGAGTTTCCGCCGCGGCAGCTACGGATTTAACAGTGCTGAGGAGATGGTCGACTGCGATTTGTCTTCGGTGCAGGCAGAGTCCTTAATGCGCGAGATTGAAGGGCTGGCATTTAAAGGTATTCAAACGGCACAAGAGCAGATTGAACTTGTCGAATTGCGCCCACTAGAAGAGATGCCGGGTCCGGAGTCGGCGACCCAGTATCGCGGTGTGAAGATTTGGAAGACGGGCCTCAATCTATTCACCGTCGAATACGCGGGAGATCGGGTTGAGGTCGACTGCAATCTAGGGGCTGATGAAGACTACGAGCCGCCGCTGCACATCGATGTCAAAAACGTCCCCTACAAACTCTTTCAAATCATCGACACGGGTGAGGAGGACGGCTTTTCCCCCAAGAGTTGCATGCACACGGTGATTCAGTGGCGCGAGCGCATAATCTGCGTCGACCTGCCGATGAACGCCTCGTATTTACTCGATAGAGTGGGCATTTCCAAGACGGAAATAGATGCCGTCATTTTCACGCATAACCACGACGACCACATCGGCGACTTGTCGCTACTGATGCAAATGGATCGCAAGGTGACCGTCATCTGTCCACGCATAATCTGGCGCTCTATTCTCCTGAAGGTCGCGGCGGTCTTCGATATGAGCATCGAGGCGCTAGAAGATTATTTTGACTATGTGCCCATTCGCTATGGCGAAGAGTTCGATTATGCGGGGCTGCGCATTCTCGCCCACCCGTCCATCCATTCGGTCCCCTGTGCCATTTACAGGATACGCGGTATAGTCGACGGTGAGTGGAAGGTCTACGGCCACATGAGCGATATACTCAATTTTCAACGCTGCGAGAGTTTAGTGCACTCCGGGCATTTGACGAAGCGGCGCTTTAGTGAATACAAGAAGTTTGTGCTCGCTAGAGCGGCGGTGAAAAAAATAGATGTCGGCGCGCGCGATGGCAGTGAAGATATTTCGGTGCATGGTTCGTGGCGCGATTTTGTGGACGATCCTTCCGAGCATATTGTACTGGCTCATACCAGCGCGAATGCGCTCGACGAACACGCGACGGTTCAGGTCGGGCAATTTGCCGTGGCGGGGTCGGCGCGTGACATGGGAGAGCGCCTCGCGCATACCTATCAGGATAAATACCGCGAGCGCGCCCTGAAATATCTAGGTGACTACCTCTTTACGCTGTTGGACGAGCGCTTGCAGCAGGGGCATATCGGTCGGCATCAAGTGCGCAGCTATTTGCGCATTCTCGCCGACAACGAAATTCGCCTCATCCAACCTTCGACGCCTTTTCTCAAGGAGGGCGGTGAGTCGAATTTTGTCGATGTCGTCATTAGCGGTGAGGGCAGTATTTGGGACGAGCGCAATGGCTCTTTGCAGCGAGTAGCCGTCGTGCAGGCGGGCGACGTAATTGGCGATATGGGCGTGCTGCTCAAGGTGCCGCGTTCGGCGACGGTGCGCTCCAACAGCTATATGAATGTGCTGCGTATTCCGGCGATGCTGTTCTGGGAAGTCGCCGTTTGCTTGGGCATAGTCGACGAGGAGAGCGGTCGCAGCGAGGCCGTGATCGAAAAAATATGGCGCCACCGCGAGCTCGTGCAGTACTCGGGCATATTCGGTGCCGAAGTGCCCGTCTACCTGCAAAATCGGCTGGCCCAGCGCGCCGTTGAAGTGCGTTTGGCGGCGGGGGAAGAGTTGCCCATGAACGATGCCGAACGCTTCGCGCTTTTCTTGGGCAATAACGCGGAGGATTTTGTCGTAGAAATCGATGGGCGAGTTCTCGACAGCGAGCACGTTGGGGCACCTGTCTTTGGTGAGGGCATGTTCCTGGGACGGGCGGTGGAAGAGTATCGCGTGGTGGCGCAACGGCCAACCATTGCGCTGAGCTTAGAGCGCGACGAACTCGAGTGGATGATGCAGGTTCCCATTTTTAAACTGCGCTTGGGGCAACTTGCCGAAGAGCGCGCCATTCATATTCTGCGGGCGCGAAAGCGGGCTGAAATCGACCGTTCGATTTAGGCTTTGCGAGACCGAGCAATTGTTGGGCTAGGTCGAAAATTAGGACAGCGATTTGAGGCCGTGTCCCGAGAGCACAGCGACGACAGTCTGGTCTGATTGCCCACAGGTATTCCAATAGTCTTTGACTCCCTTCCATACGACGGCCGCCGTGGGTTCGACACAGAGCCCTCCGCGCCCCAAGGCCCGTATTCCCTCTCCTATAGATGCTTCGTCGACGGCAATAACGGCCCCGTGCGATTGGCGTAATGCGGCGAGCAGTTGGTGCCCGCGCACGGGTTGGGGCAGCGCTATGCCTTCGGCCCGGGTCGGCGTGGGGTTAAGGGCGACGTCGACCTCAGTTGCCCCGCTAGACCAGGCGCTGTAGAGGGGCGAGACGTTGAGCGCCTGTACGGCGACGAGGCGGGGCATGGCGTCTACGACTCCGGCAGCGAGCAGGTCGCAAAACCCGGCGTATAGGCCGAGAAGTATGCTGCCGGCCCCGACGGGGCACAGCACGGCATCGGGCGCGCGCCAGTTGAGCTGTTCGGCAATTTCATAAGCGAGTGTTCTTAGGCCAAAAATAAAGAGCGGGTTCCACAAGTGTGAAGCATACGTTACTCCATTTTTCTCTACGTGTTTGAGCAGCGCTTCGGTCGCGCGAGGTCGCGCGCCAGCGACGGCTACCAACTCGGCGCCGTAGAGTTCAATCTGTGCCAATTTTGCCTTCGAAGCCGTTTCTGGACAGAAGACCTGTAAATGGATGCCGGCGCGTGCAGCATAGGCGGCTAAGGAGGCGCCGGCGTTGCCAGAGGAGTCTTCCGCCGCGCTGGTGGTCCCCGCCTTTTGTAGATAGGCCATTAAAAGCGCTGAGCCACGATCTTTGTAGGAGCCGGTGGGTTGAGTGTGGTCACATTTTAACAGGACCTGGCGGCCATCTATAGCAAAGGGAAGCAGCGGGGTCTGTACCTCGCCTAACGACAGGTCGGCGGCAAAATCGGGCATGGCTTCGCGATAGCGCCACGGGGTCGGTGCGCGCGCGGCGATTTTGTCTCGCGGAAAGGTCGCCGGGTTTTCTCGCGAAACATCGAGGGCGTGAAAACAGTCTGGACAGCGGTAGTGTCGCAGTGGGTCGATGGGCGAACGCGCACAGTTTGAGCAAAAGAAACGCATCTCAGTTGCTGAACTCGGCGAGGGCTTGGCGCGTGCCTTGAAGATCAAAACAGCTCTGCTGATTTTTTAGCATTAGGCGTTCGGCAAGCCCTAGAGCCTGCGCTTCGTTAAGTAGACCCTCGTTGACTTCGGCTTGTAGTGCGCGATGGAGCCAGCGTCGCGCTTGGATGGCGTAGGCCGTCGAACTCGTCGGCCAGCCCGTGTCGCCGCCAAAGGCAAAGAGCTTGTTGGCGGGGGCGGTGTGGATAAATCGGCGCACAAAATCGGCGGAAGAAAATGGATCGATCGACCAGGCCCAGCACAGGTCAACCCAGACATTGCGGTAGTGTTTGGCCAGGGCTATAACTTCGCCGCTATAGGGATAGGCTATGTGCATAAGCACAAAACGGCAGTCCAAATAGCGCGCCAGGAGTGGGCAGAGTTGGCCGCTACGTATGCGGTCTACGGGCATGCGGTCGTTGCCGGCATAATAGCCGGTATGAATTTTGAAGGGCAGATTGTATTCGATGGCCAACTCGACGCCGCGCGCCCAGCACCAGTCGCCCAGCAGCAGTTGCTCATCCGTTGTCAGGTCGGTGCCAGCCAGCGTTTTGAGCAGGATCTTTTCAGCGTCGCTGTCCGTGCGTTCTCGCCAAGATAGAGTGCGGTTATAGGCGTGCTGTGCTTTGACGGCGACCGCACTTTCTCCATAGCGCTCAAAGAGCCCGCGCATGGCTTGGCGCAGCGAGTTTAGGTCGTCGACATCGATTCCCGTTTCGGCGTTTAAGGCGTCTGCGTCGATCTGACCGTTGCAGAATCCAGCCCAGGACAGATCGTGGAGAAAAAAGTTGCGGTCCGCTGCGTCGGGCAGGCACGGCCAACAAAAATCGTCCGTTTGTACGTGGTCGAGGCCGGCGCGATTGCGCAATAGGTCGAAGCGTCCGCCCGGTTGTCGCCAGGCCAGCAATTTTTTCTGCGCTTTTTCCAACTCGGGGGTGCTGAAGTCTGTCATCTCATAGACTTCGTGCGCCAAAATGCGCACGGCTTCACCGTAGCCCGTTAGTTGCACGGCGTCCCATGCGTTGGCGATCCCTGCAAAGCGCGCGCTGAGGTCGCCGTTGGAGGCATCCATCAGATTTTTGATCGCCTCGGGCGGGGCGCCGGCTGTCACTAGATCGGCGGGCACATAGTTACCAAAGAGGTCCTGCAGTATGTCGGGGCCATCTTCGACCCACTCGCGCTCTTTGCGCAAATGTTCGTGTGTGTCGATGAGTGGGGTTTCTTCAATGAAGCGCTGGAGGTCGGTCTGCATGTGATTCCTCGTTGGGCTAGGGGTTCCAGATGATATCCAGACCGCGCGCGCGTGTCAACATGCGCTTGTGTGCATATCCGACAGGCGCTATTTTGCCCTCTATTATGGACTTACATCCTTTTTTAATCCATTTCCCCATTGTTCTGCTACCGCTCAGCGCGGGGATGGATCTATGCGCACTCTGGCGCGACCGCCGCGACTGGCACAACATGGCCTATGCCCTGTGGATTTTGGGCGTAGTCGGGGCTTTGGCCGCCGTTATTAGCGGCAATGCCGCCGCCGCCGAGTATTGGCAAGATGCAAAAGTTGGCGCCGCTATATCCAAGCACGAAGATTGGGCGACGGCGACGCTCATTTTGGCTATAGTCGTGCTACTGGGACGGCTTCCATTGCATTTAAAACAGGATTTGACGAGGCGTCGTTTGGCGGGATGGATTGTTGCGGCGCTCGCCGTCTGTGCGCTGGGGTGGGCAACGGGTTATTGGGGCGGTGAACTCGTCTATGGTTATGGGGTGGGAGTGCGGGGAGATGGTTGAGCCAGCAGCACACGGGCGCGCAGGGGTGCTGCGGCCGGGATATATATTTTCACTTTTTGCCGTAATGGCTTTGGTCTTGGGGACTTTTGCATTCTACGGTTTGCGCCAATCGCGCCTCGCGATGTTAGAGACGATGGAAAAAGGTGCTCTATCCTTAGCAGAGGCCGTAGCGCGGGCCGAAGAGAATGCGCTGCGGGCCGAGGAAAATGCCGAGGCTTTGCTGATAGATCGACTCTTTACTGTGGCGCGCTTGGTGCGGGAATTGGAAGAAAGGGGGGCTGTCGACTCGGAGTTGTTTAAGCGCATTGCCCAAGAAAATGACGTCGAACAACTCGACTTACTCGATGCGCAGGGGCAATTAATCGCATCGAGCGGGGGGCTCGATGAAGGAGAGAGGCAGCTGTGGGCTGCGGAGATGCCCGCTTTAGCAGCCGAAGGTGAATTGCTCTTTGAACAAGAAGGGCCGGTCTATACGGCGGCCGTCTCGCGCGGGCGAGGGGGGGGAGTTTTGGCGCGGGCAGCGGCGGATAATCTACTGGCCTTGCGGCGCTCTTCGGGCGCGGGGCGTTTGGTGCAGGAGGTCGGTGGAGGGGAAGGGGTCGTATACATGGTCTGGCAGGATTTGTTGGGCGTATTAGCCGCCTCGCGTGGCGTGGAAATAATCGACCAGATTGAGGGAGATTTATTTCTAGAACAAGTGCTCTCGGGGAATAAATCGGCTGCGCGCATGGTCCAATACGAAGGCGAGATCATCTTTGAGAAGGTGATACCTTTTCGTCCGCAGGGTTCGCCTGCGGGTTTGCTGCGCGTCGGTTTGTCACTCGCTGCATTCCGCGAACAAGAACAGCGCGGGCGCCTGCAATTTGTCGCTTTAGTAGCGCTTTTGCTCGTACTGGGTCTGGTTGGTGCGGGGGCGGTGACGGTGCGACAGAACAACGCGCTCTTGGCGGCGGCCTATACGCGTATACAGACCTATAGCAGCCGTGTGTTGGCACAGATGGCCGATGCCGTAGTGGCCGTTGATATCGGCGCAGAAGGTTGGCGCGTGCAAATATTTAACGAGGCGGCAGTGCAGTTATTCGGCGTCGCCGAAAGAGATGCGCTGGGACGGCGATTAGGGGATATTTGGAGTGGGGAACTCGTCGGGCGCGTGTTGGAAGACGGCAACGAACTGCAGAGCGAGGCCTGTGTTTGGCGTGCTGTTGATGGAGGTACGCGCTATCTATCTGTATCGGCGTCGCTGGTGCGTGGAGCTAATGATGCGGTAGAGACGGCCGTTTTTATAATCCAAGACCTGAGTGTGAAAAGGGCGTTAGAGGCGGACTTACAGCGGCGCGATCGCCTCGCTTCGATGGGGGCGCTGGCTTCGGGGGTTGCCCACGAGGTGCGCAACCCGCTCAATGCCATCAGCGTAATCGTCCAGCGCCTGCGCCGCGAATTTGAGCCGCGGGAGGACGTCGAAGACTATGTGCGCTTGACGGCTGTCGTCGGCGACGAGGTCAAACGAGTCGATCGAATTATTCGCCAATTTCTCGAGTTGGCGCGTCCCCCACAGCTGGAAAAAGAGCGCGTAGAAATCGGCGAGCTGCTAGAGCGGGCAGCGCAGGTATGCGAACCGGGGGCAGCGGAGAAAGACCTGCGCTTGGAACGGGACTTTTCCGCTCAGGGTCCTATTTGGGTCGATCCGGACCAGATGCAGCAAGTGTTGCTCAACCTACTCGGCAATGCGATTGAAGCTACGGAGAGGGGGACGGTCCGGCTCGCCGCCAACGAGGTTGGAAACGATGCGGTAGAGGTGGTCGTAGAGGATACGGGAACGGGCATAGCCGAGGGGGCCATGGAGCGAATATTTGATTTGTATTATACGACAAAGGCCGAAGGCACGGGGCTGGGGCTGAGTTTGGTGCATCGAATTGTCTCCGAACACGGCGGTCGTTTAGATGTTTATAGCGAGGAAGGAAGCGGGACGCGTTTTAGTTTAGTTTTGCCGAGGGGGATGCAAAATGGCGGGTGAAGCGATACTGGTAATAGATGACGAGGCGACTCAGCGTGAGGCGCTGGCGGGTTATCTAAAGAAACGAGGTTTTGCTGTACTGGAAGCGGATAATGGCCGTGCGGGTATGGAAATACTGTCTGCCCAACGGGTAGATATGGTTATTACAGACCTGCGTATGCCGGAAGCCGACGGCATGGAAGTACTGGCGGCGGCGCGGCGAACCAATCCGGATATTGAAGTGGTGTTGACGACGGCGTATGCCAGCGTCGGGGGGGCGGTGGATGCCATGCGCGAGGGGGCTTGCCACTATTTGGAAAAGCCCATCGACCTCGATGAACTAGATGCGGTTATCGAGCGCGCGCTGGAGAGTCACTATCGCGTTTCGGAGAATACACTGCTGCGCGAACGCTTGGCGGGACAAGCTCAGTTTGGCGGCATCATAGCGAGTGACCCGGCTATGGAAGAGGCGCTTAATATGGTCGCGCGTGCGGCACCGAGCCGGGCTACCGTGCTCGTGCGCGGCGAGAGTGGTACGGGCAAAGAGCTGGTCGCGCGCGCCGTGCACCAGGCCAGCCCGCGCGCCGACCAGCCCTTTGTCGCCGTCAACTGTGCCGCGCTCAACGCAAACCTGATTGAGAGCGAGCTCTTCGGACATGAAAAAGGGGCATTTTCCGGTGCTTCTGAGCGGCGGATTGGGCGTTTTGAGCAGGCCGATGGAGGTACGCTCTTTATCGATGAATTAGCGGAAATTCCCGGCGAGGTCCAGGTCAAACTACTGCGTGTGCTGCAGGAGCGGCGCATAGAGCGCGTGGGTAGTGGCCAGTCGCGCGATGTGGATGTGCGTTTGATCGCCGCGACGCACCAGGACCTAGAGCTGCGCGTGCGCGAGGGGTCTTTTCGCGAAGATTTATTTTACCGGCTCAATGTCGTATCCGTAGCGCTGCCGGCCCTGCGCCAGCGCCGGCTCGACATTCCCGTTTTGGCCGATCATTTCTTGGCGCAGTATGCGCAGGAGAATGGCAAACTGATGCGCGAGATATCGAAAGAGGCGATGGATCTGCTCATGCGCTACGACTATCCGGGCAATGTGCGCGAGTTGCAGAATATATTGGAACGCGCCGTAGTGATGGCGCGCGGTGAAGTGATGACGCGGAGTGACCTGCCGCCCGAATTGCTGCAAATGAGAGCGGCCGAGCCGACTGCTCCTTCCGATTCGATGGGGGGATCGCTGCGCGACCAGGTTGAGGAATTAGAAAAGAACGCTATTGTCGATGCGCTGGACAAAACGGGCGGTGTGCAGAGCCGTGCGGCCGTAACGCTGGGCATAACGGAGCGCAACTTGCGCTATAAGCTAAAAAAATATGGCTTGAAGTAGCGCTATTAGAAGCCGATTTGCAACCCTAGGGTATACGAACGAGCTCCGGCGTCGTAGTAGGGATCGTTAGAGTCGATGCGCCGATAGGACCATTCGCTATCGACGCCTATTTCGCGTATCCATCCCCCATCCAAATAGAACGTCTTTTGCAGGCCGATGCGCGCGGCATAGCGCGTCTCGGCCTGTGTTTGTTGTAGCGATTGTCCCGTGGCATCGTAGGCGGGGCGGCCGCTATAGTCGCGGTTTTCGCGCTCCAACGTCGATTGCCACGTCGCCCCCCAGGGTGCCAGATATTTTAGGGTCGTTTTGAGGTGCTGGCCGCTATAGCTGTAACGGTCGTCAAATAGATCGTCGGCCGGATTGTAAAAGAGAGTGCCTAGGTAGCGACTCTCGCCGCTGAGTTGAGCGCGTCGCCGCCATTCTATTTGCAGCCCCATATCCGCCCCGATGGACTGGGCAATTTTGGCACTGGCGACCCACTGCAGCAGGTGGCGGTCTTGGCCAAAGCGGGCGGGAATCTCAAAATCGACAAACGATAGCTCGTCGCCCGCATGAACATACGTTTTCCAGCCCAATTCACTGGCTATTTGCAGCGTCGTCCGCGTCGGGAGGAAATGCGTTAGACGCGTATTGATATTTTGCTCGAAATAGCTGTAATCCGCGGCGTTTAAATAGTCTTGGCGGCGTGCCGAATAGCTCGCATGAGCGAGTAGTGCGGGGCGCAGATAGGCTTTGGCACTGACGAAACCGCGCGCCTGATAGAAGGAGCGATAGTCATAGAGCGGTCGGTCTAGACGCAGGCCGAATTCCGTGCCGGCATAGAGTGAGCCGGTGTCGCCGAACGGACGCGCGAAGCTCAAGCCCACCTGGTGTAGATGGTTAAAGAGCTCGTCGTTTTCGTTGAAGTGGTGGGCGCTGCCGCTGTAAAAGAGGCCAAAATCTTCGTTCAAAATATAGTCGAAGTCGACAAAGGCGAGATTGATCCAGTCGGCCTGTCGGCTGTTGCTGAGGAATAAATTATCGGTATAGGTGGAATATAAATTGACGCTCGGTATGATTTGAGCCTGTGCCTGCGCCGATAGAAACAGTGCGCAAAGGCTCGCCAATAGTCGTCTCATTTTCCCCCTCCCTTATGTTTGCGCTCGGGGGGGCCATGGTCACCTCCTCTACGCGGGGGCATAGGGCGGCGCAGAGGGGGGCGTTTCTTGTCGAGGAAAGGATGTACAAAAGGGCCGGGGCGGCCGCGCAGCATGCGGCCGTCGTCTATGCCATCGCCGTCTTCGTCTAAGAAGAAATCCATTTTGCGCTCGGATAGTTCAAAGCGCTTGTGTAGGCGTTCCAAAGCGTCGTGCATGCCGTCGCCATTGCGATCGACGAAGCGCTTGAGCCGATGGCCGCGCTCTTCGAAGAAAAAACCATAGCGCCAACCGCGCAGACCGCGCCGATCGTATTTTTCACCCGTTATATCGTTGTGATGGTCGCCGTCGGCATCAATAACATTATCAATAAATCCGTTGTTATCAGCATCTAAGTAGCGTCCGTTCCAATCGTTGACGCCGTCGCCATCTTGATCGCGAAAGCGATCGTTTATACCATCGTTATTCTCATCTACAAAGGAAAAGCGGTGGGAGTAGGGCTGGCGGTCGACATCGTTTATACCGTTGCCGTCGGCGTCGAGGAAACGATCATTGCGCCCATCGTGGTCGGCATCGACAAAACCAATGGGCGCGGGAGTCGCAGTGCCCTGCTGGGCGGCGGCTGGGTAATAAAATGCGCTGGTTAAGACTAGTGCGATAACAATAAATGTCAACATGATTTAGCTCTACATGAGGGCGTGGGGGGGCCGGGTTTCCCCGGCCCCCTGGCCTTAGTGTTGTTTGTCGTTCGACTTATTCACCGCTGGTGGCTGGTGGGGCATCTACTGTAGCTGCTCCGCGCATGCCGCGACCGTGGTGGCCGTGACCGCGCCCACGCCGACCTTTGCTCGGTCGTTCGAAGCCGGCTTCTGTCAGGGCGGCGGCGATTTCCTCGCGGGTCGCCCCTTCTTCTTTTAGCCCTGCGACGAGAGTGTGCATTGCCTCGCGCTGTGCCGCCTGTGCTTGGCGTTCAACTACGCGTGCCGTATGCTCTTCGGCGAAGTTATCGGGTAGTTCAATACCGGCGGCTTGGAGCTGCGTTGCTACGGCGGCCGTTATTTCTTCGGCTGAGGCACCGCCTTCACGCAGCGCATTTACTTCGCTTTTGAGTGCCGTGCGCTGTTCTGTGCTCAATTCTCCTGCAAATATACCATTAAGATTACCGCTCCGGCCGGCGTGACGCAAGGCGCGGCTGTCGGCGATCCCGTCGGCGTTTTCGTCTACTTGTGCTGCTCTTGCTGCTCGTTGATGCCCTCGGCGCTGGGCTTCTGTGTCGTTGATCAAACCACCAGCTAAGGTCAGGACAAGGGCAAATGTGGTCCACTGCAATGTGCGTTTCATGGTAGAGCTCCTATGGATAGGGACGGTTGTTTTTTGATGTCCCGCTCGGGCCCGTCGGCGGGACTGTCTACTTCATTGCAAGGAGCGTGCCACATTTAATCTGTTGTGATTTTAATTTTTAAATGGTTGATTTAAAATGATTTAGATGTAATTCAAGGAAGGTGTGTTGCCGGTCACATATTCGACCTTATGGGTCGCTGGTTGTCAATTTACAGTTTGTCACATATCGCCAAGTTATATAGAAAACAATCGATTGCGCGCATTCGACCAAATAGTCGAATGCCATCGTGGAGCTTCGCCGAAAAAGGCGAGCTTTGTTGTTGCAGAGTTGATCGATATTTTACCAAGCCTTGCGATGGTAGTGAGTATCACCAAGAGCAGCACTTGTTATGAAAAGTGTATTGGTTCGCTGTGTCGCCAGGATGGCTGTGGCTTGTGCGCCGAGTGAGCAGTTTTTCGTTAATGGGATACGAAATAGATCTGGCAAAAAATGGAATTAGGTGGATACTGGATGGGTTTGTGAGCCGGTGAGGCGCTTGAGCATGGTCAGTAGCTGTTGGGCTTGGAATGGTTTGGCGAGGTAGGCGTCCATTCCCGCTACCAAACAGCGCTCTTCGTCTCCTTCCATTGCGAATGCCGTGAGGGCAATAATGGGGATATGCCCTCCTTTTTCTGCCTCTTGGTCGCGAATCTGTTCGGTCGCTTCTATCCCACTCATCTCCGGCATCTGCACGTCCATGAGCACGAGGTCAAAAGATTCTCGCGTCAGTGCCGTAAGCGCTTCGCGGCCGTTGGTCGCGACGGAAACAGAGTGGCCATCGCGCTCTAGAATAGCCGTGGCTAAGCGTTGGTTGGCCGGTGTGTCTTCGGCCAGCAAAATACGCAGGGATTCGTTCTGTGGAGAAGGGGCTTCGGCCGCCGTGTCTTCGGTGAGGGCACCGAATGCGGCATAGATGCTGCGCTGAAGCTCAATGGATGTAACGGGTTTGGCCAGGCGGCCCGTTATGCGCAGCTGTCTTTCTTGCGCGGCATCCTGTTGGCGCGCATTGAGGGTGGAGAGCAAGATGATATGGAGGTTGTTCAGACGC
>Ga0055584_100002529_pt1 | contig 18031 bp, 18 predicted proteins | sample OSDHelmetaG_FD_58716 | JGI IMG/M metagenome (GOLD analysis project Ga0055584, IMG submission 58716) | Pelagic marine sediment microbial communities from the LTER site Helgoland, North Sea, for post-phytoplankton bloom and carbon turnover... | ecosystem: Environmental > Aquatic > Marine >... | reverse complement strand
CATGCCCGGAAACGCTCAGGCAAAAGGACTGAGTACGCTGATTAGCTCTGGAGAGCGGCCAACATGGCCCACCGAAGGGGTATGTGGCTCAACGAGCCATTGATCTCTCAGGTAGCAAAGGACAGAGGGGCGGCAGACCAGATGTGTCTGCCGCCCTTTATTTTGCGAAATCTGATGGATGAGAGCTAATGGGATCGAAAACAGCACTTTTCGAAAAGCACAACGAAGCCGGCGCTCGCATCGTCGATTTCGGTGGTTGGGATATGCCTCTGCATTACGGATCGCAGAAGCAAGAGCATCACGCCGTGCGCCAGAATGCCGGTGCCTTCGATGTCTCACACATGACAATTATTGATTTGTCCGGTGAGGGTGTTCGAGCGTTTCTGCAATACCTGGTTGCGAACGATGTCGCGAAGCTAAGGGATTATGGTAAAGCGCTTTATACTGCCATGCTGAACGCTGGTGGCGGCGTTATCGATGATCTCATCATCTATTACATATCCGACACCAACTATCGACTTGTGGTCAATGCAGCGACTCGCGATAAGGATCTGGCCTGGATTCGAGAGCAAGCCGTATTTTTCGATGTCGTAGTCAGTGAACGTGCGGAGCTGGCGATGATCGCGGTTCAGGGACCGAATGCGCGCCAACTTGCAGCCGACAGCATAGCCACCAAATATAGAGATGCCGCATTGGCACTGAAGCCTTTCTATAGCCTTCAGGCAGGTGAGGTTTTCATCGCCCGAACAGGCTATACGGGCGAAGACGGTTGGGAGCTTTGCATGCCAGCTGCCGACGCTCCAGAATTTTGGGATCAATTGTTATCCAGCGGCGTCACGCCTTGCGGTCTTGGTGCCCGAGATACTCTTCGTCTGGAAGCTGCGATGAATCTCTACGGGACCGACATGGACGAATCTATTTCGCCGCTTGAGGCCGGTCTTGAGTGGACCATCGGCTGGGAGCCTGCAGAACGGGACTTTATCGGTCGCGGCGCGCTCGAAAAATTGCGTGGCTCTCCGGACAGACGACGATTCGTCGGCTTGTTGCTGGAAGACAAGGGTGTATTAAGGAACCATCAAAAAGTCGTCGTTGAGGGTATTGGTGAAGGTGAAATTACAAGCGGCGGATTCTCGCCTAGTATTGGAAAATCTATTGCGTTGGCAAGGGTTCCGGCGGGTGACTACGATCGTGCAATGGTCGAAGTCAGAGGAAGAATGCTGAACGTTCGCATCGTTAAGACGCCGTTCGTTTGCAATGGAAAAATTCGAATCGACATTAAAGGAAAGGCGTTATGAATGAATTACCCGGAGACCTTTTATACACTAAAGATCATGAGTGGCTACGTCGTGAAGATGACGGGTTAGTCACTATAGGCATTACAGATCATGCACAAGGCGCATTAGGTGATCTGGTTTATGTAGAGCTCCCCGAGGTAGGGCAAGACGTTGATGAGGCTGGCGAGATGGCCGTAGTTGAGTCAGTCAAAGCAGCCTCAGATGTTTACGCACCTATAGGTGGGAGTATCGTAGCCATTAACGAAGAGTTGGCCGATGTTCCTGAGAAAATCAATTCTGATCCGTACGGCGATGGTTGGATAGTTCGCATGCAGCCTATGGATACTATTGACGAAAGTACGTTGATGTCTCCCGACGACTATCAGCAATTCATCGACGATCTAGACGACTGAGAAGAACAATGCCTTTCATACCGCATACAGAAAAAGACACACGTGAAATGCTGAAAACAATCGGTGTCGATTCTATCGCCGATCTTTTTGACGAGATTCCCATCGAACTGAAGATAGAGCAACTGGAGCATGTTCCAGGGGCGCTTAGCGAGATGGAAATTTCACGACTCATGAGGCAGCGCGCCAAGATGGATGGTTCGCCAATGTGCTTCATCGGTGCTGGTGCTTATGAGCATCACATTCCGACTGCCGTGTGGGATATCGCAACGCGTGGCGAGTTCTACAGCGCTTACACGCCGTATCAGGCGGAAGCGAGTCAGGGCACGCTGCAAGTGATCTACGAGTACCAAACGATGATCACTGAGCTCACCGGGCTCGACGTTAGTAATGCATCACTGTACGACGGTGCGTCAGCGCTGGCCGAAGCATCGCTTATGGCAGTTCGGATTAACCGTCGCGTTAAGAGTGGTCGCGTGCTATTGGCACCGGGCGTGAATCCAGTTTACGAGCAGGTTGCAGCGGCAATCGCCGGCTCACAGGGATTGACGTTCGAACGACTTCCCAAGGATGTAACAACTGGCAATGTCGATTTTAATTCATTACCGGAGGGCAGCGATCCGGTTGCAGTGGTTCTTCAGCAGCCATCATTTACCGGAACATTGGATGATGTTGATCGCATGACGGATTGGGCGCATGCCAGTGGCGCGTTGATGATCGGTGTCGTCAATCCAACATCGTTGGCACTACTAAAGGCGCCGGGATGCTGGGGCACAGAGGGCGCCGATATCGCGATAGGCGAAGGGCAGCCTTTGGGTATCCCAATGTCATCCGGCGGGCCATACTTCGGTTTCATGACATGCAAAAAAAAGCATGTGCGACAGATGCCGGGACGAATCGTTGGACGTACAACAGATCTCGATGATAATCCCGGCTTTGCGCTGACGTTGCAGGCGCGCGAGCAGCATATCAGACGCTCAAAAGCGACCTCGAACATCTGTACGAATCAGGGTCTCATGGTTACAGCTGCGACGATTTATATGTCTTTGCTTGGCTATGAAGGGCTCGTGAACGTAGCGAATACCTGCCATCACAATACCGCACTGCTCGCCGATGGTCTTTTGGCATTGGACGGAGTCGAGCGTTTATTCGACGGGCCGTTCTTTCATGAGGTTGCCTTAAGGTTGAATCGACCGGTTGCACCTTTGCTGGAGGCGCTTGCAGATCGCGACATTCTGGCCGGCCTAGATATAACATCCTTCGTCGGTACGGACGCGTTGCTTATTTGCGCGACTGAAACAAAGACTCAAGGTGATATCGAGGCATACATCATGGCATTTTCCGACGTGCTGGCCTCAGCAAATACGAATAGCGCATAGCAGGGAATTAAGTGGCTAAAATTCAATATGAAAACGCGAGCTATCGCATATACGGCGATTTGCCAACTATTGGTAGCCACGCACCGGATATTTCCCTGGTTAATACGTCGCTGCAAAATGTGTCCTTTGCAAGTTTCATGGGTGTGAGGAAAGTGCTGAATATCTTTATCAGCGTCGACACTAGTGTGTGCGCCAAATCGGTTATCGAATTTGATCGTCTTGCTGGCGAAGCTGATGACGTCGCGATGCTAATGGTCTCCTACGACTTACCATTCGCTCATAAACGATTTAAAGGTGAGCATGGGCTGGAGCATGTCATTGGTTTGTCGGCGATTCGCCACGATGGATTTGGCGAGAATTACGGCGTGCGAATTATAGAAGGACCATACGCTGGCATGTTCGCACGCGCGGTTGTTGTCTTAGACGAAAATAATACGGTCGTGCATAGGGAGCAGATCGAAGATATCTCCAAAGAACCTGATTATCGCGCGGCATTCCGCGCGCTGGGAATTGAAATAGATGAATAGTCGTATGAGTAGTAAATTGATATTTGAAACATCCCGCAGCGGGCGTCGAGCTTTTGCACAAGCACCAGCTGACGCAGAAGCGTCAAAGATCCCGTCGAACTTGATGCGAAACAACAGGCCGCGCCTGCCAGAGGCATCCGAGCTACAGACTGTGCGCCATTTTACACGCTTATCGCAGATGAATTTCTCAATCGACACACAGTTCTATCCATTGGGCTCATGCACAATGAAGTACAACCCGCGAGCATGTAATGCCCTGGCGTTATTGCCCGAATTTGCCGGGCGGCATCCCCTGGGTCCCGTATCCCATGGGCAGGGCTTTCTGACCTGCATGTTCGAGTTGCAGGAAATGCTGAAAGACGTCACGGGAATGAAAGGCGTTTCGCTGACACCGATGGCCGGCGCGCAAGGCGAATTGGCGGGCGTTGCGATGATTAAGGCATATCACGAAGCTCGCGGTGATCATGAGCGTACCGAAATCATATGTCCCGATGCAGCCCATGGAACAAACCCAGCGACCGCGATGATGTGTGGCTGCCAGGTGGTTGAAGTGCCAACGGGTGCGGAAGGCGATATCGACTTTGATGCGTTGAAATTAGCGGTCGGCCCGAAAACGGCCGGTATCATGCTCACGAATCCGTCAACGCTGGGCGTCTTTGAGCGCCGCATCAAAGAGGTTGCGGATCTCGTTCATGACGCTGGTGGACTACTGTATTACGACGGTGCCAACCTCAACGCGATTCTTGGTAAAGTTCGACCGGGTGATATGGACTTTGACGTGATTCACATGAATCTACATAAGACGTTCTCGACACCACATGGCGGCGGTGGGCCAGGCTCGGGCGCTGTTGGCGTGAATGATCGGTTACTACCATTCATGCCGATACCGGTTGTTGGTAGTAAGCAGGTCGATGGAGAGACTGTGTATGACTGGCTTTCCGAGAATGATCTACCACAAAGCATTGGCCGACTGTCCGGCTTTATGGGCAATGCAGGCGTTTTGTTTCGAGCATATGTGTATATGCGCATGCTTGGGCGTGACGGTATGGAGCGCGTTTCTGAATACGCCACGCTCAATGCGAACTATCTTTCCTCAAAATTGCAGGAGGCTGGCTTTGAACTGGCGTTCCCGACGCGACGGGCGAGTCATGAGTTCATTATCACACTGAAGCGCGAGGCACGATCATTGAGTCTGACGGCGATGGACCTCGCCAAAGCGCTGCTGGACAAGAATTATCATGCCCCGACGACTTATTTCCCATTGCTGGTGCCCGAGTGCCTACTCATCGAGCCAACCGAAACAGAAAGCAAGGAAACCCTAGATAACTTTGTTACTGCAATGATCGAAATCGCGACGGCAGCCAAGGGGGGTAACGAGTTTAAGGATGCGCCTTACACCATGCCAGTGCGACGACTGGACGACGTGAAGGCAGCCCGACAACTGGATCTAGCCTACCGGCCTGAGTAGGCACGCTCAGAAAGCGTGATCTTGGTAGTCGCGTCGACGGTCTGATTTTGTTGAAATAGAGAACCGCTGTGCCCCAATTAGTCGGGAGTAGTAGGGGGGTGTGTGCGTATTATGGTCGCGTAATTGGCCTAGTAACTAATTTAGGAAAACTATGACAAAGGTCAGGATTTTGGTCGCAGCTTCGTTGCTGCTTTCAAGTATGACGGCTATGGCCGTAGAAGACACTGCTTGGACAGAAACGCTTGAGCGCATATCCTCAGGTGTGGTTTCGATTCGTATTGATAGCACTCGCGCTTTTGATACTGAGTGGAATGCTTCGTCCCAGGCGACTGGTTTCGTCGTCGATGCCAAGCGCGGTATTATCCTCACAAATCGTCATGTTGTGACGCCCGGTCCAGTCACTGCTGAGGCGGTCTTCAAGAATAACGAAGAAGTGCGACTGACAGCGATCTACAGGGATCCAGTCCACGATTTTGGGTTTTATCGCTATGACCCCGCCGAGCTGCAATACATTAAGCCCGCCGAATTGCCGCTGGTGCCCGACGGCGCAGGTATCGGCAAGGAAATTCGCGTTATCGGTAACGATGCAGGTGAGCAACTTTCGATCTTGGCGGGCACCATTGCGAGGCTTGATCGACAAGCACCGGTATACGGTCGTGGTAAATACAACGATTTTAATACCTTCTATTATCAGGCGGCATCCGGTACCTCGGGCGGATCTTCCGGCTCGCCTGTTGTTAATATTAATGGCGAGGTGGTTGCACTAAACGCCGGCGGAGCTCGCTCCGCCGCAAGCAGCTTTTTTCTGCCACTGGATCGTATTGATCGAGCCCTGCAGGAAATACGATCTGGCCGCGAAGTGACTCGAGGTACGCTGCAAACGACTTTTCAAAGTAAGCCGTTTGATGAGCTGCGACGTTTGGGCTTAACACCAGAATCCGAACGTCTCGCCCGACTCGAGGGCGAAGAGCAAACCAGTATGTTGGCGGTTGACCAGGTTATTCCGAATTCATCTGCGGCCGGCAAGATAGCACCTGGTGATATTCTGATCCGTATAAATGGTCAAATGATTACTGAATTCGTGCCGCTCGGTGCTACGCTCGACAGCAAAGTCGGTGAAGAAATCGAGATCGAGGTTGAACGCGGCGGCAGACATATCGTACAAATGATTATGGTCGAAGATTTACACGCGATAACGCCGGATGAATATCTGGAGTTCGGTGACGGCATCGTCAATACGTTGTCCTACCAACAAGCTCGACACTATAACCGACAGGCGAGTGGCGTTTATGTAGCCAATCCCGGTTATCTGCTGTCGAAGGCAGCAATTCCGCGTGGTGCCGTTATTGTCGAGATGGACGGTGAGCCGATGGAAAATCTGGATGATTTCGAAGCGGTGCTGAATGAACTTGCTGACGGCGAACGTGTCACGGTTCGTTATGTCAACATGGAGAATCCACAGAACTCCGTAGTACGCCTTCTGGAGATGGATCGTGTTTGGTTTCCCGTAAAGCGATGCATTCGGGATGACGACACAGGCGCATGGCCATGTCGCATGCTTGCGGCCGGTCCGGAGTCGCCGCCCATCGAAGTCGGAAGCACAAAACTGAACGACTACGATGATCCGCGCCTGCAAAAGATTGCGCCGTCATTGGTCATGATAACGTTTGATCTTCCGTATACACTATCGGGTGTCTCGGAACGACACTACTACGGCACAGGATTGATCGTCGACAAAGAGCGTGGCTACGTTGTAGTCGACCGCAACACAGTTCCAATAGCCATCGGTGATGTGAAGATTACATTTGCCGGCTCTCTTGAGGTTGACGCGAAGATTGTGCAGCTACACCCATTGCATAACTTCGCAATCGTTTCCTATGACCCGAAGAGTATCGGTGATACGCCCGTCGAAAGTGCCGAATTCAATACGACACCTCTTACGCCGGGTGATGATGTTCTGGTCGTGGGCATCAAGCCTGATCATCAGCTCGCGCATCAGGAAAGTAAAGTTTCATCAGTAGATCCATTGGCGCTGCCGTTATCGAGAACATTACGTTTCCGTGATTCGAATATTGAGGGAATCGATCTCGTTACAGCGCCGACGGACTTCGACGGTGTATTGGTCGATAACAAAGGCCGTGTGTCGGCGAGTTGGTCGAGCTTTGTACTGCAGTCGGGCGGCGAAGCAACGCAATTTAATCGAGGCGTCGGCAGTGAGGTGATTTCACAGTTCCTGGATATAGTTCGTGACGACCGACCGTTCTATTCATTGGAGGCCGAGTTCGTCTATGCGCCGTTGTTTGCGGCACGTAAGATGGGTGTTGACGAAGAGTGGATCGCTCGACTGGAGAAAAACAATCCGGTGCGCCGCCGCGCCTTGAGCATTACGCGACTGGTTGCAGATACTGCTGCTGCGAAATTACTCAAGAATGGTGACATCGTTTTAGCGATCGATGGCGACATTGTGACGTCTTATCGAGCGATGGAAAACGCTGTGCAAAAACCGGAAGTACTGGTAACTGTATGGCGGAATGACAGGGTTCGCGAATTGTCGGTCGAAACAGCTGAATTGAGTGGTCGCGGTATAGATAGGGCTATTTCTTGGGCGGGCGCGTTGTTACAAGATCCGCATCGGGCCATGGCGGCTCAACGCGGTATCGCGACAGATGGCGTTTATGTTGCCTATTTTAGCTATGGTTCTCCAGCGACACGTTACGGTCTGTGGGCTGGCCGCCGAGTTATTGAAGTGAATGAGGTTGCAACACCAAACTTGCAGGCGTTTATCAATGCCGTGAAAAATACCGAGCATCGAGAATCAGTTCGACTGAAAACCGTTACCTGGAATGGTACGGCGGAAGTCATTACCTTGAGACTCGATAACGAATACTGGCCGGCTTACGAGATTCGTCGTAGTGATGACAGTTGGAGGCGCACTGCTTTTGGTTCTTAAGGCCGCGATAGTTTTATTAATATTTGTCGTCGTAAATTTTTTCTACGCGCAGATACTATAAGCATCATGATGAAAACGGTGAGTGGGTTTACATGAATTATAAACTGGTAACAAAGAAATTAGTTGAGGAGTGGAAATGAAATCAGTGTTGATAACATTTGTAGCTATTATCCTCGTCGGCTGTGCGAGTGGCTCGGCTCTTGTGGTTGGTCAAGTTAGGCCAGCAATTGAAGATTTCAATGCTGTGATTATATTTAGGGCGATGCCTGAAAGAGCCGAGGAAATAGCGATAGTCAAGGCATCGTCTGGTATGGGCTTAACGCAGCAACAGCGTCTTGACTACGCATTTGATGAGCTAAAAAAACAAGCCGCCAAATTGGGCGCAACCGCTATAGTAATTACTGACCGTGATACGTTGGCAGGAGATTACATGAGGGAGACAGAAATTATCGAAGGAGTCGCTGTCTTTATGGAGTAATACTTTCTTTAATCAATCAGTTATCACCTCAATAGCTACACATGCACCAAATTTCCTTCTCGTCTGTTTGTGTCTAGTTAACTAAGCTAAATTTCGATCATTCTAAATCTTTGCAATATCAAAGATTTAGGCGTATTCCTATGTAGCAGATTAATTTAGAGAGAGTCATTATGAAAAAGGGAATAATAGTAATTACGCTAGCTATGTTAGTGGGATGTGCTGCAGCTCCATCCAGCATTCAGCCGGCATCTGTATCAAGAATTCCCTATACAGCTATGGCTTGTAGAAATGTAGAGATGCTTCTTACGCAAGAAATAAGTAATCTGGAGGGATTGTCAGGTGAACAGCGCGCATCTAGAAATTGGGTCCTTGCATTGAGCTTACTCATCATACCTAGGATTGGCGCTTTGACAGATAATCAGGAAGATGAAATAGCCCAAAGTAAAGGTAAAATTATCGCTATGCAGGACGAATTTACAAGACGTTGTCTTGACGATGATTGATGGATCACACTGCAATTAAATTAAAATCTGACTGAGGATCATCTAGATTGTCCAGACGAAATACTAAGAGTAAAATAATTATAGAAAGAGGTCATTAGGCCTATTCTTTATTTTTCTAAAATACCGACATGAACTTTCTTGCCTCACCTATCGGCGTCATCGCCATTCTTGCGATTGTTGCTATCGCAGCTGTCATGTATGAACCAGCTAAATATGTTGGTGTTTGGCGAGAACTCGCTAAGCTGTATGAAGCTGATAAACAGCCGATATCTATCACTTTTAAAGGTGAGAGCATTAAGGTTGGACGGCTTGATTATTCGCAAGTCGATATTGCATTGAATGACGATGGGTTCTGGATTCTTCATGTTGGCTCCAGCCCTCAGAAAGCACCAGCTTGTATTCAGGTGCCCTGGGACTGCGTGCGCTATAGACAGGAAAAACGAGGCAGACAGAATTTTCAGATACGAGGGAAAAAACCGATTGAGCTGTGGGTGATGCCGGAGCTGGGTGCGGTTATGCAGCGGCGCAGCGAGCGCTACACGCTTGAAGACGAGTTGAGGTGAGGGCTCTCATCTCATAGTGCGCCGAGTAAGTCAGTCAGTAGCCTCACTGAGTTCTGCGGCGAGTGCTTCCCATGTGGTTATGGGTAGCTCGCAGTGGGTGCCAACACACCTGTAAGCAACCGATTCACCTTCATGTGCCACTTTATCGGCTAATGCACCCGGTAGGCTTTCCTCGTTCGCATTGATCGCGAAAACCATCCGTTGCGGCGCGTATAACTTGGCTGCTGAGTTGCGCCAATGCTCAATTTCCTCAGACTCACCACGAATTACGATAATCTCTGGGTGATGCAGGTATTCCTCCAGCGCAGTTATCAAGCTGACATGTACGTGCGGATACTCTTCGATACCCTGCCATGCACCTTTAAGCGTCCGTTCGGCGGCATCCAGGTAACGCGTTTCGCCGAGCAGAAAGCCTAGCCGTTGCAATGCGAATGCAGCGACTCCGTTGCCAGATGGCATAGCTTCGTCCGCTATTGATTTGGGCCGATGAATTAGCGTTTCATGATCGTTCGCGGTGAAGTAGAAAGCACCGCGTTCGAGATCTTCAAAGTGTTCGAGTATGAGATCGGCCAGCTGCATAGCGAACGACAGATGCTTTGTACTCCAGTTTGACTGTAGTAACTCCAGAAGTGCATCGAGCAGGAATGCATGGTCATCGAGGTAAGCCGGAAAACGAACTTGCTCATCCTTGTAGCTGGCCAGCAATCGATCGTTCTTAATCAGGTTTTCTCGGATAAAATCAACAGCTCTTACAGCTGCTAAAGTGAGCTCTGGTCTGTTCAGCGCGCGACCCGAAATTGCCAGACCGCGGATGGCCAGCGCGTTCCATGACGTCAATTGTTTCTCGTCACGCCCGGGTGCGATACGAGTCTCACGTTCAGTCAGCAAAATCTTCTTCGAGCGTTCAATCGCAGCAAAGTCGTCGTCATTGGCGATTGGCGCACGCACAGTGAGGTGCCATTGCCCTTCAAAATTCGTATCCATATCGAGACCAAAGCGATTGGCAAATACGGTGTAGTCGTCACCCAGCAGTTTTTGAGCCTGTTCGGGCGTCCACAAGTAGTACACGCCTTCTTCACCTTCCGAGTCCGCATCACGTGACGAAAAAAATCCGCCATTGTCCGCCTGCATATCAGCGAGCATCCAGTCAGCTGTCGCATTTGCTGTGTCGAAGAACGACGACTCGCCGGTCGCGATCGCCGCTTGCGCGTATAGGGCCAGCAATGGACCGTTGTCGTACAACATTTTCTCGAAATGCGGAATCTGCCAATACTTATCGACCGAGTAACGACAAAAGCCACCACCGATATGATCAAAAATGCCGCCGTCTGCCATGCGAGTCAGTGTCAATGTCGACATCAGTAACGCGTCAAGATCCGGTTCAGCATCGTTGGCGGTGGTGCGCCATTGGCGCAGAAGCCTGTCTATCGTCGTTGCATGGGGGAACTTGGGTGCTGGGCCAAAGCCACCAAAGTCCCGATCGAAGTTTTGCGCGAAAGTATCTCGAGCCCTTTGCAGTGGCGTGGCGTCGAGAATAACGTCTTCGTCACTACGGCTTGGTTCGATTTTCTTGAATACGCCCAGCAACTGTTCGCTCTGCGCACGTACTGCATCTCGCTGTTCCTCAAAGTACGCCGCGACTTTTTCCAGTAAGTCCGCAAACGCGGGCATGCCATGACGAGCTTCATTCGGGAAGTAGGTGCCGCCAAAAAACGGCCGCTGGTTTTCTCCGTCAAGGAACATGGTCAGGGGCCAGCCACCACCACGTTGGGTTAGCAACTGATGAGCAGTTTGATAGATTTTATCGACGTCGGGTCGCTCCTCGCGATCGACTTTCACGTTGACGAACAAACGATTCATCACCGCTGCTATCGAATCATCCTCAAAAGACTCATGCGCCATGACATGACACCAGTGGCATGCAGAATAGCCCACCGACAGTAATATCGGCTTTCCTGTTTTCCGAGCCTCATCAAAGGCCTCGTTTCCCCATGGAAACCAGTCCACAGGGTTTTCAGCGTGCTGCTGCAGATACGGACTGGACTCATCAGCGAGGCGATTTAGCATTTATTCGATTCCTGTGGTGGCAGCCACTATGACGCAGTCTAGAAACTGACTATGATACGTATCTTAACTCTATGACTGACAGGATTTCATGCTGATATACCCCGAGATCGATCCGATCATATTTTCGCTCGGACCACTCAAAGTTCGCTGGTACGGCTTGATGTACGTCATGGCCTTCCTGTTCGCCTGGTGGCTGGCAAAACGTCGCTGCCAACGCGCTGATTCTCCGGTTAACTCCGAGCAGGTTGATGATCTTCTTTTCTACGGCATGCTCGGCGTAATTGTCGGCGGCCGTGTTGGCTATGCGATTGTCTACGGCTGGGATCAACTCACCAGCGATCCGTTGTACCTGTTCAAGATTACGCAGGGCGGTATGTCATTCCACGGCGGACTCGCCGGAGTTATGACGGCCATGTGGCTGTACGGCCGAAAGCTGGGTCACTCGATCTGGAGGATGACAGATTTCGTTGCACCCATCGTGCCGCTTGGTCTCGGTTTCGGCCGCATAGGAAATTTCATCAACGGTGAGCTCTGGGGAAAGCCCACAGATGTTGCCTGGTCATTCATCGTAAACGGCGTATCCGTGCACGCATCGCAACTCTATGAGGCTATTCTTGAGGGCTTCCTGTTATTTTTTGTCTTGTGGTTCTATTCATCCAAACCGAGGCCATATCTAGCTGTTTCAGGAATATTCTTACTGCTCTACGGTATTTTTCGTTTTGCAGTCGAGTTTTATCGCATTCCGGATGCCCATCTCGATTATCTGGCCTTAGGTTGGGTCACGATGGGGCAAATTCTGAGCGTGCCAATGGTTTTGGCCGGACTTGTGCTCGTCGTCATGGCTTATTGGTCGGCGGAGGCGAAAGCCTAAGATGCGTCAATATCTTGATCTCATGCGTCATGTGCGGGACAACGGCACGGTCAAGGAAGATCGCACGGGTACCGGTACGGTCAGCGTATTTGGCCATCAGATGCGCTTCGATCTTAGCGAGGGTTTTCCCCTTGTTACCACCAAGAAACTTCACCTGCGTTCGATTATCCATGAGTTGCTATGGTTCTTAACGGGTGACAGCAACATCAAATATCTGAAGGACAATGGCGTTTCGATCTGGGACGATTGGGCGGATGACAATGGCGATCTGGGGCCGGTTTATGGCGTGCAATGGCGCAACTGGCCAACACCCGATGGGCGTTCTATTGATCAGATATCGCAGATAATGCAGCAGCTGCGCGAATCACCGCATTCCCGACGTATCATGCTAAGCGCATGGAACGTTGGGGAAATTGAGAACATGGCATTGCCGCCGTGCCATTGTTTGTTTCAGTTCTACGTTGCTGATGGCAAGTTATCCTGCCAGTTGTACCAACGAAGCTGTGATATTTTTCTCGGCGTACCGTTCAATATCGCATCCTATGCACTGCTCACACACATGCTCGCCCAACAGGCGGATCTTGATGTTGGTGACTTTGTCTGGACGGGCGGCGACTGTCATCTGTATTCCAATCACCTGGAACAGGCGGATGAACAGCTCAGTCGCAGGTTGTTAGCGTTGCCGCAATTAGCGATCAAACGCAGGCCGAACAGTATCTTCGACTATCAGTACGAGGATTTTGAAATCGTAAATTACGAGTCCCACCCACACATCAAAGCCGCGGTCGCGGTCTAGCAGGAACGTTCATGATCAGTATTATTGTCGCCGCGTCGACGAACAACGTGATCGGCATACAGGGTGGGTTGCCCTGGAAAATATCGGATGACCTGAAACGATTCAAAGCACTAACGATGGGCAAGCCCATCGTGATGGGTCGCTTGACGTGGGAGTCTATTGGGCGACCGTTGCCGGGACGCCAGAATATTGTAATTACGCGACAGTCAGACTTCTCTGCCGATGGATGCGACGTCGTTGCTTCGCCGGCAGCAGCGCTCGCCGCTGCGAGCGACGCTAAAGAAATTATGGTTATCGGCGGTAGCCAGATTTACGATCTGTTTCTGCCGAAGGCTGGACGGTTGTATTTGACCCGCGTTCATATAGACGTAGAAGGCGATGCGTTTTTTCCTGAAATTACTGAGGATATTTGGAAAATTGTTGACTCAGAAGAACACGCCGCGACCGAGGTGAATCAGTTTTCCTTTGAGTTCAGGACGTACGAACGGACAGATTGTCCGGCGACTTGAATCACTCGTGGAATGCGCTTATCTAATCTGACGGCGGTGAGTTGTCGACCCCAGACGCAGCCAGTGTCAACGCTGATGAGGTCCGGCGTCACGATTAAACCGAGTTGTGACCAATGCCCGAAAACTACTCGTGTTTCAGCGGTAGCTCGGCCTTCGGCTACGTACCAGGACAACAGATTTTTTCGTGCGTGCCACGGCGCTCCGTTGTGTGAGAAATTCAATCGGTCGTTCGTTGTGATCATACGCATACGAGTTAGGCAATTGATTATAAATCGCAGCCGTTTGTAACCACGCAATTTTCCGGACCAGCTAGTCGGTGTGTTGCCGTACATTTTCTCCAGCAATATTCGAAAATCACCAGTCTGAAGTTCATTTTCAACTTCAGCGGCGCGCGCCATTGTCTTTCTTACGGACCACGTTGGGTGAGTTCCAGCATGAACCATCATCGTATTCAAGCCTACGTCATAGTGTGCCAATGGTCGGTGTCTTAGCCACTCGCAAAGCTCACCAGCATCAGGCGCGTCGAGTAGTTTTTGGAGAGACTCAGAATGCTCTCCACCCTCAATGGCATTAGCCTCAAGTGCCAATAGATGCAGGTCATGGTTGCCCAGTACGGTAATTGCGGACTCGCCTAGGCCTTTTATATAGCGTAATACTTCCAGGGACTTAGGGCCTCGATTTACGAGGTCACCGACAAACCAAAGTGTGTCGCAGGACGGATCGAATTCCAATGTATCAAGGAGCCGTCGAAGCGGGTCATAGCATCCCTGAATGTCGCCGATCGCATATACGGCCATGTGGCTTGACCTAGTTCAGCAGTCCGGGTACGGCAAGCGTAAACGGCGCGATAGGCGCGTCAAATGCAACTCCACCGTCCGCTTCCATGTGATATATGCCCTGCATAGCACCGACTGGCGTTTCGAGCACTGCGCCACTGGAATAGCGAAATTCTTCACCGGGGCTGAGGTATGGTTGTTCGCCGACGACGCCATCGCCACTAACCTCTTGTACTTTGCCGTTGGCATCGGTGATGATCCAATGACGACTGATTAACTGTGCCGTCACATCGCCACTGTTCGATATCGTGATGGTGTACGCGAATACGTAGCGATCGGCATTTGGCTCGGATTGATCATCGATATAGCTGGTCTCTACCTGAATTCTGATATCACATTGAGTTTCTTGCATCGCGTTATTCTAACTTAAGCGACCGGCGAGATGGTTACTGAGTTCGACGTATTTCAAAATACTGATCTGCTCGGGCCGTAGTCCGGAATCGATATCAACGGCCTCAAGATCGGCGATCTCAGCGATATCCTTAAGGGAGTTGCGTATGGTTTTCCGGCGCTTCATGAATGCGCTAGTCACAATTTTCGACAACAACACATCATCTTGAATGTCGAATGTACCTGGTGGCAAGGGGTCGAGTTGAACGACAGCCGATGTGATCTCTGGCGGCGGGTCGAAAGCTGACCTATCCACGTTGAACAGTGACTCGATGCTGAGATGGCAACCAAGCATGATCCCCAATCGACCATAGGCCTTACTTCCTGGTCCGGCCGCCATTCGATCCACAACTTCTTTTTGCAGCATGAAGTGCATGTCGATAATGCGGTCTCTGAATTTCAGCAGGTGAAAGAGCAGTGGGGTGGAGATGTTATAGGGAAGATTTCCGACAATGCGAAGCCTGTCACCCAACGTCGAATAATCGAATGACAGCGCATCAGCCTCATGAATGCTCACGGCCGGGTTGTCGCGGTATTGGCACTTAAGTCGGCCGACGAGATCGCGATCGAGCTCAATGGCATGTAGGTGGCCCGCATCGGCAGCCAGTGCAGTGGTGATCGCTCCCCGACCCGGACCGATTTCAACTACGACATCGTCTTTGGTCGCATGAATTGAGCGCAAGATGGCATCGACGACACCCGGATCGATCAGGAAATGTTGACCGAAGCGTTTGCGTGAGCGATGGCCCGGCATCAAGTAGATGCCATGGTTTTTGCGAGTTTTATTGCGGCGATGAGACTACCCGCATCGGCCGTGCCAGTACCGGCCAGATCGAACGCTGTGCCATGATCGACGGAGGTGCGAATAATGGGCAAACCCAAGGTTACGTTAACCGCATGTCCAAATCCCGCGTATTTCAATACAGGAAGACCCTGATCGTGATACATGGCGAGGATCGCGTCTTTATGACCGGCTGCGGGTGTAAATGCGGTGTCTGCGGCTAACGGTCCGCGAATGTTCATTCCAGACTTTGATAGCTCCTCGATAACGGGCGCGATGACGTCATTATCCTCCTTGCCTAGATGACCGCCTTCTCCAGCATGTGGGTTGAGGCCACAGACCACGATCTCCGGAGTCTCGATTCCAAATTTTGACCTAAGATCGTCGTGCAGAATTTGTAGCACGTCAGTTAAGCGTTTTTTGGTGATGAAGTCAGGTACATCTCGTAGTGGTATATGTGTACTCGCTAGAGCAACCCGAAGGTCGTCAGCGACCAGCAACATGACGGGGAGTTCTTTACCAGTCAATTCTGCCAGGAATTCAGTATGGCCTATAAAATTTATGCCTGAGTCAGCGATGACGTTCTTGGCTAGTGGGGCCGTGACCATTCCGGAGAAGCGACCGTTGAGACAACCTTGGACGGCCAGTTCAAGCCCATCCAATAGAGTCTTGGCATTCGCAGAATCAGGACGTCCAGCTTCGACTGGCGCTGGAAAAGGCATGTCGATCACCGTTAAGCGATCATCGAGTAACGATGCGTCGCCGATAACAATGATGTCAGATAGAAATTCCGTATCAACAAGCAAAGAGCAGAGCTCAGGGCCAATGCCAGCCGGCTCTCCAGCGGTGATTACAAGGGGTTTATCGAGCGCCATATCTAGATGCGCGAGTCGACGAAAGCCTCATCTCGCATTCGTTGCAGCCACAGCAAGGTTTCCTCTTCCTGTTTGCTGTTGCGAATGCGACCGATGCAGTTCATTTCTTTTAGCTCTTCAGTATTGTCATAGACGCGACGACCGAGGACTTCAAGAATATGCCAGCCGAATTGCGTACGAAATGGCTCGGTTAATACGCCGACTTCAGCTGAATCTGCTGCGACCCTAAATTCAGGAGTGTAAGAAGATGTTTCCGCCCAGCCTAGATCACCGCCAAGGCCTGCAGAACCGGTATCGTCGGACAGTAACTTGGCTTGCTCTCCAAAATCTTTACCGCCGCGAATCTTATCGATTGCGTCATTCAGTTGCTGCTTTGCCGTCGCATCATCAATAATTTCGTTTGGCTCAATTAAAATGTGCCTGATCTTCGACTGATTTATTTCGTTACGCTCAACGGTAAGTCGTAAGTCATCGACTTTGACTATATGCAGACTATTTGATGTCCTGAATGGCTCAGTGATGTCGCCCACTTTCATGTTCTGTAAAACGCTGATGAATATCGATGGGATCTGCTGACCGCTCAACCAACCGAGGGATCCGCCTTCGAGTGCCGTCAAGCCTTCAGAGTAAAGTACTGCGAGCTCGCGAAAATCGGCGTTGTCTTGCAGTTGCGAATAAATATCCGCTGCGCTTTGCTCTAAAGCGAGAACGGCATTTGACGATGCCGATTCCGGAATTGATAAGAGGATGTGCGATAACTGCCAATCAGAATTGACGACAACATTGTTTTCGATGTCCAGTTTGCACTGTGCAATCTCACGCTCGGATACCCGGATGTTGCGCATGACTTCAATGCCTATTAGTTCTCTGATCGTCAAGTCTTCACGCAGGTCCTTGCGGAATTCGGCGTAGCTGATATTGTCTTTAGCAAGCAATGCTGGCATTTCTTCAAAACGTACGCCGTTTTGATCGGCAATAGTCTGTATCGAATCGTTTAGATACTGATCAGAAATCTGGTCGGTAAGACCGATGTTCTTCGCAAGCTGCATCTGAAGTTCGAGAAGAATTAATTGTTCTAAAACCTGCTCATTCAGTATGTCCTCTGGCGGCATTTGTATATTTTGATTTGCCGATTGAAGCTTGATTAGTTCCAACTGTTTTCGGAGCTGACTCTTAAGGACGACGCCTTCATTGACGATCGCGGCGACGCCGTCGAGAAACTCGCCATCCTCGGAAAGTTCGTCGGCAACCACAACGGGCGCCGTTACCAATGCGACCATAGCGCATAAGTTAATGATTTTTAACACAATTTACTACCGAAGATCTGCAGAATAGCCAAGAATACCACGTTCGA
>Ga0055584_100002528_pt1 | contig 18041 bp, 18 predicted proteins | sample OSDHelmetaG_FD_58716 | JGI IMG/M metagenome (GOLD analysis project Ga0055584, IMG submission 58716) | Pelagic marine sediment microbial communities from the LTER site Helgoland, North Sea, for post-phytoplankton bloom and carbon turnover... | ecosystem: Environmental > Aquatic > Marine >... | reverse complement strand
GCCGGCGTCATCACCACCCTGCTCGAGGACTACCCCGAGGCCATGGCCGGCGTGTTCACCGGGCTGGTGGCGGCATCGGCATGGGTGGCCTGGCGCATGATCCGCCGACCGGACGGCACGACAGTGGCCATCGCCGCCGTGGTGGCCGTGGCGTTCTTCTTCCTCCTCGGCCTGAAGGGCGGCGCGGTGGCCGACCCGTCGTGGCTGGTCATCTTCGGCGCAGGCGCGGTGGCAATCTGCGCCATGATCCTGCCGGGCATCTCCGGGTCGTTCCTGCTGCTGATGCTGGGTATGTACGACTTCATCATCAGCGCGGTGGACAGCCGCGACTCCCCCGTGCTCGGCGTGTTCGCCCTCGGGTGCGTCATCGGCATCGCGCTGTTCTCGCAGGTGCTCGACTGGGCGCTGGCCCGCTACCACGACATCGTGGTGGCGGCCATGGTGGGCCTGCTCATCGGGTCGTTCCGCGTGCTGTGGCCCTGGCCCGGCGGCGTGGATAGCACGGAGCTCGGCGCGCCCACCGGCAGTTGGGTGGTCCCCGTGCTGCTGGGCCTGGCGGCCGCCGCCGTGGTGGTGGGCATCACCCTGATGGTGGAGAGGCGCGACACGGCGTAGCCACTATTAGGACTAAGCGGACTAGATTCGTGACTAGGCTCCATCCATGATCCAAGTGGGGATGCACGAGGCCAAGACCAACCTCTCCCGGCTCGTGGACCGCGCCCTCTCAGGCGAGGAGGTCACCATCACCCGCAACGGCACGCCGGTGGCGAGGATCGTGCCGCTCGAACAACGCAGGCCGAGCCTCAACGATGTCCGCGGCATCTGGAAGGGGAAGGTGCGCATGGACGACCCCTTTGAGCCGCTCCCGGACTGGCTTCAGGATCTCTTCGACGGCACCGCCGAGGACGACCCGTCGCGATGAGGCTGCTGCTCGACACCCACGCCGCGGTGTGGTGGCTCACCGACGACACCCGTCTGGGGCGCCGGGCAGACCGCCTGCTCTCATCCGACAAGCACGTCGTGCTCGCAAGTCCGATCATCGACCTCGAGGCCGCCACCAAGGCCGCTACCGGCAAGTGGGATGCCCCGCGGGGCATCACCGCCAGCCTCGTACTTGGTGGCGCCGAAACGCTCCCCATCACCGCCAAGCATGCCGAGGCCACCCGCGACCTGCCCCTGCATCACCGCGACCCCTTCGACCGCCTGCTGGTGGCACAAGCCATGGTGGAGGACGCCGTGCTCATCTCGGCCGATGAGCGGCTGGATGCCTACGGGGTGAGGCGCCGGTGGTGATCAGCGCCGCGTCGGCGGCCTAGGAGTCGAGCACCTCGGTCACCATCACCGCGCCCACGGTGCGGTTGCTGCCCGGGTCCACCAGCACCATCGACCCCATCTCGCGATTGGCGGCGTAGGGCTGCACCACCAGCGGCTGGGCCAGCAATAGCGTGGCGATGCCGAGGTCGTTGGCCTCAAGGGCATCGGCCTGCTCGTGCTTCATGGCGTCCAGGTCCAGGCGCTCGTGCAGCTCCTCCACGATCGCCGGCACCAGCCGGGCGCTCTGGCGCACCTCCAGGCGGGCCGGGGCGGTGAGCGGGGCCTCATCCAGCCAGGCGATTGTCACCTTCACGCGGGTGGCCACCTGCGGCGGGTCGGCAACCGGGGCCATCACGTCGCCGCGGCTCACGTCGATGTCGGTGGCCAGGTGCAGGGCCACGCTCAGCGGGGCGCTGGCCATGTCGCGGCGATCGCCCAGAACGTCGATGGCGCTCACCGTGGCGCTCCTGCCGCCCGGTAGCGCGATGACCTCGTCCCCCACGCGCACCGTGCCGCTGGTGATGCGCCCGGCCAGGGCGCGCACGTCGGCGCCGCCCTCGTCGTAGCGGGTCACCCACTGCACCGGCATGCGGAAGGCCTCCTCGGCGATGAGCCGGTCGAGGTCGTGCAGCACCTCCAGCACCGTGGGGCCGGAGTACCACGGCAGCTTGTCGGAGCGCTGGGTGATGTTGATGCCCTCCAGCGCCGACAGCGGGATGGCTGTGATGCGCGGGCCGTCCACTGCCTCCGACGCGGCGCGAAGCTCATCGGCCAGTTCCGTGAAGCGCCCCTCGTCGTAATCCACCAGGTCGATCTTGTTGACGCAGGCGATCACGTCCTCCACGCCCAGCATGGCGCAGATGGCCAGGTGCCGGCGGGTCTGCGAGGTGAGCCCGTTGGCGGCGTCCACCAGCAGGATGGCCACGTCCGCGCCCGCGGCAGCGGTGACCATGTTGCGGGTGTACTGCTCGTGCCCGGGGGCGTCGCCCAGCAGGATGCGCCTGCCCTGGGCGTCGAACGACCGGTAGGCCACGTCGATGGTGATGCCCTGCTCGCGCTCGGCGCGAAGGCCATCGGTGAGCAGCGCAAGGTCGAGGAACTTGCGGCCGCGCTTTCGCGACGCCTCCTCCACATGGGCGATCTCGTCGGCGTTCAGGTGGCCGGTCTCGTACAGCAGCCGGCCGATCAGCGTGCTCTTGCCGTCGTCCACCGACCCCACGGCCACGGCATGCAGCATGGGGCTCTCCACCGGCACTAGAAGTAGCCCCCGCGCTTGCGGTCTTCCATGGCGGCCTCGCTGGTCTTGTCATCCGCCCGGCTGGCGCCGCGCTCGCTCACGTCGCTCTCGCGGGTCTCGGCCAGCACCTGCTCCACCGTGGTGGCGGTGCTGAGCGTGCAGGCGGTGCAGGTGGCGTCGCCCACGGTGCGGAACCGCACGGTCTCGGTGAAGGTGTCCTCGCCGGGCAGGCGCTCCACGAAGTCGGCGGCAGCCATGAGCATGCCGTCACGCGTGAACACCTCGCGCTCATGGGCGAAGTAGATGGAGGGCAGGCGCAGGCCCTCGCGCTGGATGTACGCCCAGATATCCACCTCGGTCCAGTTGCTGAGGGGGAACACACGGAAGTGCTCGCCCTTGCGCAGCTTCGTGTTGTAGATCCCCCACGGCTCGGGGCGCTGGTTGCGCGGGTCCCACTGGCCGAACATGTCACGGTGGCTGAACACCCGCTCCTTCGCGCGGGCACGCTCCTCGTCGCGGCGGGCACCGCCGAAGCAGGCGTCGAACTGGTGCTCGGCGATGGCGTCGAGCAGCGTGGTGGTCTGCAGCCGGTTGCGGCTGGCACGCGGACCCGTCTCGTCCTGAACCCGCCCCGCGGCGATCGACTCCTCCACGCTGGCCACGATGAGCCGCTCGTCGATCTCCTGCACGAACCAGTCGCGGTACTCGATGACCTCGGGGAAGTTGTGCCCGGTATCCACGTGCATGAGCGGGAACGGCAGGCCGGCCGGCGTGAAGGCCTTGGTGGCCAGGTGGGCCAGCACGATGCTGTCCTTGCCCCCGCTGAACAGCAGCACAGGACGCTCGCACTCGGCCGCGCACTCCCTGATGATGTGCACGGCCTCAGCCTCCAGCACGTCCAGCGTGCCGAGCTCGGTGAGCGTGCTCATGCCGCGGGCCCTTCCGCGGGGTGCAGGCCGCATTCGGTCTTCCCGGTGTCGGCCCAGCGGCCCTCGCGGCCGGTGCCGGGCTGCGTGCAGTGGGTGCAGCCGATCGATGCGTAGCCGCGTGCGTGAAGGGGATTCACGATCAGGTCGCGCTCCCGGATGCGGGCCCACACCTCGTCCACGGTCCAGTCGGCGAGCGGGCTGATCTTCCAGTTGCCGCGCGCCTCGTCGAACTCCACCTTGGGGGTGCCGGCGCGCGTGGGCGCCTGATCGCGCCGCAGACCCGTGATCCACGCATCCAGCCCGGCCAGCGCGCGGCCGAGCGGCTCGACCTTCCGGATGGCGCAGCAGGAATTGGGATCGCGCTCCCACAGGCGGTCGCCGTGCGCCGCCGCCTGCTCCTCGGGACCCGGCCCGCGGAAGGCCTCGATGGTGATGCCGTACCGGTCCTCGTACGCCGCCCAGGTGTCGTACGTCTCGGGGAACAGGAACCCCGTGTCCAGCGCGAACACCCGCGCGTCCGGGCGGGCGGTCAGGGCCATGTCCAGCAGCACGGCCTCCTCCTGCTGGAACGAGCAGGCGAGGGCAATGCGCGGATGGAAGGCGGCGATGACCGCGCCGACGATCTCGTCGGCGGTCATGTCCTCCGCGACATCGGGCGGAAACGGCAGGGATGACGTGCTCGGCATGCGGGCGCACGATAGCGCATCCACACAATCCCCTTATGCGCCAAAACAACTTTCCTTATGAATGTGGCCCTGCGCCGCCACGACCCGTGGGCTGTCCCCACGGGAGGGAACACAGTCCCCCGGGGCTACTCCACGCGCTGGCGCAGCACGGAGGCGTTCGGGAGGGTGTCCTCCGCGCCGCCTGCGACCGCGGCTGCCACGGCCTCCGGGGAGGAGTCGCGCTCGTCGTAGACGATCACAAGGCTCTCGTCGCCCCGCACCAGGTACGTGCTCTCGCCGAAGTCCGTGTAGCGGGTGGCGCCGATGCCGATCAGCGCGTGGCCCGGGCGACCGGCGGCGTCCAGGTACCGGCCCACGGGCTCGAGCGGGGTGTCGTCGGCGCCCTCCTGATTGCGCAGGCGGTCGATCATCCAGTCGATGAGCACCGCGCCTGCGTAGGAGTACCCGCGCGCAGGGCTGTCCACCCCGTACGCATGCGCATGGCCGCCGCGGCGCATGAACGATGCGATGCGCAGCGGCGCGAGGGCGCCACCGGCGTCGATGTCGTGCACGGCGAACCCACGGGCGGCCGCGCCCTTGGATGCGGGCCCCCAGTTCTTCTTGTGGCTGATCTTCCGCGCGCCCTCACGACGGATGCTGCAGTCATTCCAGGCCACGACGGCCTCGGGCGCGACGGCGGTGACCCACCCGGAGGCGTCATAGGACACCCGCGCGAGAACACCGGCCTCCGGCTCGATCTGCAGGCTCACGCCGGGCTCGTCGGGCAGGCGCAGCAGGTCGTGCGTCACCGGGAACACCCCGAGGAAGTCGTCGCGCCCGGGCAGGTACCACGGGAAGATCCCCTTGGGGGCCTCGGCGGTCGTGGGCACCACGTTGGCGAAGTCCGCCGCCTCGCCCGCCTGCTCGAGGTGCCCGGCGAAGTTCCCGGCCACGCCGATGCCGGCAGCCGCGCGGAGGGTGGCGAGGTCCAGGTCGATCACGGTGGGGCAGCCTACGGGACATACGACCCTACCCCCGGCCATCTGCACGCCGCGCGGGGTGACATCCGGCGCCGGGTGCCCGCCCCCTGCTTAGAATGCCCGGTCCCCTGCAGTCCGAGACAAGGGAAGGTTCATGTCGGCATTCGACGCCGAGGTCAAGCAGACCAAGGAGTACATGGAGTCTCCGCGCTTCGCGGAGACCACCCGCATCTACTCCGCGCGCATGGTGGCCGAGCAGAAGGGCACCATCAACCAGGACTACACCGTGGCCCGACAGGCCGCAGAGGGCTTCTATGCCCGCCTGCGCGAGCTGTTCGCCGACGGCAAGTCCATCACCACCTACGGGCCGTATTCGCCGGGCCAGGCGGTAGCCCAGAAGCGCGCCGGCATCGAGGGCATCTACCTGGGCGGCTGGGCCACCAGCGCCAAGGGCTCGATCAACGAGGACCCGGGGCCCGACCTCGCCTCGTACCCGCTGAGCCAGGTGCCGGACGAGGCCGCGGCCATCGTCCGCGCGCTGCTCACGGCCGACAGGAACCAGACCTACATGCGCGCCCACATGAGCGAGGCCGAGCGCGCCGCCACCCCCGAGGTGGACTTCCGTCCGTTCATCATCGCCGACGCCGACACCGGCCACGGCGGTGACGCCCACGTGCGCAACCTCATCCGGCGCTTCGCCGAGGTGGGCGTGCCCGGGTACCACATCGAGGACCAGAAGCCGGGTGCCAAGAAGTGCGGCCACCAGGGCGGCAAGGTCCTGGTGCCCAGCGATGAGCAGATCAAGCGTGCCTCGGCGGCCCGCTTCCAGCTGGACGTCATGGGCGTGCCCGGCATCATCGTGTGCCGCACCGACGCCGAGGCGGCCAACCTGCTGGACGGCTGCGGCGACGAGCGCGACCAGCCGTTCATCCTGGGCGTCAACGGCACGGCCGTGCCGGCCTACCGCGCCGCGTTCCTGGGCGTCATCAAGCAGCTGCACGACGCCGGTATCTCCGAGCTGAATGGTCACCTGCTGTACGCCGTCTCGCCCGAGGAGCAGGCCGAGGCCGACACGTGGCTCACCGACTCGGGCGTGGCCGCCAAGGTGGCCGAGATCGCCAAGGCCCACCTGGCCGACGCCGACGCGCTGCCCGAGGACACCCTCGACGCCGCCGCCGACGCGTTCCTGGCCGAGTGGGAGGCCGGCGCCAAGCTGTCCACGCTGGCCGAGGCCGTGGCCGACGCCATCCAGTTCCGCATCGACGAGGGTTCCGATGTCGGCATGACCGTGGAGCAGTGGAACGAGTTCTCGCACCGCGCGGGCTGGTACCAGATCCGCGAGAAGGCCCGCGAGATGGGCATCGAGACCGACTGGAGCGCCGACCGCGCGAAGACGCCCGAGGGCTACTTCCAGATCCGGGGCGGCATCCCGTACGCGGTGGCCAAGTCGCTGGCCGTGGCGCCCTACGCCGACATCCTCTGGATGGAGACCAAGACGGCCGACCTGGCTGACGCGAAGGAGTTCGCCGACGCCATTCACGCGGTGTTCCCGAACCAGATGATGGCGTACAACCTGTCGCCGTCGTTCAACTGGGACACCACGGGAATGAACGACGACGAGATGCGCGCCTTCCCGGTGGAGCTCGGGAAGATGGGCTTCGTGTTCAACTTCATCACCTACGGCGGCCACCAGATCGACGGCCTCGCGGCCGAGGAATTCTCCCAGTCGCTGAAGGAGGACGGCATGCTCGCCCTGGCGCGCCTGCAGCGCCGCTTCCGGCTGCTGGAGTCGCCCTACCGCACGCCCCAGACCCTGGTGGGCGGCCCCCGCGGCGACGCCGCCCTCGCTGCCATCACCGGCCAGACGGCCACCACCAAGGCCATGGGCGCGGGTTCCACCCAGCACCAGCACCTCGTGCAGACGGAGGTCCCGCCGAAGGTGCTGGCCGAGTGGATCGGCCCGTGGAAGGAGCACAACGGCATCGCCGAGGACCTCACGGTGTCGCTGCGCCCGCACACGCCGGGCTCGCAGATCCTCGAGCTCTCGATCAAGAACGGCGAGGGCGAGAAGGTCGCGAACATCGTCTTCAACGTCATGGAGGACCGCGCGGGGCGCGTGTTCCTGTCGGTGCGTGACCAGAACACGTTCGACCTGAACCTGCGCCGCAAGCGCCTCATGACGCTGCTGCACCTGTTCCTGATCCACCGGTACAAGGCGGAGTCGATCCACTACCTCACGCCCACCGAGGACAACAAGAACGCCGCCGACGCACTGGTGCGCCGCGGGCTGTTCACCAACGCGCACGACGAGGTCGGCGACATCATCGTGGCCGACATCAACGCCGACACGGTCGCCGACTGGGTGGCGCCCGACTCGGCCGGTCGCCAGGCCCTCATCGAGGGCGGCGGCAGCAAGTAGCGCCCACGCGCATCGGCAGTGTCCGCGCCCCCGTCCCGGTACCTCCGGGGCGGGGGCGCTACTTTTTCCGCATGCCAACCGATCCGCGCCCCACGCCCGACGAGCGCCGTGAGGCAGGGCGGGCGCTGCGCAAGGTCATGCCCCGTTCATCCCTCGCGGGCTTCACGCCGCCCCGTCGGCGGTTCGACCCGCTGGGGGTGCTCGCCGCGCAGGACCGCGTGCGCATCCCCGAGCTGGTGCCCATCCGGTACGGGCGCATGGCCACGTCGCCATTCGCGTTCCTGCGCGGTGCGGCGGCGGTGATGGCGCGCGACATCGCCGGCCAGCCCACCACGGGAATACGCACGCAGTGCTGCGGGGACTGCCACCTGCTCAACTTCGGCGCCTACGCCACCCCCGAGCGCAACCTGGTGTTCGACGTCAACGACTTCGACGAGACCCTGCAGGCGCCGTTCGAGTGGGACGCCAGGCGGCTGGCGGCCAGCATCCACGTGGCCGCACTGGGGAACGGCATCCCGGCGGGAGGTGCCCGGACCGCCGTGCTCGCCGCCATGTCGGCGTACCGGCAGGCCATGGCCCGGTTGGCCGGCATGACCGCGCTCGAGGTCTGGTACGCGCGCATCGACGTCGCCACCATCGAACCGCTCATCACGAAGGCGGCGCAGCGACGGAGGTTCCGGAAGGGCGTCGCGAAGGCCCGGCAGCGCGACAACCTGCAGGCGCTCGGCAAGCTCGCCACCACCAATGCGGACGGCGACCTGCACATCGTGGACCAGCCGCCGCTCCTCACCCACGTCCCCCTGGAGGGCGACGCCCGCGCAGTGGTGGAACGGATCACGGAGCAGTACCGCGACACCCTGGCCGACGACCGCCGGCACGTGTTCGACCGGTACCGGTTCGCCGACAGCGCGCGCAAGGTGGTGGGCGTGGGCTCCGTGGGCCTGGATGCCCGCATCGCGCTCTTCAAGGGCCGCGACGATGCCGACCCGCTGTTCCTCCAGATGAAGGAGGCCCGCGCATCGGTGCTCGCGCCGTATGCGGGCCGGAGCCCGTACCGCCACCAGGGCCACCGGGTGGTGGAGGGACAGCGCCTCATGCAGGCGGCCAGCGACATGTTCCTGGGGTGGTACACGGGCGCCAACCGGCGCCAGTACTACGTGCGGCAGTTGCGCGACATGAAGGGATCCGCCGATGTCGCGGCGATGGACGCGAACTGGCTGGCCGGCTACGCGCGGCTGTGCGGGGGCACCCTCGCGCACGGCCACGCACGGGGCGGTGACGCCTGCGTGATCACCGGGTACCTGGGGTCGGGCACCCGGTTCGACGAGGCCATGGCCGACTTCGCCCGCGACTACGCGGCGCAGTCCATCGCCGACCATGCCGCGCTGGAGCAGGCCATCCACGACGGCCGCGTGGTGGCGGAGGCGGGCGTCTAGGAGTCCACGGGGGACTCTGAGGTGCCGCGCGATCCGGGGTGACGCCGAAGCGAGGCATCCGTAGCCTGTCCGGAATGGAGGCAGGTACGGCTCGCGCGAACCGGTGGCGACACCGGTTTCTCTCGCACACCTCACGTGCCGTCTACGGCACCATCGTGGCCACGGCAGTTATTGCCGGGACCAACGTGGCCATCACCGACTGGGACAGCGGCGAGTTCCTGGCCACCCTCATCGTCACCCTTGTGGTGCTCTGGTTCGCCGAGATCTACTCCGAGGTGCTGGGCGACAGGGGCAGCGGGTCGCTGTGGCGGCGCATCCGGCGCGCGGCCGGCGAGCATGGCCCCGTGCTCGAGCCGGTCGTGCCCCTCGGCATACCGCTGCTGCTGGGCACGGTCGGCGTGATCGACGAGGCCACCGCGGTCCTGCTGACGCTGGTGGTGGCCGTGCTGGCGCTGGCCACGTGGGGCGGCATCGCGGCGCGGCAACGCGGCGCATCGGGGCTGATGACCACCGGAGCAGCCGTCACCAGCGCCCTCCTCGGGGTCATCATCATCATCCTCAAGACCTTCCATTGAGCACTCCCCGCGCTGCACGCGAGAGGCGGCCGCGATCCCGCAAGGGGCGCGGGCGCGTGGTGGCCGAGGTGCTCGCCGAGGAACGGCCCGTCGTGCCCGTGCCCCTCGACCACCGGAACGCCTACGAGCTGCTTGCCGCCACGATCCTGTCGGCGCAATGCACCGACGTCATGGTGAACCGCGTCACGCCGTCCCTGTTCGCCCGCTATCCCTCCCCTGCCGCGCTGGCCGCGGCGGATCCCGCCGAGCTCGAGGAGATCATCCGCCCCACGGGCTTCTATCGCGCGAAGGCCCGGTCGCTCATCGGCATGGCGGCGGCGGTCGAGGAGCGCTTCGATGGCCAGGTCCCCGGCACCATGGCCGAACTCGTCACATTGCCTGGCGTGGGCCGCAAGACCGCCAGCGTCATCCTGGGGCACTGGTTCGACGAGCCCGCAATCGCGGTGGATACCCACGTTCTGCGACTGTCGCGGCGGCTGGGCCTGAGCGAATCCGACGACCCGGTGCGGGTGGAGGCCGACCTGAAGGAGGTCTGGCCGCGGCAGATGTGGGCCGACACGGGCCTGCGGCTGATCATGCACGGCCGCGAGGTATGCACCGCGCGACGGCCCCGCTGCGACGAATGCCCCCTGGTGAACGCCTGCGTCAGCCGCGGCGCGTTCTGAGCGCGGCCGCCTAGACGCCCTGGGGCGGCGGCGGGTCCTGCCGCTCGCGCAGGAAGCGCTCGAGCTCGGCCACCAGCTCATCGCCGGAGGGCAGGTCCTGCGCCTCCAGGCGGTCGTCGTCCGCCGCCTGCTCCAGTTGCTCCACCAACTGCTGAAGCCGCGGGTCGGCGGCCACCACCTGGTCCACCTGCTCCTCGAACTCGCGCGCGTTCGCGCGCACGCCCGTGGTGTCGAACGGCACGCCCGTCGCAGTGGTGACCCCCTCGAGCAGCGCGAGCTCCGCCTTGTGGTTGATCACCCCGGCGGCGTAGTGGGATGCCGGAGCCCATAGCGACACGGCCTCCAGGCCGCGCTCGGCCGCAAGCAGGTGCAGCACGCCCACGATGCCGGTAGGGCCCCGGTAACCGGGAGGACGCGTGTCGATGCCCTCCATCAGGCCCTCCTCGGTGGCCATGACGGTGAGCATCACGTCGCGGGTATGCGGCACGTCGGCCAGCAGGGCGCCCAGGGTCACGAACCGCCGCACGCCCAGGGCCTCCACGGCATCCAGCAGCAGGCGGCAGAACGTGGGCCACTTCATCGACGGCTCGCCGCCCACCACCAGCACCAGGTCGTGCGCGGAGTCGGGGCACCGGATGGCCGTGATCTCCACCTCGGGCCACGTGAGCGCGGGATCGGGTCCGGTCAGGTCGATGATCGGCCGGGTCACCTGGAAGTCGTAGAACTCCTCCGGGTCCACCGAGCCGATGCGCTCCGCGCCCCGTTGCTCCGCGATGGTGGCGATGGTGGCGGACGCCGCGCTGGCGGCATCGTTCCAGCCGCGGAAGGCCACGACCACGATGGGATCGCGCAGCGGCGGATCGGGCGGGGTGATTGAGAGCATTCCGGACATGGCTGCATGGTGACAGGTGATCGCCCGCGCGGCCGCGTGTTCGGCACCACGGGGTAGCGTGGGCACCGTGAGCATCACCGCCCCCCACCCCGCCCGCCGGAGGGTGTTCACGCTGGCAACCGCCGCCATCGCGGTCGACACGCTGCTGTTCAGCGCAATCGTGCCTGCGCTGCCCGTCTACCAGCGCGAGATGGGCATATCCGACACCCAGGTGGCCCTGCTGTTCGCCGCCTTCCCGATCGCACAGCTCATCACCGCGCTCGCCCTGCCGCGGTGGGTGGATCGCGCCGGGCGGCGCACCGCGCTGATGGCGGGGGCACTCCTGCTCTTCGCATCGGGGGTCGCGTTCGCGTTCACCACCGAGCCTGTCACCCTCGCCATCGCCCGCGCCGTGCAGGGCGGGGCGGCGGCACTCACGTGGACCGGGGCCCTCGCGGCCGTCAGCGATGTGTACCCCGTGGACCAACTGGGCTTCCGGTTGGGGCTGGCCGAGACGGCCGGCGGCGGCGTCGGGCTGCTCGGGCCCCTGCTCTCCGGGGTGCTGATTGATGCGATCGGCGTGCGCGAGACGTTCCTCCTCATCTCGGTGGTTCCCCTGGTGCTCGCGGCCGCCGTGGCGCTGATCCCCGAGACCGCCCGGCCGTCACCCACCCCGCCCTCGGTGCTGCAGGGGCTGCGCGGGGTGGCCCGGTCGCCGGGGGCGCGCGCCGGCGGCCTGGCACTCATCCTCCTCGCGCTGGTCGAGGCCATGCTGGAACCATTGCTGCCGCTGGATCTCGCCGACCGGCTCGGGCTCTCGTCTGCAGGAATCGGACTGGTGCTGGCCCTCGGCACCGCGGCCGTATTCCTCGGATCGCCCCTCGGGGGATGGTGGTCGGACAAGGCGGGGCGCCGCCGACCCCTGCTGGTCGGGGGAGCCGTTACCGCGCTCACGCTGCCGTTCGTCGCCATCGGTCCGCCCTGGTGGGTCACCCTGGTCCTGGCCGTGTGCCTGGGCGCCGCGGCGGTGCTGGCCGCTCCATCCGGGCCCCTCTTCACCGAGGCGGTGGACGACATGGGCCATGCCGGCTCCTACGGACTGAGCGCGGCGTCCATGGTCGCCGTGTACTCCCTGGGCTACACGATCGGCCCGCTCATCGGCGGTGGGCTCCATCTGGTGCTGGACTTCCGGGGGGTGGCACTGGTGGTCGCAGGCATCGTCGCCGCCGGCACCGTGGCCAGCGCGATCATGCTCCCCCGCGACCCCGACGGACACCGCGGGCGCCGCCTCACCTAGCATCCCGCTCCGGAATCAACCGGAGGACGCCTGCACGTGGGACGCACCACCAGTACCGCGGCACGGATCGCGGCGACGACGCTCATCGGCGCCGCAGTCGCAACGCCGGCGCTCGCCCAGAACAGCTACAACGTGCGCGCCGAGGGCAAGGTGGCGAAGCCGACGAAGATCACGCGCACCACGGCCGTGCTCAACGGCTACGTGCAGAATCCCACGGGGCAGCGGACGCGGCTCGCGTTCACCGCGGGGCGTCGCACGTTCACGACGCGGTGGAGCACCAGCCGGCTGCCGCGCAGGGTCTCGGTGCGGGCGACCAAACTGCGCCCCGGCACGCGCTACCGCGTGGTGGGACGAGTGCAGGCCTACGTTCTGTGCCGCGGCACGAAGCGCAGGCCCTGCACGCGGAAGTTCATCATCAAGAACCGTCCGGCGGGTGTCATCACCTTCCGGACGAAGGGCTAGGAGTGGGCATGGCGACCGTTGACCCGAAGCGCGCGGCACTGGTGAGGGCGCTCATGGAGCGCGACCTCTACGAGATGCTCGACGTCCCGCGCGACGCCGGCGACGAGGAGATCCTCGCCGCCATCGCGCGGCGCACCGAGTGGGTGGAGGAGACCCCCATGCGCCATGCCGACCGCGAGGCGGAGATGCACTGGCTGGCCTGGGCGGATCGGGCGCTGGTGCGCGACCCGGAGATCCGCGCCGAGTACGACGCCGCGCTCGAGAACAAGGCCGCTGCCGAGGACCGTGCCGTGGAGGCACGCCAGCGCGTGCGGCGGCTGCGCGTGGCACGTGACCAGCTCGCCCGGCGCGAAGCCGAGCGCTCCGTACCGGTCGAGGCGCCGAAGAAGGCCGCCACCCCGCGGCGCACCGCCGCCGATGACGCGCCCGCCGGCGCGGGCCCCGAGGTGGTGGCCGTGGAGGTGGACGAGGTGGTCGAGGTCACCGAGACGCCCGCGGGCACGGTCATCACCGACGTCACCGAAACCGTCACGGTCACGGCGGGTGACGACGGTATCGAGGTCACCGACACCGTGGACGTCGTGGAGGCCGTCATCGCGCCCGATGGCAACGTGGAGGCCATCGAGGTCACCGAGACCGTCGAGGTGGATGCCATCCTCGACGAGCCCGGCGACGCGCCGCAGGGCTAGGCCTCGCAGATGCGACGGGCCGCCCAGCGGCCCGTCGCGGCAACATCCTCCATATTCGGGCCCGCCGCCACCGCATCGCCCGCCACGACCACCCGCGTCCACTCCGGGTTGATGGCGCCCTGATCCAGGCGCTCCCGCGCGGTTGCGTAGCGCCAGCGCTTCACCTGCGCCCACGCGGGCGAGGTTGCCGGACGGCCCAGCACCTTCGCCAGCGCGGGGAGCGCCTCCGCCAGCACCGCCCGATCCGAGGCCTCCATCAGCGCCTCGCTCACGTCGCCGTCCAGGCGCGCCACGAACGGCACCACGCCATCCACCGGCGGGCGGCCCTTGGCCATCTCGTTCGTCACGTACGCGATGGGGCCGGTGAGCGGACGGTGCGCAAACCACTCCGGAGGATCAATGGCCACCCCCGCGAGCAGCATCACGGCGGTGTCGTAGGCGACCGCGCGCATGTCGGAGGCACGCACGGCGCCACGCGGGCTGGCATCGAGCAGGTCGGCGGCCTGGGCACCGGGCGCGGTGATCACCACCCAGTCGAAGCATCCCAGCGAGTTCCCCTGGTCCTGCGCCACCTCCAGAAGGTCACCGTCCTGCCGGATGCCCGCCACGCGGACCTCGGTGACCACGTCCAGGTCTTCCGCGAGGGCCTTCGGCAGGCGCGTTGCCCCCTGTGGCCAGGCGAGCCGCGGGGCACCATCGATGATGCGCCCGGGCGAGGGATCCCCAGGCGCCTCCACCTCGATCACGTCATCGGTGGCGAGGTCCACCACGAAGTCCGCCAGGACCCCGTCACGCGGTACGTCCAGCAGGGGCAGGCCGTGGTCCACCACGGTGCCCTCCACCCGGCGGGCGGCCATGCGCCCCCCCACCCCGCGGCTCTTCTCGAGCACCACCACCTCATGCCCGGCACCGCGCAGGTCGCGGGCCGCCACGAGCCCGGCGATGCCCGCGCCGATCACGGCAACCCTCACCCCCGGGCCCCCGCCGCCTCGCGCTCGCGCCCCTCCTCGCGCGCCAGGCGGCAGATGCTCCGGAGCGTCCCGCCGAACACGTACTGGTGGAAGGGCCACATGGCGTACCAGTATGCCCGCCCGAAGACCCCCGTCGGATCGAAGAGCGCCGTCTGGTGGATCATCGACCCCGACGGCACCTCCCGCACCTCGTACTGCAGCCAGGCGCGCCCCGGCAGGGCCATCTCGGCCTTCATGCGCAGCAGATAGCCCGGCTCCACCTCCTCCACGCGCCAGAAGTCCACGGTGTCGCCCACCGCCACGCGCTCGGGGTCCCGGCGCCCCCGGCGGGCGCCGGCGCCGCCGAACGGCAGGTCCAGCGCGCCGCGGATATCCCACATCCAATCGGCGTGGTACCAGCCCGCATCGCCGCCGATGCGCGCGATGGGCGCGAATGCCGCCTCGGGCGGCACGGGCACGAATGCCGAGCGCGAGTCCACCAGCCGCGCGCCCTTGCGCGCGCCACCCCAGCGCATGCGTTCCTGGCCGCGCGATGACACCGCATCCGACCACTTGGTCTCGGCGAACTCGCGGTCCTCGTTCGCGAGCGCGCGAGCAATCTGTTCGCGCATGCCCCGCGGGCGCACGTGGAACCGGTGCGCCGGGGCGTCGTCGGTCACCACCGTCTCGGCCCGCAGGCCGTCCACCAGCTCCCGCCCCACGCGCGCGTACACCGGCGTCACGAGGCCCAGCCACAGGCTGGACAGCCGTGGTGTGAGCACCGGAACGCGGATGAAGAACCGCCGCAGCCCCCGGGCGCGGCCGTACTCCACCAGCAGCTGCCCATAGGAGACCCGGTCGGTGCCGCCGATCCCCACCACCTCGCTGTCCTCCAGCGGGATGCCCGCCGCCTCCACCAGGTACTCGATGACGTCCTCGATGCCGATGGGCTGCGTGGGGGTGTCCACCCACTTGGGCCACACCATCACCGGCAGGCGGTCCACCAGGGCACGCACCATCTCGAACGACAGGCTGCCCGAGCCGATGATCACCGACGACCGGAATTCGATCACCGGAACGGGACCCGCCCGCAGTATCCGCCCCACCTCCTGTCGGCTCTCGAGGTGCGTGGACATGTGCGGGCCGTGCCCGAGGGCGCCCAGGTAGACGATGCGCCCCACGCCCGCGCGCGCCGCGGCGTCCGCGAAGTTCTGCGCGGCCGTCCGCTCGGCGCGGTGGTAGTTGCCGCTCGCGCCCATCGAGTGCACCAGGAAGTAGGCGACCTCCACGCCACGCATGGCGTCGTCCAGCCCCTCGCCGGTAATCACATCGCCCTTCACGATCCGCGTGGTGGGGCGGCACCGCGGCTCCAGGTTGTCCGGGGTGCGCGCCAGGCAGGTGATGTCATCGCCCCGCTCCTCCAGGCGGTGCAGCAGGCGGCCCCCCACGTAGCCGGTCGCGCCCGTGATCAGCACGGCGCGGCTCATGCGGCACCCCCGGTCATCGCGGCATGGCGCGCATCGGCGTCCTTGTAGCGGGCGATCGCCTCGTGGCGGCGCACGGAGTGGTCCACCACCGGCACGGGGTAGTCGCGGCCCATCACGCATCCCGCCTCGTCCTGGGCCTCGGCATCCATCTTCCACGGCTCGTGGATGAACCGATCGGGCACGGACCGGAGCTCCGGTACCCATTCCCGCACGTAGGCGCCTGTGGGGTCGAAGCGCTGCGCCTGCAGCACGGGGTTGAACACCCGGAAGTAGGGGGCGGCGTCGGTGCCGGTTCCCGCCGTCCACTGCCAGCCGCCGTTGTTGTTCGCAGGATCCCCATCCACCAGATGCCGCATGAACTCCGCCTCCCCCCATCGCCAATCGATCAGCAGGTCCTTCACCAGCACGCTCGCGGCCACCATCCGCGCGCGGTTGTGCATCCACCCGGTCGCGCGCATCTGGCGCATTCCGGCATCGCACAGCGGGAACCCCGTGCGTCCCTCACACCACGCGGCGAACAGATCATCGTCGTCGTCCCAGGTGATGCCACGGTATGCGGGCTTGAGCGCACGGGATGCCACGTCCGGGTACCGCGCCATGTGATGCGCGTAGAAATCGCGCCAGGCCAGCTGCCGCCAGAAGCCCTCCCGCGCCGCATCCATTCCCCGGGAGCCGGCGATCGCACGCCCGACCTGGGACGGCGACAGCACCCCCATGCGCAGGTCGGCCGACAGGTGCGAGGTCCCGTCCACGGCCGGCAGGTCGCGGTCATCGGGGTAGCGGTCCGCGGCACCGCTGCGGATGAACTGCTCCAGACGCGCCCGCGCCGCCTCCGGACCCGCCACGAGCGGCGGCGCACCCCCGGGCAGGGCATGCAGGCCATCGGACGCGAGCGACGGGCCCGACAACGCCGGGGGCGGGGCGATGCGCTGCGCCAGCGGCACCTGCTCCCACGCCCGCCAGAAGGGCGTGAACACCAGATACCCCCGGCCGCTCGAGCCGGCGAGGTCCTCGGGGGCCACCCTCCACGGACCGCCCACCGCCTGCATCGTGACCCCGTCCGCGGCCAGGGCACGCGAGACCGCCGCATCGCGTCGCCGGGAGTACGGCGTCACGTCCCCCGTCACGCAGACCGCATCGGCGCGTGCCTCGTGCACGACCTCGGGCACCACGGCCGCAGGTTCGCCGGCGCGGACCACCAGGGGTATCCCCCGACCGCGCAATTCGGCATCCAGGGCCTCCAGGCAGGCACGCAGGAACCGCAGGCGCACCGGGGCCCGGTGGTGCGTCATGGCAAGGAGTGCGGGGTCCGCCACCCACAGCGCCACGACATCACCGCGTGCGGCAGCGTGCGCAAGAGCGGGATGGTCGTCCACGCGGAGGTCCCTGCGGAACCACATCACCGTGACGGATCGATCGCTCATGAGCCCATTGTGGCCCCTGTCGGCCCCTGCGCAGGGACACAACGGCACTGCGGGAAACCCGCATCCGCATCCGCGCAGGCCCCGATGCCCGCGCACGGGCGCCGCCGTACGTTGGAGGTGCAGTACGGACGCTGGCATCCGGGACGGCGACCCTCCCCAGCGCTGATTCGGGGGAACGGCCGCAGGCGGGGTTCACGCCCCGTGGAGGAGGGGCCTCCCGGTGTCAGTCCGTGCTGACGTCGTCCGTCAGCCGGACGGTCATCTCGACCAGCCGGGCATCGGGCATCCGCGCCGTGAGCAGCATCTCCTTCGCGAGCCTGCCGCCATCGCGGGCAGCCTCGGCCATCGCCTGCTCAACGCCGATCGCGAACGCAGCCTCGATGCGCCGACGCACCGGGTCCACCCGCACCGGCCCCACCGGGCGCGTGCCGGGCATGGCCTGCGACGCCTCGGTCAGGCGCGCGGTGGACCCGGCATCGAGTTCCTCGGGGTTCTCGGCCGTGAACCGGATGACGTACTTGCTCACGCGACCAGCGTAGACGCGTGCCCGCCCCACCGGTCGGCCCACTGCCGCAGTTCCGCCGCCGTGCAGGCGTCACTCATCTCGTCCAGCGCACGAACGCGACCTGTGTCGTCCACGC
>Ga0055584_100002527_pt1 | contig 18043 bp, 15 predicted proteins | sample OSDHelmetaG_FD_58716 | JGI IMG/M metagenome (GOLD analysis project Ga0055584, IMG submission 58716) | Pelagic marine sediment microbial communities from the LTER site Helgoland, North Sea, for post-phytoplankton bloom and carbon turnover... | ecosystem: Environmental > Aquatic > Marine >... | reverse complement strand
AGCGGACTGAAAATCCGCGTGTCGGTGGTTCGAATCCGCCCCTGGGCACCATTCTTTTCAGACGTCGTATTCAGCGATAAACCTTGGTTAGATTGTCTCTTAGGGACCGCTAATTTATATCGCAACTAGGAGTTATAACCTTGGAATTAGCTTGCCTAGACCTGGAGGGGGTTCTCGTCCCCGAGATATGGATTGCGTTTGCAGAAAAGACTGGAATAGATGAGTTGCGTGCAACGACACGTGATATTCCTGATTATAATGTTCTAATGAAGCAACGGTTGTCTCTGCTGGATCACCACGGCCTCCGTCTCCCAGATATTCAAGCCGTAATTTCAACGCTCGAACCACTGCCAGGTGCAGCTGACTTTCTAGATTGGCTTCGCGAGAGATTCCAGGTCATTATTTTGTCCGATACTTTTTACGAATTTTCAGAACCACTCATGCGTCAACTCAAATGGCCCACGTTGCTCTGCCACCGCTTAATTACGGATGATCAGGGTAGGGTCGTAGATTATAAATTACGGCAAGTGGACCCGAAGAGGGCTTCAGTAAAAGCGCTGCACACACTTAATTATAGGGTGATTGCCGCAGGTGATTCTTACAATGACACCACAATGCTGAGTGAGGCCGAGGTCGGGATACTATTTCACGCGCCACAAAACGTGATTGATGAGTTTCCACAGTTTCAGGCTGTGCACGATTTTGGAGCACTAAAGGCGGCCTTCGTGGCCGCCAGCGACAGACCGCTTAGCGTCTAAATTTAGACGCGGCGATGGTGCAGAAAGATAGTCTCGCTATTTGTGAGAGTCGCTGCAGAATCCGGTCGGAGGCGTCATAGATTACGACGTACTGGGCTTAACTGAGTTCGTCAGGCGTTGCAGCTGACTATTCGCGTGCCGGGCGACTGGCACCTTCCGTATTGCATTTCACCTTTTGCGGCGGAACTATATGCTCAATTAAGTCACTCTTTTCCCTAAATGTAGAGGTTTTCTCATGAGATCGTTTCTTGCTCTAGCCGTTAGTGTCTGTCTTTTACCCATGTCTGCATTTGCGCAAACTCCGATGGGAAATGACGTCTATGTGATGGCGGACTCTACGGTGCCATCGATTGCTATGGCTGCGTGGAAAGACGGCAGCGAAGTCAAATCCGCAGCTGGCGCTGACGCGTCCAGCGCACCTAGCGACGCAGTTACGTATGCCGCGAAGCAAGTAGTTTGGCCAACGGGCCGCGTGCGGATGATGACCTTCAGCAAAGAGACAGGTGGTGTCTTACATCCCATCACAGATGAAACGCTACTTTATGTGCGGTCTGGTACTGCAGAAGTCGGCGTTGGCGACGACGTTGTCACTGTCGTAGCAGGTGATGTTGTCAGTTTCCCGTCTGGGGCCCTTCGTAACGCTGGAGGTGCATCGGATGCATCCATCATCACATGGAACGTTCCCAGCTTGACGGGAGAAACTACGCCAACCCATGTGAAGGGTGCGGATGTTGAAGAAGGTGGTGGTGGCGCAATCAAGCTTAAGCGTTACTCGTTCCCAGGGAACTCTGTTCGGGCTGTAAAATTAGCAGCAGGCGGAAGCACTAATCCAAATAGTGCTAAGACCGATTCGATGATCTATGTCACCGGTGGCCCGATGACGTTTTATCAAAATGGTATTGAATTCGTTGTTGATGAGGGGGATTTCATTCGTGAAGTCGCTGGCGCAATGCATAACTGGAGCATTATTGAAGACTCCGGTTTTGTCACAACCAGCGGCTTGCCTCTGGATATGTCAGATATCAATCCTGACGAAGCAACCGATATTCCGCCACAGCGGTAAGAACAACGTAGTGCGCTAAAGTAATGTGGCTTTAGCGCACTAAGTTCTGAATCAATGATTCCTGAAGTATCGCGCCCCAGCCGCCACGGATATCTGAGCCAGTTCCGAATTTATCTCCGTAGGTATCCCCAGGTATCCTGTCGCCTTTAAAGGTGGATACGGGGCTACCGAGGTACGTCCATTGTTGTTGACCGTCAGGTAGAGGGCGTGTTGACCAGTTGCCGATTGGTGCGCTGTTATCTGGCGCGATGATTGGATCCCAGTTCGCATCAACGCAAGTTTCGTTACAGGTGGTCGTGCGGATCTTCTCCCAGTTTCCTGTAACGGTGTACAAGGTCATGTTGTCAGATGTCGCCATCACGGGGCCAATGTCGGTCTCTTGATAAGTAACCCAATCGGGTACGCCAGGGGCGTCTTGAAGAACGGCGACGTTCCACCCACCGTCAGAGTCTACCCCGTTGCTGTCTTCATTGTTGAAGTCGCCTGAGAACGTATAGAGGGGTTGTTCTTTGTAAGCCCATTGAAGCAAGCCGTCGGTACGTTGTTGTATCGTCCAGTCGTCATTAATTGGCCGAGCGAGCCAGGGTGCCTCTACGGGGAGCCATGACTTGAGGCAGGCTTCGTCGCAATCTGACGCGGGGCCTGTGTAAACGGTATGGCCGTTTAGATCAGAGAATGTCTGGCCAGACATAGTCGCCTTGATTTGTACATTCGGCGGCGTGCCAATCGGCTCGTACAGCACGTCCCAGGACCTAGATACCTTTTCACCGGCCATGGCGCCTGGGTGCGTGTCTTTGACGTAGGTGTAAATGGGTTCTCCACGGTACGCCCATTGAGGCGTGCCGTCTGGCCGAGTGATTATCGTCCAAGCACCGACCGGATTGGCATCTGCGTTTGTTGTGACTGGTGGCCAAATATCGGCGCACTCATCCAAACACGTAGACGCTCCTAACTGTTCGCGGTCTTTTTTATAGGTGTAAAGCGTAAGCCCGTCTGCGTTCACGAAAAGGCGGCCGCCGCCCATGTCGCGCATGGCGACGTCTGATGGTAGCGCGCTGTCCACCGCCCATACTGGTGATGGCACCAACGCAAGTGCGCTGAGGAATTTTAGTAGCATTCGATTTTTCATAGGTCAGCTATACGAGAATTTCGGAAATTGTTTTTGTCGTCTCTAGCGAGCCTTTGCCCCAGCGCTCCACTGGGATGCCCATCACTTGCATTGCCGTAAGGCCAATGCGGGTGATCGGGTCACCGCTACCCGTAATATGCATGCCGGTTTTTAGTCGACCACCAGCTTTGCCAATCATCATCACCGGAATGTTGTCGACCGAGTGAACGCGTGAGTTTCCAGTATCCGAGTTGGCGAAGATCAGCGTGTTGTCGAGCAGCGTACCGTCGCCTTCGCGGATATCCTTGAACGCTTGGATGAATGATGCGAGCGCTTTCATGCTGGTCAAGTGCAGCTTCGCTACTTCGCGCTGATAACCCAAGCTTGCATCAATGGGCTCTTCGTGGGTCAGCGTATGGTGGGTGAAGGACTCACCGCGACGACGCAATAGTGATAGTGCCTGCGAATACAACATGTTGAAGACGCGGGTTTGGTTGCAGGCCAATGCCATCACTAATATGTCTGTCAGAAGCTTGTGATTGTTCTGCGCCACTTCTATTTCAATGCCCAGCACTTCGTCTTCAGGAGGTGGGGTGGGGATGCCACAAGATTCAGAGACGTCTGGTTTTTCCATCTGCAGTGCCAATTGATGCTCGAGCTGACGAATGGACGTAAAGTACTCATCCATGCGCGCCCTATCACTTGCGCCAAGTGTACGAAGGAAGTCTTTGCTTTCTTCATGCACGGCAGAAAGCACGCTGCTGCGAACCATGACGCTTGGTGCGGGTGTGAAGTCGGCCTGATTAGGGTCAACGAAGCCGGCACCGAAAACTCTTTGATAGAACGCAAGTGGTGAAATATCTGCCGCGTTACGACTGGTCGAGTTGCGGAAGGTGTAGCTGTCGCGCGCGCTACCGGTACTGGATAGGTCGAGCGAGCGGAAACGCGTGTCGCTTCCGATCTGATCAGCAATAATGACGTCTAAGGTTGGTTCTGGTGTGTCCCCGAAGGTGCGCGGCACATTGCCGGTCTTGGCCGCGACCCAGCCGGTAAAGTGAACGGCGCTGGGCCGGCCGTCGAGCGGCGTATTGAATGCGTTAAAGTAGTTGAGGTCTTTGACGTGCGGCACCAGTGGCTGGGTTTCTTCCAGAAACGTGATGTCGGGTTTTCCATCCATGGCGATGCCACGTCCTGGTGTGTGGCCAAGGCCCCAGAACCACGATCCAAAGCGTACGGGAATTGGCGCCCCTGAAGCTAGCGCCGTACCGCTGTCATTAAGAAAACAATCTAGGAAAGGAAGTCCTAGAGCGACGGCTGAGCCGGCAACTGTGCCTCTTAGAAAAGAGCGACGACTTATGGTCATAGGTTTGTCTCCTTAGCAGATGTGATGCCAGCGTCTGCAGTATTCGTATCTAAAGACGGTGGGACGACGCGATAGAACGCATCACTCAACACCATTTCTTGTAGCAATTCTGGAAGTTTATATCCTGCCGAGGCAAATTTTTCTCCGAGATATCCCATCCACTGTCGTTCGGTCCGTGCCGGCGTATGCCCGGTACCATAAGCGTATAACCGATTCGTGAGACACGCCGGGGCGGAAGCGTTTTGTTGCAAGGCTAGACCTAAGCCAACAGCGTTCTCATAGGTGATGCCATCTAGTTCGCCGGATGTGTCGATTGAAGCACCGTTTTCAGTTGTCCGAAGTTGGCCTGCCCCGTCAAAGGTTTCCATAGCCAGGCCGATAGGGTCCATCAACTTATGGCAACCAGCGCAACTCGCTTCCTTGTTATGTACGTCAAGGCGCTGTCGCGCGGTTTTGTTGATTTGATTCGCGTCATCATTGAATTCGGAGAAATCAATATCTCCGGGTGGTTCGGGGATTTTCTGACAGAGCAGGCTTTCGCGAACGGCCTGCCCTCGCAAGGTTGGCGAACTTTTTCCTGGATGAGAAAAAAGCGCCTGGAAACTCAGGTGGGTGTGAATACCTGCCCAGGGACTACTTTCTGGAAATTCGTAAGGCATCCAGCCCTCAGGGTTTTCAATGGGGACGCGATAAACCGGCCCTAAGGCCCCACTGATAAAGGTCTTGCGGGTTGTGAAGATGTCACGGTAATCGGATTCATCTGTGATGAGCACCTGAGTTAGCGTGCGTAGAGTTTGTTCTTTTGCATCCTCTGCCACGTCTAGAATGAAGGCGGGATAAATGACGGGATCTTTTTCGAGGATTTCAAAGCGTTCAAATTCAAGCATATCTTCAAAGAACGACGCTACTCCGTGTTCAACACGAGGAGATCTCATCATTCGGGTGAACTGTTTTTTCAAACCGTCTTTTGTATCCAGATCACCTGTAGCTGCAGCATCAAGGAGCACGGCGTCGGGGGTGGTGTTCCATAATAGAAAGCTTAGTCGTGATGCTTTGGAGTAGCCGTCTAGTTGGTGCAAGCCGTCATCGGCAGGCACGGCGGTTTCGTTGATGTACAGAAACTTTGGTGACACCATCATGCCTGTTAGGCCATACGCTAAGCCTTGGTAAAAATCGCCGAGCGCATCTGCCCCAGATCCGGAGATGTTCGTGTATAGGGATTGCTCAGAGTCTGTGAGTGGTCGGCGGAATAAAAACTGTCCAACTGATGAGACGAATGTTTTGGCACAGGCATCGTCGCGGATGTTGGAGGCAGCCGGTGTGCACGATAACAGAACCTTGCGGTTGTCTTCATCGACCACTTGCAAGGCAATGGAGCGAGCTAATGCCTCATACCGTTCCAATGCGGCAGGCGTGATTGTTGCGCTGCTAGCGCCGAGGGCGAGTAGACCATCTATACGCTCTAGTGGGTCGAAGCGACCGGCGACAATAATGTTACCGCCAAACACATCTCTAATAGAGTTGCGGTACTGTTGTTCTGTTAGGCGACGCAGTTGCGGTTCAGTGCCTTCAGTCAGAGGTTCGTCCTCACCGCATGCGCTGACAGTAAAAGCCAGCGTAGACAGTAGTCCGATGCGAAGTATGTTTTTCAGATAAATCATTATTGCTCTAAATTCTATTCGCCGCGCGCGGCAAGTTGCATGGTGCTGGGCTCAGTGGGTGCTTCGGACGTGTTTAGGTCGTCCTGTTCCGGTCTGACGATGAAAGCTGGTATTGTCTCAATGGTATAGGACGACGAGAGCGCGGTGCACTCGCCGGTTTCTGGGTCAGGATATCCGTCCGCAAGTTCGTGCGCTGCGACGTACATTGATGGGCAGCTGAACTGACCCGTTACTGCTAAATAACCGCCCTTACGAAAATAGCTCCAGAAATTCTCAACGTCGCGATAGCCGGCGATAATGCCTTTGGCGCGGTCTTCTGAGGCTTCCAGATCTAATTCCATACGCATGTCTCTCAGGTGAATCTCAGAGTGCGCCAGGTTGCCATAGTAGGGCAGAAAGGCCTCAATTGGGTCAGTTGATAGAACGCCATCTACAATCCGACCCTTTGCGGCATTGCCGTATCCGGGGATGTCATGGACTCGATAGCTTGCGTAGGGCAGGACATTGCCTTGGGCGTCCTTTGGAAAGATGTCATTGGCTCGGTACATGCGCACGGTGACATCGTCATCATTACGCTTGTCGTCCACGTCGCTGACTTCAATGAGTATGACCCCTTGCGAGGTATCGATGAGCTCGCCATTCGCATTGGTTTCTACGTAACCGCTATCGCGCCATCCGAATGTGCAGCCCAGTAACCGATACATTTGGTTATCGATCCCGGTTTGGCCATCAGGTGTAGTGAAGTTCTTATGGCTGCAAGTTTTCGGCGTCGCGGCACCGTCTGTTTGTCCGTCCAAGTTCATGCCGAATGAAATGTCACCTTGCACAGTCTTATGCGGTGGATCTTGAACGATAGTCGGCATGGCGCAGACATCTTCACCACCGGGGCCGCGCTTGGCCGACATGGCGCGGCGCGTGCCCGTAACGGGCTCTATCTCACCGCCGTTCGTGAGTTCATCACGTATCCCTGGTTCTAGGCTCTTCCACCAGATTTCGTCGTTGCCGATGGCCAGGCCGCGGGGGCATTCCTCCATGTACTTGGTCTCGTAGACCGACGTGTAAAAGGATACGACAACCAGCCCGATTGTGCGCTCGGTATCCACGTCTGCGGCTGTGGGGGTAGCCGAAATAGCGCCAAGCGCAAGCGCCCCGATTGCCGATGCCGTCGTCAAATTCATGTTCTTTTTCATGCTACGCAAAGTTCCTGCTATCTAGCTGAGAGCGCATCCCGGTCACCTGATTGGCCCGCTTGATACTTAGCCATCATGCTTAATCGGGCAGTGAAATCAAAACCCGTTTCTTGGCGGCGGCCACCTGTTGCACTACCGAGAGGCGCTAGTCTAGGCCATCAATCACGGTTGGCCACTTGACGCTGATAAATTCCGCCAGCGCATTATGACCAATAAGCGAACGTGCTGCCCTAAATTCTCCCCAATCGCCGCTGATTTTTGGTCAAGCTGCTGAGCGCCGCTGGACATTGAGAAGCCCGGTCGTTACGCCCGTGGCAATCACTCATTCGCGGTACCGTTCGGAGAACTTTCACCATGGTTTTTAAGCGCTATATCGCCGTTTTCGCTGTTCTTGGTGCCTTGTCACCAGGGCTGTCCGGAGCAGCTCCGGATTATGCTGGCACCGAGGGGCCGCCGATCAAGTTCCGCACCTCCTTGTCTGCTGATGAGCAGAGCGCACCGACCGAGAGTCCGGGCGTTGGCACGGCCGAATTTGTTCTCGACCGGCCGACGCAGCGGCTCGAATGGACCATCACGTACAATAATCTTACGTCAGAAGCGGTTGCAGCCCACATTCACGGGCCACAGACGCCTGGCGGCAACGCGGGCGTCTTGTTCAACTTGGCCCCCAACGGAATGGCTAGTCCATTGGTAGATTCTGTTATTTTGAATGATGGTGAACTTGAATACCTGCTTACGGGACGTTTGTACGTGAATATCCACACAACGCGGCACCCGGCAGGGGAAGTTCGGGGTCAAATCATGCGGGTGCGTCCAGAATAGCCGACCTTGGTGTTGTGGCGGTGTTCACACGGCGCTCACCGGGAGACAGCAAAGTGGCCGTTGGGCGTGGAAAAGCGTATGAGTAATCATAGGAAAACCCTGCAATTTAAAGGGCTTGGCCGTTAGTTCGGCGGGAATTGTAAAATGAAGACACAGCAGAACCAGATGAAACGAGAGTTTCTTCCAGTATTAGCAGCAACAGTCGCTATCTTGACGTCCGCTGTAACAGGCGTCGCCGCAGCAGATGCGCCGCCCAACCGGACGCTTGGTTTCGTTGTTAGAGATTGGATGCCCGCAGTTTATGAGTCCAAATTTATAGATGAATGCCCGGCTGGGTTGAATATTAGCAACGATGAAATTTGGTGGAGAAGTCTATCCAAGGCTGAGCGAAGCGAAAAGACACAGGATGGGTTGATTACCACTCTGGACCGCTGGTTTTTATCCAAGAACCGTGGGCCCAACGGTGAAGATGTCTGTATCAACCCGGAAGTGATTAAAGACGACCCGCCGTTGTTGACGGTTGAAGGCGCAACGTCCTTTGGGGTCAACCTCGACGGCAATGTTGATGGCAGCGCGACACCGAAGTCCTGTCGGCATGACAACTTTAGCAGCCCAGCTGGCGTTCCTGGCATCGACAATCAGCTCTACAGACTGATCGGCTGTGTCTACGGCTTCCGCGACCAGGGAGTCATTGAGATCAACGCCAACGAGATGCGCCGCACCAGCGGCTTGGCCATGATCCTCATTGAAGTGACGGATGTTGACGATGCTCGTAATGATGACGACGTAACGGTGACCTTCTATCGCTCAATCGATCAATTCCCCTTGGATAGCTCTGGGCAGGTTATTCCGTACTCGAGCTACCGCATTGATCATAAGGATGACGGCCCCCGCTACGGCGACAGCTTGAAGGCTTCTATTGTCGATGGTGTCATTCAGACCAGTTCTGGAGATGTTCGCTTGCCTTATTATGGCAACTACAACTATTTGCATCCGGTCATTCGGGATATGCAGATGACGTTGGAAATCACGGACGATGGAGCAGATGCCAAGGGCATGGTTGCGGGATACTATGACCTTGAGCAGTACCTATACCATACGGGCGGTCTAGGCCCGGTCATTACGACTGGAAATTTCAGTTGCCCGGCGTTCTTCGAAGCGGCCAAGCGCATGGCCGACGGGTACCCTGATCCAGAAACCGGCGAGTGCACCCATATTTCATCAGCATTTGAGGTCAAAGCACACGCGGCCTTTGTGGTGCACCCAGAGCAAACAAGTAAAATGGAAACAGCCGAACGTTGAGCCTGTCATCTGACACGCGTCACGTGGAGTTTAGGTGAGACATGTTGATATCTAGAATGAAACTCTCTTTCAGCCGAACCGCATGTGTTGCGGTCGCCGTGTTCGCATTGACAGCGTGCGGCGAGAGTGAACCACAAACGGGCGGTGTCCCTCCGGATATGCGGCGCGTAACGGTGGAGCAATATCGCAACGTGATCCATGATGTGTTCGGTGAACATATTGAAATCGCGAGCCGTTTTGATCCATTGGTTCGCACGGATGGTCTATTTGCAATCGGCGCCCGCAATGCCTTAGTCACGCCGTCTGGTTTCGAGAAATTTTACAATGTCGCGCGTTCTGTCGCGGGGCAGGTGGTGAACGAGGACAACCGCGCTGTACTCGTGTCCTGCACGCCGGAGGATGCGTCCAGTGCGGACGACGCCTGCAGTCGTCACTTTTTCTCTGAGGTCGGAAGATATCTTTATCGTCGGCCGCTGACTGAGTCTGAAATGGAGACCGCTGTTTCCGCTGCCAATGAAGTTGCTGACCAATTCGGCGATTTCTACACCGGCATTGAATTCGGCCTGACGGGACTGCTGGTCACACCGAGTTTCCTTTTCATTGTTGATGAGACTGAACCTGATACTTCGTCGCCGAGTGGGCAGCGCTTAACTGGCTACGCCAAGGCGGCTCGCTTGAGCTTTTTCCTTTGGAATTCGGCACCCGACGAGATGCTTCTTAAGGCTGCGGAATCGGGCGACCTTCACACCGAGAAGGGCATGACGCGGCAAGTTGATCGCATGTTGCAATCTCAATTCCTGGCCCGTGGAGTGCGCGCGTTTTTCGAGGATTTCCTCGACCTCGAAAAATTCGAGACTCTAGAAAAAGACACCATCATTTATCCTGCGTACACCGTTAAAGCTGCGGAAAGTGCGAAGGAACAGCTGCTCCGTACTATCGTTGACCATACGGTAAACAAGGATGCGCCATATCCGGAAATTTTCACGACGCGGAGTACATTCGTAGATTCTCATCTCGGGCGTGTTTATCGCGTGCCTGTCACCCGGCCAGACGGTGGTTGGGAATCATATGAATTCCCTGAAAATGACGTCAGGGCGGGCATTCTGACTCAGATGGGTTTCCTTTCCTTGTACTCCCATCCAGGGCGTAGTTCGGCGACCTTGCGTGGAAAGGCCGTGCGGGAATTATTGCTATGCCAGAAGGTTCCAGACCCACCCGGAGACATTGATTTTTCTTTGTTCAATGATCCAAACGCACCGAGCCGCACGGCGCGCCAGCGGTTGACAGTTCATGCCACGGTGCCGTCCTGTGCTGGTTGCCACAAGTTGACGGATCCTATCGGCCTTGGTTTCGAGCAATTTGATGGAATCGGTCAATTCCGTGTGGCCGAGCAGGGCGCAGTTATCGATGTTTCCGGCGACCTTGATGGTAACCAGTTCGATAACGCCAAGTCTTTAGCCCAGGCAATGCACGACAGCCCTGGGGTTCCTGCCTGCCTTACCAATCAGTTGTATTCTTATGCTGCTGGACGGGCGCCAGAGCGCGACGAAAGAGAGTTCGTCCGCTATTTAGAAGCCAGTTTTGCTGAATCCGGATACAGTCTACAAGCCCTTCTTCGCGACATCGCGACTAGTGACGCGTTTTATGCGGTCACTCAGCCCGAGAATGGGGATGATGGCGTGCGGGCTGCTTCTCTTAACGACAAGACCAAACAGGAGCTTGGATCATGAGCTTTTTTCTTCACAGTAAGAAGTCCCGTCGGCAAGTGCTGCGCAGTATGGTGGGCGGCGGTGTTGTCTCCCTGACATTGCCGTTCTTGGATGCCTTCTTAAACACCAATGGCACGGCGCTAGCGAGCGGCGCGCCGCTCCCGACGCGCTTCGGTACCTGGTATTGGGGTATGGGGCATACGCCTGATCGGGCTGTGAAGGATAAGATTGCAACGGGACCAGGCATTGAATTCCTGGAAGAGACCGAAGCCTTGATTCCACATAAGGACAAGCTGAATTACTTTGGTAAATTCAACATGCCTCTGGATGGTCGCTCCAACTACACTCACTTTTCTGGGTGGGTCGCCAATCGCACCGGCTCTGCGCCGGAGGCTGGTGGAAACATTCCGGCTCCAACTTTAGATCTTCTGATTGCCGATGAAATTGGCAAAGGCACCCGGTTCCGCACCCTCGACGTCAGTAGCGTGGGGATGGCCAGAGAGAACTATAGCGCACGCAACACCTTTAATCGCGCGGCGGCCGAAATCGACCCCGTAGCATTGTTCGATCGTATTTATGGGCCTGAGTTCGCGGATCCCAATAAGGCAGACTTTAAGCCTGATCCAGACGTTCGCATGCGTAAGAGCGTGTTATCTTCGTTCACGGAGGAAACCAAAGACTACATGAAGACTTTGGGAGCCGCCGATAAACAGCGGATGGACCAGTACTTCACGTCTATCCGTGAGATCGAAAACCAGTTGGCGCTGCAATTGACGAAGCCCGAACCTAACAAAGCCTGCGTTGTGCCAACGCGGCCGGGCGAGTTGGGACCTGACGAAGTCGTCAAGGTGCGTGAAATGGATTCCGTCGTTGAGACTCACAAGGTCATGACTAAAATTCTAGCCATGGCGGTGGCCTGCAACCAAACCAATGTGTTCAATATGGTCTTTACGGATAGCTTCGCTAACGTGCGGCGGGTTGGTGAAACCTATACCCATCACCTGCTGACTCATGAAGAAGCCGTAGATGCTGAGCGCGGCTTTCAGCCGCTGACGTACTGGTTCAATAAGCAGTCTATGGACGGTTTGGCGTCGTTCATTGATATCATCGATGGTATTCCTGAGGGTGATGGAACTTTGCTCGACAATTGCTTGATCTTCGCCTCCTCTGAGACAAACTACGCTCGGTTGCATACGATAGACGGCGTGCCGGTGTACCTCATCGGTGGGGCCGGCGGTCGTATGAAGCAAGGCATGTATGTCGCTGGTGGCGGTGACCCGATCACGCGTGTTGGGTTGACGGCCATGCAGATTATGGGTGTGCCCGTTCAGAACTGGGGTACGAAATCGTTGGCTACCTCCAAGACGATTTCAGAAATAGTAGTTTAGACATAACCGCAACCGGGGTTGTGGCTGGAAAATAAGTGAAAAGGTTAGACGAATGAAGGTTCATACGCAGCTGTGCGCTCTTGTAGTTCGGGCCGTTGCGCCGATCTTCTGTCTTGCACTTACGCCGGCCATTAGCTTGGCTGACATCCCTGCACCCAATGCGCCGGACGCTTTCGTTCTAGCCGCAAAAGGTCACGGATGGGCTGTCACTGACGCAGGCCAGATGACCCTGTATACCTCGAAACGCGACATACTGCCTGGCACGTCAACTTGTGTTGAAGGCTGCGCGGTGGCTTGGCCACCGTATTTGGCTCCCGAAGATGCAGTCGCGGACGAAGGCTGGTCGATCATCACTCGGGAGGATGGCAGTCAGCAATGGGCTTACGAAGACAAGCCTTTGTACAGATATAGCGTCGATCAGGGCCCAGGCGACACATACGGCGAAGGTATAGGTCTGTTATGGGACATTGCCTTTATCGAAGCGCCAACGCCTCCCGGAGTTCTAATCAACAAGACGTTGATGGGGTATGTCGCTGCGGACCAACATCAGAAAACTTTCTATGCGCCACAGGCCGAGGTGGATGTTGCGACATTGTGTGTCGAAAACCCCTGCCAGGAGCAATGGAGCCCAGTCACGGCGCCTCAAGTCGCTCGATCTATTGGTGATTGGGACGTTGTCTCGCGTGAAGACGGTTTGAAGCAGTGGGCATACCAAGGTCGGCCGTTATTCCGATATTCCGGTGACGTTCTATTTGGTGAGGCGTCAGGACACGGAGCTGTATTTGATTCTGATGGAAATACGATGGGAGCCATGGTCCTTGAGCCTCGGCCACCTTATCCGGATTGGGTTAGGGTCCAAGACACCGATGCCGGCGAAATGCTCGCTGACGAAAACTACAATACGATATACACCTGGGACCCTAGCAAATTATTCTCGAGGTTAGCTCAGCCGGCCCCAGAATGTGGAGTGGAATGCTTGGCTGATGAGTGGGTGCCGATGTACGCAGAGACTGGCGATGTCGCACCTGGTGGAAACTGGGCGATCCTGCCGCTTTCTGATGGTCGTCGGCAGTGGGCTTACAAGGGCCGGCACCTTTTCACCAATGTGCGAGACAAGACGCAAGGCTCGTTTTTGGGCTATCGGCATGGCGGCAATCGAGCGGCAAATGTTGTCATGCACTCCGGCGATGCTTTGCAGGGCACGCTTCGTCGGCCATAGGTCATATCCGAAAGTGGACATCTAGAGTCTTTTCGCAGAAATTCATGTTTCCAGAACTCGGCCTACATGCGACAAATACGAAAGTTGTGAGGCAAATGTTTAAGGATTCACCATGAGTAAAAATACGACATTCAGTCGGCGCTCTGTCGTCAAACTTGGGATTCAAGTGCCATTCACTGTGGCTGCAGTCAGCGTTCTCGCCGCTTGTGACGGCGGAGAAGAAATTGCTTTATGCGCTGACCCCAACAGTTTGAGCTTTGGTGAAAACAGCATCCGTCAGGCTAATAAATACACAGAGTCATCGCCCGAGCCTGAAAACGACTGCCTCAACTGCGCGTTTTTTACGCCGGAGCCTGCGGGGCCAGATGGCGAAGTGCCTAACTGCGGTCATTGCAGCATCTTCGAAGGTTATGCCAGCAAGAACGGTTACTGCGATTCCTGGAGCACTAAGGACACAGGACAGGGCTGACCAACACTCAGCGTTGTTTTTCTACGTCAGCTTCTGTCACCGGGCCACCCCGGTTTCCCCAGTTTGACCTTAGGTAAGTGCTCAATAAAGCAATCTCGTCATCTTCCAGCTTGTCGCCGAAGGCCTCCATGGATTTCCATGCGCCGGGCGGTGAGGGGGCTGGCACTTCCGCACCGTAGATAATGACGTTTATGAGTGAGGCAGGGTCTTCTGCTTGCACGACGCTGCTTCCGGCAACACGGGGGCCTATGCTTGGATCACCAAGGCCTGTCGGTAAATGACAGGTCCCGCAATGGATCGTGTACACCAGCTCGCCAGCTCTGAAATCCTGATCGCTCATCTTATGCTGCGGTGACCGCTCGACCGGCGGTAAGCTTTTTAGATATGAGGCCATGGCCCGCACGTCGCTGTCGCTAAGTTGCGACGTGCTCATTGTAATAACTTCGTTCATTGGGCCGAACGTGCCCGCCGCGCCGCCGTGACCAGTTTTTAGGTAAGAGGCGATGTCGTCTTCCGACCATGCAGCTAGACCATCGGTTGCAGACGTCAGATTGACTGCGGACCAGGGGCGAATTTTATCGTCCTCTACTTTGTCGTTGTACGTACCGCCGCTCAGGGCTTGATCAGTCTGCAAACCGCCTAATGCATTGCGTGGCGTATGGCAGGTGCCGCAGTGACCAAGGCCTTCAACGAGATAAGCACCGCGATTCCAGTCTTCGGATTGTGTGCTATCGGCCTCGAAGCGTTCGCCATCAAAGAACAGGGTATTCCACACTCCCATTAAGCTTCGCTGATTGAAGGGAAAGCCCATGTCGTTGTCCGGCGGTGTATCTGACGATGTCCCGACTGATTTCATGAAGGTGAAAAGATCCTTCAGGTCCTGATCCGATACTTTTGTAAAAGATGGGTACGGGAAAGCAGGATAAAGGTTTGATCCGTCTGCTGACTTGCCTTCGCGCATAGCGCGGATGAATTGCTCCTCTGTCCACGCACCGATGCCCGTGGTTTCGTCGGAGGTAATGTTTGTTGAGTAGATTACGCCAAAGTCTGTGTGGAATGCGACGCCGCCGGCGAATGGGTCACCGCCCTCCCGCGTATGGCATGCCATGCAGTTACCTGCTGTTGCCAAATACAAACCGCGCTGAACTGGGTCATTGCTGTCAGCTAGAGCGCTGGTCGAAACGGGCTCCTGCGCTGGCGCTGGGGTCGTCAGCGCTAGGGTGGAGGCGGCCAACAGAGCCACAGCAGAGTGAGAAAGGGAAAATGAGAACTTAACGCGAGTCACACGATATCCTTTAGCTTCGGTTTGATCGGGCATCTATGGGCGGTAGACCCCAAAAAGGGCAATTCCCCTTCGGTGAGGTGACCACCGTTTGGACGCTTTTTCTAGGGCCCGCGCCGACCTCTTTTGCTTAGCTTTAATGCGCGCAAGCTATGCCAGTATACATTAATCGCGTGGACCGACATCCAATTGACCGCGAATTTCACCGTAAGGCCAACGTTCGGTGGTGATGTTTACGTAGGCCCACCCAGCAAGAAGGTATTGAATTTGTGCTTCGGTGATTACGGCGGACCCTTTTAGAGGGCTGACAATGCCGGCGGGCGCTAAATCGATGAACGGTAGTCCATTGGCCCCTGGCTGCGCCGGTCCATGCAAACTGGCCGCAGTGGGATTTGAGATCAAACCACTAAACTGGATGTCCCAGGATAGTGTCAGGGTGGCCAGGTCGAGTTGAAGGTCTGCAGATCCAAGCGCACCACTTTCTGTTAGTCGTGTCTGATTCCAGGCCGATAGGTCCGCATGAAACTCGCGTGACGTCATTTGTGCGTAGGCTGGAAGGCCCATAGCGAAGGTGATGGACAGCAGCGCTGCCACGGCAGTTCGACGATTCATTTGGAACCTTCTGAAATTATAGAGTCTGTTACCTGAAGCACAGTGTCGTTTTCCTAATCCGAAAAGTCACGGGGCTTTCCTAAGCCACCGATCACGATGGCACCGAATAGTAAGATGACAACAGCTGCGTACAAAACTTGCGTATAGCTGCCGGAAATATCGAATGACATTCCAACGGCGAGGGGGCCGGTCGCGGCACCAAGATAAAAAACTGACAGTTGGCTTCCATAAATTTTGCCATATGCCTTCAGTCCGAAGAAACGGCTAACTAGAAATGCGACCAAATCAATTTCAGCTGCAGCTGACAAGCCAAGCGTAATGACTGCAATTAGGAAGACCCAAGTTGGGGCCGAGTCGAGCGTCAGTAATAGGCACCCCGCAGCGGTGGCTGAGAACATTATCGCTGCGACGAGTGGAGCTCTAAAGCGATCTATGAGGTAACCGACACCGATTCGACCAAATAGGACGGCAAAACCGAGCACACCTGCAATCTGTGCCGCATCCATCGCGCTCATGTCTCTATCAATCAAGAGCGGAACTAGATTGATGAGTAATCCGGCGATGATCGCTGAAATAAAGAAGAATCCGATTGCGATCTTCCAGAACACAACCGTTCTATAACTCTCTTTGAACGTAAGTCCGGGGTGTGTGGCAGCCTCGTCTGCATGCTCGCTTTGACTATGAGATGGGGCATTGTCGTTGAACAGAAACCCAATAAGCGGCAATGCGACAAGAAGAATCAGCGCGCTGATTCCTAGGTAACCGGCTTGCCAGCCATACTTTTCTATCAGTGCTGTCGCGACACCTGGGCCGATGATTCCAGCTAAACCAGATCCGGCTAGTGCTAAGCCGAGGGCCAAGCCACGGCCTTTATCGAACCAAAGGTTTACCGCGCGTGTCCAAACAACAGGCGTTGTGCCGCCGCCAACGAGAGACATCGTCAGCCACATGGCATAGAAAAATGCGATCTCGCCACCCAATTGCGTCAATGACACATAACCGATTGAAAGCAACACCATCGAAATTAGGCCCACTCTCTTGGCCCCAAATCGATCAACGATTGTGCCTACAATGGGTGCTGTGAACACTGTGCCTAGAAGGAGAAAGCTTGCAGCTGTTGAGACCTCACCGCGCGTCCAACCGAAAGCAACTGTCAGAGGCACGACGAATACACCAAACGTGTAAAAGGCAAATCCACTGAGGCCGAACCCATTCCCGACTGAGCAAGCTAGTAACGTTCGCCAGCCGCGCTGGAATTCTTGTGGTGCTGTTAGCATTGTGGAGCGCTCCCTCGTAATTCCAAGCTATTGTGGCGGCGATCATTGCCGCGAAATTGGCCGACCGACAGCATTTCAATGCCGTTGTCCACGTTGTGAGCGTTGATTTTGGGCTGTGCCGTCAGAAAGGATGTATTCGGTTGTAGTGTGAAATAGTCGTGTGGCGAACCACCTAATCTATGTTGTCTCGTTAATTTATGGGTTTCGTATCATACGACTGTAGGCGCAAGTAGTATATCTTGCCGCACTGACCGATTTGAAACACTGGCGAGAGTCCCAACTCGAAGTCCAAGGATGAATTAGAAGAATGACTGATGCTTTAGCATGGAGACGTAAATTTGGTGTCATGGGTCCGTCGACCAACACCATTGTCCAGCCTGATTTTGATGATCTACGCGTTCCAGGCGTCACAAATCACTACAGCCGAATTTTGGTTAAGGACGGAACCATTGAGAGCGATGAGCAATTCATGGCGTTAACGCGTGGTATCGCCGACAACGTCATTGATGCTGTGAGAAGCGTAATGACTTGTGCGCCTGACTATCTTGTTATGGGCATGTCGGCAGTTACCTTCTATGGCGGAAAGAAGGGGTCCTATGAATTCCTGGAACGTATTGAGTCAGAGTCTAACATCAAGGCTTCGATAGGATCGCATTCGTGTGTTGCCGCATTAGAAGCTTACGGCGGCATCAAGCGTATATCGTTTGTGTCTCCCTACTACCCATCTGCGAATGCAGAAGTTAAGCAGTTTTTTTCTGACAATGGTTTCGAAACTGTTCGAAACATTAATCTTCAGTGTCCAAGCGCCATTGCGATTTCT
>Ga0055584_100002526_pt1 | contig 18052 bp, 21 predicted proteins | sample OSDHelmetaG_FD_58716 | JGI IMG/M metagenome (GOLD analysis project Ga0055584, IMG submission 58716) | Pelagic marine sediment microbial communities from the LTER site Helgoland, North Sea, for post-phytoplankton bloom and carbon turnover... | ecosystem: Environmental > Aquatic > Marine >... | reverse complement strand
CTGAATCAACGCTTCCAGCAATAATGCTGATGCCAAGTTCTGCCATGGCATCCCGCTGTTTTTCAAAGCCGACTAACTGACGGCGACAGTAAGGTCACCAGTGACCACGATAAAACAGTACAAAGGCATAAGGCGTGCTTATGTCAGCTGGAATAGTTAGCTTAGCGGCTCCGGCAATTGATAAATCAAGAGCAGGAAATTGCTCGCCTTTGTCTAATTTATTGTTCATATATTTATGAGCAAGTTACTATTTTTGTGAATTATACTCTAAGTTCAGCGGAACCAAGAGGCTTTGTTGCATAATTGTTGAAATGTCAGGTCAAATCTAATTCATGAATGCCATTATTCAAAGCTTTGAATCTTTACTTAGCAATGGTGTACCGATCATTCTCGATGGCGGTCTCGCAACTGAAATTGAAGCGCAGGGCCACGTTCTCGGTACAGACTTGTGGTCGGCTGAGTTATTACGCAATAACCCTCAGTCAATTATTGATGCACATCGCGCCTATTTTGATGCTGGTGCTAATTGCACCATTAGTGCTAGTTATCAAGCCACGATAGCGGGCTTCGTCGCACTCGGGTTAAACCCCGAAGAAGCAAAAGCGCTTATTCTAAAATCGGTAGAGCTTGCTGTCATGGCAAGAGAAGAATTTCTACAAGCCAATTCGGGTATTGAGATTAGGCCCTTAGTTGCCGCGAGCATAGGTCCCTATGGCGCTTTTTTATCTGACGGTTCTGAATATACGGGTGACTATAAAATTGATGATGCTGGTCTAATCGAATTCCATTACCAACGCCTGCATTGGCTCGATAGGAGCGGGGCAGATATTCTGGCTTGCGAGACGATACCTTGTTTACAGGAAGCAAAAGTACTTCATGCTTTATTAGAGGAAACCAATACGCCATCCTGGGTGTCTTTTTCTTGTAAAGACAATAAACATCTGGTCGACGGAACACCTATCAAAGACTGTGCGAGTTTATTCGCCGGACATAAGCAAGTTAAAGCGCTGGGTATAAATTGCACTTCACCTGTTTATATCAATTCATTGATCAAGGAAATTAAACAAGTTACACCCCAACAAAGTATTGTCGTTTACCCAAACTCAGGTGAAGTATATGAAGCTAGTGATAATAGTTGGCACGGTACAGCGACGCCTTTAGAGTGTGGACAAGCGGCGAGAACATGGATGCAAAACGGTGCTAATATTATCGGTGGCTGTTGTAGAATGGGACCTGCTCATATAAGTGAAATCAAACGAAGTTTAATCATTTAAAGGAATTCTAAAATGAGGGTAATCAAATATTTTCTCTACTCAGCGCTCACGCTGACAAGCGGCAATTTGTCAGCTGAGCAATTCCCTTTACCAGTGAAAATGAGCAAAACCCAAATAGCCGGAGAGATTTTTACTGATAATGTACCTGTGGTCGAAAAACATGAGAATGAAAAAGGTGTCTACACCACAGAAGATGTTGAAGCCTTTCTGAGTAGTGATAAACATTTTGATTCAGGTATGTACCGCTCCGGAGCAAGCCGTTTTGTTATTAGCGACGCGTACGGCGTTGATGAGTTTATGTATTTTCTCGAAGGTGGTGTCACACTGACTTCTGCAAATGGTGAGAAAATGGAAATTAAGACGGGTGATGCAGTAACCATTCCCAAAGAATGGACTGGTGTTTGGGAAACTGATGGCTATACCAAGAGATATGTCATCTATTCAGCCGATTCGACAATTGAGTAAAAAGACTAAATTATTAGGACTTATTTTGCTCTATAGCTATTAAAATTTGTGTGACTGCATTAATATAATTAGATGCCTACAGATATCCTCAATTCCTCAAACGTTGTTGTCCGCGATGACCTTAATTTGGCTTTAAATGTAGCCTGGACCGAAATCGCACAAGTAGGCGCGTGGCTAAGTGCTGAACAGCGTATTGCGATTGCCAGCGAAGCGCGTCAGGCCTGGGATTGCAAACTTTGCCAACGTCGCAAAGAAGCGTTGTCGTCCTATGCGATTAATGGTGAGCACGATCATGCGGGCGCATTGCCAGATTATTGGGTCGAAGCTGTACATCGCATTGTCACTGACTCTGGTCGAATTACGGAGAGTTGGTATGACTCAATGATCGCAGCGGGCTTTGTTGAAGACGAATTTATAGAATTGCTAAGTCTGACCACGATTGTGACCTGTGTGGATGTTTTTGTGAGAGGGTTAGGACACGCACCGATTCCATTGCCAACAAATGCCGATGCAGGTACACCGGCGCGAACACGACCGGGTGGTGTGAAAGTCGGACCAGGCTGGGCGCCTACAGTTGCTCCAGAAGACGCAGGTCCTGAACTAGGTAATTTTTTCGACACCGGGCACCAGTTTATACGCCGTTCTTTGACCCTGGTTCCTGATGAGTTAAACCGATTTTGGAATCTAATGAACCCGCTTTACATGGCTAACCCCGGAGTGGATGAGCTGGAAGGGATTGATCGTGCTATTTCACGCGCACAAATTGAATTTGTTGCGACACGCGTATCTAAATATCTCGATTGTTTTTACTGAACTACCAGTCATGCAATGCGGCTCAGTATGAGTGGCGAATATACCGGTGACGAGTACACGCTTGAAGCCTCGATCGGCACCGATGACAGTGATGGTGGAGTGCCTCATGGGCAACTTTTCAATGAATTTGTCGAAGCGATTTGTTCACATGACGATGCGCAGGCGGCGACTGCACGTCAACAAATAGTAGAAAAATTGGGCGAGGCCGCGTTAGTCGACACAGCAGCAGTTATTGCTGCGTTCAATGGTTATCCACGCGCAGCCGATACTACTGGTATTCCTCTTGAAGATTATAAGGCCGATGTAACCGAAGCAATGCGTATAGAACTTGGACTGGATTCGCTTAATCTCTCCAAAACTTCGTAGGCTCGTAATTTAAAGTAAGTGCCTTATTCCAAATTGAGGACCTAAACGCAGCTATATATACAATATTATTAGGTCTCATTAAAAGGTAATTTCAATGAAGTTTCATTTATCTGCTTTTCTCTTATCACTTATCATCTTTAGCCCATTTTCTCTTGCTGAATCACAATCTGTCAGAGCACGTGATTTGGGTATTCCTTTTAACGGTCAGCCGGGTCAATTAAATTCAATCACAGATATTGAAGGTCTTGAAGTTGGTCAGGTAACACTTAACAAAGGAAACGGATTATTGCGTGTTGGAAGCGGTCCCATTCGTACCGGCGTAACAGCAATCCATCCGCGCGGTAAAAACTCGACTGATCCGGTTTTTGCCGGTTGGTTCACACTCAATGCGTCCGGCGAAATGACCGGTACCACCTGGTTAGAAGAAAGAGGCTTACTTGAGGGACCTATTGCGATTACGAATACTCATAGCGTCGGTGTTGTACGTGATGCGGCTGTTACCTGGATGGTTGATAAAGACTGGCCTGCCATTTGGCATGCGCCTGTCGTCGCTGAAACCTACGATGGTGGCTTGAACGATATTAATGGTTTTCACGTGACGCGTGAACATGCACTTGAGGCAATGCAAAAAGCAAAGTCTGGCACAATTGAAGAAGGCGCTGTCGGCGGTGGGACCGGCATGGTATGTAATGGCTTTAAAGGTGGCATTGGCACATCTTCTCGTCTTTTCTCGCTTGAGAATAAGCAATATACAGTTGGCGTGCTGGTCCAGTGTAATTACAACTGGGATGGCGACAATCTACGTCTGGGTGGAAAGCGAGTTGAAAAGTTATTGCCAGTCGGTGAACATTGTTTCACGGATCGTTCGATTGAACGACATGTAGACTGGTATCCCTACTGTGAGAACGGTGAGAAAGATATTCAAACCCCGCCGTCGAGAGATGGCTCGATTATTATTGTAGTCGCCACAAATGCACCCTTACTACCACACCAACTTCGACGTCTGGCGAAGCGACCCTCATTGGCCTTAGGTAGATTAGGTGCAATCAGTGGTGATGGTTCGGGCGATATTTTCGTCGCCTTCTCAACAGCGAACGCAGGACAGATCAGCGAGAATCAATCTTCCAAATTGGAAATGTATCCCAATAACAAACTGTCCATTGCATTTGAGGCCACGATTAACGCCACCGAAGAAGCAATAGTGAATGCAATGGTGGCGGCAAAGACAGTTGTTGGTGTTTCAGGATTTCGAGTCAAGGAATTACCTGAAGATAAAGTGCGTGCGTTATTCAAATAGATTATTTAATGAGGAAACTAAAATGAAAAAATTTTCCCAGGCTATTTTTATAATTCTAATCAGTCTTTCACCTTACAGTTTCGCGGAATCATCTCAGGAATCTTCTTCAGACGTGCTTGAGCAGATGTTTACCTGGTGGAATGGAATCATTAACACCAATGAAGAACTTAGGGCTGAAGATTTCGAACGGTATTTTACGGCTGATGCCGCAATCGTTCTGAATGGAAATGAAGGCGTAAGAGGGATAGTGAACTTACCAGACTATTTCAAAAATATTAGAAGAGTGACAGAGTTTGTGGAAATCGTTTTGCCGTTTAGAGAGAAGTTTCAATCAGGAAATAAAATATTTACTTACCACACTATACGTTCAATCAGGAAAGGCGAAAAGCAGGAAAGCCATAATATGGGCTACGCCATTATCGAAGACGAAAAAATTGCTTACATTAGTCTCGCACGTTTTAATTTAGATTAATTTATTTGATTTCCATAATTCAATTCTAAGAATCGAGGGTATGATCATGCTATTCAGGAGTATTGTTATTTTTACATTGCTATCCCTATCCAGCTTTACATCGATAGCAGAAGCGGATGTGGAGTATTTTCGTTCTGACACCTTCGTAGAAAAAAAGTTACCGCTTTCTGAGGCGGTGCGTGTGGGTAACCTGCTTTTTGTGTCAGGAAATTTAGGCATCGATTTTTCCAAAGAAGGCTTGGAACTGGTTCCTGGCGGCATTGTTGCCGAAACAAAACAAACCATGCGCAATATAGAAAACACTTTGAAGAGCAGCGGATCGTCACTAGCTCAACTTGTAAAGTGCACGGTGTATATGGCAAATATTGATGAGTGGCCAGAATTGAATAAAATCTGGCCGTCATTTTTTGTTGATAATTATCCAACTAGAACCGCTGTTGAAGTCGGTAGATTGTGGCGTGGAGCTACCGTAGAAATCACCTGCACTGCTTATGTCGATTAATGTAATGAACTAAAATCGTTGGTAATAATGCTGTCTGCTACTGCAACTACTCATTAAATCCGCTCCCGTGTTTGCCTTTTTAGGCATAGTTTCGCCACTGCCGACGTATCGCCGGCAGTCATCTCATAAATCGAATAATTCAATCTAATAAATACCCTTGATCTAGATCAAGGAGTTCCAATTCATTCCCTGTAGGCTCAGTAATGGGTGATTCATATTGAGCTTAAATATCTATTTTTACATCGTTAAGGTAAATCCCAGGCAGGTAATGCTTCGGCATGTCGGGAGCGGATGTCAAAAAAAGATAACAACCCCAATTAATATGTCATCACAACATCACCATGAGTGTAGTGATGTGAAAGGCATTCCTATGATGAAAATAGTCAATTAAGCAGGTACCTATTATGAATGACGGAAGTAATGAGCAGAAGAAAAAGGAAATGCATGCCTTTCTGTTTCTTACCGTTGTATTGGCTCCGTTATTAGCTGTAGCAATAGTTGGCAGTTACGGCCTCATGGTCTGGTTATATCAGCTAATTGCCGGTCCACCAGTTGGATAAAGAAACTATGAGTGAAAGTCATAAACTAGATAACGGACGACGCGCTTTTCTGCGAGGACAATGGTCAGACAAGACGGGGATTGGCAGTAACTGCCTGAATATGCAGGGCATATTTTGTCAGTCCTGTAAGGATGTTTGTGATGAAGGGGCGATCGTATTTCAACATGCACAACTGGGCGTCTCTCTGCCATCAATTAAATTGGAACAATGTACGCATTGTCAGGATTGCCTTGAATGTTGTCCTACTAATGCCATCACTATAAGCACAACAGGACCTGAGCAACAATGAACAGAGAAACACATATTGTCAGCCTGATTGTCCAGCTGGTACCTGAGCATAAGGACGAGATAATCAAAAAAGCGAGCTTAATACCCTTGTCAGAATATTACACCGATAGTCATGTGCATAAGCTTGTGATTGTTTTTGAAGCTGAATCAGAATCAACGTTGTCCACCTGGTTTGATGACATCAACAACTGGCAAGGTGTGTTATCAACACAACTTTGTTATCACCATTGCGAATCAAACGAATCATTGCAAGAGGAAATACAATATGCAAATAACCCGGCGTGACTTTATCAGAGCGAGTGCGGCAAGTTCTGCGGCAGCGGCAGCAGGGGTTTCTATACCGGCAGCGGCAACTAATCTGATAACTGATTCGGAGTATACGCGGCTTAAATGGTCAAAGGCGCCTTGTCGTTTTTGTGGTACCGGTTGCAGTGTCAATGTCGCTGTAAAAGATGGCAAGGTCGTTGCGACACACGGTGATATTAAATCTGAAGTGAACCGTGGGTTAAATTGTGTCAAAGGCTACTTTCTTTCGAAAATAATGTACGGAAAAGATCGTCTAACTCAACCATTATTAAGAATGAAGAATGGCAAGTTTCATAAGGAGGGTGAATTCACACCTATTTCCTGGGAGCAGGCTTTCGATATCATGGAAGAAAAGTTCAAGAAGGCCCTGAAAGAAAAAGGTCCTTCTGCGGTGGGAATGTTTGGATCCGGGCAATGGACTGTGTGGGAAGGCTACGCAGCATCAAAACTTTATAAAGCAGGCTTTCGTTCAAACAATATCGACCCTAACGCGCGGCATTGCATGGCCTCGGCCGTGGGTGGTTTCATGCGCACCTTTGGTATCGATGAGCCGATGGGTTGTTATGACGATATTGAGCATGCTGATGCTTTTGTGCTGTGGGGTTCAAATATGGCAGAGATGCATCCGATTTTGTGGACAAGACTGACAGATAGGCGCTTAAGTGCAGAGCACGTGAAAGTTGCAGTCTTATCTACTTTTGAGCATCGTTGTTTTGATCTGGCCGATATACCTGCTGTGTTCACACCGCAAACTGATCTGGCTATTCTTAATTACATCGCAAATTACATTATTAAAACTGATCGTGTAAATAAGTCCTTTGTTTCCAAACATGTGAATTTCAAGCGAGGGAATGATGACATTGGTTATGGTCTACGCCCTGAACATCCACTACAAAAAGAAGCTAAAAACGCAGATAAAGCCGGCGGTTCAAAGCCTATAAACTTTGAAGAGTTTGCAAAGTATGTTTCTCGTTACGATGAAGATTATGTGGAGAAATTGACAGGAGTACCTCGCGATACCTTGCAAAAAATCGCTGAATTGTATGCCGATCCAAAAATCAAGGTCACTTCATTCTGGACCATGGGCTTTAACCAGCATACACGAGGTGTTTGGGCGAATAATCTGATTTATAACATCCATCTTCTTACTGGCAAGATTGCCACCCCAGGTAACAGTCCTTTTTCATTAACAGGACAACCTTCAGCGTGTGGTACTGCCCGAGAGGTGGGTACCTTTTCGCATCGCTTACCGGCGGACATGGTTGTTAAGAAAAAGGCGCATCGCGATATCGCAGAAAAAATCTGGAACATTCCAGAGGGAACAATTCCGGCCAAACCGGGTTTCCATGCCGTCCTGCAAAACCGGATGTTGAAAGACGGCAAGCTCAATGCTTACTGGGTGCAAGTTAATAACAATATTCAGGCCGGTCCTAATATCAATGAGGAGGGTTTGCCAGGCTACCGTAACCCTGAAAACTTTATAGTGGTATCTGATGCCTACCCCACCGTCACCGCAGAGGCTGCTGATCTGGTGTTGCCAACGGCTATGTGGGTTGAGAAGGAAGGTGCCTACGGCAATGCAGAACGACGAACGCAATTCTGGCATCAATTAGTAGACGCGCCGGGTGAATCAAAATCGGATGTCTGGCAGGTCGTTGAGTTTTCCAAACGATTTAAGACGGAGGATGTCTGGCCGAAAGAGCTTCTGGATAAGAATCCTGAATATAAGGGTAAAACGCTGTATGAAGTGCTTTACAAAAATGGTGAGGTAGACAAGTTCCCGCTATCTGATATTGAAGAAGGTTATGATAATCATGAGTCAAAGGACTTCGGGTTCTATTTACAGAAAGGTTTGTTTGAAGAGTACGCACGTTTTGGACGCGGTCATGCGCATGACCTCGCAGATTTCGATACCTATCATCGCGAACATGGGCTGCGTTGGCCGGTGGTTGATGGGAAGGAAACTCGCTGGCGGTTTAAGGAGGGGAGTGATCCTTATGTGAAAGCAGGAACTGATTATCAGTTTTACGGCCACAAGGATAATAAGGCCGTTATTTTTGCATTGCCTTATGAACCGGCTGCGGAATCACCTGATGAGGAGTATCCATTCTGGCTCTCTACGGGACGGGTACTTGAACATTGGCATTCTGGCTCCATGACACAACGTGTACCTGAACTTTATAAAGCCTTCCCTGATGCGGTTGCCTTTATGCATCCGGATGATGCAATAAAACTGGGTGTCCGTCGCGGTAGCGAGATAACCGTAGAATCCAGACGCGGCAGTATTCGTACCAGAGTGGAAACACGTGGTCGTAACAAGCCACCACCGAGCTTGATCTTTGTACCATGGTTTGATGCAAGTCAGTTAATAAACAAGGTGACCCTGGATGCCACCGATCCTATCTCCAAGCAAACTGATTTTAAAAAGTGTGCTGTAAAGATAACAGCGGTCTGAGGGCTTGATTATGAAAAAGATAATTTTAATTTCGTTAATAGTTCCGCTAATGGTTATGGCAGAGCCTTATCTGGCAACCCTACGTTCATCCGATTTATCAACACAAGCGGAGGCACCGCGTTTAGGTAATGAAGAAAACAAGGATCTTAAGCGTAAGCGAAATTATCCTATGCAACCACCAACGATACCGCATAAAACCCAAAGTTATCGTATCGATTTAAACAGTAACAAATGTCTTTCCTGTCACAGTAGGAGACAGGTTGTAGATTCACAGGCACCAATGGTAAGCGTTACCCATTACATGGATAGAGAAGGCAATTTTCTGGCTGAAGTTTCACCGCGGCGTTATTTTTGCAACCAGTGTCATGTAGCACAGCAAGATGTTAAGCCGCTTGTCGATAACAGTTTTCAGGATGTTGATGCAATCCTGGATAGTAAAGCTGACAAGCAATAACTCATGATTGCCAAGCTAAAAGAAATTTGGAGCACGATTAGTCATCCCAGTCGTTATTACAGTCTGGGGGCCCTGATTATCGCTGGCTTTATTGCCGGGATAGTATTTTGGGGTGGTTTCAATACGGCACTTGAGGCGACTAATACAGAAACATTCTGTATTAGTTGTCACGAAATGGAGAACAATGTTTATCAGGAACTGAAACCCACTATTCATTACTCGAATCGATCCGGGGTACGCGCGACCTGTCCTGACTGTCATGTACCACATAACTGGACAGACAAGATCGCGCGGAAAATGCAGGCTTCAAAAGAAGTCTGGGGAACCATATTCCAAACCATCAATACACGAGAAAAATTTCTCGGTAAGCGCAGAGAACTCGCGCAACATGAATGGGACAGATTAAAAGCCAACGACTCACTCGAGTGTCGGAATTGCCATGATTTTCAATACATGGATTTCACCCGTCAGGGTAAGCGCGCAGAAAAGGCACATTCAGTCGGTCTCGCGACGGGCGAAAAAACCTGTATTGATTGCCACAAGGGTATCGCCCATGAATTACCTGACATGGCCGGTGTGGAAGGCTGGCAGTAAAGGCCTGAACGAGCGTCGATAATGTTAACTCTGTATAAATTATGAATTCACTTTGTCTCGAGTAAATGGAGAGAAGACATCACAAACACAGGTACCAAACAGAAAAATAAAACTGTAACTGATGAAGAGCGTTATGGTATACCCGATGTAAATTCACTCAGTTTTAGTGATCTAAAAAAATGTCTCGACAAAGGTCTGTCAGACTTTCGTAAAGCGCCCCTGTTTGGATTATTCTTTGGCGGTATTTTTGCCTTTGGTGGCATTATTATCGTTCAGTCATTCATTGTGTTCGAGAAGGGTTGGCTGATATATCCAATGTTGATTGGTTTTCCTTTGATTGGTCCTTTCGCCGCTGTTGGTCTTTATGATGTCAGCCGAAGACTGGAGGAGGAAAGGCCGCTGCTCTGGAATGAAATATTGTCTGTTATTAATTTGCAGACGGGACGCCAGTTACCCTATATGGCGTTTGTTATGCTTTTTATATTTTGGGTCTGGATATATCAGGTTAGACTTCTGCTGGCGCTCATTCTAGGACGAATGTCATTTCCGACTTTTGAGGCCTTCTTCCAGATTGTCACAACGACACCAGAAGGTTGGGCTTTTATTGCTATCGGTCACATAGTGGGCGCTTTTTTCGCTCTGCTTCTATTTTCACTTACGGTTATCTCTATTCCTCTGATTCTTGACCGCGACGTGGACTTTATTACTGGCATGATTACCAGCGTAAAGACCGTGCTGAAAAGCCCCGTTGTACTGCTATCGTGGGGTGTGTTTGTCACACTTGCCGTGATGGTCTCGTTTATCCCTCTATTTCTAGGTTTACTTGTAGTGCTACCTGTCCTCGGACATACGACCTGGCACATATATAAGAAGGCAGTGAATTAAAATACCAGGGTTTTAAATATTACTGTTTCCATCAGTATTTCTAAATCTTAAACAGGTATCGAATTATTATTCGACTATTTCCGCGTCAACTGATGGACCTGTCCCGCGCTTTATCGACCGTATTTTCGTATAAGTCAGAAAAACATTAAAGGTTCTGACTACTTCCTGAATCACGGTCTTTGCCCACCTATTTCAAATAAAGTGTAAAATAAAACCTCATAGACCGTGAAATTGGAGCCATTGAATGAAACTAGCTGTAATGATACTAAACTCGATGTTTTTACTTATGTTTGTCAGTACTGTTATTGGCGAGTGGGGAGAATCACCTGCAATTATCGCCGGCATAGGCTGTGTGGGCACCGTGATTAATTCTATTTTCATCGTCTTCAAAACCAAAGGTGACTTTGAGACCTAAACTTACAATGAACATCATAAAGAATTTATTCAAATTATACCCAATGCTTCCTGATGAATAAGCTGGCGGTGATAACCGGTGCCACCAGTGGCATCGGCGCGGAGTTTGCACGACAACTGGCCACGACACATAAAACACTGTGGTTGATTGGACGCCGTGAAGAAAAGCTGAACCAATTAGCAGAGTCTTTGCAGTCTCAATACGGAAGTGAGGCACGCGTGATGATTATGGATTTGTCCGACCAGTCCGTTATTGATCAGCTTGCCTTGGAGTTGGAGCAACAAACGCAGTTAACTACACTGGTTAATAATGCAGGCTATGCCGAGGACGGTGAATATCACGAGATGGATTGGCGCTTACATCAGGACATTATGAATGTGCATGTTGAGGCGACGCTAAAACTAAGCCATTCGGCCTTAAAAGTAATGTCTGAGAATAATATGGGCGCGATTATCAATGTTGCTTCAGTGGCATCGTTTTTACCGACGCCAAGTAGCCCGCTCTATGGACCGACCAAAGCATTTATTCGAAGTTTTTCTGAAACACTGGCAGTGAAATATAAAAATCGTAATATTAAAATACAGGCGCTATGCCCGGGCTTCACTATTACTGACTTTCATGAAAAAATTGGACTCGATCCTGATAGCTTTTACAAAGATCGGGGCATCATGCGTTCATGGACTTCAGAATTTGTGGTTAAAAAATCTTTGCTGGATTTGCAAAAAAATAAAGTTGTGTCGATTCCGGGATGGAATTACAAACTAGTGGTTATATTGCTTCGTCTTATGCCAATTAGTTGGGTATTGAAAATAGTCTCCGGACAGGAAAAAAATCATCGTTATTCAGAATGAATATCTACAGGATTACGTTAATCAGTAAAACGCTAGAATCAGTGCAATCTTCATCTGCCTGAAACACCATCTAGCTTGCCTATTTCTTGCCGCAACATTCGCAATCTACTATAGTCGGAAGATGTGCTTCCAATGTTGAATGAATCAAAAAAATCGAATTAAGAATATTTATATGTCTAAATTTCTCTTGCCTACAGATTATGCAGGATTCCTAACCGCTTTATACTCAGATGCAAACTAATTGCATTAAGACAATCGATGACATCACGGTTATAGATATGAACCGTTTTGCTGATATGGATACCGAATCACGTCAGCATATTTCAGATTTGTTTATTCAGACTATGGCAACAGAAGGCCTGATCGGGTTTGAAGGACATCCGGCCTGTAATTCGGGCATAGATTTGAGTGATTTGGGACATCGTCTTTTCTCATTACCACTTGAAAAATATCAATCGAGTGGGATGGCCGCGACACGCGGTTTCAGTCGTGGCGCACTAGATCAATTGATGTGGCATACCGGGCCGGAGATTTCTGCTGATAATCCATTGTTTGCTCGCTTGCCACCAAATCAGTGGCTGGACGAGTTACCCGATTTCAAGACGGTTAGTTTAGAAATGTTTTCTTTACTAGAAGATCTATCTTTAGACATGATGTCTATGCTGGCCATCGGACTGAAAGCAAATGAAAAAGACTGGCTTGCTGCAATGCAGAACCATAGTTCTGTACTTCGCTTTATTTATTTTCCGGCTAACGGTGAGCTTGCTTCAGAAAACATTCGCCTCGTTGAACATATTGATGCCGGACTGTTTGCCATTATTCCACCGGCGGACGGAGGTGGCTTTGAAGTCTATCGTAATGGAGACTGGTTTAGCGTACCCTCTTATGATGATATTATTTTCACGTACCCGGGTCAGATGACAGAATATTTAACAAATGGAAAAATCAAAGCAGTCAGTCATCGTGTCACCTCTCATGGTTATCGTGAGCATTCACGTTTGTCTTTCCCATATTTTATGATGCCTCATCCCGACTTCAAATTGGCTGCGCCAGAGAGCCTGATCGACGCTGCAGCTAAAGAGGATTATCCGGAATATACGGCAGAGGAATTATTGTTACGTTATTTTCAGGAGTACCTGCCGGATAACTATGATTCCGGTTGGGCCCGACAAGTAACATCAGAATAGTATGCCAATGAAACGAATCCATAAAATTGCCCTGGTGAGCATTACCCCACCAAGTGAAATAGATAATGCGCCAGAGAACCCGCACGATAAATGGCCGGGATACGGTATACGCAGAATACAAGCTGACATTCTGAGAGCCTACCCAGGTGATGACATTGACCTCATCATCTACGAATATCCCGCGGACAACATTGAACCCTTACTCGCTGAGCTTGAAGAGTTTTCTCCTGATCTGATTGGAGGCTCAGCCTACATCTGGTCGTTTGAACTGCTGGTTGATGTGGCTCAACATTACAAACAATACCGTCCCGATGGCTTAGTTGTCTTTGGTGGCCCGTCAGCGCGTACCTGCATGATGGAATTAGAGCCTTACCAGAAAGCGGGAGACTACATCGACGCCTTGTGCACCGGTGAAGGCGAAGGTGTCATTAATGAGATACTCAGTAGCGGCGCGACAACGAAGGAAGAGATAACAGGGATTGCCGGTCTGGCAATCGCCAAAGACGATAAATGGATAAACACGGCGCCCAGAAGTTTGCTCATCGATCTGGATGTTGTGGCTTCGCCTTATCAGATGGATCTCATGCCGCATAACCAGTGGGGTTATCTGGAGTCGTATCGAGGTTGCCCTATGTCCTGCAGTTTTTGCGAATGGGGCGTATCGGGGCCGAATAATCGCATATTCTCACGCGACTACATTGCTACCGAAATGCGGGCGATGTTAGACGCAAATGTCTTCCCCGGTATTTTTCAGCTTGATGCAGGTCTCAATTTGAATGCGAAGGGGTTCAAAGAGTTCGCGGCAGCCGCAGAAGAGACTGAGTTTTTTAGACAAAAAATGTTGTTTGCTCATGTCTATCCTTCAAAGTTGAAAGAAGAGCATATGACTTTCCTGAGAAGTTGCAGTACGCCTGTGATTGGACTCGGTTTACAGGCATTCGATCAGAAGGTTTTAAAATCTCATTCCCGACCCGCAAAAATTGAACACTTTAATCGCGTAGCCCACGAACTCGCTGAAATTGGTGTGGTAGAAGTGCAGATACTTTTTGCCTTACCCGGGGACACACCTGATGGATTCATGCGTGCTTTGGACTTCGCTATGGCTTTGCCAGCACAGGTGCGCGTTTTTCATACTCTGGTACTGCCTGATGCGCTAATGACCAGGGCCTTGCCTGAATTTGATATCAAATTTGATCCTTATTCGCTCAAGGTTGAGTCATGTCAGGGATGGAGTAGCGCAGATATTGAACGAGTTTCACGCGAACTGGATGACCTGGCTGATGACGATGCTGGCGGCGTCACTAACCTGTGGTGGTCACTAAACAGTAATAGAACACGTTCACTGGTCAGAAATGAATTTCAATTATCCTAATTCAATTCAGGGTAGAGTTAGCCACAAGTAAAGCCTGATCCTGAGCTCTGCAGAATAGGGGCTTATTACACAATCTCGATTATAGTTTCCGTAGTCTCGTCATCACCAAGGGTGCAGGCGACCGGCGAGTGATCGATGGCCCAGGTAATAATATCGTGAAGTAGTTCGGGACTCGTAGCAGCGGCGCCAATCCTAACCAGAATTTTCCAGTCAGTGAGGCCGGCAGATATGTTCTCATCACAACCAAGCAGCCCTCGTGCGTCAGCAGCACTGTTAACGGTTACTGTGAGGGAGGTCAACTCGATGCCAAGCTGAGCTGCTCTCATAGCAATTACAGTAGCGTTGCATGATGCGAGAGAGGCACGTAGAAACCAGCCCGGTTTGGCGGCTGAACTTTTGCCGCCAAGAGCCGAGGGCATGTCGGTATAGGCTAGTGCACCATGTTCCCCACTGACTTCAAAGCGCAGCCCCGATTCAAGCGTCGCCGTAGCGGAACCACTTGTTTTGGCTTTTTCCGGTTGCTCGGTGAAAACCTTTGTCATTGTTTCGATTGCATCACGAATTTCAGATACTGACATAACGGACCCCTGGCTTGATTTACGACTTGCTTAATTTAGCGGTAGTTTAGCGGATTTTACTGGACTGTCAGTAGCGTTTATATATTGTAGCGGTGAATGAATTAGATGAAATTGCCTTGGTAACATCACTAGAGAAACACTACGATGGCGTTTATTGTTTCCGGAGTCATTCATTTTTAAGATGGCCATCCAAAGAATCCTGAATTGACGTTGATTTATGAGAAATTAAATGTCAATTTACCTGTAGCTCACTCGAAACAAGCTGTCGCTAAAGCAACACTGACTACATTCAAAGGCGAAGTTGTTTTGCATGGAAAACTAGCACACTGACCCTGTAACGATGCGGAGAACACGACATGAGTAAAACAACAAATATTAACGGCAAGGATGTCACGGTTGATGTCGATGAAAATATGCCGCTGCTCTGGTTTTTACGTGATGAACTTGAATTAACCGGTACTAAATATGGCTGCGGTATCGGCACCTGCGGCGCCTGCACGGTGCATATGAATGGCACAGCAGTTCGGGCCTGTCTTACGCCAGTGAGTGTCGTCATAGATAAAAAGATCACCACCATTGAAGGGCTCTCTAGCGATGGCACGCATCCTTTGCAAAAAGCCTGGTTGGAAAACAATGTGCCACAATGTGGCTATTGTCAGGCTGGCCAGATCATGGGCGCCGCTGATTTTCTGAATAAGAACCCCAAACCCAAGGTTGAAGAAGTCGAATCTGCTATGTCTGCACATATTTGCCGTTGCGGGACCTATCAGCGCATCAAGAAAGCGATTCTCGATGCTGCCGATAAGATGCAGGAGGCCTAAGATGAGTTTACAAAAAGTAAGCCGACGTGAATTTCTGAAAGCCACCGGTATGACTGCCGGAGGTCTGGTCATGGGCGTCACGCTGCCGATGAGTTTGCACGCAGAAGAAGACAAAGCGGGATTCCATCCACAGGTTTTCATTCATATCGCAGACAATGGCGACACCACACTCTACTGTGGGCGGGCAGAAATGGGGCAGGGTGTTAGCACAGCGCTACCGGCAGCAGTAGCCGATGAACTGGAAGCCGACTGGTCAAGAGTGAAGGTTCTGCAGGGCGATGGTGATAAGAAATATGGTAGCCAGGCGACCAGTGGTTCAAGAAGTATTAATGAATTCTTTATGCCCATGCGAACAGCGGGTGCGGCTATGCGGGAAATGCTTATAAAAGCCGCGTCACAAAGCTGGGGTGTTGCCGAGTCGGACTGTTACGCCGAGCTACACTTTGTGCATAATAAAAAGAACAAGAAGAAACTCAGTTATGGTGAGTTAGCTACCAAAGCTGGCAAACTGGCGGTACCACAAAAACCAGCTTTAAAGAGCAAAGAGCAATTTCGCTATATCGGTAAGCCATTGGATCGCCACGATCAAGATGAGGTTGTAGTAGGTCAGCGAATATACGGAATAGATACAAAAATCCCCGGTCTCAAATACGCGGCGATAACACATGTGCCGGTCTATGGCGGCAAACTCAAGAGTGTCGATAAAACCGAAGCGATGAAGATGAAGGGTGTCATTGATGTGGTGGAAGTTGAACGCATTAAGCACCCCTTCAGCAGTGTTGGTGGTGTTGCCGTCGTCGCCGATAACACCTGGACTGCGCAGCAAGCCCTGAAGGCACTCAAGATTGAATGGGATCTCGGTGAGAACCAAAGCCACAACAGTAAAGAGTACATGCAACAGTTAGTGAAAAATGTGGAAGCACCGGCACAGGCGATCTTCAACCGCGGCGATGTAGATAAAGCACTAGATGAAGCTGAGATAACTCATTCAGCCAGCTATACCGGTGGGTATCTGTCTCATTCTCCCCTGGAGCCTAATGCCAGTGTCGCTTTCGTACAGGATAACGCTTGCGAAATCTGGGCGGCGACACAAAACCCGCAAGATATACAGAAAGTTGTCGGTATATTCCTCGGGCGCAAAGAGGAAGATATTACTGTTCATTCAACTGCAGCCGGTGGTGCCTTTGGTCGTAAATCCAAGTGTGATTACGTGCATGAGGCTGCTGCCATTTCCAAAGCGACAGGCGTCCCCGTGCAGCTTACCTGGTCGCGCGAAGAAGATACCCGCACCGGTTATTATCATTCCATCAATGCGCAACATTTAAAAGCAGGATTGGATAAAGACGGAAACGTCAGTGCATGGTTGCAACGTGCGGCCTTTCCCTCTATTGGATCGACCTTTAACCCGAGCCAGGATCGCGCGAATGAAAGAGATTTTCGGCGGCCTATTGCGCATCCTTACGGTATTACAAACTACAAACTCGAGTCTGGTCACGCCCCAGCCCATACGCGTATCGGCTGGTATCGCGCTGTGTATGACATCTTCTACGGTTTTGCCATTAATGTATTCACCGACGAACTTGCACAAAAAGCGGGTAAAGACACAGTAAGCTTTCTACACAATATCTATGACAACAATAAAGACCCCGCCCTGGCCGAATCCGCCAGACGTTGTCGCAACGTGCTTGATCTCGCAGCAAAGAAAGGTGGCTGGGGCAAAAAGATGCCAGAGAACCATGGCCTCGGCATCGCTGTCCATTATAGTTACAACAGTTATCTTGCGATGCTTGTGCATGTGGAAACCAAGGGTGATGAGATCAAAGTACACCGGGTCGATTGTGCTGTAGATTGTGGCCTGGTACTCAACCCGGACATCGCCACTGCACAGATGGAAGGCGCCGTTGTCATGGGCCTGTCATTGTCATTGAGAGAAGATGTGACATTTAGGGATGGTGCAGTAGTCAATTCAAACTACCATGATTATCCTGTACTTCGTCACAATGAAATGCCGGAAGTCCATGTGCATTTCACTAACACTGATAAAAGCCCGACCGGTCTCGGCGAACCCGGCGTCCCCACGTTCGCACCTGCATTGAT
>Ga0055584_100002525_pt1 | contig 18052 bp, 11 predicted proteins | sample OSDHelmetaG_FD_58716 | JGI IMG/M metagenome (GOLD analysis project Ga0055584, IMG submission 58716) | Pelagic marine sediment microbial communities from the LTER site Helgoland, North Sea, for post-phytoplankton bloom and carbon turnover... | ecosystem: Environmental > Aquatic > Marine >... | reverse complement strand
CGCCCAGGGCGCACCCATTGCATGTAACAGCCTGATTGAAACTAAATTACGTGAGCGAATCAGGGCTTCACGAATGCGTGTCGGACCGTAGGTCTTGCCGCTGTAATTCTCTGGTCGCCAGATATCTTCAATACCGGGATCATCAAATACTATTGGTGCATCATTAATTAAACTCGCTGCTGTATAACCTTTTTCAAGAGCAGAGGAATATATAAATGGTTTAAAGCCAGAACCAGGCTGGCGATATGCCTGTGTGACTCGATTGAACTTACTTCTTTGAAAATCGAAGCCACCGACAAGTGCAAGTGTTTCTCCAGTATCAGGTTCAAGGGAAACGATACCGCCTTCGACTGCAGGAATTTGAGATAATCGCCATTGACCTTGCGTGTCCTCGACTATTCTTATTATATCGCCAGGGATCACAATTTCTTCTGTAGTTTGGGGAGACTTATGACGACGGTTCTCAGAAATATATTTTCTTGCCCATTTCAAACCATCCCATTCAATATCAATTATGCCAAGACCAGTAATATAAGCTGAAATCGATTGTTCTCTTGTTTCTACCACTAAAGCTGGATAGAGCTCACCTATTGTAGGGTAGGCAGAAAGTAACTGCTTCCAGGTCTGTTCATCAGCAGTGGCAGAGAGCTCGTGATGATATTCCGCGCCGCGATAACCATGACGCACATCGTATTCGAGTAATGCTAATCTTAAAGCATGATTTGCTGCTGTCTGATTCTTATCACGAATGGTAGTAAATACTTTATAGCCGCTACTGTATGCTTCCTCGCCAAATTCCTGAGTAAGAAATTTACGCACCATTTCCGCAACGTAAGGTGCTTCAACCTGGATGTCGGGACTATGTAAACTGGCACTAATGGCTGTGTATACTGCCTCCTGATACTCTGATTCGTTAATATAGCCTCTGTCCAGCATGCGACTGAGTACGTAATTACGACGGGCTTTAGCCTTGCTCGGATTGCTTACCGGGTTGGTAGTAGATGGGGCTTTAGGTAAGCCCGCAATCAAGGCAAGTTGGGGTAGATTCAGATCGGAGATGTCGTTGCCGTAATAAACCTGGGCTGCTGCTGCGACTCCATAAGCGCGTTGGCCAAGATAGATTTTGTTCAGATAAAGTTCGAGTATCTCATCTTTACTTAATTCATTTTCAATTTTGAATGATAGAAAAATCTCATTGATTTTTCTTATATAGGATTTTTCACGGCTAAGAAAAAAGTTTCGCGCAACTTGCATTGTAATGGTGCTGCCACCCTGACTTTTCTCTCCGGTTTTAATTAGATTAACAACCGCTCTGAGAATACCTTGCCAATCAACACCGGGGTGTTCGTAAAAGCGATCATCTTCCGCTGCTAAAAATGCACTTATTAAGGTAGGAGGCACATCTTTAATGCCAATGGGTGTGCGACGTTTCTCACCATATTCAGAGATTAAGGAGCCGTCGTGACTATATATGCGCAAGGGCACTTGTAATCGAACGTCCCTGAGAGTGTCTATTTCCGGCAGATCGGGCACTACATACAGCATAACTATCGACACAGAAATGATGCCAATGGCGAGCAATGAAAGCGCAAATTTTAAAGTAAACCTCAACATATTGTGTAGTTTAAATGAAATACATCCAACATATGGTAAAAAATAGGATAATTGTTATTTTCCAGTGGTTTTTTCGTATTACACAATTATTTAATTGTTTTTTAATTTTTAGTTGACTATAGTTGCGTAAAGAAGTTAATGTCCATTATACAAATGATAGATAACTAGCCACAATAAAAGGAAAAAACCTTGTTACCGTTTAAGAAAAAATCAAATCCAGTAATAGGAATTGATATCAGCGCAACCGCAATAAAGTTGCTCGAATTAAGCAAAAATGGCGGTACTTATCGTGTGGAAAGCTACGCTGTTGAGCCCGTTCCTGCAAATACTGTCGTAGATAAAAATATAACCGATATGGACCAGGTGGGCGAGGCTATTGGTAAAGCTTATAAAAAATCTGGTAGTAAGGTAAAAGCTGCTGCCGTGGCAGTAGCTGGCGCAACGGTTATTACCAAGGTTATTCAGATGTCATCGGATCTCTCGGAAGCTGATTTAGAAGGTCAGATCGAAGTAGAGGCGGATCAATATATCCCCTTTCCTCTGGAAGAGGTCGCAATGGATTTTGAGGTTATCGGGCCTAATGCAGACAATCCGGATCAAGTCGATGTATTACTCGCAGCATCTCGAAGTGAGAATGTTGACCTGCGAGTGGCGACTCTCGAAATTGGTGGGCTAGACGTAAAAGTCGTAGATGTCGAAGCGTTCGCGCTTGAAAATACGATTGCTATGCTGGCAGAGGATCAATTAGGCGGTGGCCAAGACAAGATTATTGCGGTAGCCGATATCGGTTCTTCAGTGACAACTTTCAGTGTGCTGGAGAATCTCAAAATTGTTTACGCGCGCGAGCAACAATTTGGCGGTGCCCAGTTAACGGAAGAGATTCAACGACGTTACGGCTTATCGTATGAAGAAGCAGCTTTGGCTAAAAGGCAAGGCGGGTTACCAGACAACTACGGTCCTGAAGTGCTCGAACCTTTCAAAGATTCAATGGCGCAACAAATAAGCAGAGCTCAGCAGTTTTTCTTTTCATCTGGCTCAATTACACATATCGATCATCTAATTCTCGCGGGAGGTTGTGCTTCAATTGAAGGCATAGCCGAATTGATTGAGTCTAAAGTAGGTCTCCCAACAACGGTGGCGAATCCTTTTGCCAATATGTCACTGGGGTCTAAAGTACCTGCTCAATCATTGGCAAATGATGCACCAGCGTTAATGATTTCATGCGGACTAGCCTTGAGAGGGTTTGACTAAAATGGCAAAAATTAATCTTCTACCCTGGCGCGAGGCCAAGAGAAAAGAACAACAGCAGGAGTTTTTTGTTTTTCTTGGAATTGGTGCCGTGATCGCGGCCATTATTGTTATTGTCGTGCATGTATATCACTCACAATTGATCGAAGCACAGCAGGGTCGTAATAAATACATAGAAGATCAAATTGTTTTACTTGATAAAAGAATAGAAGAAATCAAGGAACTTGAAAGCGAAAAAGAGAAATTGCTGGCCCGTATGCGAGCGATTGAGCAACTGCAGGGAAACCGACCTTTGATTGTTCGTTTTTTCGATGAGCTTGTAAGAAGTTTACCGGAAGGCGTGAGTATCACTAATATTGCTCAAAGTGGACAATCAATCACTATCAGTGGAGAGGCACAATCAAATGCTCGTGTTTCATCTTTTATGCGTAATTTAGACTCATCAGAATGGTTGGCTTCACCTCAGCTAGATATAATTCAGGTTGAGAATGCCGGTGAAGTACGAGTAAGCGTATTTTCACTTCGTTTTGCGCAAGTGATCCCGAAAACGTCTGAGGAAGAAGACATATGAGTCTTATTGATGATCTAAATAATCTAGACCCCAATAACCCGGGGCTCTGGCCATTACCTATCCAACTGGCTTTGATAGGAATACTTTCAATAGCGCTCGTATACGCTGGTTATCATTTTGATATCAGTAAACAGCGTGATGAATTGGCAACTGTGGAAGCCGAAGAATTCGAACACAAAGAAACCTTCGAACGTAAGCAGAAGAAAACTGCAAATCTAAAACCATTACGAGAACAGATGAAGGAAATGGAACAATCTTTCGGTGATATGTTGAGGCAATTACCTAATAAAACTGAAGTGGCTGGCCTTCTGGTGGACATCTCTCAAACAGGATTATCCGCGGGTTTGGAATTTGAGTTGTTTCAACCCAGAGCTGAAGTACCTACCGAGTTTTATGCTGAATTACCTATTAGCATCCGAGTTAAAGGAAGTTACCACCAGTTAGGGGAATTTGTCAGTGGTATTGCCGCATTGCCCCGCATCGTTACAACGCATGACATAAAAATTAGTGGTGACGGAGCTCTGACAATGTCGGCAACGGCTAAAACCTATCGCGCTATAGAAGAAGAGGGATAAAGAAGTGAGAAATAAACTATTTCAAAACGATCTTTTTTATCTACTCATGTTGTCTTCATTGCTTGTGCTGAGTGGTTGCGTCTCGCGTGACATTAGTGATTTGGATCAATGGATAACGGAAGTGTTAGCACGACCAGGAGGGAGAATTGAACCACTTCCCGAGATCAAACCGTACGAAGCTTATGCTTATCAATCGGCTAATGAAAGTTCACGTGATCCTTTTGTGTCCTTTTATAACTCACGCCGAGATGAAGTAGTTGAGGTAGTAGATACGGGCCTCACAAAAGAAATGGAAGCGGAAATCAGAAATCGAAATCGAGAAGAGCTGGAACAGTTTGAATTGGATAGTTTGAGGATGGTGGGTACATTGGAGAATGCTGATGAAAACTGGGCAATTATCAATGATCCTGACAATACCGTGCATCGAATTAAAGTAGGAAATTATATGGGGCGTAATATTGGCAAAGTCATCAATGTGTTTGAAGACAGGATCGAATTACGTGAAATCGTTCAGGATAGTGGTGGCCGTTGGGAAGAAAGGCAGGCTGCAATTGTGCTCGTTGAAGAATAAATGTAATGGGATGGCAAAATAATGATTGAAATAAAACCAATCAAGATGCTCGGTGTGTATTTAAATACACTTTTAAAAAGCAGATTAATAAAGTCAGTTACTATGACTTTCGTCTGCACTATGTTTTTTAGCACGCTGGCTTCTGCGGATGTCAGTTTAAAAGACATAAGTTATTCCGCATTGCCTGGAGATAAGGTACAGCTAAGCCTCCAGTTTTCGGAACCATTGCAGGAAGAACCTGTCAATTTCACTATTGATAATCCAGCAAGAATTGCAATTGATTTACCAAATGTGAGTCTTGCTTTGAAAGATAAAAGCCAGTCAATCGGTATCGGTATGGCGCATAGCGTGGCGGCAGTGGAAGCTGCAGGCCGAACGCGTGTAGTTGTTAACCTTGTTAACTCTGTTTCATACGATATCAGGCTGCAAGACGATTTAGTGTTGGTTACTTTAAGCGCGGGAAGTGTTTCAGTTGATAATACAGCCCATACATCAAATAGTTCTTCTAACTCTGGATCTGCAAGTATTGAAAATATCGATTTTCGTCGTGGTGAAGATGGCGAGGGTCGAATTATTGTAAAACTTTCCGACCCATCTATTGGTGTAAATTTGGGCCAGGAATCCGGACAAATCGTCATTGATTTCATTTCAACCAATTTACCATCAAACCTTGATAGAAGACTTGATGTTATCGATTTCGCAACACCCGTTAAGGAAGTAGATACTTCAGCTTTCGGAAATGGTACTCGTATGCGTATCAGTACGGTTAATGAACAGTACGATCATTTGGCTTACCAATCCGATGATGTGTTTACCGTGGAAGTGCGGCCGTTGTCTAAAGAAGAGCAAGAAGCTGTAAAGAAGAAAAAGTTCGGCTATACAGGTGAACGTCTTTCTCTAAACTTTCAAAGCATTGAAGTTCGCGCAGTACTACAGTTAATTGCTGATTTTACCGGATTAAACTTAGTCGCAAGCGATACTGTTAGCGGTAGCGTTACATTGAGACTGAAAAATGTACCCTGGGATCAGGCGCTCGATATAATTTTGAAGGCTAGAGGTCTTGGTATGCGCCAGGCCGGTAATGTGATGATGGTTGGACCGCAAGAGGAAATTGCGGCTAGAGAAAAACTTGAACTAGAGTCTCAACGACAGGTAGAGGAGTTAGCTCCTTTACGCACTGAGTTTATGCAAATAAATTATGCCAAAGCGGCTGATTTAGCAGGCTTGATACAATCTGGCGAGAATAGCTTACTTTCTGAAAGAGGTAGTGTTTCTATAGACGATCGAACTAATACGCTTATTATTCAAGATGTCGCAGGCAGTCTGGAAGCAATACGGGGAATGGTTTCTAAACTTGATATCCCCATAAGACAAGTAATGATAGAAGCAAGAATAGTCAATGCTGATGAGAGTTTTACCCGTGACCTTGGCGTTCAGTTTGGGTACAGCAAAGCCTCTAGTGAGACAAACGAGGCAAATGGAGAACTTTTTGCGAACGTAGGTGGTAGCCGGTTTGATGCAGGCGGTTCTCGTGCTGACAACTTGCTTGTTAATTTGCCCGTCGCGGGAGCAACTTCTGGGATAGGTCTTGCCGTAGGGAAAATTGGTTCCTATTTGTTACAACTTGAACTTTCTGCTCTATTGGCGGAAGGACGTGGTGAAGACATTGCAAGTCCGAAGGTTATTACTTCTAATCAAACGGAAGCTGTTATTGAGTCGGGTGTTGAAATACCATTTCAGGAAGCATCTTCAAGTGGAGCCACATCAGTTGCTTTTAAGAAAGCAGTATTGGCATTGAGAGTAACACCGCAAATTACGCCGGATAATAGAGTACTTTTGGATCTGGATGTGAATCAGGACACGCGAGGCTCTCCCGATGTATTAGGTGTGCCGCCAATTAATACCCGAAACGTCAGCACACAGGTATTGGTTGACGATGGCGAGACAGTCGTCCTGGGCGGGGTATATAGTCAGGTAGACAGAAAGTCTTCAGACCGGGTTCCGTTCTTCGGTGAGCTTCCAGTGCTTGGTTTCTTGTTTAAGAAAACAAGGGTAGAAAATGCAAGAAATGAGTTATTAATCTTTGTAACACCGAAAATAATTAAAGAAGAATTGAAGATATAATAATAAAAAAGCGTAAGTATTAGTGCCTCTAGAGAAAGGTGTAGCTACGGCTACATCTTTTTTTTTATCTCGATTTTATATCCGTTAAAGTCAATTACGAATCAATTCTTAGACAATACTTTTACTAAATAACCCACTTTTTGGATCAACACATCAATACGGTAACATGACAACTTGATAGAAAGTATTTTAGTAAGGGCGCATCTGATTACCATCATGGATGGTAAAAAATTATTAAATCTTGAAAAACTAATAGCTTCAATTTAATCGTAATGGAAAATATATTTTTGGTTGGACCAATGGGTTCAGGAAAAACGACAATCGGGCGTCAGGTGGCGAAACGTCTAAATATTCAATTTTACGACTCAGATAAGGAAATAGAAGAGAGAACGGGTGCGGATATTTCTCTAATATTTGAGATTGAGGGTGAAGAAGGATTTAGAGAACGTGAAATCAAAATGATTGAGGAGTTAACGTCAAAGAGAGGTATTTTGCTGGCAACGGGTGGTGGAGCAGTTTTATCCGAGCAGAACAGAAGGTGTCTGATGTCGAGGGGGCGAGTAATTTATCTAAAATCAACACCTGAAAAGCTACTAGATCGTACTTCAAAAGATAAGAAACGCCCTTTGTTAAACACTGAAGATCGCAAAAAAACTATGTTAGACATGCTGGAAAAACGAGCCCCTTTATATGAGGAAATAGCAGATTTCATTGTTCAGACAGATAACCAGGTTATTAAACAGATTGTAAATAATATTTGTGAGCAATTGGATTTATCGTGAAAGAACTCAAAGTAGAACTCGGCGAGCGAAGCTATTCAATATTCATTGGTAAAGATTTAATCTCATCTCCGAAGTTATTCGCCAAAGTAATCGCTTCATCGCAAGTAATGATCATTAGTAACACAACAATTGCTTCATTATATTTGGAAAACCTGCTTCAAACATTGGCTGAATTCAGGCCTATTTCTTATGTTATTGAAGATGGCGAGACACATAAAAATCTAACAGTAATGAATAGTATTGTGACTCAATTATTGGAGAATAAATTTAGTCGAAACTGTACATTGATTGCTCTGGGCGGAGGTGTGGTCGGTGATATTACTGGCTTTGCAGCGGCGTGTTATCAGAGGGGTGTTAATTACATTCAGGTACCTACAACGCTTTTAGCGCAGGTTGATTCATCGGTAGGTGGAAAAACCGCCGTCAACCATGCCTTGGGGAAAAATATGATCGGTGCATTTCATCAGCCCCAGGCTGTTTTCTCCGATAGTAATGTTTTGACAACTCTACCTGAACGAGAATTGTCAGCAGGTTTGGCTGAAGTAATAAAATATGGGTTAATTAGAGATAGTGAATTCTTTTCCTGGCTTGAGGCGAATATGACAGGTCTGACAGCACGTGATGATGAGTCCTTACAGTATGCTATTGAACGCTCTTGTCAGAATAAAGCTCTGGTCGTTGCTGATGATGAAAAAGAGAAAGGACAACGAGCTCTACTGAATTTTGGACATACTTTTGCCCATGCTATTGAAACAGGACTGGGCTATGGGAGCTGGCTGCACGGGGAAGCTGTCGGCTTAGGAATGCTAATGGCAGCTGATCTCTCGTATCGCTCGGGTTGGATCTCAGAGAACGATTTAGAACGAGTTCGTAATATCGTGGTGATAGCGGGTTTACCATTAATGCTTCCTCAAGAATTAATGAATACGAACATTCGAGAATTGATGTCAGTAGACAAAAAAGCAAAAGATGGTGAATTGTTTTTGGTTTTACTTAATGGTATTGGAAATGCGGTAGTGACCAAAGATTTTGATGAAAAGCTACTTCAACTTACGTTAGAAGAGTTCTCCATGATGGATGGCATGAGCTGATGTCAAAGCTGGCACGCTATGCCGCCAGCGACGACTCTACTCGTGGTCGTCAGTACGTAGAACTATCATCACCCTTGCGTAGTGAGTATCAAAGAGATCGAGATCGTATCATTCATAGTTCAGCTTTTCGACGACTGGAATATAAAACTCAAGTATTCCTCAATCACGAAGGTGATATGTTTCGAACACGCCTTACTCACTCAATCGAAGTTTCTCAAATTGGCAGAACTATAGCGCGTGCGCTTTCCCTCAACGAAGATCTTACCGAAGCTATTTGTCTTGCACACGATTTGGGACATACCCCATTCGGTCATGCCGGACAATCTGCTCTAAATCACTGTATGAAAAACCACGGTGGTTTCGAGCATAATCTGCAATCTTTGCGTGTCGTAGATGTCCTTGAGGAAAGTTATGCTGAATTTTCAGGTCTAAACTTAACGTTTGAAACACGCGAAGGAATACTGAAACACTGTTCACTCAAGAACGCGAGGAAACTGGGTGAGTTAGGAGAGCGCTTTATAAAAAAACGACAGCCTTGCCTTGAGGCGCAAGTCGCAAACATTGCAGATGAAATTGCCTACAATAATCATGATGTAGATGATGGTTTACGCTCAGGCCTGATTTCCCTGGATGAGTTGCGCTCCTGCGCGATAATCGATGAGCATCATAAATATGTCACCAATCGCTGGTCGATGCTGGAAGGACGAAGACTAACGAGCGAAATAATTCGAAGTATGATTAATAATTTAGTTACCGATCTGGTTGAAACCAGTAAGACTGGAATTGAATTTAATCAACTAGATTCGGTAAATGATGCTCGAAATAAAGACGAAGTCATCATTAGGCTGAGCGAAAATATGCATAATAAACATAGTCAGTTGAAACATTTCCTAAGCAGAAATTTGTATAATCACGATAAAGTAAGACAAATGGCTGAGAATTCCAAACACATCGTAAAAAAACTATTCGATATCTTTATTTCGAATCCAGATTTGTTACCGGCTCGCTCTACCAGTACAATTTCATCTGAAAGCATGACAGGGGAAATTGAGTGTCTTGTCAAAGATTATATTGCCGGTATGACAGATAGATTTGCGATGAAAGAATACGATCGAGTTATCCAATGTATAGATTAATTGAAATAGTAATTTTGACATGAAGAACACATTTTCTGATAACGAGTATTATCGTGCCTATGAACTGGAAAAGGACCCATTTCCAGAAGATGTTATCGATAAGAGTATTTATCTCACACCAGAAATTAACCGTAGATTAAAGCAGGCTAAACAACATATAAAGACAAGTGAGCGTGTGCTAATTATCAGTGCCTGTTCCGGGTCTGGTAAATCCTTACTTGCAGAAAAACTGATTATATTGAAAGAAGCCGATTGGCGAGTGAGCCTGATCCGGTCAAGTTCGGATATGGAGCCTGATGCAATTGCACATTCAATAATTAAACAACTGTGGCCAGATAAGGATATACAAATCGCGCAATCGATTAGCATGATGCACAAATATCTGGAGACAGCCCATAAGGAACAATTGTTACCAGTAATTGTGATCGATGATGCAGATAAGTTATCTTTTACTTCACTACAGTTTATTTTGCAGTTGGCTGATCTTCGTTATAACGATTCTTTCTTTCGTTTTGTTCTGTTTGCTAACGAGTCTATATCAGAGACAATCGCCAAGCCTGGACTGGTAGAACTCGCTGATGGCACTATTGAGTCTCTTTCGATGCCAAGTTTTTCACGTGAACAGCTTGGTGCCTATTTAAAGTATCGATTCTCTTCGTGCGGTGACCTTACTGAGCTTCCTTTCGATGAAAGTGATTTGAATTACCTGCATACAGCCAGCAGCGGCTTACCTGGCGGTATAAATATTCTGGCACGTAGATTAATGCAATCCAGATTAATAGCTGACGAGCCGATAAGAAGTAATAGCAGTATTTATTTAGTGATTATTGTTTTGTTATTAGGACTTGTCGGATATCAGTATCAGCAAACTAAAAATATGAACGAAGAATCCCAAAGAAAACCTGTCAAGATTAGCGAGGAAAGTGTTTCTGGAAATGCTGGAGAAAATGATCGGATACAAACCGTAGAAGTAGATATGGTCGAAATGGAGACGACTATAATATATGAACCACTCTCTTTGAAACTATCTGAAACGCTTGAGTCGCAGACTGCGGAGAGTTTTGATTAGATAGAAAACTAATAGGGTTTTATGTAATGAGCATAACAGTTCAACAGTTATTGGTTGTTAAAACCGGACGTATTTTTCGCTAGAATTACTATGAGCAATCTGCAATACGAATCGCGAGATTATTTCAGGAATCATAGTCTTGAAGATGATCCCTTCCAGAATAATTATCACAAAGCTCTCTTCTTTGCTACTCCGGAACTCAAACATCGACTGGACTTAGTAAAGCACTTACTCGAATTTAGTCAGCAATCTCTTTTGATTAAAGGCGCTAAAAAAATAGGTAAAACATTTTTTGCGAAACACCTATCTTTCATCGCTCCGGAAAACTGGTTAATAACTCGGGTAAAAGCAGAACCGAATATTACGCCAGATGAACTGGTGAAAGTAATGTTGCGTGATCATCAGCATCAACCAGATTCATCATCTGAGACCATTGCATTAATTAATCAATATTTAAATTTCTGTGCACTCAACAATAAGGTGCCAATATTAATTTTGGATAATGCTCATAATCTCGATTCAGCAACTTTAAGGTTTTTGTTTCAACTAATGGATTTTAAAGATGATAATACTTCCATTAGGGTAATACTCATCGCCAATGACTCAATATTGCCGACTCTAAATGCAGTTGGAGAAGAAAAACCAGGTGCGGGTTTGTTTCATACCATCAACATTCCAGCTTTCAGCCTGGAAGAAACTGCAGAATACATAAAATATCGTTTAGCATTTTTTGGTGCCAGATCTGATTTGTTCTCTATTCGAGAAATAACGAGAATGCATAAAGTTTCTGCCGGCTTAGCGGGTGACATTAACTTTCTTGCACGGCAAGGTTTAAGTGATCCAGCCGAGCTCCTTGCACAAGCATCTGTATCGGCAGGTGTCATTGGAAAGAAAAGCATAGAAAAAACCTTACTCATACTTTCAATAGTTGCAATATTGACATTAACTGTTTGGTTGTATTCGGATGAAAAGCAGTCCTCCGAAACTTCGCAAGTCTCTTTAGGTTTGCCAGAGCAAATATCGCCAGAAACTAATTATTTGACGGTCGAGACAAGTAGTGAACAAGATAGCTTTATAGAGAGTATAGCTATTGAATACCAGACATCTTCTACAGCAGCTATAGAACTTAACAATGATGCCTTGAGCACTACGACTTATGATGGAAATAAAAGTGTTGTTAATAGCAGCGACACCAAAATCCTTAATGTGTCGACTAATACTGAGCTTCTTCCGACACTAATACCTGAGACTGTTGATTTATCCTCTGCTGATATACAAAACATACATGGGTTAAAAGACTCAGAAATTCGGGGTCATGACTGGCTTCAACAGCAATCGAGCCAGAAATTTTCTTTACAATTAATTGGCGCTGTGGAAACGGAGACAATTTTACGCTTCCTTGAGAATGCGGAATTGGATAGGAGCCACCTGTCACTGTACAAAACAAGAAAAGACGATAATGATTGGTATGTGCTTTTGTACGGGCTCTACGCCGACAGGGAGCAGGCAAAAGCCGCTATCTCGGCCCTGAGTGACTATGTACAGACAGGTAAACCCTGGCCGAAGCCCTTATCTAGCATACAAGTCGCGATTCAAGCTCGTTAAACTCTAATATTGCACTCATTAAATATCAATATTTGTTTCTATTATCCGTTAAATACCTCTAATTGTAGCTAAAAACAGAATAAAGACAGATTGGCTTTAAAATTAGTAATTGTTGCACCGTGACATGAGCTGATGGCTTTATTATAATCCTGCTCCTTTTTGCTTTTAGATAAAGAAACACAGTTTTCCGCCGAGGGGGTGTGAACAAGTGTTCTTCTAAAAGATGTAATCGAGATTTCCCGGTTCTTTGGGTTTCCACGAACTAATTCAACGTCATTATGGTGTATTCAGTATGAGAAAATTTGTCGGCCACGAAAAAGAAGGTCTTTACGATCCTGCGCAGGAGCACGATGCTTGTGGCGTTGGTTTCGTTGTTGATATTAAAGGTCGTAAGTCTCATCAAATAGTGACGGATGCTTTAACCATTTTGAAAAACCTGCTGCATAGAGGTGCGTGTGGCTGTGAAGAAAATACCGGAGATGGCGTCGGTATTTTGATCCAGAAACCACATAAATTTTTTCTTAGAGAATGCGGGAAATTAGGAATTGAGTTACCAGCTGATGAAGACTATGGCGCTGGTCTGGTGTTTCTACCGAAAGATCCGGAACAATCATTAAAATGTCAGGAAATATTCAATAAAATTGTTGAGGAGGAAGGTCAGGTTCTTCTTGGCTGGCGTGATGTGCCTTTTGACGATTCAATGATTGGCCCTACAGCTTTGGCAGGAGAGCCATCATTCAAACAGATTTTTATTGGTCGCGGGAATGATGTCAAAGACTCGGCCTCTCTAGAGCGCAAATTATATGTAATACGTAAACGTGCCGAGTATGCAATTTGGAATTCTGACCTGTCACAACAGGAATTGTTTTACGTGCCATCGCTTTCTTATCGCACCTTTGTTTACAAAGGGATGTTAACCGGGACACAAATTGAACCAATGTTTCCTGACATAACAGATGAAGATGTTGAGTCTGCAATGGCTTTGGTTCATCAGCGCTTTTCTACTAACACTTTTCCTGCCTGGAAATTGGCACATCCATTTAGATATGTTGCGCATAATGGAGAAATTAATACGGCACGTGGTAATGCGAATTGGATGCGAGCACGTGAAGCATTGTGTGAGTCGGAATTATTTGGTGACGACTTAAAGAAACTATTCCCTGTTGTAATTGAAGGGGGCAGCGATTCGGCTACCTTTGACAATGTAATGGAATTCTTGCACATGGCGGGTCGGCCCTTACCTCATGCGGTTTTGATGATGATCCCCGAGGCCTGGTCAGGACACGAAACCATGGACGAAGAACGCCGAGCTTTTTATGAATATCATTCTTGTCTTATGGAGCCATGGGATGGGCCCGCATCTGTTGCATTTACAGATGGTGAAGTTATCGGCGCTGTTTTGGATCGGAATGGATTAAGACCTTCTCGTTATTATGTAACCAAAGATGATCGTGTGATTATGGCATCTGAAGTAGGAGTCCTTGATATCGCGCCAGAGAATGTTTTGGTCAAAGAGCGTTTGCATCCTGGTCGAATCTTTATGGTTGATACAAAGCAGGGCCGTATTATTGACGATACCGAGTTAAAAGAGACATTCGCGAGAGAACACCCTTACGGCGAATGGTTGAAAAATAATATGGTGGCAATAGAAAACTTGCCACAACCGAAACAAACTCATGGCACCGATCCCGATACTTTACTGCAACGTCAGCAGACATTTGGTTATACACATGAAGATCTGAAAATACTTATGGCACCCATGGCTGCAAATGGTCTGGAGCCGACTGGTTCAATGGGTACTGATACTGCGTTGGCGGTATTATCAAACCGCTCACGTTTGTTATACGACTATTTTAAACAACTCTTTGCTCAGGTTACGAATCCACCGCTTGATGGTATTCGTGAAGAACTGGTTACGCAGGTTAGTTCTTCTATCGGACCTGAAGGCAACCTTTTGACGGCAGGCCCGCAACAGTGCCGCCAGATAAGTTTAACGTCTCCGGTTATTACTAACGAAGAACTTGCCAGAATTCGAGATGTTGATTTGCCTGGTTTTAAGACAAAAGTTATTCCGATTATTTATAAGATCGCATTAGGTGCCGGTGGTTTAGATAAAGCATTGGATGACGTTTGCAAGGCTGCTGATTCTGCCTTGGCAGAAGGTTATACCTATATAATTTTATCAGATCGCAATATCGATCAAGACCATGCCCCCATTCCAGCTTTATTAGCAACTGCAGGTGTTCATCATTATTTGGTTCGAAAAGGAACGCGAACACAACTTAGTCTGGTGCTTGAGTCTGGTGAACCACGTGAAATACATCATTTTGCCGTATTGCTTGGTTATGGAGTGGGTTGTGTAAATCCTTATCTTGCGTTTGAATCTTTGGGTGATCTTATTGGTAGTGGACACGTACCCGAAATGTCTCATGAGAAAGCCATTCAAAATTTTATTAAAGCCGTCAATAAGGGACTAACAAAAATTATGGCGAAGATGGGTGTATCAACGGTGCAATCGTATCGTGGTGCACAGATATTCGAAGCAATAGGACTCAATAAGGAATTTGTTGATAAATATTTTACCTGGACTGCATCTCGTATTGGCGGAATTGGCCTGGACGTAGTGTCTGAAGAAGTGAGTGTACGTCATCACAATGCATTTCCGGAGAGGAAGGTAAAGCGCCCGGATCTTGATTGGGGTGGTGAATACCAGTGGCGACGCGATGGTGAGTATCATCTGTTTAATCCTGATACTGTTTTTAAACTCCAACACGCGACTCGCTCGGGTCAGTATAAAATTTTCAGGGAATATACTTCATCGGTTGATGATCAGAATGAGCATCTTGCGACTCTCAGAGGTTTATTTGAATTTAACAATGCAAATAAAGCGATCCCCCTCGATGAAGTTGAGCCTATTGAAAATATAATGAAACGTTTTTCAACAGGGGCGATGTCTTACGGATCAATCAGTCAGGAGGCACATGAGACATTAGCTATAGCCATGAATCGGATCGGAGGAAAATCGAATACCGGTGAAGGTGGTGAAGATCCGGATCGTTTTACGGCGGATGAAAATGGTGATTTGCGACGAAGCTCAATTAAACAAGTAGCATCAGGTCGGTTTGGTGTGACAAGTGAATACCTGGCAAATGCCGATGACTTACAAATCAAGATGGCGCAGGGCGCAAAACCTGGTGAAGGTGGTCAGCTGCCGGGCCCTAAAGTTTATCCGTGGATAGCTAAAGTCCGTCATTCGACGGCTGGTGTTGGGTTAATATCACCACCACCACATCATGATATTTATTCCATTGAAGATCTGGCACAACTTATTCATGACTTGAAAAATTCAAATCCGGAAGCGCGAGTACACGTAAAACTCGTCGCTGAAGTCGGAGTAGGAACTGTTGCAGCGGGTGTTGCGAAAGCACATTCTGATGTTGTGCTTATTTCAGGTTACGACGGTGGTACTGGCGCATCTCCGATTAGCTCACTGAAGCATGCAGGTTTACCCTGGGAGCTTGGTTTAGCAGAAACCCAACAAGTCCTGGTGCAAAATGGTCTACGAGATCGAATCGTGGTTCAGGCGGATGGGCAACTTAAAACTGGACGAGATGTTGTGATAGCAGCGTTAATGGGCGCTGAGGAGTTTGGGTTTTCCACTGCACCACTGGTCGTAATGGGGTGCATTATGATGCGGGTCTGCCATCTGAATACATGTCCTGTCGGGGTGGCGACACAGAACCCTGAATTGAGAAAGAAATTTACTGGTAGTCCGGAGTTTGTGGAGAATTTCTTCAAATATATTGCAGAAGAAGTGCGTGAATATATGGCTGAACTTGGTTTTCGAACTGTAGACGAAATGGTTGGCCAGGTAGATCGTCTCGAGACCACAAAAGCAATTGATCATTGGAAAGCAAATGGACTGGATTTTTCCAATATTCTTTATAAGCCGGAAGCGCGTCCGGGTGACGAAATTTATTGTGTGAAGTCACAAGATCATGGTCTGGATCAATCCTTGGATGTCACCACAATACTGCCATTGTGTGCAGATGCATTGGAGAGTAAAAAGCCCGTAGATATTATTTTACCTGTGCTTAACACCAACAGAACTGTCGGCACTATACTCGGTTACAACATTACCAAAAAGTATGGTGGAGCAGGCTTACCGGAAGATACGGTAAATATTCATTTTAACGGTTCTGCAGGAATGAGTTTCGGTGCCTTCATACCGAAAGGGGTCACCTTAACGCTTGAGGGCGATGCCAATGATTATTTGGGGAAGGGTTTATCTGGCGGAAAAATAATTGTATACCCTCCGCGTTATTCAACCTTTGTTCCGGAAGATAATATCCTCGTCGGTAACGTATTACTCTATGGAGCGACCCAGGGAGAGGCCTACTTTCGAGGTCTCGCAGGCGAGCGTTTCTGTGTCCGAAATAGCGGAGTACATACTGTTGTTGAAGGAATAGGCGATCATGGTTGTGAATACATGACAGGCGGCCGAGTTGTTATTATCGGTAATACAGGGCGTAATTTCGCAGCAGGTATGTCTGGTGGTATTGCATATGTTCTTGACGAAAAAGGTGATTTTGATATTCGTTGTAATCAGGGCATGGTTGATTTAGATACACTGGATGAAGATGAAGATTTACAAATAGTAAAGTCCCTGCTGACAAAACATGTTCAATATACGCAAAGTACGGTGGCAAAAAATATTCTTGATAACTGGGATGATTATCAATCCCGGTTTGTGAAAGTGATGCCAAGAGATTACAAGCGTGTACTGGCAGCAATTAAAAAAGCAAAAGAAGATGGCACATCAATTGATGATGCGGTAATGGAGGCAGCTCATGGGTAAGGTGACAGGTTTCATCGAATTCGATAGAGAGAAACAACCTTATCGACCGGTTGATGAGCGTTTAAAAGATTACAAGCAAGTTATGCAGCCGTGGCCTGTTGAACCATTAAAGACCCAGGCATCACGTTGTATGGATTGTGGTATTCCTTTTTGTCATCAAGGCTGCCCATTAGGCAATATGATTCCAGACTGGAACGATTTGGTTTATCGCGATCAATGGAATGAAGCTATTCAGCGTCTACATGCGACTAACAATTTCCCTGAATTCACTGGTACTTTGTGTCCCGCACCCTGTGAAGGCTCATGCGTGTTAGGCATAAATGAAGATCCGGTGACTATCAAAGCGGTGGAATTATCGATAATAGATAAAGCCTGGGAGAATGGTTGGATAAAACCTGAGATAGCAGAGACTAAAACAGGCAAAAAAGTCGCTATTGTGGGTTCCGGGCCAGCAGGTATGGCCGCCGCTCAACAACTTGCAAGAGCGGGCCACGATGTCACTTTATTTGAACGAGCTGATCGTATAGGTGGTTTGCTGCGTTACGGTATTCCCGAGTTCAAGATGGAGAAAAACCAGATTGATCGAAGGATGAAACAGATGGAAGCTGAAGGCGTGGTTTTCAAAACCAATTCGCATGTAGGTGACAACGTTTCAGTTAAGCAACTGCAGGAAGAGTTTGATGCCTTGTTGCTAACGGTCGGTGCTTGCGCAGCACGCGATTTGCCAGCAGAGGGCCGCGAGTTAGATGGTATTCATCAGGCAATGGAGTATTTGCCTATGCAAAACAGATTATGTGAAGGAGATGAG
>Ga0055584_100002524_pt1 | contig 18057 bp, 15 predicted proteins | sample OSDHelmetaG_FD_58716 | JGI IMG/M metagenome (GOLD analysis project Ga0055584, IMG submission 58716) | Pelagic marine sediment microbial communities from the LTER site Helgoland, North Sea, for post-phytoplankton bloom and carbon turnover... | ecosystem: Environmental > Aquatic > Marine >... | reverse complement strand
CCTGGTGGATGCAGATAGTTTTGAACCATTTAAAAGTACATATGGTAAAACCATTATATGTGGTTATGCAAGGATTGATGGATGGGCTGTTGGTATTGTGGCCAATTATAGAGAACTAACTAAAAACAATAAGGGTGAAATGCAATTTGGCGGAGTAATTTATAGCGATAGTGCAGATAAATCGGCACGATTCATTATGAATTGCAATCAAAAGAATATTCCCCTCGTGTTTCTGCAAGATGTAACCGGCTTTATGGTGGGTTCTCGTTCAGAACAAGGAGGGATTATTAAAGACGGTGCAAAAATGGTGAATGCTATGAGCAACAGTACCGTACCAAAATTTACCATCATTACTGGCAACAGTTATGGTGCGGGTAATTATGCAATGTGTGGCAAGGCGTATGATCCTCGATTGATTTATGCATGGCCTAGTGCGCGCATCGCAGTAATGGGAGGTGCGCAGGCTGCTAAGGTTTTATTGCAAATTGAAAAGGCAAGTTTGGCGAAAAAGGGCGAAGTAATTGATGAGAAAGTGGAGAAAGAACTATTAGACCGGATTACGGAACGATATGACCGACAAACTTCACCATATTATGCCGCTGCTCGACTTTGGGTGGATGGCGTAATCAATCCAATTGAAACGCGAAAAGTAATCAGTGAAGGCATTCATATGGCCAATCATAAACCTACAGAACGGTTTAATGTAGGTGTATTACAAACCTAGGTTTTAAGTATACCCATTGATTTTGGGTTGAAGGCTATATTACCCATGTTTTTTACGTGCCACTACAAATATGGCAACACCCTTAAACGGAACCTTTGTTGTATCTGTATTAAAGAAATTACGGATGATCCAATTTTTAAATTTACCATCAGGCAATACGTCCATGGGTGCAGTAACGTATTCACTGCTCACTACTTCAAAACCATGGGCCTCTAAAAGTTTACGAATGCGTTTTTTGGTATAAATGCGTGCATTGGCAAACCGTTCATGGATGGGTCTGGGTAACCAAGAGAAAAAAGGAACCCGATTCCAAGGGAGGAGGGGCAATTTGGCTCCATGGGTTTCAAATATCCACCATTTGTTTGGAACGGTTATCGCCAAAATTCCATCGTCTTTTAATGAATCCGCATAAAACTGAATGCCGCTTTCTTCAGATAAATGTTCAATAACCTCAAAACTAATCATCCGGTCATATTGCTCGGTAGCCCTGCTGGTTACTACATTCTGAATAGTATAGGAACAGTTCTCGATATTGTGTTCGTTTTTGTATGCATTAAATAAATCTTGATGCTCATTGGTAACTTCAATTCCAACACATTTCCGCATATGTTTTGAAAGAAGAAACATGGATGCCCCATTGCCACAGCCTATTTCCAATAAATCATTTTGAATGCCTATGAAATCAGGAATCTTTTCTACTAGCCTAATTCTTCGGTGAATGATCCGATCACTAAAATCTGCAGGCCTACCTAAATAATGACCACTGTCTTCAAAAAGCTCTTCTGGTATTCTTTCTTTGTATCTCATTTAAATTGCAGAGGACCTCTTAATTAGAGGGCTTATCGTTCGTAGTGTTCTTATTATTTATAGCCTTAATTTCATCACCATAAAGGTATAAATCTATTTTTGATTGAATTCTACGGTATTCCATTTCCATATTCAGAATGGGTTGAATATGCTTGTCGACAAACATAGCTAACTTGTTAATGTCAGCGGTTTCTTTAGCGTAAAACTCCTTAAATTTCTCTTTGCTGTATTCTTGTTTTAATACACTTTGTCGCAATGCAAGAATTTGGGAATTCAAGTCTTCTGCTTCAGTATTTGCGGTTTTGTAAGGTTCATAGAAGTTTTTATATGCTTTCTGAATGGTGACATATCGTTCCATATTTCGCGACATTTTTAGCGGGATTTCCTTTTCAGACATCCTCATTTTCATGATGTCCATATCCATTTCTTCAATACGTTCTTTGATTTCTTTATAATCAATATCGAGTTTTTTATTAATGATAGCCATTTTTTGTTCACTGCTATCTAATAATTCCATCTCTTTTTTGATGATAAAATCATTGTCTTCATTTGAGCATGAAGACAAGATTGAACTTAACATTAAACAGAGCAGGAGTCGGTCTAAACGGATTAATTTCATGATTCACAAAGGTATCACATTGTACCTTTAAATGCGAAAATAATAATGAATACTGCACCAGAGGTTTGGCTTAAATATCTATGAACCCCATATGGATTTGTACTTTTTTAAATTAGCTTTGCGCCATGTGTTAAATGATGCAAATATGTGGGCTGCAAGGGATTTTGGCCTGCGATTTTGATTATTTAAGACGCCTTTTAATCTGAAAATTATAATATGAAAAAAGTTGGAATCGTAGTTGGAACTCGTCCTAATTTTATCAAAATCACTCAATTTAGGAGAGAGTTTGAGAAGTATCCAGGGCAATATGAATACAAATTAATTCATACAGGCCAGCATTACGATAAAAACATGTCAGATATTTTTTTCGAGCAATTTGGTCTAAAGAATCCGGATGTTTTCTTAAATATTAAAGATTTAAGCCCAGCTGCACAGATTGGTGAAATCATTATTCAATTGAGCGCTTTTTTGGCAGAATGGAAACCCGATTTGCTCATTGTACCAGGAGATGTAAATTCTACCATGGCGGCATCCATCGCTGCCAATAAAACAGGTACACGGCTTGCACATCTAGAGAGTGGCTTGCGAAGTTTTGACCGAGAAATGCCAGAGGAACTGAACCGCTTGGTTACGGATGTTTTGGCAGATGAATTTTTTGTTACAGAACAAAGTGGAGTGGATAATATAGAAAAAGAGCCTTCGTGTGGTGGCAATGTGCATTTTGTTGGAAATACAATGATTGATGCTATTGTTGGTTTTGATGCGGATATTGAGAAATCTGAAATTTTAGAAAAATTGAATATAAAGCCACAAGGTTATGTACTTATGACCGTGCATCGACCTTCTAATGTCGATACAAAGGAAAAACTGCACAAATTGATTGAAGTAGTTAATTTCATTACACAGAATTACCATTTGGTATTCCCTATACACCCAAGAACCCGTAAAAGTTTAGAACGTTTCGGCTTGTTAGATCAATTAACCAATAATGATCGAGTTTTATTCAGCCCTCCTTTGGATTACATGTCATTTCAAAAACTAATCAAGTATAGTAAGTTCATATTAACGGATAGTGGTGGGATTCAAGAAGAGGCTACCTTTAGACAAGTTCCTTGCTTGACATTGCGTGAAAATACAGAAAGACCTATAACCATTACATCGGGCAGTAATACATTGGTGCCATTTGATGTAGATATCATTTCTGGTTATGTAGATTCCATTACAAATGGCAGCTATAAACAAGGCGAAGTGCCTCCTTTATGGGATGGAAAAGCAACTGAACGAATTGTGAAAATCTTAAATACTATTCTCTAAAAAATACCGTTTAATATCCATAAATGTGGAACGAATGCTGGATTAAATTGCAATTCGATACCTAAAGAAAAAGATTAACTTTGCCTCTGATAAGAATAATTTAATGAACATAATAAAGAAATTTATCCCTCATTTAATTGCCCTGCTTCTTTTTGCAGCAGTCAGTTATATTTATTTTATGCCAAACTTTAATGGCAAAGTGCACAGTGAATCAGACATGTTTCAGGGAAATGCAATGTCAACTGAGATTGATAAATATGAGGAAGTGGAAGGTACCCTACCTTTATGGACGAATAGTATTTTCTTTGGGATGCCTTCACAGATATTACGTGGTCGAGAATCTAATAATCTGCTAAAAGATGTCAATTACCTAACCCCAGTTAAGTCAGCAAAGTACCCTTTCCGGATTATGTTCTTGAGTTTGCTGGGTTTTTATATTCTCATGTTATGTATGAAGGTTAACTACAAATTAGCCATCGTAGGGGCAATTGCATATGCCTTTGCCACATTTACTATATCGAGTATTGAAGCAGCGCATTATACCAAAGCCTTGGCAATGGCATTGATGCCAGCAATACTGGGAGGTTTTGTATTACTAACGCGTAAGAAGTATTTCTTAGGTGCTTTAGTCTTGGCGTTTAACTTAGGCCTTCAAACGTATTACTATCACTATCAGATTTCGTATTATACCATGATTATGTTAGTTATTGCAGGCGTGGTATATGCCATCTTCAAAATAAGAGAAGGGGAGCATATGCAAGTAATCAAAGTAGCTGTAATATCACTATTAGCAGGCTTTCTTGCATTAGGGTCTTGTTATCAAAAAATCAAATCAACACAAGATTATGCTAAAAATTCCATGCGTGGTGGTTCAGAGCTAGCTGCAACATCAGTCACTCCAGGTAGTAATATCGATGCCAAAGGTTTGAGCGAAGAGTATGCTTTTCAATGGAGCTACGGCATATTCGAAACGCTAACAGGTATAATTCCTCGATTTGTAGGGGGTAGTTCAAGCGAACCGATTACAAAAAGCACCGATTTTTATAAACAAACTAAATCTAAAGTAGCACCCACATATTATGGGGATATGCCATTTACAGGAGGTCCAATTTACTTTGGTGCACTGGTGGTCTTTTTGTTTGTGTTGGGGATTATTGTTTCTGAAGGTTGGGTCAAATGGTCTTTCATTGCGATTGGAGCAGTTTCATTGATTTTAGCATGGGGAAAAAACTTCGGATTCATCAATAGTTTCCTTTTTAACAATTTACCGTTTTACAATAAATTTAGGACACCCATGATGGCGTTTTCAATTGCTCAAGTGGTGATACCTGCTTTGGGAATATATGGCTTAGCAAAATTCTTGGGTTCTAAAGAGTCTAAAGCCAGGAAGCTTGAGATACTAAAATTGACGGGTTATATCGTCGGCGGAATCATTGTTGGGTTTGGATTGGTTTTTTCAATAGGATATTCATACGAAGGGTTTGGCGATGGAAGATTTCAAGGTAATCCTGGTATCGTAGATTTATTGGTTGATTTGCGCAAAAGTTTATTGCGTATGGATGCATTGCGGTCCTTAGTCTTTGCAGGAATTGGATTTGGAGTTCTATGGCTCTTTATAAAAGATAAAATTAAGGAAACCAGTATTTATGCCATTTTTGGAATTGTTATGTTATTTGACTTGGGTGGAGTTGCAATGCGCTATCTATCTTGGGATGATTTTAATATTCGCGTTCCAAAACATGCTAAAATGGCGCCTGTTGAACCTAGACAGGCCGACCTACAAATCATGCAGGACAAATCGTATTATCGCGTATATGATATGTCAAGAGATCCTTTTAATGATAACACAGGAGCGATCTTTCATAAAATGATTGGAGGATATCATCCCGCTAAATTGAGCAGATATCAAGATATCATTAGCAGACACCTTCAAAAGAATAATCAAAAGGTTTTGGACATGATGAATGCCAAGTATTTGATAGGTAAAATGGAGAACTCGGAAGAAGTTATCGCGCAAATAAGACCCACAGCTTTGGGAAATGCATGGTTTGTAAATGAAGTTAAGTTTGTTTCGAATGCTGCGAATGAAATCGACTTCTTGAACAACTTTGATCCCAAAAATACAGCAGTAGCACGTGATGAATTTAAAACCATATTAAGTGGAGCATCTGTTTCTGATAGCCTCGATAGAATTGAATTAATAAGTTATCATCCGGATACCATGGTATACAAGTATACTGCGAAAAGTGCAGCGGCAGCCGTGTTTTCGGAAATGTATTATGAGGACCTCTGGCAGGCTTATATAGACGGAGAACCAATGGAGCATGCGAGAGTAAATTACATCTTGCGCGGAGCAAAGCTACCTGCTGGATCCCATACGGTTACATTTATTGCAGAAGACAAAAGCGTAAATAAAGACCTCATGATTGAACGTGTTTCATCCGCGGTTATACTTGCTGGTTTCCCAATTTATTTGTTGTTCTTCTTTCTTAAAAAAGATCGAGTTGAAGAACGTGATGAAGAAGAACCATCCGAAAATGAATGAGGTACCACTTCTTTCTATTGTTACTATAAACTATAATAATCAGGCTGGATTAGACCGAACCTTATCCAGCATATTTGATACTACCATACCTTTTTTAATAGAGTCAATTATAATTGATGGAGCTTCTTCAGATGCATCAGTGGAAGTAATAAAAAAGTACGAGCCAAAGATTGCATATTGGCAAAGCGAACGGGATAAGGGAATTTATGACGCCATGAATATTGGTTTAGCAAAGAGCACTGGCCGTTATGTTTGGTTCTTAAATTCAGGTGATTTAGTCAATGAAAGATCAACATTAAAACACTTGCATCCTGTTTTACTTCAAGATAAATGGGATATTGTCTATGGTGAAACACAAATGGTGGACATCCAATATAATGTGATTGGAAGTGGCAGTGAAAATAGCAATAGACCTTTACCAGAAACACTGCATTACAACAGTTTTAAATATGGCATGAATGTAGTGCATCAATCTTTTATTGTTAAGCGTGAAATAGCACCTCTATATGATTTGCGTCTTAAACATGTATCAGATATTGATTGGATACTTCGCATACTGAAAACGGAGCCCAATAGTTATTTGTTCTCAGAACCCATCAGCAGGTTTGTGTTGGAGGGGCATTCATCACAAAACAGAAAAGCAGCCAATTGGGAGCGTTTTAAATTGTTCTCGAAGCATTATGGCTTGCTAAATAATTTGTTGAATCATGTTAAAATACTCTTCCAGTATTTAAAATAATCTCAATCGGGATTTAGATTATTCATTTTTCGTAGAACTTTAGTGTGTATCTGTGGATTAGACTGAAAAAATGTACATCTACATGATAGAATTGCCACAAAAATGACCTTATTTTGAGCTTAATTTAAAGAACAATAAATGGTCAAGTATTTAGATTGTACGCTAAGAGATGGTGGATATTACAATAATTGGAATTTCCCATATGAAGCGGCCAAAGAAACCATTTTCGCATTAGATAAAGCAAAGGTTGATATCATTGAAGTAGGTTATCGTTCGCCTATTAAAGATCCTAAAATGGGTCTGTTCAAATTTACCAATGAAGAATATCTTGAATATTTGTCCTTATTAACACATGCTGAGTGTGCCTTTATGATTGATGTAAAGGAATATGTAGCCTCAAAAAATCAATTGGATATTCCTTTGTTAAATGAACATGTTTTACCTCAAGCAAAATCATTGTTTAAATGGGTGCGCCTTGCAACTCATATAACTACGGTTAATGAGACTGCTTTAATGGTAGACTGGTTTGCAGAACAAGGCTACAAGGTTTGTGTAAACCTAATGGGTTGCTCATTATTAAGTGATAATGAAATCATTGCTGCACTTGCTCAGATGGATGCCGATAAGATTGAATATTTTTACTTTGCCGACTCATTTGGGTCCTTTTATAAGGAGGATGTACATCGTTTAGTAGATTTGATTTCAACGAAATATGATGGAAAACTTGGCATTCATACCCACGATAACCAAGGTATGGCGTTATCCAATACGCTTGAAGCCATTGACCGAGATGTTCAAATTGTTGACGGTACCCTCACTGGTATGGGAAGAGGTGCAGGTAATTTAATGACGGAGCAGTTTTTGCTGTGTGCAAAGCATAAATTAAATTTAGACTTCGGCAGTTTAGAAGGAGTAAATACTATTATTCAAGATTACTATGACCCCATGAAAAATGAGCACAAATGGGGCTTTAGCAAGCATTATATGTTATCTGGATTATGGGATATTCATCCAACTTATGTTCAACGATTGATGGCTGCCAATCGATTTACATCGGAGGAAATCAATCAGATTTTGAATTTTATTTCTGATCGGAATACAAAAAAGTTCGATTCAGAAACCTTGGATCTCGCAATTAAAAGCCTTTTGGATAACAAGCAGAATAAAGGGGAAGATTTACAAGGTTGTGAAATTAAGCCTTTCAAATCTTGCTTAATTGCCGCAAACCCAAATTACCTAAAAACTAAGCAGGAAGAACTTAAGTTGTTTGTTCAGCAAAATGAGGGGATGGAATTGCTTGAATGCAATCCAACAGGGCTTTTTAAGGATAATAGCAGGTACCTTGTTGCCTTGAACAAGAGTAAACTAGATCGCATAGTAGACGTAGGAAATATCAAGAAAATTATCACGGGTCAGGATAAATCTGCGAATAAGGTTATCCTCAAGCAATGTTGCTATCAACCATTTGAAATAGGGAGCCCTTCTATAAATACTGAAGGAGAAATATGTATTCCAGATTATGACGCTGGAATGTATGCCATTCTTTGGGCCATTCAGAGTGGCGCAAAGAAAATTGCTATTGCCGGATTCACGGGTCATGATAGCTCTACTGAGAATAGCAAAATGGATCAATTCTTCGCAGACTTGAATATAGCCTTTCCTGAAATATTAATTCAATCAGTATCCCCAACTTCATATAAAAACGTTAATCAACAATCACTTTATTCCAAATTTTAGTGAATGTAGTCGCAGTAATACCAGCCCGTTATAAGTCTTCAAGGTTCCCAGGTAAACCTTTAGTTGAAATTGATGGTGTGCCCTTAATTATACGAGTAGCGCGCATTACTGCCACAGCTTTGGGTTTAGATAGTGTATTTGTAGCAACAGATGATGATCGTATCGCAACATGTTGTACTGATCACGGATTTCAAGTTTTAATGACATCCAGCGATTGCTTAACTGGTACAGATCGTTTGGTGGAAGCTTCTTTGCAGCTAGATTATGATATCATGGTTAATGTGCAAGGAGATGAGCCCCTTTTGAATCCGCAAGACATTCTGGATGTCATTGAAGTGAAAAAGAACAATATGGATTGGGTTGTAAATGCAATGGCAACTATAGGACCTGATGAAAATTCAGAAAATAAAAATATACCTAAGGTTGTTGCTAATGAAAGCAATCATTTGGTTTATATGTCTCGCTCTGTTATTCCTGGCAATAAGAACGGAATTCAAACGAAATATCCATATAAGAAACAAGTGTGTATTTATGCCTTTACTAAAAAAGAATTAGCGGCATACGGTTCTTTTGGAAGGAAATCGAAAATTGAATCAATGGAAGATATAGAGATTTTGAGGTTCTTGGAATTGAATATCCCCGTGTTAATGCATGAGGTAAAAGGGAGTTCTTTAGCCGTAGATGTTCCGGAGGATGTTGCATTGGTTGAAGCTAAATTAAAGGGAATCTAATTTGCGAGAACATTTAAAGCAAATAGGTAAGCATGCGTCCATATATACGGGAGCCAATTTTCTTAATAAGGCACTCGGTTTTTTCCTAATACCGATTTATGTTGCTCATCTTTCAAGGGGTGAGATTGGCACCATTGGCATCGTGCTTCAAGTGAGTGCATTTCTTGGCATTTTATTTACCTCTGGATTAAACTATTCTTGGGCAAGATTTTACTATCAAAACGATTACAGGGACGAAAATCAGAAGACATTCTTAAGTAGTATTATACTATTTCTTATGGGATTCGGCCTCTTGTTTGCCCTCTTATTAACCTTTTTTGGGAAGCCCATAATGGCTGTTATGGTCAAAGGGATTGACTTTGACCCTTATATGATTTTGGCTATTTGGTCCGCCTTTTTTATGGTAATATTTAATCTAAAACAACAACTGTTTCGAATCAGACAACAATCCATTGCATTTGGGGCGCTAAGCATTCTCAAATCGGCCCTTGTCTTGATATTAAGTATTGTGCTTATCGTTGGTTTTGACTTTGGGTCATTGGGTAGATTGATTCCAGAAATAGGTATTCTAGGGGTCTTATTTGCGCTCAGTCTCGTTTTATTGCATAAGGATATGAATTACCGCATTGATATCTCCAGTTTAAAAAAGTCACTGAAATATGGTCTCCCATTTATCCCACATACACTTACTGTAATTGTAATGGGTCTAGCGGATAAATTAATCCTGAATAACTATCACAATCTTGCAACTGTAGGTGTATTTCAAATTGCGGTCCAATTTGGATCCATCATGAGTTTGATTGTTATTTCAAGTAATATGGCATACAATCCATTCTTTCTTAAGATTGTGACTGAGGATAAAGAAAAGGCCAAACCCGTTATTGCTAAGCTGACTAAGTATGCAGTATTGTTTTATTCTTTTACTGCCATTTTAATCAGTTCGTTTGCGCGTGAGTTAATTCTAGTTTTCACCAATGCAGATTACATTGAAGGTGTGCAAGTAATTGCAATTTTTGTTTTTACATTCTTCTTTTTTGGTCTATATCAATTAATGGCCAATAAGATTATGTTTGAACAAAAGGCCGCAAGAAACATCGCTTTCTTTACCATTATAGCCGGAGTAGTGAACATACTTTTGAATTTTTATTTAATACCTTCTCAAGGTATGATTGGAGCCAGTATTGCATCCTTAGTATCAAATATTGTGTTGTTCTTGGCTTCATTTATTTATGCTCAACGCTTTTTCAAAATAGATTACCCGTACAAAAGCCTTTTTATTCTATTCATCATTGTATTGGTGGTGCTCTTTTTTAATTTGTATTTAATCAACCAATTCAATTTGCCTTTACTTTTGGAAATTGTATGTAAGCTGGTAAGTGTAGGCATTGCTTTTATTGCATTATTCAAAGTAGGCGTAATCAATAAATCTGAGTACCAAAACATCATGGATATCTATCAGAAGCATAAACCCAAGAAATCTTAACTTTTGATTAATCAATTCAAATATTACACTCGAATTTTTAAATGGTCCCGCAAGGGAAGGGTTGAGCCTGCAAAAATTTTATTTTTCACGTACTCGAAAAATAGAAAATGGATTGATGGAAAGAACCGGAATATGTTTTCGTTTTTGTTAGAGCAAAAATATGGCAACCAAATGGCTGTTTTTGAGAGAGAAACAGGTGCACGGTATGTGGAGCAAATGGACAGCAAGAAAATCCACTATGTTGAATGGGATTATATTGTGGTTAGTTTAAGGGCTAAACTCAATAGTATATTTGGGAAGGATAAAGAAGCCTGCTTAAACAAAGCATATGATCAATATTTTAAGCGCCTGTTACATAAAACCAATCCCAAAGTGGTGCTTTTAGTTTGTTCCTATGACATTGCCCATAAACGACTCGCTTATCAGTGTAAGCAGCAAAAAATTACGGTAGTGGAGATACAACATGGAGTGATTAATAATTACGGTTATCAGAATGTGAAGAGTAAGGACTATGTGCCGGACTATTTTTTCTCATTTGGCTCATACTTTTCAACTCAATTAAAATCGTTGAATATGTTTTCCGATGATCGTGTGATTGATACAGGATTCCCATTGATGGAACATTTAGCAGCTACTGAACCAGAGAAACTTGATATTGAAGTGAATGATCGACCTGTTTTACTTTTTACCACACGTTTAACCAGCATCGATTTATACATCCGGTTTATTGCTGAGGTAGAATCTCATTTAGACCCAAATTGGTTGATCTTCGTTAAACTACACCCTGCAGAAATGGCACATAGCCATCGGTATGAAGCAAAGCTCAAGGAGGACCGAACCATAATATTCAGTGATGCAACGGTGAATACGTTCGATTTAATGAAGTACTCAACGGTCCATAGTACTATAAATTCTACTTCCTTTATGGAAAGCTTGTTTTTGGGTATTCCCAATATTTTTATTGATGACAAGGATAAAATCAATGAAATGGATGTGCATATTGATGGAACACTCATTACTAAAACAGATAATGCGAAAGAATTTGCAGATCGCTGCCGTTTGCTCTTGAAACAAATTGATATGCAAAGACCCAAGTTGGTTGATTTAAGTTCAAAATTTTATATGAAAAATTCCTTAGCATTGCAGCTTAAATGGATGGAGAAACTGCTGAATGAGTAGAGTGAAAGGTATATTGTTTGATTTTGACGGGGTGATTATTGAATCAAACTCAGTTCGAGAGTATGGATTTAGAAAGTCCTTAGAAGCTTACCCGAACGATCTCGTTGAAGATTTGGTTAATTACCACAATGCCAATGGCGGCCTATCTAGATATCACAAGTACGAATATTTTTTTACTCAAATTTTAAGGCAAAAGGCCAAAGAAGGACAAGTAATGGAATTGGCAAACGCTTTTTCAGAAATTATGCGCAAAGAGCTAGGGAAAAAGAAATATTTAATAGCAGAAACAGTAGAATTTATTAAGCAAATTCATCAATCGATACCCCTTAAAATAGTCTCCGGATCTGATCAAGAAGAATTGCGGTTCTTATGCAATAATCTTGAGGTAGACCAATACTTTAAGGCAATTTTCGGGTCACCAGTAGCTAAAACAGAGTTGGTTAGACGGATCATTGAGCAAGATGGCCATTCAGATTTTTTATTGATCGGGGATAGTGTGAACGATTTTGAAGCTGCACGAGATAATGATATAGCCTTTGTCGGTTACAATAATTCATCTTTACGTGAATTAGGGAGTTACTATATTGATGATTATAATGTATTTACGAGTTGGTTAAATGAGCATTAAGAAAAAGATCAACTATTGGCGTAATTATTTACTTTATAGTAGGTATAAAAACAAGTATCCAGGCTTAGGGTCTAATTCTGCAGGTCAGCATGATAACCTTGATTTGGCCCTAAATTGGATTTTAAATACACATAAGGCGTCTAAAGATAAAGGAGTTCCGGCAGTGTACCATTTAAGTTCTGCCATCTATCTTCAAAGTTATCGGGAAACCACGGGATACATTATTTGCACGCTCTTAGATTTACATCAAAAATCTGCTGACCCTCTTTTGATAAAACATGCCATAGAAATGGCAGATTGGGAATTGTCTGTTCAAGACCCATCAGGTGGTTTTGGCGAAATTCATCCAGATGGTAAAGAGGTTTTAAAAGTTTTTAATACGGGTCAAATTATTTTTGGACTCTGCGATATTTATCAGCAAACTAAAGATAGAAAATACTTGGCTGCTGCGCAAAAAGCGGGCGATTGGCTTTGTGAAATTCAGGAGGCAGATGGAACATGGCAACAGCACACTACCTTAGGACCTAAATCATATCATTCTCGCGTAGCTTGGTCTTTATTAGAACTAGACGCTTGTGAGCCGAACAAGTTATACATGGAGAAAGCCAAAGCGAATTTAGATTGGGTTTTGTCTTGTTATCAAGCAAATAATTATATCTCTAATACCTCATTGAACTATAAATCACCTTGGACACATCTCATCGCCTACACCATTCGTGGTTTGTATGAATCCGCCCAATTATTGAATGATAATCATATGGAGGCCAAGGCCATTGCCACTTTGGATGAGATTATTAAAACCCATTCAGGCTCTCATAATCCATTAGTGAATGGTACTTTTAATGCAAACTGGCAGGGCGATGCAAATTATTCTTGCTTAACTGGGAATGCACAACTCGCAATTATAGCATATCGATATTATGCAAAAAGTAAAAATGCAATCTATCGACAATTTGCCGATGGACAAATGGAACTCTTGAATCAAATACAGATAAAAACTGGCCCCGCAACAGTTAAAGGGGGAATTACTGGGTCCATGCCGGTTTACGGAGATTATTGTCCGCATCAAATACCAAATTGGGCTGTAAAATTTTATATTGATGCCTTGCTTTTACAAGAGCAGTGCAATGCTATTTAACCGCTTCTAAAAAGAACATTTGCTCTGGTCGGTTGTCAATAATATCGATTTGTTCTAAACGGCTTTCCTGATATGCCATGTTCTCAATGACAGAAAATCCGGCTTCTTTAAACATCATTTCCAGTGTTTCATAATCATATACATACTTGCAATGCTTGTTGCTAACCGTTTCATATCCATAGAACCATGAATTGAATTTATCACCCATGCTTGCTCCAATAAACCGATCAGCTCCGTTGCTACTTTTTTGGTAAAAGAAATCCGTATTTCGCTCTACATAATATGTGGCAATGACTTTCAGGTCTTGACTTGCAAACCGTGCTACTCCACCTTTTTTTAACGATCTATAAACATCATTGATGATATTTTGTCCAGTTCTGCGATCAAAGTAATTGATGGCAGAAATACATACTACAGAGTCAACTGAATTTGATTTGAAAGGAATGGTTGATTTTTCTAAATCAATAACCATCTCCGCCTTGGGGTGTAAATCAATGTTGCAATATCCTGGGATATTAATATCACCTCCACACAAATTAATACGTGCATACTTTTTTGCAATACCTCCTTGCGCTAACTTGGATTTTAAAATGCAAAACTTTAGGTATACTTTATAGAGAAGCGCTTTCATCGAGATAAAATGCAGTTGAAAAAGTTTTAAATAGTAATCGATATCCCAAAGGCGTGAGATATTTGTAAGAGGGTAGGTTGGCTAAATTGTCAACTTCAGCTTGGTCTTCAATTAAAATCAATTTGGGGCGATACTTCTCCCAATTGTTTGATTTTATGATATCTACGTCCAATCCTTCCACATCAATATCTAAAACATCAATAGGGCGGTTTAGGTTGCATGAATCGAGTAATTCAGCAAGCGTTTTAACTTCGACTTCTTTTTCCTCTATAAATGCATTTCCTTCGGCAAATCGTTTTTCATAAAACTCTTTTGAAAACGTATTAATAGCCGGTTCTTCAAAACGATAAAATATCAATTTACCCGTTTCCAAACCAACGCCTGAATTGATGTTAATGTCCTTGGGACGTTTTTGATTGAATAGTTGAATGGTTTCTGGATTGGCATCGATATTAACCCCAGACCAATTGTATTCTTTGTTAAGCAGGTAAGTATTGGAACCAACCAATGGATGATAGCATCCAACATCCACATAGCAGCCATTCTTTTTGCCTTTAAAAATTTTCTTTATGATTAGATCCTCGCCTTCTCCAGCATAGGTTTTCTGTGCGGTTCCAAACTGATTTCTTTTGAAGTTATTCAATAAATTGAACAGGCTTTTAGGCAGAACCTCCTTGAATTTTCCCATCTTTAATGCTTACCTTCGCAAAGGTAACAAATAATTCTATTGAAAATAGTATTCACATTCGGTGGCACTCCGCACTATTACAATAAAATCCTCAATTTAATTCATAACAAAGAGGGCTACGAAATTGCCCTTATTTCCCCGGAAAAGAAGAGCAATACCATAGGTGCTGGTGTTTTTCAAACATCCGATGGGATTGATTTTGAACACATCCCATTACTTGAGTATAAAACATGGTATGGCAAGCCTTTTTTTAAAGATTACTATCAAACCTTGAAACAGCTTAAACCAGATATCCTGGTCATAGGTTGGCCTTATTTTATCAACTTATTGCTACATAAAAAAGCGGTTAAAAAACTTAAAGAATCTGGGGTTCAGGTCATCGTAAAAGAAATTCCATTTTCAATTCCAAACTATAAAGAGAGTTTAGCCTCATTTCGTTTAAATACATCATTTTATCAACGTCAAGAGCGCATTTTTAAAAGTAATTTTTATTTCTTCCTCAATAAGTGGATACGCAAAATGGCTTTTAAAAATATCATTGATGGAGCTGTAGTGTACATTGAGAAAGGCAAAGAAATTCTTCATTCATATGGCCTGGATAAGCATAAGATAACCGTGACGTATAATTCGATTGTAACCAAAGATATATTTGAAACCATTGACCAACTAAATGCGGAAGGATTGCAAATTGACACCATGCGAGAAGAGCATCACTTGCTGCATGTGGGCCGATTGGTTAAATGGAAGCGTGTGGATTTATTGATTGAGGCAGTGGCTAAACTCAAGCAGGAATATCCTAAAGTGCAATTGTCTGTGGTGGGGGCAGGGCCAGAATTGGAGTCGTTGAAAGAGCAGGTAGAAAAACTTGGATTGCAAGAGTGCATTCATTTCAAAGGGGCCGTTTATGATTCAAAAGAACTGGCAAAATGTTTTATGAAAGCACAAGTGTATGTATTAGCTGGAATGGGTGGTTTATCCATTAATGAAGCGATGTGCTATAGTTTGCCGATCGTATGTTCGGTTTGTGATGGTACAGAAAAGCACTTGGTGTATGAAAATAAGAATGGCCACTTTTTTGAGACGGACAATGTCCAATCTTTAACAAAGACCTTATCAAAAATGCTAAGCGATAAACAAACCTGCGTGAACATGGGTAAGGAATCTTTACGTATCGTTGAATCAAAGATCAATGAAGAGGTTGTAGTTAACGCCTATTTAGATTGTTTTAATCAACTAAAAGGCTAGAATGTCGGTCCTAATTAATATTTTCGCGTACTAAGGAATGAACATAAAGATTATCATACAAGTTTGCTTTAAGGGACTTTATCAATTCTTTACGAATAAGCACTTTAGGAGGTTTCTTCAGCTCTTATTTCGCTTTGGCAATGTGAATCAAAGATATCAAGAAAAGAAAGTTACTGTTAACGGCTTAACCTTATCCATTCCTGATGGCTTGTCATTTGCATGGCAATATTATGAAATCTTCTATAAGCAGTATTATCGTTTTACAACTTCTAAAGATGCTCCTAGAATCATAGATTGCGGTGCAAATGTGGGATTAAGTTGTTTGTATTATTTGAAGGATTATCCCAAAGCAAAGATTACAGCTTTTGAGGCAAGTCCTTACATCGCTGAATTTTTAAAAACCAATTTAGAAACCAATGGCGCTCAAAACGTTGAGACTGTAATCGCTGCTGTCTGGACCCATAACAACGGACTTAAACTGAATGAGGACAAATCAGATAATAGCGCAATCAGTGAAACAGGAGGCATTGATGTCCCATCAATCAGCCTAAAAGAATATCTCGAAAAGGAAAATGAAGTTGATTTCTTGAAAATGGATATTGAGGGTGCTGAAATTGACGTAATTAAGGACATTAAAGATCAATTGCACAAGATTGACCGATTCTTTATTGAGTACCATTCTTATATTTCGGGTAAGCAAGAGCTTTCGGTCATATTGCATATTTTAGAAGAATCAGGTTTTAGATACCACCTAGAGAATGCACGGAATCAAAGTGCTCCTTTTGAGGGGGTGAAAAGAACAAGTGACATGGATTTACAGATCAATATTTTTGCATGGCGCAACCCATAAAAGTACTTCATATAAACACGTGGGGCACTGGTGGGGCTGGTGTTGCCTGCAAACGAATCAGCAAGAGTTTAAATGATGCTGGGGTAGATTCTAAGGTGCTATTTCTAAAGAATGAGATAGAAACCAAGGAGTGGAAGTCATTTGCTAAAATTGAAAATGGACTCATGCTGTTCCTTAAAACCCAAATTTTACGGGGCCTATCCTTTCTGCCCACTTTAGGTAAACCAGTCATTTATAACAATACGCTTTACAGTCCTTTTGATGTCATGAAACACCCTTTTTTTAAAGAGGCAGATGTCATCCATGTACATTGGGTCTCTAAGTTTATGAATTGGGAATCGGTTATTTCAAAAAGTGGAAAACCCATCATTCTAACTATGCATGACATGTATCCATTTACAGGGTTTTATCATTACTTAACCGGCCTCGATTGGAATCGATATAAAAGAGTCATCACTAAGCGTAAAAAGAAATTAAAATCACTTTATCATAAAAATGTAATCGCCACAGCACCTTCAAAATGGCTGACAAAGTTGGCGAATGAAAGTGAAGTTTTTAAAAACGAAGCGGTTTGTATTCCGAATTGTATTGATACCTCTGTATTTAAATCGCTAAAACGCGAAGCAAATTCGGTTTATAGAATTCTGTTTGTTGCTGAGAATATAAATGAAGAGCGCAAAGGGTTTAAATTATTGCTCGAAGCATTAGAAAAATTGCCCAAAGAATTGGATTATGAACTACTCATTCTTGGCAAAGGGTCTTTTGAGATACCTAAATCAAAAAAGTTGGGTTTTATTACAGACCCAAATGAGTTGGTGTGCATTTATAATCAGGCAGATGTATTTGTAACTCCTAGTTTGGAAGATAACTTGCCGAATACAGTTTTAGAGTCTTTAAGCTGTGGCACCCCAGTACTTGGTTTTAATATAGGTGGTATCCCTGATATGGTTAGACATACGGAAAACGGCTATTTAATTGAAGAGAAAACATCAGAAGCTA
>Ga0055584_100002522_pt1 | contig 18080 bp, 14 predicted proteins | sample OSDHelmetaG_FD_58716 | JGI IMG/M metagenome (GOLD analysis project Ga0055584, IMG submission 58716) | Pelagic marine sediment microbial communities from the LTER site Helgoland, North Sea, for post-phytoplankton bloom and carbon turnover... | ecosystem: Environmental > Aquatic > Marine >... | reverse complement strand
GGTCGCGGACTCACCCGTGCCGCGCTGGTCGATGAGCAATATGTCTCTGTTTCGCCGAACGTCCTCGAACGCCCATGAGTAGGAGGTATAAAACTGCACGGACCCCTGGCCCGGGCCGCCTGCGATGGGAACCAGGGGATCCGGCTCGGGAGTCAGGTTTAGCGCCGGAACTACGGCGACTCTAAGCTCGATCTCACCGGGTTCTTCACCGCTCGGGTCCAGCGGTCGAACCAGGCTGCCGCAGCGCGCCTTGATGCTGGTTGAGCCAGGACCTGCATTGATGCGGCAGTCTTCCAGTTCAAGCGACTGGGCATTTGTAGCGCTGGCGGCCAATAGCGCGGCCAAAAGAGCAAGGTTGGTTCGGAGCATGCTTAACTCTGGACGAGAAACAGCGCGTTATCTTGGACAAGGGCTCCGGATTAGTAAAGCCATTGTCACTTGCGGGTGGCGCGAGGCCCCGCCAGAGACTAGAATCCGCGGCCCCAATCGTATACAAGTTGTATACATTTGGTTAATTATTGACCAGTTTGTGAATATGGCCGAAACCTTCGATGTCATTGTTATTGGCGGCGGACACGCCGGTACGGAAGCCTGTCTCGCTGCCGCACGGGCAGGCGCGCGCACGCTACTGGTCACACACAGCGTCGAGACGCTGGGACAGATGAGCTGCAACCCGGCTATTGGCGGCATCGGTAAGGGCCACCTCACACGGGAAATAGACGCGCTGGGCGGCGCAATGGCGCAGGCGATCGACCTGGCAGGTATCCAGTTTCGAACGCTCAATGCGAGCAAGGGCCCTGCCGTTCGGGCAACTCGCGCACAAGCGGACCGAGAGCTTTACCGAAGCGCTATTCAGGCGATTATCAAGAGCCAGCCGAATCTCACGGTGTTACAGCAGTCGGTTGATGACCTGATCGTTGATGACGACCGCGTAAGCGGGGTGGTTACCGAAGACGAACAGCGGATCCATGCGAGAACAGTGATACTGACGGCCGGCACGTTTCTCGCCGGGCGTATTTTGATCGGCAAGACGGAAAAGGCCGGCGGCCGCGTGGGCGATGCACCGTCGACGAGTCTCGCCGGGAAGCTGCGCCAGCTGCCGTTCAATGTTGCGCGACTCAAGACCGGTACGCCGCCGCGCCTCGATGGGCGCACACTTGATTATGAGGCGATGGTGGAACAGCCGGGCGATGAGCCAACACCCGTGTTCTCTTTTCTTGGCGAACGCCGACAGCACCCGCAGCAAATTTCCTGCTACATAACCAATACCACCGAAGAAACGCACGACATCATTCGCAGCGCGCTCGATCAGTCGCCGATGTACAGCGGCATGATCGAAGGCGTTGGTCCGCGTTACTGCCCATCCGTTGAAGACAAGGTCGTTCGCTTCGCGGATAAAGCGTCGCATCAAATTTTCGTTGAGCCGGAAGGGCTCACGACCCATGTTGTATATCCAAATGGCATATCGACCAGCCTGCCACACGAAGTGCAGATCGAGTTTGTGCGCTCAATTACCGGGTTCGAAAATGCCGAAATCACTCAGCCGGGCTACGCAATCGAGTACGATTATTTTGATCCGCGCGACCTGAAGCCGACGCTCGAAACCAAGCACGTTCATGGCCTCTATTTTGCTGGCCAGATCAACGGCACGACCGGCTACGAAGAGGCCGGCGCACAGGGACTGCTCGCCGGTATTAATGCTGCACGTCAATCACGCGGCGAACAGGAGTGGTTCCCCGAACGGCACGATGCCTATATCGGGGTGCTCATTGATGACCTCATCACCCGCGGGGTCAGCGAGCCATATCGTATGTTCACAAGTCGCGCCGAATATCGACTGATGCTGAGGGAAGATAATGCGGATCTTCGATTGACGCCGACAGGTCGAGAGCTCGGCCTGGTGAATGACGAACGCTGGGAAATTTTCAACGCGAAGTGCGAGGCGGTCGAGAAAGAGCAGGTCAGGCTCGACAGCATCACGGTGAGGCCGGCTGGCGTGAAAGCAGCCACGCTCTTGAAGCGGCCGGAATACAAGTATCAGGATGTTGTAGCGTTACCGGAAGTGGGCGCCCTGGGCGACGATTCGCTGAGCAGTATCGAGCAACATGAGCAAGTTGCCCTGCAGCTTGAGGTCCGCGCCAAGTATGCGGGCTACATAGACCGCCAGCAAAAAGAGATCGCGAAACACGCAAAACAGGAGTCGTTGCGCTTGCCGGAAGACATCGACTACGAGGCGGTTGCGGGCCTCTCCAACGAAGCACGACAGAGGCTCGTCGCGGCGCGCCCGACAACCCTCGGCCAGGCATCGCGGCTGGAGGGCATGACGCCGTCAGCGGTATCGCTGTTGTTGATTCACCTTAAGAAGCGGCAGCTAAAAAAGAGCGCCTGAGTTCTCCAGCCCGATTCCCAGAGGTCATTCAGGTATGCTTTGCAAAATGAAGATACGCCAATATTTACTGCTTGTTTTTACCCTGTTTGCTGTTCTTGCCTGCGGCGGCCCGGATGACGCCCAGCTATCGTCATCCGTATTGAATCGCGGCATCAATTCTGACCCGGAATCACTTGATGCACACAAGGCGAGGAGCCTGCAGGCCGCGGATGTCTTACGAGACCTGGGCGAGGGCCTGGTCAGCTTCACGGCGACGGGTGAAATGACGGCGGGTGCGGCCGCAAGCTGGGACGTTTCTGACGACGGCCTGACCTACACGTTTCGTCTTCGTCCCGATGCAAAGTGGTCCAACGGAGACGCGGTTACTGCGGCTCATTTTGTGTTCGGCATTGAGCGTCTTGTTGATCCCGGCACGGCGGCGTTCTATGCGCAGTTCGTCAGCGAAATTGCCGAAATCGAAGCTGTCGATGACCAGACACTGATCATTCGGCTGGCGCGTCCGACGCCTTATCTTCTGAGCCTCCTGACGCATCCGGCGACCTTTCCAATGCATCCGGGCTCGCTTGCCGAGCACGGCGACAGCTTCGCCCGGCCCGGAAGCCTTTTATCCAATGGCGCTTACGTACTGACGGAGTGGGTTCCGGGTTCGGTATTGACGCTGCGGCGCAATACGCACTACTGGAACAATGCAAATACGGCGATAGATGAGGTTCGTCATCATGTTATTACCCAGGAGATGACGGAGCTTGCGCGCTATCGGGCGGGCGAGATCGACATAACCGACTCTGTGCCACCTGACAGTTTCGAACAGGTCAAAAGGGAGCTCGGCGATCAACTGTACGTAGCGCCGTACCTGAACCTCTATTACTACGGCTATAACCTTACGAAGCCGCCTTTCAAGGACAGCCCGGAGTTGCGGCAGGCCCTGTCAATGGCGATCGACCGCGAGTTGCTGGTGGAAAAAGTAACGGGCCGCGGCGAAACGCCGGCCTATAGCTGGGTTCCACCCGGCATCAACAATTATGAGCCGACCGTATTTAGCTATGCAGGGCTGTCACAGGACGAGCGGAACCAGATTGCCCAGAGTCTCTACAAGGAAGCCGGGTATAGCGCAGAAAATCCTTTGCAGCTGGAGCTGCGCTACAACACATCCGATACTCATCGTCGCATGGCGCTGGCAATCCAATCGATGTGGCGCGACGCACTGGGTGTTGAGGCGACGTTGATCAACGAAGAGTTTCAGGTGTTGCTGGCGAACATCCAGGGACGGGAAATCACCCAGGTTTTTCGTTCCAGCTGGGTGGGTGACTACAACGACGCACACACCTTCCTGAGCATCCTGCAGTCGGACAATGCGGCAAATGTGCCGGGATATCGGAGCGAGAAGTTCGATTCGTTGATGCAAAGTGCGGCGGAACAGGCAGACCTGGACCGGCGGCGGCTGTATCTCGAAGAAGCGGAGCGCGAAATGCTCGCGGATCATCCTGCAATCCCGATTTATTTCTACGTTAGCAAGCATCTGGTCAGTCCCCGCGTTGAAGGCTGGGGAGACAATGTTCTCGATTATCATTACTCTCAGCACCTGAGTCTCAAAGCGGCCGAATAGCCGCCGGGGAATTAACTCTTGCTGCGATACACGTTGCTCCGACTGCTGGGGGCAATACCAACCCTTTTGTTGGTAATCGTCCTGGCCTTTCTCATGGTGCATGCTGCGCCCGGGGGTCCGTTCGATGACGAGCGCGCACTGCCTGTAGACGTTGCTGCCAATATCGAGGCCGCCTACCACCTTGACGAACCTTTGCCGCAGCAGCTGGGGCGCTATATGTCGGGATTGCTGCGCGGCGATCTCGGACCGTCATTTCGCTATCGCGATTACACCGTAGCGGAGCTTATTGCCAGCGGCTTCCCCTTGTCCTTAAGAATCGGCCTATTGGCCATCATGCTGGCGCTGCTGGTCGGGGTCAGCGTCGGGACGGTCGCCGCGCTGCGGCAGGGTTCGATGCTGGATCGTGTCGTCATGGCCTTCGCTATGACCGGTATCTCCATTCCGGTGTTCGTCGTCGCGCCCGTATTGGTTTTGTTGCTGGCCGTGAAGTTGCAGTGGTTGCCCGCAGGGTGGAGCGGTTCGCCGGGAGCGGCGAAGTATGTTCTGCCTGTGATTACGCTGGCCTTACCGCAAATCGCGTACATTGCACGACTGTGTCGAGCGAGCATGATTGACGTATTGGGGCAGGATTTCATCCGCACGGCGCGAGCGCAGGGCCTCGGAATAAAAACGATCATTCGAGTGCACGCGCTGAAACCAGCGATGCTGCCTGTCCTGTCGTACATGGGACCGGCCATAGCGGCAATACTCACGGGTTCAGTTGTGGTCGAAGAGGTGTTCGGTATTCCCGGCCTGGGGCAGTTCTTTGTGCGCGGCGCATTGAATCGAGACTACACGCTCGTACTCGGCATAGTCATTTTTTACGCGACGCTGATCATCGCTCTGAACCTGATCGTAGACATTCTCTACGGCGTCATCGATCCGCGAGTCAGACAGCGGTGAAGAAAAGTGGCTACATACTGTTATTTATACTGGTGCTCGCCATCGTCGGGCCTATCTTCAGTCCGCACGATTATCAGAGCACCAATTTCGACGCGATTCTCGTCTCACCCAGCTTCTCCGGAATGCATTTATTCGGTACAGATAATCTTGGGCGGGACCTCTTTGTTCGAACGATGCTGGGTATTCGAATCACCCTGCTGGTCGCCATTGTCGCGAGCCTCGTTAGCCTGATTATCGGTGTGACCTACGGCGCGGTCGCCGGCTATATCGGCGGACGTGTTGATGCGGTGATGATGCGGTTTGTCGATACGCTGTACGCGCTGCCGTTTATTTTCCTGGTCATTCTCCTGATGGTCGCTTTCGAGCGTAACTTTCTTTTGATCTTCATCGCGATCGGCGCAATAAACTGGCTCGACATGGCGCGCATCGTTCGTGGTCAGACGATAAGCCTTCGCGAGCGTGAGTTCGTTGACGCGGCGCGATTGTCTGGCGTTAGCAGCGCCAGAATAATTTTCCGGCATATCGCGCCGAACCTGCTCGGCATCGTCACTGTATATGTGACGCTGACGATTCCGCAGGCGATCCTGGTGGAGTCCTTCCTGAGCTTTCTCGGGCTCGGCGTACAGGAGCCGCAAACCTCTCTCGGATCGCTCGTCGACAGCGGTGTCAATCAGATGGAAGGTGCTTCGTGGATGTTGCTGATCCCCGCAGCGCTGCTCGCACTGATACTGATGTGCTTTAACTTTCTGGGTGATGCGCTGCGTGATTTCTTTGACGCGAGACAGGCGCCGTGACCTTGCTGAAGGTAAACGACCTTACTGTTCGCTATGGCGACAGCGTCGTTGTTGATGCAGTGAGTTTCGTCGTTAACCGCGGAGAGTCCGTCGGTATTGTTGGGGAGTCCGGTTCCGGTAAATCGCAAACGGCCCTGTCGTTGCTTGGCTTGCTGCCCAGAAACGCTGCGATGAGCGGCAGCATACGGCTTGATGGCGTAGAGCTCATAAACATGAGCGATGATCAGCTGGACGAATATCGAGCGATGCGAATCAGCATCGTTTTTCAGGATCCGATGCAGGCACTGAATCCTTATCTGAGGGTCGGCGACCAGCTTCGTCAGATACTGCTGCAGCACGAGATTGCCGCAGGAAAAGAGGCCGATGCCAAAGTGCTGGAAATGCTAAAGCGCGTTGGCCTGCCTGACCCCGAACGACAGTTTCGCGCATTCTCGCATGAACTGTCCGGCGGCATGCGGCAAAGAGTAATGATTGCTTCCGCGCTCATTTGCGAACCGGACCTTCTCATTGCCGACGAGCCGACGACGGCGCTCGACGTTACTGTGCAGGCGCAAATACTGGATCTTCTGGAAGAGCTTCGCGATGACACGGCGTTGCTCCTGATAACACACGACCTCGGAATTGTTGCGGGTCGTTGCGAGCGCCTGCTCGTTTTCGACGAGGGGCGCCTGGTTGAATCCGGCGCAACGACGTCTGTGTTTTCTTCCCCCGAAACCGCTCACATGAGAAAGCTGCTCGACGCTGCACCGCGCGTTGATCGTGGCGAGATGCGAAGCGCGGTAAAAGGGAAGACCGTGCTCGGCGTCGACCATGCCTCGGTGAGCTATCGCGACGCGGCGAAGCAGACGCTGGTCGCCGTTACGGACGTGAGCCTTTCCCTGCGCGAAGCAGAGACACTGGCGATTGTAGGAGAGTCCGGCTCCGGCAAGTCCAGCCTGGTTCGTGCGCTTCTCGGTTTGATTCCTATGCGCGCCGGAAAAGCGGTTTATGCAGGGGAACCCCTCGAAGGCCCGGTGCGATCCCGCGCTACTTCGACACTTCGTGACCTGCAGCTTGTCTTTCAGGACCCGGTCGGTGCTCTAAACCCGCAAATGCGGGTACAGACCATTATTGGCGAACCCTTGTTGGTGCACGAACCGGCCATGACGGAGGGCCAGCGGAAAGAGAAGGTCCTGTCGATCCTGAAGAAGGTTGGTCTCGACGAAAATCAGCTAAGGCGCTTCCCACACCAGCTGTCGGGTGGACAGGCGCAACGCGTCGCTATCGCGAGGGCGTTAATCCTTGAGCCCAGGGTCCTGATCTGCGATGAGGCGGTGGCGGCGCTGGATGGCTCGGTCCGCATTCAGGTGCTGGATTTGTTGAAAGATGCGCAACGCGATACCGGCCTGTCGGTCATCTTTATTTCCCACGATCTGGCCGTTGTGCGCTCCGTTAGCCATCGTGTTGCTGTGATGTATCTGGGGCAACTCGTCGAGGTGGCGGATACTGCGCACATCTTTTCTTCGCCACGTCACCCGTACACAAGGGCGCTAATAGACGCCTCGCCCATACCGGACCCAATTGTCGCTCCGGCCGCGGCACCATTGAAGGGTGAGGTTCCCTCGTTGCTGACGCCGCCGTCCGGGTGTGTGTTTCATCCGCGCTGTGTTTTTGCTGAGGGTAATTGCAGCGTCAAACGCCCCAGCTTGCGAGACCTTGAAAGCTCGCGCGTCGCCTGTCATCGCGCCGGGGAGATCGAGCTGTAGTTCGACAGTCTCTCTAAAGGCCGCTACTCGCGAATCCCCTCAAGTCCGACAAAAAACGAATAGTAAAGCGCCGTATCCTCGAGCCGGCGGAATCGCCCCGTTGTCCCGCCGTGACCTGCGGCCATGTCCGTCTTCATCACCAGCATGTTGTTGTCGGTTTTGTACTCGCGGAGTTTCGCAACCCATTTGGCCGGCTCCCAGTACTGAACCTGAGAGTCATGCAGGCCCGTGGTCACGAGAATATTCGGATAGTCCTGTCTCGCTACATTGTCGTAGGGCGAGTAGGACCGCATGTAGTCGTAATACTCTTTTTCGTGCGGGTCGCCCCACTCGTCCCATTCGCCGGAGGTCAACGGAATGTCTTCATCCAGCATGGTCGTGACGACGTCAACGAAGGGCACGGCGGCATAAACGCCCTTGTAAAGCTCCGGCGCCATGTTGAGTACCGCACCCATTAGCAAGCCACCGGCGCTGCCACCGAAGGCGTACAGGTGCTCTGAAGAGGTGTAGCCTTCGTCGATCAAGAACTTTGAAACGTCTATGAAGTCAGTAAACGTGTTCTTTTTATTGAGCTGTCGGCCGTCGAAATACCACTCACGTCCCATCTCGGAGCCGCCACGAACATGTGCGATGACGTAAACGAATCCGCGATCGAGCAGACTCAATCTGTTGGAGCTGAAGTAGGGGTCAGAGCTTGATCCGTAGGAGCCATAGGCGTATTGCAAAAGCGGATTCTTGCCGTTCTTTTGCAGGCCTTTTCGATAGACAATCGAAACCGGCACCTGAGTTCCATCTCTCGCGGTCGCGAATCGGCGCTCGGTCTGGTAGTTGGCGCGGTCGAAGTCGCCGACAACAGCCGCCTCCTTGATGAGGCTGTGCTCTTCGCTTGCCATGTCATAGTCATAGGTTGAATCGGGTGTTGTTAGCGATTCATAGGTATACCGCAACAGTCCCGAATCGTACTCGGCGTTACCGTTGGTGTAGGCCGTGTAGACCTCTTCATCAAATGCAACACGGCGGATCTCACCGGTATCGCGGTTGACGACTTCCATCTGCGTCAGACCGTTCTCGACAATAGTGACAACAAGGTAGTCCTTGAAAACATCAAGGTCGTCCAGGAGCGCATCCTCTCTGTGTCCAACGACTTCGGTCCACGCGTCCCTCGACGTGTCGTCCAGCGGCGCTTCCATCAGCTTGAAGTTTTTGGCGCCATCGTTCGTGCTCACATAGAAGCGATCTGCTCCATCGGTGACGCTGTATTCATGGTCTTCTTCGCGAGCGAGGAATACTTTTGCCTCGTCTTCCGGCGAATCAGCAGACAGATAACGAACCTCGGTTGACACCGTTTGTCCGCTGGTGAGATAGAAAAACGATCCCGACAGGGACTTGTCCAGATAGAGGTAATTTTCCTCATCCGGCTCTTCATAGACGAGCGAGTCCTCGTCTTCGCCTAGTGTGTGGCGAAAGACCTGATAAGACCGAAGTGTCTCCGGATGCTGCTTGCCGTAGAGAATGGTCCGGTTGTCGTTGGCCCAGGCGAGATTGCTGGTCGTCTCGACAATCTTGTCGGACAGCAAATCACCGGAATCGATATCCATAAAGTACAGGTCGTAGAATCGACGCCCCGACGTATCGACGCCATAGACGGCTGTTTTGCCGTCCGGGCTGACCGAAAAATTTCTGACAGCAAAGTAGTCTGCATCGCCTGCGAGCACGTTGACGTCGAGCATGATGTGCTCGGGCGCATCCATCGAGCCTTTTCTTCGGGCATAGATCGGATACTCGTTGCCTTCTTCGTAGCGGACGTAATAGAAGTAGCCGCCGCGCCGGTAGGGCGCCGACTGATCATCCTGTTTGATGCGGGATTTCATTTCCTCAAACAAAACGTCCTGCAGCCCGCTGAACGGTTCAAGCGTTGTCTCGGTGTGGGCGTTTTCGGCTTCAAGGTAAGAGATCACCTCGGGGTTTTCTCTCTCGCGCAGCCAGTAATAATTGTCGACACGAGTGTCGCCATGCAGCTCCAGCGTCACGGGACGCTTTTCCACTGTAGGAGAGGGGTCTGTGGTTTCTTTGCCGGAACAGGCCATAACTGTAAACGCCAGGAGTGAAATAAGAATTCGGTTTTTCATATCAATTCAGCCTATTGAAACGCACCCATCGGGATGGGAATGGGCGCACCATTGACGGTCAGCAGTCCTTTTTTCATTCGCGCATCCATAACGTAGACGCTGCCATCCTTTTTCAGGTAGCCCATGCCAACAAGGGCCCCGGCCTGCGGGTCCAGCGAGGTGGCCAGCTGAACCAGCGGTTCCGGAACGCTAATGTAGATTTCAGCGACGAGGTCCAGCAACAAAGAGGTCCACTCGAAGCTTGCGCGGTCGGACTTCGGTACTTCAAACGACACCCTGGAAGCAACAGTGCCCATCGGCAGCGCCACGTCGAATTGATCTATACCTATGTTCATTCCTGCGGCCATGAGATCCTTGAGCTCCTCTTCTGCTGTTAGCAACAGCATCTGTGGGTCCTGAGACCCGGATAGCTCATCAAGGCGTTGCGACACAGCACCGAACGCGACGGCATCAATTCCGTCCAGGTCCATGTTGGCGATTACGGCAATATCACCGAAACCCGGAATCGTCAATTGGTTCATCTCAAGGTGGACTGTGGACGACACGACTCCGTCGTCGACGGATGAAGAACCCTTCACGCTCATGCCCTGCATGCCGCCGCCGGCCATGTCACCAGAGTTTGTGGTCAATGCACCCATGTTCATGTCGAGATCGCCGACATGGAAGCCGTAGGGCGTGCTCGACTGCGTACCGCTGAATGTGATGCTGTCAATCGAAACGAGCTCCGGCGCATTAGCGAAGGTCATCTTTCCAATTTGGCCCTCGAACGTGACGTCGCTTTTTGCCGCGCTCGCAGCAATGTGAATCGTGCTCGGCTGCCATGTAATCTCGCCCTCGTTGCTGGAGTGAGAGCCGGCATCCACAACGTAACGGGAGTTCAGGTCGCCCCCAAGGCTAAGTTCACTGTATATCGTGCCCGGCAGGTCGATTGATTCGCCATCGGGTGTTTGGATGGCGAGCGTTGAGACGGCGCTGCCAAGGCCGGGAGCGAGAGAGCCCTCTTCGCGGCTCATCGATGACAGGGGAATCAGGCCGTGATCGATGTGGGTATTGATGAGCAAGACCGGCGTCTCACTCATGCCGCCGTCGGTGGACGACATGGCGGCCCGAAGACTACCGTCGCCGATCTCGACCCGGTGTTGGCCCTCCGATGAGAACCAGCCGCGATCAAATCCTTCCGATGAGACGATCAACTCGCCACTTTCTTCGGCGGCCCAGTTCAGATTTTCGCTGACGCTGTCTTCGGCCAGCTTGCCAATGATTCCTGGCGAGACAATGATGATGAGAACGGCAAGCAACAGTAGAGCAATGACACTTTTTTTCACCGGAATTCCTTATATCGACCGACAGATCGCAGGGATGCTAGCACGCATGTCAGCCGATACTGGGCTCAATAGCTAGAATTCCGGGCCGAGTGTCACTAACATAGCGCCCTCACCCGGCGTCCCGGGTACTCCGCGGACTCATAAAGTATAGAAATATCAGATGATTACAAATACCAAGCTTGCTGCCCTCGCTGCGGCACTATTACTCGCCGCCTCGCTTTTCGCGCGTCCAGCGGTCGCAGATGTCGACGTGGAAGCCGGAAAACAGATTGGCTATAGCTGTCTTGGCTGCCACGGTATTGATGGCTACCGAAACGCGTACCCGTCCTATCGCGTGCCAAAGCTGGGCGGGCAGAAGTCGACCTATCTTGAGATCGCGCTCAAGGGGTATCGCGACAGCACACGCTCGCATCGGACGATGACGGCACAGGCATCCAGCTTGACGGACCAGGACATCGCGAATGTCGCGGCCTATTTTGCCAGCATTGGCGGTGACACCGTCGCCGCGGGCGGCTCCAGGGACGTCTCATTTGACAAGGCGCAGACCTGCGTTGCCTGTCATGGTCCGAACGGAATCAGCGCGAATCCTATGTGGCCGACCCTGGCGGGTCAGCATGAGGATTATCTTTTGCAGGCTTTGAACGCTTATCGAGACGGGTCACGCAAGGACCCGGTGATGAGTGCGCAGGCTGCGCTGCTTGCGGAGGAAGACCTTGCACTTCTTGCTGAATATTTCGCTGGCCTTGACGGTCTCGAAACAACGAAACCCGAGTAGCGCTTGACCGACCACCGCGCGCAGATTACGGAGCTTGACGATGGCATTTTTGCTATCGATACCGAGTACGCGCGGCCATTGCAGGATGCCAGCCACCTGATCATTGAGGGCGGCAGAGCGGCGTTCGTTGACACCGGAACGAATGACAGTGTGCCGCTCCTGAACGATGCTCTGTGGCAGCAGGATCTCGATGCCGAGGACGTCGATTTCGTTTTCCTCACGCATATTCACCTCGATCATGCCGGTGGCGCAGGGCTTCTCATGCAGTCGCTGCCGAATGCTCGCTGCGTCGTGCATCCGCGCGGTGCGCTGCACATGGCGGACCCGGCAAGATTGATCGCAGGGACCGAAGCGGTCTACGGCGTTGAAAAGACCCGTGAGATGTATGGTGACATCCGGCCGATCGATCAGGAGCGCCTCGTCATCGCCGGGGATGAGCAGTGGTTCGATCTTAACGGTCGCAAGATGCAAACGCTGTACACCGAGGGTCACGCGCTGCATCACTATTGCCTGAACGATCCGGTCTCGCGCGGCGTCTTCACGGGCGACAGTTTCGGCGTTTCGTATCGCGAGACTGATACCGCGGCGGGCGCATTTATTTTTCCAACGTCGACGCCGACGCATTTTGACCCGGACGCGGCACATGTTTCAGTCGATCGCATCATGGCGTGTAGGCCCAAGCAGTTATACCTGACGCATTACAGCCGGGTTCGCGATCTCGAAAGACTCGCAAGGGACATGCATACAGGTATCGACGCCTACAGAGAAATGGCGCTGGCAAACAAAGATGCCGACAACCTCTATGCAGCGATTCTGCCGCGCATGTCGGAGTACCTGAAGACGGGGGCACGTGATCATGGTTTTAAGGGAGATGATGAGACGCTTCATTCCATTTTGGAAATCGACATCGCTCTAAACACGCAGGGACTTGTGTCCTGGCTTCAACGACTCAAAAAGCAGGGGATGTAGTGGACAGCTTTCGCGCTTACCGCCTAAATGAAGAAGATGGAAAGATCGTTGCCGGTTTTGAGGAACTGACCGTTGACGACCTGACGGAAGGTAACGTCGTTGTTCGCGTTAGCCATTCCACGATTAATTACAAAGATGCGCTTGCCGCGACGGGGAAAGGCAAGATACTCAGGCGCTACCCTTTGAATGGCGGCATTGACCTGGCCGGCACGGTCATTAGTTCAGAAGACAAGGCGTTTCAGCCTGGTACCGAAGTGCTGGTGAATGGCTGCGGCCTGAGTGAAACGTTTGATGGCGGTTATTCCGAAATAGCCCGCGTTGACAGCAAGAGCCTCGTCGAAATTCCTGAAGGCATGTCGGCTTTCGAGGCGATGCAGATAGGCACCGCCGGCTACACCGCGGCACTCGCTATTCACCGCATGGAACAAAACGGCCAGCTGCCGGATGCTGGACCCATCGTTGTTACTGGCGCGACGGGCGGAGTCGGCAGCATTGCGATCGACATGCTGGCTGGCCGCGGCTATGAAGCGGTTGCGCTGACGGGTAAGGCAGGCGAAGAGGCATACCTCCGGGAAATTGGCGCCACCCGGATTTTGTTGCGTGATGATCTGGACCTCGGCAAGCGACCGATGGAGAAGGCCCTCTGGGCGGGCGCTATCGACAACCTTGGCGGCGATTACCTGACCTGGCTGACGCGGACCGTCGACTACGGCGGTAATATCGCCAGTATCGGGCTTGCTGCCAGCCACGAACTCAATACAACCGTCCTGCCCTTCATTCTGCGAGCGGTCTGTTTGCTCGGAATCAACTCGGTTGATACGCCGAGCGCCTTGCGCAGAGCTGTCTGGGCGAGAATCGGTGGCGACCTGAAACCGCAGCACCTCGATGTTGTTGGCAACAGAACGATTTCATTTGATGAGCTGCCGAACGCATTCCAGGCCTATATTGACGGCACTGTGACAGGCCGAACAGTTGTCCAGATAGCCGCCGGGTGAAGCAACAAACAAAACTGGTTGGCGAATTCGTCCTGATTGTCGTCGGGGTACTGGTAGCGCTTGCCGTGGAAAGCGCGCTCGAGGACCGCGCAGATGACAAGCTTCGAGACCAGTACCTGTCGAGGCTTGCGCTGGATCTTGAGGCGGATAAAAGAGCACTTCTGGGTCGCATCGATTTCTTCACTGATGTGCGACGTTTCAGCCAGGATGTTCTGACGTGGCTGGACAGCGACGCACCCGTGGACCAGCGCACCTTGCTCGCCTCGTTTTATGCGGCGGAGGTCTGGCCGCTGGCGCCAAATACGAGCACCTACCTGGACCTGCACAGCACGGGTAATTTGCGCTTGTTGGATGATATTGATCTGCGCATGAAATTGGCTATCTACTACAACAAGGCGGAATCGACGGAAGCCGGCATGAATCCGAGTGAAAATTATCGAGATTGGATTCGCGGCGTCATCCCGACGAGTGTCCAGGACCTGATACGAGAGCGGTGTCCGACAACGGATGAAAAGGATTTGATGCCGAGCGGGTTTCCACCGTGCAGCCTGCCAGAAATTGACTACGATCAAATCGGTCAACTTTTCACGCAGCTGCGTGCGAATCCGGAGCTTCGCCGGGTATTGACGTATCGACACTCGGAGATAGGGGTGATGATCTATCTGCTCCGGCAGCAGGTAAGGTTCGCCAACGAGGCCATTCAAAAACTAGAGGCTCAGTAAAGTTTCCAAAGCGCTCTATTTGGGAAACGACCCTCCGGTAGTTTAGAATCCTGCCCCCGCAGTTTTAATCTGTATTAAAACCGGGCCAATGAAAGAGGATTCCCTATGAGCGCAGGTGCTCGATTCCGTGCCGCACTGCTGGCGGAAAAGCCGCTGCAGATCGCCGGCACCATTAACGCCTACACCGCCTTGCTTGCCGAGCGAGCCGGATTCAAAGCCATTTATTTGTCAGGAGCAGGCGTTGCGAACGCCTCCTTCGGTTTGCCAGACCTCGCCATGACCACCTTGAACGACGTATGCGAAGACATTCGTCGCATCGCGGCCGCCTCTGATCTGCCGCTGCTTGTTGATGCCGATACCGGCTGGGGCAGCGCCTTCATGATCAGTCGCACCGTTCGGGAGATGATCCGGGCAGGTGCAGCGGCCTGCCACCTTGAAGACCAGGTTTCGGTCAAGCGCTGCGGTCACCGGCCTGGTAAAGCACTTGTCGCGCCCGAAGAAATGAGCGACCGGCTCAAAGCGGCGGTTGACGGCAGAATTGACGACCAGTTCGTCATCATGGCACGCACCGACGCCCACGCGGTGGAGGGACAGCAGGCCGCCATTGATCGCGCGTCTGCCTACGTGGAGGCCGGTGCCGACATGATTTTCGCTGAGGCACTTACCACAATTGAGGAATATCGCCAGTTCACGGACGTCGTTAAAGTGCCGGTACTCGCGAACCTGACCGAGTTTGGGAAAACGCCCTTGTTTACGACGAACGAGCTGGGAGACGTCGGTGTCGCGATGACGCTGTATCCGCTGAGCGCTTTTCGCGCAATGTCAGCGGCAGCGCTCAGCGTTTACGAGACGATCAAGCAGGACGGCACGCAACAGGCGGCCGTGGATTCGATGCAGACAAGAATGGAGCTTTACGATGTCCTGGGTTACCAGGCGTACGAAGACAAGCTCGATGCCCTGTTCCAGGAACAGGGTCTGAATACCGGAGAACAATAGTGGCGGATAAAAAGAAAACGGGTGGTCTGGCTGGCGTTACAGCAGGCGAAACAAAAATTTGCACCGTCGGCAAGGAAGGGGCTGGCCTGACCTATCGCGGTTACGATATTTATGACCTCGCAGACAACGCGTGCTTCGAAGAGGTTGCGTACCTGTTGCTGCATGGAAGCCTGCCAACGCAATCGCAGCTGGATGGCTATGTTGCTTCGATCAAAGCGAACCGCGGTTTGCCGGATGCGTTAAAAACCGTCCTCGAAATGGTGCCGGCTGACGCACACCCGATGGACGTCCTTCGCACCGGCGTTTCGTTTCTCGGTAACATAGAGCCCGAAGGCGATTTCTCGAATCAAAGCAAAGTTGCCGATCGTCTACTCGCCTGCCTGCCGTCGATGCTTTTGTACTGGCACCGCTTTCACACGGATGGCGTACGAATCGACACCGAGACCGATGACGACAGCATCTCGGGACACTTCCTGCACATGCTGCACGACGAGGCGCCAAAAGAGCTGCACAGAAAGTCTCTGGATACGACGCTCATCCTCTATGCCGAGCACGAATTCAACGCCTCGACCTTCGCAGGCCGAGTGATCACGGGCACCCTGTCTGACATGCACTCCGCCGTAACAGGCGCGATTGGCGCATTGCGCGGGTCTTTGCATGGCGGTGCAAACGAGGCAGCGATGGCGCTTATCTCGGAGTACAGCAACGCCGAAGAGGCAACGGCCGGCATTCGGCAGAAACTCGCCGACAAAGCGCTGATCATGGGCTTTGGGCACCGGGTCTATACGACGTCTGATCCACGCAACGCAATCAACAAGAAAATGTCGAAAAGACTCGCAGATGACGTCGGCAACACGACCCTGTATCCCATCTCGGAAGCTATTGAGAAAGTCATGTGGGACGAGAAGAAGCTGTTTGCCAACGCGGACTTCTTCGCTGCCAGCGTGTATCACTTCATGGGCATACCGACCTACCTGTTCACGCCGATATTCGTCTGCTCGCGAATCACAGGATGGGCCGCGCACATCATGGAGCAACGCGCCAACAACAAACTGATTCGTCCGGCCGCCGACTACATCGGCCCTTCCCTGCAAACCTGGACCCCCATAGAAAACCGCACATAAAGGGGTCAGAGCCCTTTTCGGAGATCTCCAAAAAGGGCTCTGACCCCGTTTTGTACTATCCTCAACGGAGACTTGAATGTCTGGAGTAATCGTCCGCTCGGCCAAACGTGCCGACTGGGATCAAGCGCTGGTCGATATCGCTGACTACGTTTGCACTTATGAAGTTGAAAGCGACCTTGCTTTCGAAACAGCCCACTACTGCCTTATGGACACGCTCGCGTGTGGCTTTCAGGCTTTGGACTATCCGGCCTGCACGAAGCTCATGGGACCCGTCGTCCCCGGGGCGACACTACCGGGTGGCGCGCGCGTACCCGGAACGTCTTATGAGCTGGACCCGGTGCTCGCAGCATTCAACATTGGTGCGATGAACCGATGGCTCGACTTCAACGATACGTGGCTGGCAGCAGAGTGGGGTCACCCATCCGATAACCTCGGCGGAATCCTTGCCGTGGCGGACTACCTGAGCCGCCAGGCTCGTGCCGAAGGTAAAGAAACGCTGACCATGAAAGACGTGCTGACGGCCGCGATTATGGCGCATGAAATTCAGGGTGTGCTCGCGCTCGAGAATAGCTACAACCGGGTTGGTCTGGATCACGTGCTGTTGGTTCGCGTTGCGTCCACGGCTGTCGTGACACGTATGCTTGGTGGTGACCATGCGACGGTTCTCAATGCGGTTTCCAACGCCTGGATAGATGGCTGTTCGCTCCGAACCTATCGTCATGCACCCAACACCGGGTCGCGTAAAAGCTGGGCGGCAGGAGACGCGACCAGCCGCGCTGTGCGACTTGCGTTGATCGCGATGACCGGCGAGATGGGCTACCCGTCCGCACTGAGCGCCCCAACCTGGGGATACTATGACGTCCTGTTCAAGGGCAACGAGTTCAAGTTCCAGCGACCGTACGGCAGCTACGTGATGGAGAATGTTCTCTTCAAAATATCTTTCCCGGCCGAGTTTCACTCGCAGACGGCTGTCGAGGCCGGCATGACGCTGCATGCCGAGGTGAAGGACCGCATCGACGACATCGAGAAAATTGTTATCGAGACCCAGGAAGCGGGCGTTCGCATCATCGACAAGACGGGCCCGCTGGACAACCCCGCCGATCGTGATCACTGCATCCAGTACATGGTTGCCGTGCCCCTGATCTTCGGTCGCCTGACGGCCGCAGATTACGAAGACGACGTAGCGAACGATCCGCGCATCGATGAGTTGCGTGAGAAAATGGAGGTCAAAGAGAACGAGCAATACACGAAAGACTACTTTGACCCCGAGCTGCGCTATATAGGCAATTCAGTGCAGGTCTTTTTCAAGGATGGCACCAGCACGGATTGCATCGCGGTTGACTTTCCTATCGGTCACCGCGAACGTCGTGAGGAGGGTATCCCGGTGCTCAAGCAGAAGTTTATCGACAGTGTGTCGCCTAAACTTGCCGCTAATCAATGGGCTGAACTAAATGCACTTTGCGCCGACCGAGAGAAGCTGGCGGCGACGGCTGTTGACGACTTTATGGCCCTGCTTGTCGCGTAGGTCATCGTGGCGACAAAAATACAAGCGGCCCTTGCGCGCCTCGA
>Ga0055584_100002520_pt1 | contig 18081 bp, 14 predicted proteins | sample OSDHelmetaG_FD_58716 | JGI IMG/M metagenome (GOLD analysis project Ga0055584, IMG submission 58716) | Pelagic marine sediment microbial communities from the LTER site Helgoland, North Sea, for post-phytoplankton bloom and carbon turnover... | ecosystem: Environmental > Aquatic > Marine >... | reverse complement strand
AGGCCTCCGCGGACCCATAGCTCAGTTGGATAGAGTGCTGCCCTCCGAAGGCAGAGGCCGCTGGTTCGAATCCAGCTGGGTCCGCCAATGATTTCATGTGTCTGGCCCGAAGACATAGGTAACAGTTTGTACCTAAAACATCAGTGACTAAGTCGAGCGAACTCTTGGCTCGCCGAAATTTATGTTTCCAATCGAGTAGGAACTATTATAGAAACGTCCCACTATTTAGGTGAAGGAGTTAAGTAATGCGGATTTTGATTATCGGCCTTGGGTCAATGGGCAAAAGAAGAGCTGGTAATCTTTTGGGCTTGTCGAGAGTAACGGAAGTTCGTGGATGGGACCCAAGAGAAGACAGGCGACAAGAAGCAGAAGCCCAAAGAGGAATCACCACTTTTGTGGAACTAGATCAGGCCTATGATTGGAAACCTGATGCAATCGTTATTTCTACTCCCCCAAATTACCATACAATCTACGCAAAGCAAGCGGCTACTCTCAAGATTCCATTCTTTGTAGAGGCATCGGTTCTTGACGATGGATTAGACGAAGTTGTCGGAATTCTTAATGATAATCATGCACTTGGCGTTCCGTCATGCACAATGAGGTTTCACCCTGATGTTCAGGCGATGAAACGCCTTATTGAGGATGGTGCTTTAGGCGATCCAACAAACAGAATTGGCTTTACATACCATATGGGGCAATACTTGCCAGACTGGCATCCAAATGAAGATTACAGGAAGTTCTACGTAGGGCAGAAAGAAACTTCAGCTGCTCGCGAAATGGTTTGTTTTGAGGCGGTGTGGATGTCTTGGCTCATTGGACTGCCAAAGCAAGTTATGGCGCAGCGATCCAAATTGACAGATTTAGATGCCGACATTGATGACATTTATCAATTGCTGACAGTCCACGAGACTGGTGCAATGGGATCCACGATGATTGATGTCATAGCGCGCCATCCATATCGGCATCTGAGACTATTGAGCGAAGATGGCATTATAGAATGGTCTGCCCTGGATAAAAGCCTGAAATATTTCGACGGCAAAACCAAGTCCTGGTCTCAAATTGGAGATGGCGACAAAACAGGTTACAGCGGTGGAAACTTCACGGGCGAAGAAATGTACGTGAAGGAAATGGATGCATTCCTTGATGTAGCCGAAGGAAATCGAGCAGCTTTCCCATATTCGTTTGAAGATGATATTCGAGTACTTTCATACCTAAGAGCAGCTGAGACAAGTGACGATACTGGACGCCTTGTAAAACTATAGTCCTGTTTTTGGATTGATAAAATTTTAGTGAGCTCATGAAATGACACTTAAAGGGAAGCGCGTTCTTGTAACTGGAGCCGGTGGTTTCATCGGCAGCCATTTGACGGAAAGATTGGTCGAAATGGGAGCAGATACAACTGCTCTGGTTCGTTACAATTCTTGCTCAAATAGAGGCTGGCTGGAACAATCTCGTCACGCAAAGAACATCAAGTTCGAATTTGGTGATATTGTTGATCAGTCCTTTGTACGATCGATCGTCAAGGACCAGGATTACGTCTTTCATCTTGCTGCCTTGATAGGAATACCGTTTTCCTATGTTGCACCGAACTATTATGTGGCAACCAACGTTCAAGGCACAGTCAACATTGTAGAAGCGGTCAGAGATTTTGGTGTTTCTCGTCTACTCACTACTTCAACATCAGAAACCTATGGTACGGCAAGAACAACGCCCATCAGAGAAGATCATCCCATGCAGCCGCAGAGCCCTTACTCTGCGTCAAAAATTGCTGCCGATAATCTGGCTCAATCCTTTTATCTTTCTTTTGATACTCCTGTAACCATTGTCCGGCCATTCAACACTTTCGGGCCTCGCCAATCTGCGCGAGCAATCATCCCCACCATAATTTCACAATTGTTGACGCAAGATCAGCTTTCATTGGGCAGTTTGAGTCCAACTCGGGATCTGAATTATGTCGGAAACACAGTGGATGGTTTCATAGCAGCGGCGCTTTCAGACAAGGCGATAGGAGAAACTATAAACTTTGGCTTTGGAAAAGAAATTTCCATTGGTGATCTTGCGCAGCTGATCATGCAAATCATGGGCAAAAAGGTTGAAATTGTGACAGAAGAGGTCCGGCTTCGCCCAGAAAAATCTGAAGTGTTCAGATTGATTTCTGACAACAGCAGGGCGAAAGAAATCACAGGCTGGGAACCAAAGATTGGATTAAAAGAAGGGTTGACCGAAACTATTCATTGGCTCGAGAAAAACATATCGAGGTATAGGCCAAATGAATACGCTCGGTAAAACTGAATTTGGGTCAAATTGATGGTTATCGCTGTTTCAGAACCCAACGTTGGCCAACGGGAATACAAAAACCTTGCTCATTGTATTGATAGCGGTTGGGTTTCTGCTAAGGGCAGTTTTGTAACCGAATTTGAGAAACGAGTAGCCGAAAGTATGGGCAGTACCGCGGCCGGTTTTGCTACTTGTTCTGGTACGACAGCGCTGCATCTTTCACTGCATTGTGTGGGTGTGAAAAGCGGTGATCTGGTTATTTGCCCTGGCTTCTCTTTTATTGCAACGGCTAATGCTATCGCTCACGCTGGCGCCACACCTTGGTTTTTTGACATAGATTCCAGTAATTGGTGCTTGGATGTTGAAAAACTTGAAGCCGCGCTCGAACAAGAATTAGTGAAAGACACGTCCGGGGTCTGGGTCCGAAAAGACTGTGGTCGACCTTTGTCGGCAATTATGCCCGTCTATACATTGGGCAACACACCTGACTTGCAAAAAATCCTGAATCTGGCTCGTAAGTATGACCTCAAGATTGTAGCTGATGCAGCTTGCGCGGTTGGCAGTACTCATTTGGGAGAAAAACTGGCGCGCTACGCCGACTTGAGCTGTTTGAGTTTCAATGGCAACAAATTGGTTACCACTGGATGTGGTGGTATGATTGTCGGCGGAAGAAGCGACAACGAAGAGAAGCAACCCATCGAGCTTGCTCGTCATGTTGGTGAAACTGCAAGGGTACTTCCAGGCTATGATCATGATCGCGTTGGTTACAATTACCGAATGTCAAATATCGAAGCGGCGGTCGGTTGTGCTCAATTGGATCGGTTGGACGAATTCTTAGAGAGAAAACAACAAATCCGAGACTTCTACAAAAAAGTTCTTGAAGACTTGGACGGTATGAATCCTTTTCCGGATATCAACGAAAACGACAGCTGCAATTGGCTATCAGGTGTCGTGATCGAGAATTCGTCCGAAATGGAGATTGAGGACATTAAATCTTTGTTCCGTGGCGCCTCTGTGCAGCTGATGCCTTTCTGGAAGCCATTACATTTGCAGCCTCCCTTTGTTGAGGCTCCTTGCCAAGATCTATCCGTAACGGAACAATTGTGGACGCAGATATTTGCTTTGCCTTGTTCCACGGGGATAACAGACGAACAGTTGAAAATAGTTGCAGATTTACTGAGAAGTTTTTCTGGAACCAGGTCAAAATAAGTCATTTGCGAACGGGAAAACCGTTCAATTCGAAAGGAAAACGAGATGAGTTCAGTTGAAATTGGTGGCGTTAAAGTCGGAGATGGAAACCCGGTCTACGTCGTAGCTGAAATGGCCTGGTCCCACGATGGAACGGTCGAAAATGGCAAAAAGATCATCGATATAGCAGCAGCTGGTGGCGCCCAAGCCATCAACATGCACCTCACGTCGGTTGCCGATTACATCGTGCCTAACTATGGTTTGGATATTTCACCTTTGGCAGACAACAAAGATCCAAATTCGGCTTTTAACTACCTAGCGAATATCAATCTTTCATTCGGCGATTTCAAAAACCTGGCGGCTCATGCAAGATCGCTTGGCTTATCCGTTTCGATTATGTGTAACGATGATCCTTCTTTGGATTATGCCGCTGCAGAGATTAATCCAGAAATCCTGATGATCCATCCATCCTGCGTTGGCGACCGAGATTTTGTTGCTAGAGTGGCTGAGAAAGCAAACGTTTTACTGCTCTATGTTGGTGGCCTAAGCCTTGGAGAAATTGAAAGATCTGTCATTGCGGCAAGCGAAGCAGGTTGTGATTCGATTATCTTGCAACATGGCTTTCAATCCTACCCGACACCGATTGAAGAGAATAATCTGCATTATATTCCTACACTAAAGAAACTTTTTGATGTTCCCGTCGCCTTTGGTGATCATACGGATGGCGGTGATCCTTTTGCTCTGGTTATTCCAGCAGTCGCCACTGGCGTTGGCGCAAACCTTATTGAAAAACATTTGACCCATGATCGTTCGGTCAAAGGTGAAGATCACGAAAGCGCCCTTGACGGCACAACTTTTGCGACATTTGTTGAGCATTTGCGCGCGACAGAAACATCTCTTGGTGCGGACAATTGGAGACCCTTGGGTAATCTTGAAAAGAATTATCGCAACGTCGTTCGTAAACGGGCGGTTGCCTCAAAAGAGATTGCAGTAGGCGAAGTGATTTCGATGGAGAATGTGATCTATATGCGTTCAAAGACTGGTTACTACCCTGAAGAAATCGACGCCGCGTTGGGTAGAAAAGCAAAGCGGACTATTGTCGTTAATGAGCCTATTACAGCAGATGTTATCGCTTAGATTCACCTTTTTATAAAATGACTCTGAACAGGAGTTGGTCATGACCAATGCTATTTTTCTTTCGGGCAGAAACAAATCTCGGCGTTTACCGAAAAAGTTGTTCCTCCCTTTGTTGGACTCAACCACACTTGAAGTCTTAATAGCGCGGCTCAAGAAGAGCGAAATGTGCGATCGACTTTTCATGGCGACTTCTGATCACTCCGACGACTACGTGTTTGAGGAAGTTTGTGAGCCTCTGGGTGTACCTGTCTTTCATGGCTCGCAAGATGACAAACTCGTCCGCTACCGCGACCTTTGCCGCCAGGAAGGCATCGACAACGTTGTTGTCGTCGATGCTGACGATCTTTTGGCTGATCCAGGTGTGATAGATGTAATCTTCTGTGAACTTGAGAAGGGTGGAAGGGACTACGTCATAATGGATGACTTGCCTTTAGGCGCCACTGGTTTTGGTGTAACAAAAGCGAGTCTTGAAAAGGTATGCGATAGAAAAACGATTTCTGATACAGAAGTTTGGGGGCAGCTCTTTGCCGACGATCCTGTCTTTTCTTGCGTTTTCTTGAAACCTGAGAAAGCTCTTGTTGGACCGGACTATCGCTTAACGCTTGACTACGAGGACGATTACAAGCTGTTCGATGCCATTTACTCAGCGCTCCATTCGGTTAACCCAGAATTTGGTTTGGCAGAAGTCGTTAAGTTTTTGGGTGACAATCCCGATGTTGAAGCCATCAACGATCATTCGAAATCAATCTACGACGACAATATCAAAAAACAGCTTGAGGCACAGCTTTCTTCATAATCAGTTGCAGTTTTGACTTAGTGTTTGGATTGAGTGAGAATAGTTGACGTAAAGGGCTGGTGAATGGAGATGGAAATTGTCATATAGCAAGTTGCTGTATACGAAAACTCGACTGCTCTATTTGTTGCTAGGAAACAAAATAGTCCGCCCAGCCTATAGGGCTATACAGATCACGAAAATTCGACTCTCAGATTTGTTTGCGAAGAACACGGTAGATCGACTATCTAACAGACTTGTATGGAAACCTAGCGTCTCGAGATTCAGACCGAAAAAGATCAACAAAGTTAGTATTCGTAAACTCGGAACAAAAATTGGGAGAAGGCTAACTTTACGAAACGAGCCGCCAGCCACCAAAATTGTTCTGTTTGTTATTCAAAGTGCTGTCCATTTGGAAATCTGGGTATCGTTGGAAAGAATTTGTAACTCTTTGCAGGCAAGAGGCCTGAACGTTGCGATACTTTCTAACAAAGAAGAAGTGTTAGCCCATGGAGAAGCGCTCTCAATGATCCCCATTTCTGCTAAGGAAGATCGAAAAGTTGTGATTCCCATTCTAGAAGCGAAACGGATGTTGAAAGCTTTAAAGAAAAGCCAGAAAACAAGAAAAGTTAGAGATGCGAATGACGATTTTGAAATGTTTAGACAGTCGCTAACGCATCCTTTCCAAAATGAATTGGCCAAAATCCAAAACCAAAAACAGCATTTAGCCGAAGTACTTTCTCCCTATGAGGTGCATTCTGTTTTGTTGGCACCTTTTTCATCAGGCACCATGCCTCCTGTAGTAGACATTTTTGAGGGAAGAGCACCGGTTTTTAGCTTTACACCTCTTTCTGTTGCAGCACATCGAAGGTCTGTTCCAGTAAATTGGGCGATTGATGGCATTTTTTGTACTGGAACGGAGCAGACAGAAGCCTTTGAGAAACTGGGGCATTTATCTGAGCAGCTCTATTTGACTGGCAATCCAAAATTCGACCACCTCTCTGGTGTGAGGCGAAGTTCGGGCACAGAAAGAATGCTATTAGTAGCGACCTCAGCCATTGACCCTGAAGAAACCAATTGGATCAATTTCCTTTTGAGGCATTTGATGACTAAAGGAAATTGGAGGATGGTCATAAAAATCCATCCAGATATTGACGAAGAGCGCTATCGCAGCCTTGTGCAAGGAGGAGAACTGGCACCGGTCCAAGTTACCAAGTCTATCCCTGTAAGCGAATTGATATTAGACTGCAGTATTTTGGCTACTGACTATAGTACTTGCGGTGTTGAGGCAGCAGTCGGTGGTAAGCCTGTGTTAGTAGTCAATCAAATGGGGGCTGATTATCCGTCGAACAACTTTGACCAAGAAGGTGTGGGATTGCTAGCAAGATCCTTTTCGGAGACGATAGAAGTTTTCGAGCAATTGGTGCAATGGCTTGATAAACCTGAATTTTTCCCAACAGCAGCGTTCAAGACCTACCAACAAAGGTATAATCATCTAAATGATGGTAAAGCCGCAGAACGCATCGCCCGAATCTTGGAGAATCGGTAGCTTGTAGTTTGTTGCGGCGCTTGATTCCTTGGGTTAAGCTAGTGTGAGGCAGTTGACAAAAAGGTGTATGAAATGGACAGAGGATTAGATCATCATGTATGAAAAATGGCTTGAAAAAGATCGCTGCTTTGTTATCGCGGAACTTGGCGTCAATCACAACGGCTCATTGGAAATGGCGGTTGAGCTGATCGACGTTGCTCGTAAAGCCGGTGCTGATGCTGTGAAATTTCAAACCTTTTTCGCTGAAGACCTAGTGTCCAAGCAAGCTAGAAAGGCAAAATATCAAACGGAAAACGATCCAACGCAAGAAAGCCAGTTCGAGATGCTAAAACGACTGGAGCTACCTCACGAAAATTGGGAGGAAATCCGTCGTTACTGCCAGAAAAGTGGCATCGAATTCCTGTCGACACCTTTTGGTGAAAGAGCAGCTGATCTCTTGCAGAACTTGGATGTTGGTGCCTACAAAGTTTCGTCCGGGGATCTAACACATCTTCCCTTTCTGCGAAACCTAGCAAAACGTGAACGTCCGATCCTTTTATCTAGCGGCATGGGAAATCTTCAAGAAGTGGCTGAGGCGGTTGAGGCGATCACCAACTGTGGGAATGATCAGATTGGCGTCCTACATTGTGTGTCCTGTTATCCTTCCGCTCCAGAGGACTCTAACCTTCGTTCTATGGCAACAATGGAACAAGCGTTTCAACTACCGATCGGGTGGTCCGATCACACTCAAGGAGAAACGATAGGCTTAGCAGCCGTTGCCATGGGAGCAAAAATTATTGAGAAGCACTTCACCCTTTCCCGCGATCTGCCGGGTCCTGATCATAAAGCATCGCTGGAACCAAACGAATTAGCAAACTTCGTTGAATCAATCAGAATGGTTGACGATGCTAAAGGCTCCGGTGTTAAAAAACCAACGCTAGCCGAACAAGAAACTGCAACAGTTGCCCGGCGTTCACTCGTTGTTTCCAAAGAAGTGAAGGTCGGGGAAATTCTGACGAAAGCCAATCTCTCAGTTGTTCGACCACAAGGCGATGTACCTCCAAAATACTACGATGTTTTTCTTGGTAAAAAGACAAATCGAGCCATTGCTGCTGGCACAACCGTCACATGGGACATGATTGGGTAATATGGCCTTTGCTCCTCAAATTGCTGTTGTCACAACAAGCCGGGCGGATTTTGGGATCTATCGCGCGTTTCTTGAAAATGCGCCTAAAGATTGGAATTTGGGTTTATATGTCACCGGTATGCATTTGGATCCTCAATTTGGCAACACCGTCGAGGAAGTCCGGAAGAGCGGATATCCGATATTGGCAGAGATTAAGTCATTGCTTTCTGGCGATGATGAAGAGAGTGTGGCGCTTTCATGTGCGCTGACAACCGAAGGATTTGCGCGAGAGTTCGTGAGAAACAAACCGGATCTATTAGTGGTTTTGGGCGACCGTTTTGAAATGCATGCTGCTGCTTTGGCCGCGATTCCTTTCCTCTTACCCTTGTGCCACATCCATGGGGGTGAAGAAACTGAAGGAGCGATCGACAACCTTTACAGACATAGTTTGACTAAACTGAGCCATTTGCATTTCACAAGTACAGAGCTGGCGAAACGTAGAGTGTTGGCAATGGGCGAAGACCCAAAGTTTGTTCACTGTTCAGGGGCGCCAGCAATCGACTCAATCCTCACATCGGATCGAATGAATAGGAAAGAGCTCCAACAACGCTTTGGTGTACCGGAAAAAGAACCCTTTATATTGGTAACTTATCACCCCCTTACGACGGGGAATGGAGACATCGCTCAAGAGCTAGAACTGCTTTGGAGTACATTACAAGAAGTACCTATCCGGAAGGTTCTCACGGGATCAAATGCTGACGTTGGTGGAAGAGCTCTTAATCAATTTATGAAGGAAATTGCAAAGACTGAGCCTGACCAAGCAAGTTTTGTCCAGCATTTTGGTGCTGTTGGTTACTATAGTGCGATGCAGGAAGCTGAGTTGATGATTGGCAATTCTTCGAGCGGTATCATTGAAGCTGCTTCGTTTGGACTGCCCGTCGTAAACCTTGGCGACAGGCAAAAAGGTAGAGAGCAATCTGAAAACACCATCAATGCAAGAATGGAAACCAGTGACTTTAAAATGGCTATTACAAAAGCCATGATTCCTGAATTTAGGGCTCGGTCCGCAGCAGCATCCAATTGTTATGGCGATGGAAAAGCTGCAAACAGAATTGTCGAAGGGCTTCAGGAATTTTTGAGTGAAGGTGCTCCTTTCGTAAAAAGATTCACACTCAATGGGTAATTTCGTCATCCTAGGCGCGGGCGGGCATGCGGCAATGATTGTTGAACTTGCAATGCTCGATGGTTCTCTACAACATAATCTTTTCGGGCTGATATCTTACAGCCCAAAAGATGTTGGTGTCAAAGTGGCCGACGCAACAGTCGTGGCTGATGAGGAAACGTTTCTTCGTCAAACTGACAAATGGCCAGTGGATGCTTTTGTTGTAGGAGTAGGAAGCATTAAGGGCAACGATCCGGTTCGAGCTAAGTTGTTTTACAAATTTGAAGATGCAGGTTTCACGCCTCTATCTCTGGTGCACCCTTCGGCAATCGTTTCTCCTCATGCCATCATTGGTAAAGGGACCGTTGTTATGCCAGGTGCTATCGTTAATCGAGGATCAATAATAGGTGATAATGTGATCGTAAACAGCGGTTCAATAATTGAACATGATGTAACAATTGGAGCGCACAGCCATATCGCACCAGGGGCTGTTGTTTGTGGGGGCACAAGTGTTGGAAAAAATTGCCTAGTTGGGGCCGGTGCCTCCGTGAGGCAGGCTATCAAGATTGGAGATGGAGCAACCATCGGAATCGGCAGCCGATTGTACAAAAACATTGCACAAGACGATACTTATACGGGCTAGATAAGTAGTCTGACATAAGCGAAGACTTAAAACCCGAGTGTTCGCAGCCCTCAACATGGAAGAAAAACCTTCCTTTCCTTCCTTTCAGAGAAGTTCTGACTTAACCAACAGGCTCGTTTCCGTTACTAGTGAAGCGAATTTCACTTATTTCAAGGCCAAAAGACATGAATACTGGAACAGGGCAGAAACTTTATCAAAAAGCTTGTTCAATTATTCCGGGGGGAACTCAACTCTTGTCAAAGAGACCAGAGATGCTTTTACCCGACAATTGGCCCTGTTACTATTCGAAGGCCAAAGGCATAACCGTTTGGGATTTAGACGGTAATAGTTACCAAGACGTTGGATATCATGGCATCGGGGCGTGCGTTCTTGGTTACGGCGACGACGATGTCGACAACGCAGTTATTGATGCAATTAAATGCGGCAGTACCTCGATATTGAATAGCCCGCAAGAGGTTGAATTAGCCGAGCTTTTGGTTGACCTGCATCCCTGGGCCGACATGGCAAGATTTTCGCGCTCCGGTGGCGAAGCGATGTCCATTGCTGTTCGTATAGCAAGATCTGCGACTAACAGAGATGTTGTTTTGTTTTGTGGCTATCACGGTTGGCACGATTGGTATCTTGCAGCCAACCTTGCACAAGGGAATGACAATCTTTCTGACCATCTTCTTCCTGGTCTCAAAGCAAAAGGGGTTCCATCTCACCTATCAGGAAGTGCTGTGCCGTTTCATTACAATGACATTGAGGAATTCCACAGACGCCTGTCTGAAATTGGGGACCGCTTGGCAGCAGTCGTCATGGAACCTGTTAGATCATCTGACCCGCTTCCCAACTATCTGGAAACAATCGCTGACCTCACAAAAAAAGCAGGCGCTGTGTTGATTTTTGACGAGATCACGTCAGGTTTCAGACTTTGCCCAGGAGGCGCACACCTTCACTTTGGTGTTGACCCGGACATCAGCGTGTTCGCGAAATCTCTTTCGAACGGTTATCCGATGGGGGCAGTGATTGGCCGAAGAGAAGTTATGGAGGCTGCACAAGATACTTTCGTTTCGTCAACAGCTTGGACAGAATCGACAGGGCCAGCTGCGTCGATAGCTGCAGTAAATAAATATATTGAAAACCAAGTCCAAGAGCATCAGAAAAAAGCTGGTGAAGAAGTGTGTGAAATCTGGACGAAGAATGCCAACGCTACCAGCGAATTGGCAATCGATATCAGTGGCATTAAACCATTGTCGCATCTGTCTTTGAAGACCCACGAGAGCGGAAATCCTTCAGAGCAAAAGACTTTTCTAACGCAAGAGATGCTGAAAAGAGGTTTCTTAGCCACGACTTCGTTTTATGCTACAAGCTGTCATGACGCAGAAAGTCTTGCTCAATATGACCAAGCTATTTCAGAAGTATTTGGACATATGTCAGACCACCTAAAGGCAGGCACTTTGCGTGAAGCCTTGGATGGGCCAGTTGTTCATACTGGATTTTACAGACTGTCATAAAAAAACTGAGCTCAACAGGTTGATTTAAGATCAATAGGTGTCCGCAAATACTTGACCAAAGGAACTGTTTTGACTTTCATTGCATCGGCTTTTGCAAAAGGTGAGAATAACCTTGTTCAACTTCCAGCATGCCTGATTGTGTAATCAATGGGTCTGTATTTGGATAAGCTACGGCGGAACCTTAGTAGTCTAAAGAAACAACTGCGATTGGTCGCTTTCTTGACGTGGCGACACCAGAAGGCAACAACCTTCATTGTTTGCTGCTTAAGTTTTCTTTCCTCAGGCCTTCAGTTAGCAGTCGCCTATTTGCTAATCCTAGTTTTGGATAACTCAAACTCCCAGGCAATGGTCAGTAACGTTCCGTTAGTTGGGCAGCTTGTGAAGGATTTCTCGTTCAAAACCTTACAAGACCATTATTGGTTACAGGGCCTGTTCATCGCTGGTTTCTTTCTTTTGGTGTCGTTGATCAACTTTTTTGCAAACACTTATATAGCCAAAAAGAACCCAGAGATGTATCGGTTGGCTCTTGCGAAAACGATCAAGGCAATGAAAATGGTTCGGGGCAATCCGGATTTTGCTCGGAATCAGCCTAAGGAAATTTCTTTTCAAGTACTAAAACGTCTTCTTGCAAGTGAGTTACGCTACCTAGTCGCTGCCTGGGCACTTCTTATCAGGAGCATCCCTGTTGTTGCTACCCTCGTATTAGGTTTTGTTTCTCTTTTGGCTTTGAATTCAAACCTGAGTCTGGTGGTTTTAGCCAGTGTGCTTGTTGGTATTCCTCTGCTAGCGTTGCCAGTTTTAAGAGGTGGTGCCATCGGTGCTAGAATTAGGAATGAGGCAAGAAAACAAGCGAATTTTTTAGCTCAGGAAGGGGAACGGTTGGTTTATGATCTTCCGGGTTCAAGGAAGGAAAGTGACGACGAAACAATCCTTAGATTGAATAAGGAAAGCGGACCCTTTCTATCAGCCCTGGTTAAGCGACAAACAGTTTCTGATGTGACGGCCCTCGTTGTTGACGCCTATGTCGTTTGCTTACTCACGGCTATCATAATCTTCATCCTGAACGAAACCGCTTCAGGTGCTCTTAACGTTGGACAGGCCATTGCGATCGTGATTATCGTGCGGCTGTTTTTGGCCTCGGTAAGAAGCCTCATGCGGTCGGCGACTAATTTCTACGCCATTCATCCGATCATTCAAAACCTAATTCCAATACTTCTTAGCTATCACAAACTTGGGAATACCAAAACACCTCAGCAAAATGGGCCTTATTTGCCGAACGGCCTCCATTTAATGGTAACACCAGAGGACGTTTTTTTCACGCCAGTGTCCACCATCAGCCAAATTGGCTATCGTCAGGGTATCCAACGTGATGTCGTTTTGATTTCGCATAACAAAAAGAACTGGGTATCCGAAGAGTTTGATGACAACAAGTTCGCTCTCCTGGCGGATGAGCCGAAGGCATTAGCAAAAGAATTAGTGATGTTAGGGCATTTGCTTTCAGATTCAGAAGAGAAAACCTTAAACGCGCGACCATCAGAAGAGGCGCAACTTATGGTAAATATGCTCTTTCTTTCTGTTCTGGAAGGAAATCCAATAGTTTATTTGGATGGTAGAGCCATTCCCAATAATGACGCCAATACCTGGAAAGCCTTGGCACTCCTTTCCACAGGGGCTAGCATAATCGTCACAGTCGATTCAGATACTCGGCTTGCGCTTTTGATCGAAAACATCACTCGATTTGAACTCAGACTTAATGTTCTTTTTGCGAACTTGCTTCCAATAGGTAGCGATTTTGAAATCGTCAATTATGGTCAAACACCATTAACTGAAACCCAATGGGCTGAAATAAAGGGCCGGTTTTCAAAAAAACCTCAGACGAAGCAAAATGGTTTTCTCGATGAGGAGGAATTTGAGTTAATTGGCTAATCTTTTCCAAAACCTTAAGAATTTTTCTTCGAGCACAACCGACAACTTTGATACACAAGAGCTTATTTCTGTCACAGCTTCAGTGATTGAATTTGAAAACCATCTTGTCCAAGCTTCCCAGCAACGGGATATTGAGCGATTGGCAATTGAAGGTATTCCAATATGGCACTTTCTCAAAACGATCCTTACAGCGGACCTATACAAACGCCTTTTGCGGCAAAGAGCGCTGAAAAGGCGAAACATGGCTCGTTACAGGATCAGTTTGGCCGCCCAACAACTGGCGGTTAATGTCAAAAGCGGATTGTTCCGCGAAACTGAATTGCTTTCTCACGGTCATAGCGAGTGCTTGTTTCTCGCAAGCCTGGCAAATAATTTTGAGATTGATGGAAGAAAAATAGTTCCGACCGTGGACTTTCTGAGATTATTAGTCCGTGACCTGAGGGGGGTGGACACAGATCTTTTTATTCTTCACACGGATCATAAAGAGGTCGCGGCACAGAACTTCTTTGTTCCCAATGTTTTTGGTTTTTCATCTGGACTTGGCAGGTCGCGATGGTCAAAAAAAAAGGGGGATCTGGATTTCGGGTCGACCCTAAAGCAAATCGATGGCATTCTTTCCCACTACGCAAAGGTTTTAAGAATTGATCGAGCCGAGGCCCTTGTATGGATCAAAGCAATGATTAAGCAATTTCTTGGAGTTTACGACTACGCCATCAAATTTTTGAACATGGTAAACCCAGCCTACCTTTTTGTCACGGAAGGAGGGCATTTGGAACCTCAGGCCTTTGCTTGTGCAGCAGGAGCTCTGGGTATCAAAGTAATTGAGATACAACATGGTGTTCTGCGCCCCTCCCAACGTGCCAAGCTGGTGGGCGATGGCCCAAAACTGGACGGCCTCCCTGACGTGTTTTTATCCTGGCAAGATAACAACATACCTGGCGTAAAATTCATTGGACCGCCTGTTTCCCATTGGCTGGAAAGCGGGCCTCAAGGTCTTATTGAGATGGGAATGGAGGAGTCTAGAGCGTTTAGAATTTTCAAAAAAGAGGACAACAAATGCCGGCCAATCGAAAATCAAAAAGTTTTGGGAATCATTTATCAAGACGGAATGGATTTAGATTGGATCAACACTGTTGTTGCTCATTTCGGTCAGCTATTGAAAATTGAGATTAGAACTCGGCCGGATGCCGCTGCTACGCCAAACCAATATGCCAATAGACATAGCAAAATTTGCAGAGTAACTTTGTCCAACAAACAGAGCATTTGGAGCTTCTGTATAGGCAAGAGTCTTCTTGTAACAGATCACTCATCCGCAGTTGTTGAAGCTGACATTATGGGGATTCCAATTTTCACAATTTCACCGTTGGCTAACTATCTTTTCTCTGCCCATGGGCAGGGTAACCTCTGGAGAGCTTTTTCTAACAGCGAAGAGTTGTCTCGCTATCTTGTTACTCAGCCTTTACCGAGTCATATAGGACCCAGGCAACACACCTCTATTGATCGTGTAAAGACTGCGATCCATGAGATTTTTGAAGACAGTTAGACATTGAAACAGCTATTTATAAGTCACTTGCCAGGTAGACTAACCAAAACAGAGATTGCCCAGCTCGTCGACAAAGAAGGCGGAACAGGGTCAGTTCCTGTCGTATTGCTACATCGAATTGAGCTAAAATTTTCAGATAGCAATGACCTACAAAGCTCAAACATTCATCTACTAAGCGATGTCGTCTTGAAGCATAAAGCTGAGGAAATCGCACTTTCTGAATCAAGGTTCCAAGCTCTGGATAATTGGTTCCAGCGAATGAAACGCAAAGGAGATAAGGAGGAGCTTTGTCTTCTATTTGCTCAACAGTTCGCGACAACGATGATGTATGATTTTAACGGACTCGAAATTGCCCTCGCAGAATTTGAGCGAACTGGCGTACAGTCGATTCTTATTCTAAGTTCCACCAATTGGTTCAGCGGCTATCCTAAAGCAGGAAATTTGTCATCCAACGCCGCGATGTACAGGAACTCCGTAAAGTTAACACTTTCTTTTCTGAAATGGAAAGTTGTCCAACAGGCGGTCAAATGGCCCTGTCCGATGAGGATCTTGGAGCTAATTTTCCGGAACCTAGCCTATATCTCCTTTATGAAGGCCAAAAGGAAATTGGCTGCTAAGAGAAATCGAGACGGAGGGATAGGAACGAGTAGGTCCGCTGGCAAAACTTTTACCGCTCCCAGTCAGGTGAAATTGCTGTTTTCTGGCAGAAACCGTGATTTGCATGGAAAAGTGATGGAAAATTTTTCTGAGGCATGCCGGAATTTACCAGTCGAAGATCAGCCAGATATTATCTGTGATGAAGGCTTTTTACTGACCACCAAAAACGGGGCGGTGTTGGAAATTCCTACTCTTTTGCCTTTTCAGGTTGGCATTTTGTTTAGCATAAGGAAATTCACCTCCAGTTACAATATACAGAAGAGCTTTCGTGAATTGGTTCTATCTCATGTCAAGGAAGTTCATTGTACCGCTTCCCAAGTACTTTTAACCAAAATGGTAGAAGATCCAAGTTGCTGGATAGTCAATCTGTTTGAAACTCGTCTCCTGGTTGAACGTCTGCTAACGGCTGGAACGCCTGGAAAAATCGACACTTACTTTGTTTTACCTATGTTCTCTCCTCTTGGGCGTTCGGCAACTATAGTTCGGCACCTGGGAGGTGCTCGGGTTGTTTCTACAAACGTACACAGCGTAGCCCCTCACCGAAGGAGTGTGCCAATTTGTTGGCCCGTTGATACTATGTTTTGTTACGGGGAAGCCATGAGAATAGCTCTGACGCATGTTGGTTTTAGCCCCGGGCAACTTATTGATACAGGAAATCTTTCTCTTTCAGAAACAAATGAAATTGCAAGCACGAAAGAAAAGAAGATTGTGGTTGCGACTTCAGGCCTCGCAAAAGATGAATTACATTGGATGAAGCATTTGGCCGAGACCGCTAAGAACAAAAAGTGGTCTGTTGCTTTTTCTTTCCATCAATCGGTCCGGCAAAAATGTCGTTCCGATAAAATCTTAAAGGCGTTTTTTGCGGAAAATCATATTTTGACGGAGAGCGATTTGCTTGACGCGATAGCTGAAAGTTCTTTGGTAATTACCGATGATAGTTCGGCAGGCGCTTTAGCAATTCACTACAAAAAACCTCTAATTGTCGCCAATTTTGAAAATCTGAAACTCAATGTTCATGATTTTGTAGTTCGCAAAACAGCCGTCGAAGCCAGTAATATCGAGGCTCTTATTTCCTTGGTTGACGAGGTTGTGGAAAACGGCATGCCTGGGTCAGTAATAAAGGGGCGAATTGATTTTCAAAAAGATTTTGACCTGAGACCGGAAGGAAATAGACAGGCAGCCGCTTTGAAACACCTAACGGCAATGGCGAATGGACTGAACAAGACTAGATGAGGACCAAAACCTGTTGATCAACACTTGAAGCAAAACAGGCCTATTCCCATTAAGGAACTTCAAGCGACTCGAGAGCGCGATAAATCTTTTTCGCTCTTTCTAATTCCTCTAAGCGACCAATATCCATCCAAAAGAAATCAGACTTATATACTTTGCAGCCACAAGAGTTCTCTCTCAGAATTGGGAAAAGATCTGGAAGGTCAAAAAAGGTGTTTTCAGGAATAAAACTAGTTGCAGCGTTCTTGAGGCAATAGATTCCGGAGTTAATCATGAATTCAATTTTTGGTTTTTCACGGCTTCCTAAGAAATCTCGGTTTTCTTCATCGCAATCAATAACCCCAAAAGGAACATTATGTGTATAGGTACGCGTTACAACAGTACCCCAAGCTTCCGAATCTTTGTGAAAGCCATACAAATCATGGATTGGGACGCTAGACAGAATATCGCCATTTAACACCAGCAGATCAGTGTCCAAGTCTTTTGGCAGCAAGGATAGAGCGCCGCCAGTACCAAGTCGCTCCCGTTCTTCCAAATAGTTGATGTTGACACCAAATTTGCTGCCGTCCCCCAAGAAGTCCTTAATCATATCCCCAAGGTAGTTAACGGAAATGAAAATGTTGGTGACACTACTGTTGCGTAAATGTTGAATTATCCGCTCAATAATGGGTTTTCCGTTGATTGGGATCAACGGCTTAGGCGTCGTAAGTGTCAAAGGACGTAGTCTTGTGCCCATGCCCCCTGCCATGATAACGGCCGACAATTTGCTATTGTCGCGGATTAAAATGCCGCCCAAGTCTCGTATCGTTACGAGCTCAACTAGCAAGCCATTTTCGTCTGTTAAAGGAACTTGTTGCACGCCTTTGCTTCGCATCAACGTCCTGATTTTTTCATCAGAAGTTCCTGCAGGCAATGAAACAAACAGTTGATTCATATATTGCTCAACAGGAGTTTCCAAAGTGGCTTCATCCGATACGGCTCGCCTTAAATCGCCATCGGACAAAGTGCCAATTACTTTGAGATTGTCATCCACCACCAGAACAATCTTCAAACCCGACTTTGACATAAAATCGAGACTCTTTCTAAGCGTGGCGTTCCTCTTAACCGTCATAAAAACCGTATGACGCTCGTATCTTCTTAATGCCATGAAATTCTCCTCCGAGAAATTATATTCAATCTAGTTAAGATTGGCCAGAGTCATAACTCCTGATTTTTCTGCATAAGTAAATTTGACGGCTATCTCAGATAGAAATCGTAGCTTTGATATCACTTTGAAGAAGGCTTATTAGCACAAATTAAAATGGAGTTTCATATGGCATTCAACAGAACAAGCACATGTGTGTGCGGCGGTGCAAAATTAGTCCACGGTAGCGGCGGCATTGTGTTGTCGCGGGCG
>Ga0055584_100002519_pt1 | contig 18082 bp, 9 predicted proteins | sample OSDHelmetaG_FD_58716 | JGI IMG/M metagenome (GOLD analysis project Ga0055584, IMG submission 58716) | Pelagic marine sediment microbial communities from the LTER site Helgoland, North Sea, for post-phytoplankton bloom and carbon turnover... | ecosystem: Environmental > Aquatic > Marine >... | reverse complement strand
CCAACTTATAACATCGAAAACAAGAAAGCAATAGTCGTTAAAAATGATGCTGTTTATTTTAATGTTACCATCAATTTCGAAACAGAAAAATGCATGTATTCTCTTGTAAAACTCAACCCGGATGGATCCATGGAATCTATTGGAATAAAAAGCGGATTTAAAAATCTAAATAATCTTCCATTAAGATACTCATTCAAAGACACCTCCATTTCTAATAACAATGTCGTTTATGAACTATACCGGATAGGATCCAATTCTGAGTTGATTGCCCAATGGAATTTTTCTGCAGCCAATAACGAAATAAATACAAATCAAATAGAAATGGAGCTAACAGAAAACATTACACCTCTAGATGAAAATAACGATGTGCTTACCGATTAATAGTTGCGTCTAACTATAGATTCAATTATTCCTATAGTCAATGCCGAAAAGGACTTTCAAAAGAAAGTCCTTTTTTATATTTTTAGCACACTTAATTTTAGCCAAATATGAACCCACAAGAAATAATTAAGGCTGCTTCTACTACGCACTCGGAATTTATTCTGCGCAACAATTCTATCATAGAAATTAAACTAAAAAAAGGAATCTATTTTACCATTAAAGAGTCAAAAGAAATTAACCAACAAATAGTAACCATTTCCAACGGCATTCCACGCAAGATACTTGTCGAGTCTAGTAAGTTGAATTTTTGTGACCAAGAGTCTCGAAAATGGACTACTTCAAAAGAGGTTTCTGATTATATAATCGCTTTAGCAATACTTACCAAATCACTCCCTCAAAAGCTTATTGCCAATTTCATCGTAAATATGCAGAAACCTAGAGTACCAACGAAAGTTTTTACGACAAAAAAAGAGGCCGAAACATGGCTTTTGAGCTTAAATTAAGCTCGAAACTTGGTTTTATTAATCATTTGGACTAGTCTCCTGCCCTTTTTTCTAATCTAATTTTATCTGCTTTCTTTTGCGCTTCAGCAATTAGTTTTTCAGCTTTATTATTGGCCTCTTTTTCTACTGCTACCGCTTTGTTTTCTGCTTCCATTTCGATTTTACTGGCCTGCTGGTTCGCTTCTTTACGCATTTTTTCAGCAGCCGGCTTGGCTAATTTCGCTGCTATGGCTCCTTTTTTCTTAGCTTCTTTTATTAAGTTTTGGGCTTGCTTGTCACCTTCATTCCGAGTACCATTAGCCAGTGATTTTCCCTCATTACGAATTGCATCTCCTTGTTTTTTTGCCTCTGCCTTGATTTGTTCTGCTCTCATTCTAGCCTCACTCATCAGTGCTTCCGCTTTCGCTTTTAACTCAGCATCCATATTTTCCAATTCGTCATTGATTTTATCAGTAACCTGACCCTTAATATCAGCTACAACTTGTTTTCCCTGATCTTTAAAATCAGTACTGATTTCAGGATCTGTCACTGTGCCAGTCATTTTTATTTTAACTGGAATCACTTCACTTAAATCCAGATTAACGCCATTACCTGCAGCTTGTGACATTAATCCATCGATCAGCGTATTGGCCTGACTTCCCAATTCCTTACGCGGAATTTCCATCAGAATGTCGTAGTCAAGATCTTGTTCAAAAGAAGTACTTCCTTCAATTTTAGTCGCTATGCCACCCAATTGAATATCGAATGGCTCAACAAGAACTTTTCCATCAATGATTTTAAAATAACAGCTAACATCATTAATGGTTTGTTTTGCAAGTTTTTGAACTTTGATTGCTTTTGCTAATTTATTTAGGGGCTCAAATCCTTCAACCAATACTGTACTAGTGGCAAAATTTCCATCTCCAAAAATTGTCTCATAGATTGGCATATAGTTCCGGTCTAAAGCAGAATTAAAACTCATTTTTGATGAAAATATTCCTTGACATTTAGTGGCAATCGGCATCAATTTATCAACTGTATTGAAGTATTGAGCCGTTTGATTAATATCCATTTCCTTTAAATCAAAATCAAAAGAAACTTTTGGTTCATTCGGGTTTTGGGTATTGTAAATTCCATCCATCACCAAACTACCACCAAGCAAGTTCATTCCAACACCTTCTAGTGTCGCAATTCCATTGGCTAATACCACGTTTCCTCTCACCTCTTCTATCGTAATGCCATCGTATTTTAATTCATCGATGTTAGAGCTTAATGTAAAATTGATGTTTATGGGTAATGCAAAAGGTGCTGCTTCTGCTGCTTCTGTTATTTCCGTTTCAACGACCTGAACCTCTTCATCTTCTTCATCAACAGGCAATGCCATTAACTCATCTAGGTTCATAAAAGTCGAGTTTACTGCAAATTCTCCCGCCAGTGCCTCTTCGTTAAAAACATAACTTAAGTAATTTGTAAAAGTACCACGCGCAGTTAGGTCTGATTGCCCCAATTTTGCATCCAATTGAACTAAACTAATGTTTTGAGGATTAAATAATAAGACAGCATCATTTACTTCAACCGAATACGGCACTGCCATTGTCTTGATAATCATTTGGCTTAAACTTGCCTTCCCAGATGCATTTACTTCAGTGTAGCGCTCTTCAAGAACATCAGACATTAAACCACTTACCAGAATATTCGTTTCCAGTACCCCAGAATAAGATTCGTCGTCTTCCATTGGAATCACTTGTTGTATGCTAGCAAAATCAATGAAACTATTCACCGTAGAAGAAAATTTAGGATCAGAAACGGGCTGACTTAATCGCAGTTTAGCATCAATAAAATTATCTGCCCATTCAGCATGTGCTTTTTCCATATTGATTACTAGGTTATCTAAATCTTCACCTGGAGCTCGCTGTAAATTAGTATGCACATCAATATTACTAACTCGACCAGGTAATTCTGGGTATTTAAAGAAGGCATTATTAACATCTAGATTAACATCGAATCCTGGTATAGACTTTTCTGAATATTTGTCAAAAATTCTTGCGGAAAACCCAATTGTACCATCTGTTTTAATTGCGCCAAAATCAGGACTATAAATACCTGGAACCATCGATAATAATTGCTTGAACTTCGTGTCTTTGGAAGCCAATTCAATGTCCATATCATAGAAATCTTCAGCCATTTCGAACCAGCCACTAAATCCAAGTACTAAATCATTTAGTTGAACATTATTCTCGTCAAACTCAAATCTCATGGTCGTTAAATTCATTTTTAAAGCACAGTCAATGTCAGCTACTACTTCACGCAGATAAGTAATACCATCATATTGTAATGACACTTTTGAGCTGGTTGTTTTAGTCTGTAAAATTAGTTCGTCTAATGTAAAATCGCCCTGGCCGCTGTGATAAAATTCTTCCAATACAATACCAAAATCCATAGACGAATCAACATACGATATATTGGCATTTTCAATCTGATAGTCTTGCAATGCTAATTTAAATGGCGCCCCTTCAGTAGAATCTTCCTTTCCTTCAGCTGCGTTAGTGTCCAATTTAACAATGTCGTAATTCGCATTTCCTGTCTTAGTCACGACCACATTAATTTCGGGTTCTATTAAATGGATTTGCTTCACTTCATAAGTGTCACCAAAGAGCACACTATTTAAATCCAATGTTACTTCTAATTGCTTCGAACCGAAAAGTTGAACACCTTCAAATTGTTCTACACCTATAAGATGGGTATTACTTGTTTCTAACGTGAAATTTGGAAATGTAGATAAGAAAGAAAGTTCGACTTCACCAAGCTCCAACTTAGCGTTTAGTGTTTTTTCTACTTCATTTTCAATAAAATCAATGATCTCATCTTTAAACAGATACGGAAGAACAATCACTGCGCCTAGTAGCAAAATAAAACTGATGAACGACCACTTGAGTAGTCTTTTAAAGACTGATTTTTTCTTTTCCTTAGACATTATATGAATTTATTAGAGTCTTATTCCAATTAGACAAATATCATCAACTTGTTCAAACTCACCCCTCCATTTCTCGAAAGAATAGTCGAGATGTGTTCTTTGTTGCTCCATTGGCAAATTACTGTTTTCTGCTATAAGATTCCTAAAGGGTTTGTATTTAAATTTTTTTCCTTTTTCACCGCCAAACTGATCCGCAAAGCCATCCGTAAACATGTAAATCGAATCTCCCTTTTCTAATTGTATGGAATGATTTGTAAACGGTTTTCTGTGTTCAAATGCACCAATGGGTTGTTTGTTTCCCTTTATTTCAATAATACTTTCAGCTGATGTGGATTCGCCCTTAGAAATCCATAGTGGATTGTTGGCACCGGCAAATTCCACTAATCTTGATTCCCTATCAATGGAACACAGTGAAATGTCCATCCCGTCCTTTACCTGTGTACCATCCGCTTCGAATGTTTCAATAACGATATCTGTTAATTGATCTAATATTTCCGAAGGTTTAGACAATCCGTATTCTTTAATGCATCTATAAAGTCCATTTGACCCTACAACACTCACCATAGCACCTGGAACTCCATGACCAGTGCAATCTACCGCCGCAATTAAAATTCTATCATCTGTACTTGCCATCCAATAAAAGTCACCAGATACAATGTCTTTAGGCTTATAGAGAATGAAAATATCTTCAACTTTATCTACTACCTGTTTCAAAGGAGGCAAAATAGCCTGTTGTAGTCTTTCAGCATACGTAATTGAATCAAGAATTTCTAAATTCTTTTCTTCCATTAAATCTTTCTGCAATTGAAGCTCCTTTGTTCTATCAGCCACCTTATTCTCAAGATTTGAATTAATGTCTTTTAAATCTTGAACCAACTTATGAATTGAATCGCGCATGCTTTTAAAGCTCAACGCCAAAATGCCTATCTCATCTGCTCTTTTAACATGTATTTTTGCATCCAGATTACCCCTTGCCAATTCTTTTGAACTTCTAGTCAGTGCCTTAATTGGCTTAGTAATGCCTCTAGCAAAAAGTAATGAAGTAAGAATTATTAATAAAATAAGCACTAAAAAGACCAATACAATAGACTGTTTTAATGAATCTACAGCCTGAAAAGCCTCCGACTCATCAATCTCGCTTAGAATGGACCAATCCAATCCTTCAATATGAAGTGGTCTATAGGCAGATAACACGTCTACCCCCCTATAATCTGAAAATATTTTGGTATCCGTTTCCCCACTTTGAGCTAAGAATGTGCCTTCCGTTTCTACTTTTTGCAGTCCAACAGTACTCCCGAAATTTTTAATCATCTCGATAGTGTCTTGAGATATCCCAATGTCTTGTATCATTTCAAAGTAATGTGCCCGATCTTCAATTAAAAATCTAGATTGATTACGTAATGTAAAATCATGCCCAACAATGTAAGTTTCACCACTTACTCCTAGGCCTACTTTCGACCACTGCTGTCGATTAGTCATTATGTTATTAATCTTGTCAATCGGCATTTGAAAAATCAAAATACCTATTCGTTCATTTTTATCATAAATGGGGCATGATATAAATGAAGCGTGCTGATTATAAGAAGGCTTATAAGGCTCAAAATCAACAATAGAAATAAAATTTTTCTTATCAGAAGCAACAGCAGAACGAAACGTTCGAGCAAAATTTGTATTGTTGAATGGGCCGTTTAACAAAGAGGTCGCAAAATCTACTTCCTTGAAAACAGAATAAACAATATCGCCGGTTTGGTCATCTACTAAGAACAAATCATGAAATTCAAATTTTTCCAAAAAGTTGCGCAATATCGGATGATATTGAACATGCGCTAGGTCGTAGGTAGAACTGTCATTTGTTGACGTAAGAAAACGCTTGCTTCCAGCTGGATTAGGATTAGCAGAAATATAAAGCTCTTGCAATAATTTCACCCTTTCTTCTTGAGGATAAAAATCTTCCATAATCGCAACCGTTTTGAGATTCGGATTTAGTTCGGGTAAAAACTGATCTTTGTAATATAGCTTGAGCAATTCTTCATTTTCAGGTGTCGCAACTACTTCATTTTGTATTTCCCTAAAACCTTCCTTAAAATCCACCATTGCCTGAATTACCGAATGGTTCTCAGAAAAAGTTTCTACTTGACTTCTAATTTCTTTAAAGTAATCCTCTATTTGTGTCGCCTTCATTTCCCGGACTGCAGTAAGCCGATTAAATGACTCTCTTTCTAATGCGGTTTTGGCTTGATCATAAGACAAGTATCCGATTACTGTAATCGACGAAAATCCAATAGTGAAAAATAATATGGTAAGTCTTAAACCAATTTTCATTGTTAAAATATTACAATTAATAAATATAGTATTTCGATAAACAACTGGCTACGACTTCTCAAAAATTAGGCCAATTCTACCATAGCGAAATTGCTCTAATGGTTAAGGTCACAACATACAAACTTCTTTTTCAAAGTAGTCAATTCAATTTTATTAACCGCTTTGAAATTCTTTGGTGATCCGAAGAAATAATTAGCTGGTAAGATCCTGGGGCTAATCCAGACGCTGAAAGCTTCATGTAATTTAACCCTGGAGAAGCATCGTACAAATCATCTTGATAAACCGTTTGTCCAGCTATATTGATTATTTTCAGAGAGATTGGAACATCATTAAATAAGTAATACTGCACCGTAAACGCATGATTAAAAGGATTGGGATAAACACCAAAAATGGCCAAATCTTTGGAAGGTTCAGTAATCCTGGTACTTGTCGATACCACTGGTGCATATTGGCAATTGTAATCACTGGCAGCAGTACTTAAGCCAGAAGCCTGATTTAAATTTCTTTCACCATCATTTACATACCAGCCATCCCCAAAATAATCACTGGTAGATGGTACTGTTATATCCGTGAAGTAAAACCAATCTGCCTGAGCACGTTGTTTGTTAACATCCAAAATCATATATCCATGATCTGTAAGATTAATAAATTGCATATGATCATTTTCTAATTGAATGGTAGAACTCGGAACCGAAAGCGGTAATCCCGGACTGGTAACCGAAGTAACAACGAATTCTACTCCAATAGAACCGGCTCCGGTGCTTGCATCGTATCCAGATCCTGGAAGGTCGTTCGCCCAGGAAGTATGAATGTCACCAGTAAGAACAACAAAATTCTCTATATTATTAGCTAAAATGTGGTCATAAATTTTCCCACGTTCCCATGCGTAGCCATCCCATTGATCATTATTTAATGGGCTGCCAAACAATTCTAATGGAGCCATCATTACCTGTTGCCCCAAAATATTCCATTGATTAGAAGAATTATCCAATTCGTTAATTAACCAATCGTATTGTACGGGTCCCAGCATAGATCTGGTAGAGTCATTACTACCTGTAGCCTGCTCCGTTCGTCCTTCCAACCTCGTGTCGCACATGTAAAACTTTAATAAATCTCCATATTCTATTGACCTGTATATGCTACCGCTTCCTGGAGCCGTTCTAATTGGCATCCATTCATGATAGGCCTGCATAGAATAGGCTTTTCTATCAACCCATAATCCTTCTGGTCCCTCCGTATGATTTTCAGCACCATCTTTGTAAGAATCATTGGCTGACTCATGATCATCCCAAACAGTGATGAATGGGTATTGCTGGTGCAGTGCTCTCAAGTCATTGTCTAACTTGTAATGTGAATGCCTTACTCGGTAATCTGTAAGTGTAATGATTTCATTGATTGGTTCGTTATCTCGTCCAGCGATGTTAGCGGAATAGCCCCCAGTTTCATACTCATAAATGTAATCGCCTAAATGCAGTACGGCACTAAAATCATTCCGTTGTAGCAATCGTGCATAAGCGTTAAAATATCCATGTTCGTAATTGGAACAAGAAACTACAGCAAACCTCAAACTGTCCACATCACCGACAGGTGCAGTAAATGTTCTGCCAGTCATAGATGGTGTATTTAATGCATAAAAATCATAATAATAACAGGCGTCAGCGGCAAGACCTGCAACATCAACTTTAAATGTCCAATCCTTCTCTGCATTCGTAAATGCTGAGCCACTCGTAACAACTGACATCATTGCTGTGTCAGTAGCAACTCTCCACGATACTTCTATCGAATCTGTTATCAATACGGTGGAATCAGGAGTTACTCTCGTCCATAAAATCACTTGATTAGGCAAAGGATCACCTGATGCTACTCCATGATAAAACGGAGCTAAGGCCGGAATGAGCGAAGTCCGATCATGCTTTTCTTGACTTTCTGCATTCCAAGCCGAGACTAAAAACAGCAGTATTAATTTAAATTTATTGAATGATGACACGTTCACTTTTCCGTTGATTATTATTAATTATTTCGACTACATACATCCCAGGACGCACCGATGGATCGAGAACAAACGTACTTAATCCACTGGCAATGATTTCTCTTTGCACCAGGCTGCCATTCATAGAAAATATATTCACTTCCACATTTTTACTGTCTTTAGGCAGATTAAAATGTAATAAGTCTCTTGCCGGATTTGGATAAACATGAAAATTCAAATGTTCTTGCTCAGCTACCGCTAATGGGCCAGAAACTGTAATGTATAACTTTGCGGACTTCGAAACTGACTCATCAAATGAATAAGCCGATCTTGTTCCACTACCTTCAAATATAAATGCCATGTTGTTACCCGGAGTCCAACCTGGCCTATCTATAATTTCCTGAACAATAGCAGATAAGTCGTCCGATTGCGTATCTGCACCTACCTCTTCGGCGCTCCATCCATTAGGTGTCCAAACTACATTGGAAGTTGTTCTAGATCTTGTAGAAATGTCATTATTTGAATTGGTAAAAGGCAGAGGGCTATCTTCATTCTGGCCATAGATAATGATGCTAGCACCACTTGTTTGCGACTCATCGGAGGTCAATTCTATATAGGCACTGCTCACAATAGCACCTTCTGGAATGTCAATACCTTGAAAACGCAAACCAAGCCATTGATCTTCATCAGAAATAGGCCAAATCCATTCTTCTACACAGAATTCTAAATCTGCACTTGTCAAGTCAACGGACCCATCACTCTTATACTCTTCTGCATCATCATCAGACGCCTGAATTTGAACTGTAATATTAATATTACCAACAAATATTTGAATGTCATCTGAAATATTATGTATTCCATCGTCATCAAAAGCCCAAGCCGTAATGTAATAAGAACCATCCATCGGCATAGTCCAATCAAATGTATACGGAAATATAGAATCTGTTCCGATGGGTGTGTCATTGATAAAAAATTCTACGTATTCAACAGTTCCATTGGTATCAGCTGCATTAACTTCAATTGTAGCAAGTTGTGGAGTACCAAAATATTGATGATGATAAGGATAGGTTACATCCACCATTGGCCTTCCTAGATACTTATTGTTTAACAAATAGGCAACAGAACCATTAGAAGGATTCCAAATATCTAAATTAGCAGGAGGTGTGAAGCGATCTGAATTGAGTACCTCTGATACGACCGAGGCATTATCGGTGATAATTGTTCGAATTTGAACCGTATCACGTTCTACAATAATCCATTGAAAGGAATTGTAGCTTCCCGCATCCCTGGTCCAGACTTTATTATCATCATTGGTTCTTAATGGAACTCCCCAACCACCTTCGCCAATGTATACAGTACCATTAATGTCCTCTCTTTCAAAACCTTCTTCACTTAAAGCACTGGTAGAAGGTTCTACGGGCCAAGTAATTTTCGTATCATGGCTATCGCAATCCAAAACAAGCCTTACACCATAGTCATAAAAAAATTGAGACCAATAGTTGTATTGATCATTGCCCTCCGGCTCGGTAGATACATGAGGACGCATTGGCTTGTGATATTGGGCAAATTTCCATTCAACGTTGTCTCCTGTAGCAATCAAATCGTTTTCCAACCATGTCGTTTGCACACCTCCAATAGCTATTTCTGTGTTTAACGTATACAGACGAAGAAGGTCACCACCAAGGGTTAATGCAAAATACTCATCAATAGATGGCGTATCAAACAAGTCATGTACTTCCTGAGTAATGTACTCATGATTTCCCCGAGCTACAATTACAGGACTCATTCGTCCATCAGACGCTATAGTCTGTTGCCAGTCGTCAAACCAGTCTTGCCATTCTAAATCCAGATCTAACCACGTAAAGTCCCCTGCGAACAGAATCGCGTCAGGTTTTAATTTGGCTACGAGAGAATTGGCATTTACTCTTGCAGCGTTATCCAGGTATATTCGGGAATCACCGCCAGCAATAAGAGAAATTGGCTCATTGCTAAATTGAGGAAGCGTTTTAAACCACATTCTCTGGCTCGTCCCCTCTGAATCATGAATTACGAAATAGTATTCTGTATTTGGCAGCAAAGAAATCAATCGAACAAAACAATTAGACATCCCTTTGGCACTTACTTGTCTATCAATTGATTGATTCATGGGATAAGAAAGATAGGCAGTACCATAATCAACTGGGCCATAATAAACCGTTGCCCCGGTTCCAGAAACTTGTTCCCAACCAATGGTCATTGAAATAGCAGGATCTTCGTTTACGGATAGTCTATACCTTCTGGTCGCAGAACATACTTCTAAGGACAAAAAGACAATACAAACTATAATCCAGTAACGTTTCATAAATTTGTTAATATGATTTTAAACTATTTACACTAAAAAAGTAAAATTAAGACTTCACAAGCTCAATTGCAACAACGCAACATTATATTATTGCTAATTAGAATTACTTGTTCTGTAATGCTTCTTGGTCACGCCTGGGAATGCCTTAGGTGGAAAACGAATCTGGGTAATGTACTTTTAGATCCGCAAGGCTTTGGCAAGGTGCTGGCATGGTACTTCGACACCAGTTTACACCAATTGTATACCAATCGTTTAGCAGAAAATTTTATTCTTAGCATTGACTACTATTTTGGAATTATCTTCATTATTGCTGCCATTTCGGCATTATTCTTAAAACAGCATAGAAAACTTTTAAGGTGGCCACTGTACCTGGCCACATTCTGCTTAACCATTCTTGTTTTTTCTTCATTCTACTCGAAGAATTTCTATATCGGAATACTGCTTGAAAATGCCGCTCAAATACTTACCCCTATTCTTTTGATTTCTATTACACATAATAGAAATAACAATTGGGTAGTAGCCCTAATGAAATGGGCTATCGGATTTACCTTTGTTGGCCATGGCTTGTTTGCCGTAGGTTATTATCCACAACCAGGGTATTTCATTGACATGATGATAAAAGGTTTTGACGTACATGAAACAATTGCACGAAATGCCTTGATAGTATTTGGTGTCTTCGATTTTATTTTTGCCATTTCTATTTTCATTCCAAAATTCTTAAGTGCTGCACTTGTCTATGGCATTCTGTGGGGATTTATTACAGCAATAGCAAGGATAACAACCAGTTTTAATGTTGATTTTTTAGATAACTGGATTGGCCAATATCTATTTGCCTTTATGATAAGAGTGCCCCATTTTCTTATCCCCATAATCCTTTGGATTGAGCATCGAAAATCGATTAATCTACCCCCTTCCCAATAACTTTAAATTTTCTGGTAATTGATCTTCCTGTATGGTCAATTACAGTTAGCTCATGATTGCCTTCTGCAGGCTGACAAACCTGCTGATGAATTCCTGTAGTCTCTCCTAAATAATACTCATCCAAGTGCCAATAAAGTACTGCATTATCTTCTCTGTGACTTGCTTCAAAAATGGTGTTGCCTTTTTCCTCATCAAATGTCATCGGTACATATATTGAGCTTTGTTTTTTAGGATAAATTAACGCAATAGGGTTGTCCTCTTCAGCATCACAATCATTTCTGAAAGGTGGCAAAGATTCAAATTTAGGATGCTTAGACTTGTAATAAGATTCTATTATTGGGGGCAAAACCAATCTTGTCGCTGTAGTCATATTATGAACCAATTCACAATCACTGTGTACTCTGTATTCGCCCGTATGGTCAAAGAAAACGGTTTGGTGATAAGGACATATTGTTGATCTAAGCGCAGTTGAAGGAATCCAGGTGGTATCTATGGTTTCACAAATCGAAGAGGCTCGATGACCACTCTGTCTGCAGATTTCAGCCAATGCCATATTATCGTAAGGCAGTTCATACCAATCTGATTTTGGCAATCGATCAAACACATCAAAAAGTAAGGGTGCTGCAGCCTTTACACCTACTAAACCAGGCCGACCCTCTCCATCGGCATTGCCTACCCAAACACCAACAACATATTTTCTAGACACTCCAATTGCCCAGGCATCTCTAAACCCAAAACTTGTTCCTGTTTTCCAAGCTATTTTCTGACTTGTTTCAAAAGCTTGCCAGTTAACATCATCATCGGGACGAGATACGGCTAACATTGCATTAAAAGTTTCCCAAACAGCAGCAGGCTGAATGTGGTAATTAAATTGGCTCTTTACGGATTGATTTTGAACGAAAGAAAAACCAGTGGGTTTAAATTCATTACCCGCAGCGTATTGATTCAATATTACACCCATGTTTCCATATACACCACATAAATCCCATAATTTAGCTTCAGCACCACCCAATATTAAGGAAAGACCGTAATCCGTTGAAGGTCTATTAATTGTCGTCATTCCCATTTTATTTAATTGATTATGGAATTTTTGAACGCCGTAGTCTTTTAGCATTTTAACAATGGGAACATTTAAAGACCTCGACAAGGCTCTTTCGGCAGGTACTGCACCATCAAATTTTTCATTGTAGTTTTTCGGTGCGTACCCTGATAAAACTATGGGAACGTCTTCGATAAGCATCTTTGGTGTAATTGCCCCCTCATTAATAAGCCCTGCGTATAAAAATGGTTTCAATATACTCCCTGTACTTCTTGGTGCCTTAATCACATCTACGTCACCACCGTGTTCTGGATTCTTATTTTTAACATTCCCAACATAAGTAACTACTGTTCCATTTTCTATATCTAGAATCAAAACAGCTGCGTTGTGAATTCCATTTTCAGATAGTCGCTTATGATGAATATCAACCGTTTTGAGTACATGTTTTTGTACATTCTTATCTAAAGTCGAAATGACCTCTTTACCTTTATAGCCATTCGCAATGAGTCGGTTCAATAAATGAGGCGCCAGTTGTGGTAAATGCGGTGGTTTCTCTGGTAGAGACTCCATTAAAGCCAATTCATAATCCACCTCATCAATCACATTCTGATTATGCAATCTCTTTAAGAGACGGTTTCTTTTCGCTTTAAGCTTTGCTCGATTTTTGCCTGGATGCATCAAACTGGGAGCATTAGGGAGAACAGCCAAGAGACAGGCTTCAGCCCAACTAAGCTCGTGCGCAGATCGGCCAAAATAGCGCCAAGAAGCAGCTTCAACGCCAACAACATTGCCCCCCATTGGCGCATTTGATGCGTAAAGCCTCAGAATTTCACCTTTGGTTAAACGCCACTCTAACCTTGTCGACATATATACTTCTATGAGCTTTTCCCAATACGATCTACTTCTTCCCTTTCTAGATAGACGAATCGTTTGCATAGTAATTGTACTCCCACCACTAACCACCTTACCTTCCGAAATGTTTTGTTTAATAGCACGACCAAATGCCTTAAAGCTAATACCAGAGTGACTTTTAAAGTCTCGGTCTTCGAACTCAATAATTGCCCGTTCAAATTTATCCGGTACACTATGAGATGGTGGAAATCTCCATTGTCCATCATCTGCGATTCGCGCACCAAGAATTGCTCCTGTTTTGTCTTTTAGAACGGTACAAGTGGGTTCAGAGAATAATTGTTCAGGCAAACAAAATATCCAAATCAAAAAATTGATTGTAAATAATAGGGTAAAGAAATACTTTCTTCGCCAAAACCATTTTAAAAGTCTCCTCAACACCTTTGGAAATTTATGAATCATTAATTAAAGTTAAAAACAAATGCCTGGATACTTTAAGTAGCTTATTAAGCGTTATAAAATTCTGATTAACTGTTTCCGTTCCTATATTTGACTCAAATGATGCGATTAATCCTTTTGGTGCATTTCTTGGGGCCGCTACTCTTTTTAGCCCAACTTAAGATCACTACTTACTCAGTAGGTGACGGACTTGCACAATCTCAAGTTTACGCCATGTTGGAGGATTCCAGAGGTTTTATTTGGATGGGTACATACGGTGGAGGAATTAGTCAATTTGATGGGAAAAAATTCAAAAATTTTTCAACAGAAGATAGTTTGACTAACAATTATATTCTTGCTATTCATGAATCAAAAAATGGAAATATCTGGATCGGGACTAAAAATGGCCTAAGCATCTACAATGGTATCTCATTTGAAAATTTTAAAATAGCAAAACAGGAAAAAATAGCAGTAAGCTGCTTCGTGGAAGACAAAAGTGGACAATTGTGGTTGGGAACTTCTAAAGGGATTTATCAATACAAGGATGGGACTTTCGAAAATTGGTCTTTAAAAAACAAAATATTTAACACGTACATCTTTGATTTGTACGAGCACATTGACGGTAGTATTTGGGCCTGCAATGGAAATGGCATCTTACAAATCACAAAAGATAAACCTGTATTCTATGGCCAAGAAGATGGCTTATCGAATACCGCAACGCGGCACTTTGCAGGGGATTCAAGTGGCATTTATATTTCTACACTAGGTGGTGGCCTAAATAGGTATGATGGAGAAAATTTTACTATTGTAACAAGAGAATTTGAGGATATTCATGATATGTTTCTTGAGGACGGTATTATTTGGCTAACCTCTTTAAATAAGGGAATTTTACGTCTGGATTTATCTTCAAGTCAATCACAAATAATTGATAAAACCCATGGGTTAAGTAATAATCACACAAGAGCTATTATAAAGGATTCTTGGGGGAATTTTTGGTTTTCAACTTCTGGAGGTGGTGTCAATAAATATTTTGGTCAAGAATTCGAACACTTTACAAAATCTGACTGGTTACCAGAAGATTATGTCTACGATGTGCACGTAGCTTCGAACAGCGACATTTGGACTTCACACAGTCAAAGCTTGGTTAGAACTAATAAAGACACTACGGTTGTGTACAACCGAATGAACGGATATAAAGGAGGAAAGGCAAGAGTATTAACAGAAGATCATCTAGGTAATATATGGATAGGTACAGACATCAACGCTATTTACTGTTTTGATGGAATTCAATTTCATCAATTTACGCGAAATGATGGCATACCCGGTGAATACATTGAAGACATTATTCAAGATAAATTATTGAATATTTGGGTTTCAACAAAAGGTGGAATCGCTAAACTTGAACCAATAGCACCCCATGAATTCAATTACAAGATAACCAGTTGGACAAAAGAATTGAATTTAGGAAACAGACCGACAATTACAGACCTAGAAGAAGATAATTTAGGCAGAATCTGGTTTAGTTCCAAATTTCAGGGCTTGGGCTATTTTTTGGATGAAAAAATCAACAATTTACAACCCGCAAATGGATTACCAGTTGTAGAAATTAAAACCATGAAAATGAGTCCTGAAGGAAAACTTTGGATTGGTACTGCTGGAATGGGCATATATGTCGCAACTACTGATGAACCACTAATTAGTTTTTCTAAATACAATAAGAAAACAGATGGCCTGGGTTTAGCTAGTGATCTTACTTTTCTTATTGAGTTTGACCAGAAAGGCAATGCTTGGATAGGATCCGAGCAGGGCGTTGATCGAATAGAATTTGGTGAAATGAATAACATCGAACAAATAAAGCACTTCGGCCAAGATGAGGGATTCAAAGGCGTTGAAACCAATCGAAATGCTTCGTGTATTGATAAGGATGGAAATATTTGGTTCGGAACAATAGCTGGGCTGATGAAATACAATCCAAAAAATGAAACTAAAAATACACGTGCTCCAAAACTAAGCTTATCCAATGTTACCTTATTTTACGAAGATTTAGCACAAACTGAAAAGTATAAAGCAAGCATTACCGACTGGCACAAATTGGCTAATCCTTTAATTTTAAATCACGACGAAAATCACATCTCTTTTACCTTTAAAGGCATTAATCAGAAAAACCCAGAGAAAGTATATTACCAATATACGTTAGAAGGGTTTGACATTGATTGGAGCCCCGAATCAGAGAAAAGTGATGCCACGTATTCCAATCTACCTCCAGGAGCATTTTCTTTTAAAGTTCGAGCAGGAAACGAAGATGACGTATGGACAGCAGAACCCATGGAATTTACGTTCACCATCACCCCTCCTTTTTGGAAAACTTCACTTTTTATAATAGGGTCGACTGGTCTAGGCGCTCTTGTGCTGACCTTGCTTATTGCTATTAGGATAAGGGTAATTAAGAAAAAAATTAGGCGGGAGCAAAAAGCAATAGAAATAGAGAGAACAATGCTAGAATTAGAACAAAAAGCACTGCGACTTCAAATGAATCCACATTTCATTTTTAATTCAATCAACTCCGTTCAAGCATTCATTTTGAGAAATGACCAAAAATCTGCGAGGTACTACTTGGCAAAATTTTCGAAGCTCATGCGACAAACACTTGAAAACTCACGGAATCAATCGATTACAATAAGTGACGAAATCAGCTCCCTTAAAAATTACTTAGAATTAGAAAATTTTGGAAGATCTACTCCATTCAAATACACGATTGAAGTAGGCAAGGAAATAGATCCAGACAATGTATTGATTCCAGCAATACTTCTGCAACCTTTTGCAGAAAACGCCATCATACACGGGTTCAAAAAACTGGATCGAGTCGGGAATCTTGATATCAAATTTTCAGCTGAAAATGACACCTTGACCTGTGAAATAACAGACAATGGAATCGGCAGGTCTGAAGCTAAAAAACAAAAAGCGCAAATAGAACAACAGCATAAATCAGCTGCACTTGTGGTGACTCAAGAAAGGCTCAATATTTTAAATAATAATGGAAGTCAAAAAGGATTTGAAATCGTTGATATTATGAAAAATGACGTAGCTTTTGGTACAACCGTTATTTTAAGAATGCCCTTGAATGAAAAATTTTAATTAATACTTACTTTTACAATATGAAAGCAATCATTATTGATGATTTATCTGATGCCCGCCTTGCGATAAAATCTGATGTCGAAGCCTATTGTCCGACTATAAGCATCGTAGGTGAGGCAGAAGGCGTCGTTTCTGGTGCTAAATTAATCCGAGAGGTAAATCCTGATTTGGTTTTTCTAGACATTCAAATGCCAGACGGAACTGGTTTTGACCTTCTTGAAATTACGGGAACAGATCGATTTAAAGTAATTTTTACAACCGCTTCAGACGAATATGCAATCAAGGCATTTAAATTCTCAGCAGTAGATTATTTAATGAAGCCCATTGATCCCGATGAATTAATTAGTGCTGTTGATAAATCTATCAATAACAGCCACAAGGGAAGTATTGAAATTTTACAAAATACAATGCGTGATGGCAGCGCAAAAAGAATTGCGTTAAACACACAAGAAAAAACATTAATTAAAGAGATTAGCGAAATAGTAAGGTGCGAAAGCAGCGTTAATTACACCATGTTTTATTTCTCTGATGGTACAAGGCTATTGGTAACACAAACACTAAAGAACTACGATGATCTTTTGAGCCCATATGACTTTTTACGTGTTCACCAGAGCCATTTGATAAATAGTAAATTCGTAAAAGAATACAACAAAAGTGATGGCGGGTACTTGGTACTGAAAGACAACAGTACGGTTCCGGTTTCAACCAGAAGAAAAAATGTAGTAATGGAAATGATTGCGAAACTTTAGCTTAGTTCATTGAGAAAATTCAATGCTGCACTTTCCATTTGTGTAGCGCCTGGTTCTTCCATTGGTATGTGCCCACAACCTTTCAATACTACTTGTGTTTTTGGGCAATTTAATCGGTCGTAAAATGGTTCACTAACCCACCAAGGAATGATGTAATCCTTTTCTGGCTGTAAAAATAACAAAGGAATAGTTGAAAACAGTTCTGGTTCAATCGAAGGACTTGCTTCAAACAGTGTTCGTAAAAATTTAAGGTATACTTTACCGCCAGATCCTACCTTGTCATTCAGTAATTTTTGTACAAATTCTTTGTTGTTGGCCATTGCCCACATCTTTGTAGTTAATTTTATTGGAAATCGCACTCCATCAAAGGCCCAACCCATTTTTTTTGCAAAAGCTACGCCTAAAACACCCATCAATTTGTTTTTTGAAAGCTGTCGTTGAATTGCTTTCTTTCTCGTATCTGCAAGAGCCGTTACCATAAG
>Ga0055584_100002518_pt1 | contig 18085 bp, 11 predicted proteins | sample OSDHelmetaG_FD_58716 | JGI IMG/M metagenome (GOLD analysis project Ga0055584, IMG submission 58716) | Pelagic marine sediment microbial communities from the LTER site Helgoland, North Sea, for post-phytoplankton bloom and carbon turnover... | ecosystem: Environmental > Aquatic > Marine >... | reverse complement strand
ATCAGAAAGCCATCCGGGAATTCGATGTGGATGCCACGGGGGATCTGATTCGCGCCGGCGATCATCTTTACGCTGCCGGCGGTGGAAAGATTTCGTGCATCGCCCTGAAGACGGGAAAGAAGGAACCCGTGTGGTCGATGCCTGTTGCCGGCGAGGTGGTGCGTTTGCTGGCGGCCAACGATCGCCTCTTCGCGGTCACTTTGGACGGGACCATTCTTTGCTTTGGCGAGGAGGCGCAGCAAACGGTGGCCCATCACCAAGCGCCTCATGAATCCGCACCGCAAGCTGTGCCCCCACCCGCGGTGCTGCAACACACGGACGGAATCGTCGGACGCGCCATGGCCATCGGCGTTGAATCATCGCAACTGCTGGAAGGGCTGCTGGAACATTCGAAGTTCCGGATCGATGCCATTCATTCGTCGCCCAAGGCGGTCGCCAGTCTTCGAAAGCAGTTGGACGCAGAGCGCGGAGTCTATGGCTCGCGCATCGCCGTACACCTGGGTGATGTCAAAACCTTCAAGGCACCACCCTATTTCGCGCGACTCGTCCTGGTGGGAAGATCGGCGGCGGAACGGTTTGCTGATGCAAGATCTTTGGCCACCGCCTACAGATCTGTGCGGCCCTATGGCGGCGTGCTTTGGATCGAATCTGCCCCGCCATTGTCCAAAAGAATTGTCACCTCAGCGAATCGGGCAGGGCTCTCCAATGCAGAGATCATCTCCCTTCCCGCTGGCGTCCTGATCCGCAAACGCGGTGCTCTGGAAGGCGCCGCCGATTGGACCCACCTCTACGGAAACGTCGCCAATACCGTCAAATCTGACGACACGCGGGTGAAAGCCCCGCTGGGGCTGTTGTGGTTCGGCGGCAATTCCAACATGGACGTGCTGCCTAGGCACGGCCACGGCCCTTCCGAGCAGGTCATTGGCGGGCGATTGTTCATCGAAGGCATGGATTCGATCAGCGCACGCGACGTCTACACCGGAGAGATTCTTTGGAAGCGGACATTTCCGGATCTGGGCACCTATGGCGTCTACTACAATGAGACCTACAAGAACACACCCTTGAGCTCGGCGTACAACCAACGCCACATTCCCGGAGCCAACGGCCGCGGTCCCAATTTCATCGCCACCGGCGACTCGGTCTATCTCGCGGTCAGTAATGTGTGTTTCGCACTGGATGCCCGGAACGGTGAGACCTCTCGAATCATTGAACTGCCGCAGAAATCCCCGGCGCGCGATCTGCATCATTGGGGATACCTCGGCGTCTACGAAGATCTACTGCTCGGTGGCAATGGTTTCGCCCATTTCACCAAACAGTTCGCCGCTGCCGGCAACCAGAAAGGAGCCGCAAAGCCCAACCCCTTGAAGCCTCGAACCTACGCTCCGATTGAAGATCTCTCCGCGAGCAAGGGGTTGACCCTGTTTGATCGGAAATCCGGAAAAGTTCTTTGGAGCGTCGAGGCCCGGCACAGCTTCCTCCACAACGGAATCGTCGCCGGCAACGGGCGGATCTACTGCCTCGACCGCCTGCCCAAGAGCGCCGAGGACAAGCGCAAGCGACGCGGACTTCCCGCTCCGGAAAGCTACCGGATCGTCGCGTTTGATGCGCAGACCGGGAAAACGATCTGGGAGGTTGAGCAAGGAATCACCGGATCGTGGCTCGGCTATTCCGCCAGCCGGGACATCCTGCTTCAGGCCGGCGCGCGCGCCAGTGATCGCCTGCGTGATGAGGTCGGGCAAGGCATGACCACCTACGTGGGAGCGAGCGGCAAGGTGAATTGGTCGAAACCGAGTCTGAACTACACCGGCCCGTGCATCATTCACAACGATCTGGTGATGTCGGGAGCCAATTCCTACAAGGAATCGGCCGGTGCCTTCAGCCTGCTGGACGGTTCTCCTCACCTCATCGAGAACCCGCTGACCGGAGCCATGGAACCCTGGAAGATCACGCGCACCTACGGCTGCAACACTGTTGTCGCGAGTGAACATCTGCTCACCTTTCGCTCCGGCGCAGCCGGTTACTATGATCTGACCGGCCACAGTGGTACTGGCAACCTCGGCGGCTTCAAGTCGGGTTGCACCTCCAATCTGATCATCGCCAATGGCGTGCTGAACGCACCGGACTACACCCGCACCTGCAGTTGTTCCTATCAGAACCAAACCTCGTTGGCCCTGATCCACATGCCGGAGATGGAGATGTGGACATACAGTCAGATCGGGTCCGAGGCCGAAACCGGCGCGCAATTGAAACGGGTCGGGATCAATTTCGGCGCTCCGGGAGATCGGCGCTCCGAAGACGGGACTCTCTGGTTGGACCACCCCAGTGTCGGCGGCCGATCACCCGGCGTGAAAGTCGAATTGGAGGGCAAGAACCTCGACTATTTCCGTCGCCACTCTGCGATGGTCTCGGGCGACGGAATGCCGTGGGTGAACGCCTCTGGCGTGAGTGGGGCAACCCGTATCACCATCGTTCCGCTCACCGCAGAAAGTGCGGAGACTGCGAGTCAGACGAAATCAGGTGCGCGCGTATTCCCTGCGCAGAAGGCAACGGACACCGCCGAACAGGACGCCAAGGGAAAGGTATCCACAGGAAGCAGTGATCTGGAACTTGTACGCGATCGAAGCGTTCAGTTGGTCGGCATCCGTTTTCCGAAGATTGATCTGCCGAAAAACGCCGAAATCGAAAGTGCCTACATTCAGTTCACTGTGGACGAGGCCACGAAGGAAGCCACCCGGCTTCGTATCACCATGCAGGACACCGCCAACGCTCCGGCGTTCGGAACGAAAGCCAATCACATTTCGAATCGATCAACTGTCGGGCATGGCGTGAATTGGAAACCTGTGGCGTGGAACAAGACCGGCGCTGCGACGAAGGATCAAAGAACGCCGGATCTCACCGCTCTGCTGCAGCAGGTGATCGGCAGGAAGGATTGGAAACCGGGCAACGCCGTCGCGTTCATCATTTCGGGAAGCGGCAAACGCGTGGCCAAATCGCGGGGCAAGCCGGGGCCGCAGTTGGTCATCACCCTCAAAGATTCTTCACCACAGAACACCGTATCAGAATTGGTTCCCGAAGTGCCTTATCATATTCGTCTGCACTTTGCCGAACCCGGCAAGGTCGCCCCGGGTAAACGGATTTTCTCAGTCAAACTTCAGGGACAAACCGTCCTGTCTGATTTGGACGTCCGCAGCGAAACCGGCGCAAGCAATCGCGGGCTGGTCCGGGAATTCAAAAACATCCCCGTCGCCGAAGCCCTCGAGATCGAACTGTCCAGAGGCACGCCCGATTCAGCTGATCCGATCCTGTCCGGAGTCGAACTGATCGCCGCCGGTGGAACGGACCGCTGAACAGAATTGAATTGCCTCCGGCGTGAGCCAACTCGATAAAGCGGCACTTCCATGAACGCATTCAAAGCATTTCTAGCCATCGTTTTCGCCGTCGCTCTGGGTCACGCGGCCGACCAGCCCAACATCATTCTCGTGATGGCGGATGATCAGGGCTACGGCGACGCCGGTTTCACCGGGCATCCCTTCGTCAAGACGCCGAACATGGACGCGATGGCCAAGGCGAGCGTTGTCTTCAATCGTTTCTATGCCGCCGCCCCCGTGTGCTCCCCCACCCGGGCCAGCGTCATGACCGGCCGCACCCCCATGCGCACGAATGTGCCGAATCACGGGCACTATATGCGCCCACACGAAGTCACCATTGCCGAGGCCCTGAAAGGCGCCGGCTACGTGACCGGGCATTTTGGCAAGTGGCATATCGGTTCCGTGCAGGCCGACAGCCCCACCAGCCCAGGCGGAGCGGGCTTTGACGAGTGGCTTTCGGGACTCAACTTCTTCGACGTCGATCCGTATCTCAGCCGCAACGGAAAATACGAACACATCAAGGGACAGGGCTCCATCATCAGCATGGACGCCACGATCGACTTTCTGAAGAAACACAAGGACGGCGACAAGCCGATGTTTACCGTCACTTGGTTTCCTTCACCCCACGGTCCCTTCCAGGAAACACCGGTCAACTTTCCCGGTGGCGAAGACCTCTACAAGGATGCCGGCCGCATGCGGGGTTACTTCCTCGAGATCACCCTGCTGGATCAGCAGCTCGGCAAATTGCGAAAGAGCCTCCGGGATCTCGGCATAGCGGACAACACCCTTGTCTGGTACACCAGCGACAACGGCGGTTTGGTAAAAGAGACCTCCGGCGGTCGCGACCGCAAGGGCAGCATCTATGAAGGCGGTCTGCGGGTTCCTTCCATTCTGGAATGGCCCGCCAAATATCAACCTCACACGATTGACACTCCCGCCAACGCCTTCGACATGTACCCGACCCTCCTGAAAATCGCCGGGGCCCAGGTAGCCCATCAGCCGCACCTCGATGGCATCGACCTCGCCAAAGTCATTTCCGGCCAACAGAAGAAACGTCCAGCCATGGGTTTCTGGCATCACCACACCGGCGGACAAGGCACCTGGAACGACCGCCTCATCAAGGAACTCATGGATGCCCAGCAAGCGGGCAAACCCAATCCCCTCCCCGAACGGCTGTTGAAGAACGTCAATCAATTTCCCAAACTGCCTCGCGGTGACTACAACGGCCACGCCGCCTGGACCGACTGGCCTTGGAAATTCCATCGCATCCAAAAGGAAGGCAAGGTCACCACCGAACTCTATCACCTCGCCCGGGATCCCATGGAAACCACCAACCTCTCCGCCCAGGAAAAGTCACGTGCGAAACGGATGCAGAAAGCCCTGGAGCAATGGCAGTCCTCCGTCTACGACAGCTGGGAAGGCAAGGACTACGCCCGCAACTGATCCGTCACGATCCCGGCATCAACGCCGCCAGCTCGGTCCGGTATTCCCGGGCGAAGGCAGGTCGAACGGCTTTGCTCCGCTTGGACGCCGGAGGCCATCAACACCACGGTGCAACTCGATATCAAAACGTTCGATATCGACGAGGTCGGCGCCCCGGGTCTTGCCAATTTGATACCGGTTGCCGGACCACGTGAAATTTTCGGGCTTGGCCTGAACACGAAACAATTCCCATTTCCCCGGGAGGAAGGAGTTTTGGATCACCCGGCAATCAGCGGGCACCGCCGGAATCTTCTGGCTGGCGCGAACGCCGAATTCCATCGAGACCTTGCAGTCGATGAAGGTGTTGTGGGCGACCAAGGCATTCCGAACGGGCGCGTAGGTATGCAGTGGGCCGTCAGGAATGCCGTTCATGAAACAAACCGCGGCGCGTTCGGCGTCACCCCTCAGACCTTCGAAATGGTTGTGCGTCACACGATGGTCGGAGCCAATGATCCGCACGCCGCCTGTGTCGCTTGCGGTGTGACCGAGAAACACGTTGCCGTCGACTTCGCAGCGGTGCCCGTGGCGCAGCGTCAACGTGCCTTCACTGCGATCAAAGAGGTTGTGACGATAGATATTCTCACAGGATTTGTTGGAGATGATCTCACCTTCGCCATTGCAGCGGTCGAAATAGTTCCGTTCCACGACGGTCCGATTGTTGAGTTCGGAAACGTCGCTGGTGCCGATCCGGATGGTCTCGCCGCCGTTCTTTCCAAGTTCCGGCCGCGGACCAAAGTGATTGTGATCGATCCGGTGTGAACCGATCACCGGGCTCACCCAGACAACCAGCGTCGTGCCCCGATTCCGCTTGCCGGCAAAATAACAATGGTCAATCCGGTTGTGGGTTCCGTAGATGTTCAACCAACGGGAATCCTTGTCGTTCTTCGACCCGGCCGTCTGTTCGAACACGCAATCCGTGACGCGGCAGTTATGCGCATGACGTTTGCTGTGGGTGCGCAGATCAAAGACGTCGCTCACCCGTTGCGGATTTCGGAATACGAGACCGGACACCACCACATGTTTTCCCGAAACACGGAATTCAACCGCCCCGGTCAGCACCACCTTTCCCGGCGATTCGGCGCGCACGTGGATGGGCTTGTCGGCGCGACCAGGCAGACTCTCAAAGCGCAGCTTGGCATCAGTCCAGGTGCCATTCGCCAGCACGATGGAATCCCCCGCCGCCACCTTGCCGAGCAGGTCCTGGAGATCGGTGCCGGGATGGATCCGAAATTCCTCGGCCATGACATGTTGAACGGGCGCGAGGGAGAGCAGAAAAAGGCCTGAGATCAGCGCTGCACATTTCATCGGGCGGCGAGGTTGTTGAATCGCAAGACTCTGAACAAGATCAAACAAATCCGCACGCGGAAAGAATGATTGAGGCAGCTCTGGCCCGCTGCTACGAAGAGGCGATGAAGCGTTTGGTTCTGATTATCGCCATCCTTTGTCTTGCTCTGCCTGACTCTGGGGCCGCCGGTCGTTTTCCCAACATCGTCTTCATCCTCGCCGATGATATGAGCTACGATTCCGTGTCCGCCCTGAACCCGGACATCGGCCCGCTCAAGACACCGTTCATCGACCGACTGGCCAACGAGGGAATGACTTTCACCGATGCACACTCAGGGTCCGCCGTCTGCACTCCCACTCGCTACGGGATTCTGACCGGCCGATACTGCTGGCGAACAGATCTGAAGAGTCAGGTTCTGTGGGAATGGGGCCGGCCATTGATTGAACGAAACCGTCTGACGGTGGCTGAGTTGCTGCAGCAGCAGGGCTACGCCACCGGCATGGTCGGAAAATGGCACCTCGGCATGACCTGGCTGGATAAGGACGATCGGGTAGCGAACGCGGACGTGCAGCGGCACGATTCGTTTTTCAAGAAAGAACCCGGAGTGGCCGAACGTTGCCAGGAAGCCGAAGCCCGCATTGATTTCACGAAACCCATTGCGGATGGGCCCATCAATCATGGCTTCGACTATTACTTCGGTGTCGACGTGCCCAATTTCCCTCCCTATCTCTGGATTGAGAACGACCGACTCCTTGGCGTTCCTTCCGTACCGAAGCCCGACACCATGTTCGGTCACCCCGGCCCGATGCTGCCTGGCTGGAAGCTGGAGGAGATACTGGTCGGGTTGGCGGAGAAATCCGTGGAATGGATTCACGCCCGATCCAAGGAAGAGAAACCGTTCTTCCTGTATCTCCCGCTGACCTCACCCCACACCCCGATCGCCCCAAGCAAACGGTTCCAAGGCCGGAGCGGAATGACCGACTATGCCGACTTCGTCATGGAGACGGATTGGGTCGTCGGGGAAGTGATGAATGCGCTGGAGAAAACCAGTGAGGCGCGAAACACCATCCTGATCTTCACCACGGACAACGGCACTTCCGGACGCGCCAACTTCAAGGAACTGGAGTCACACGGGATCAACCTGCGTGTTCAATTCAAGGGGTGGAAGGCGCAGATCCACGAGGGCGGTCATCGCGTGCCCTACATCGTTCGCTGGCCGGCGCGCATCGCTGCGGCATCACGCTGCGATGAAACCGTCTGCCTGAACGACTTCATGGCAACGGCCGCAGCCATCACCGGAGCAGAACTCCCGCAAGATTCGGCCGAAGACAGCAACAACATCCTGCCCTTGTATCTCGGTGCCAACCGACTGCCCAACCACTCGTGGGTCGTCAATCACGACTACGGCGGCCGCTTCGCAATCCGGAACGGCAAATGGAAAATGGTTCCCGGAAAGACCGATCAACTTTTCGACCTGGCCCGGGATCAGAAAGAAACGAGCAGCGTTGCGAGCGCCTATCCGACCGTGGTCGCAGAGATGAAATCACGATTGCACGAGTACCAAACCAGTGGCCGGTCGGTGGCTCGTCAGCAACCGACACCATAGAATTCGCTTCGCATCGCTTCTCCTCGCTGCCGCGTTCGGACGAACAAAACCGGAAACTCCGCCGAGTCGGTTGACTAATCCAATTCCTGTGCGAATTTGGCGGCCGTCGCACTGACAACCTTGTCGGTGAACGAAGGAGATGAACGGACCCGAACCCCTCGGGTAACCATGATCCCAAATGAATGCAAAAGAACTGATGAAGATGGGGGTTCCGATGGGGGAACCCGTGAAGCAGGCAATCGGCTTTGTGGCTGATCTGGCCTTGGCTGGAACTGACAAGGAATGGATTCGCAACGAAGTGCTGGCGATTGTCGAATCGCCGGATCGATTCGTGAACGACAAGTTGCGCGGTGCGTTTGCAAAAGCGCTGATCAACAACGTCAAGATCGTGCGTCAAGAGGCCGTGCCGTATCGCCAATGGGGCGAGGACCTCGACACGGAGGCGGTGCAACAGATGGAACGCGCGTGTTACCTGCCCGTGTCCGTCGCCGGTGCCCTGATGCCGGATGCTCACCTGGGCTACGGCCTGCCGATTGGCGGGGTGTTGGGAACGGATAACGCCGTGATCCCGTATGCGGTCGGGGTGGATATCGCGTGTCGCATGAAGATGACCGTGCTGGATCTGCCGGTGAAGGATTTCGAACGCAAGACTGACCGTCTGAAAGGCGCGATCGAGCGCGAGACCCGTTTCGGTATCGGCGCTTCATTCAAGCGACGTCGCGAACACGATGTCATGGACGAAGACTGGTCGATCAGCCCAATCACCAAGCGCAGCAGGGACAAGGCGTGGTCGCAGCTCGGATCGAGCGGGAGCGGGAATCACTTCGTCGAGTTTGGCTTCTTCACCGCCAACGAAAAGCTCGGCGAGCTGGAACCGGGAGAATACATCGCTTTGTTGAGCCATTCGGGAAGCCGTGGCGTCGGTGCTCAGGTATGCAATCACTACAGCAAGCTGGCGATGGAGGCCCACACCGATCTGCCGAAAGAGCTGAAGCATCTGGCATGGCTGGACCTCGACGAGGAAACCGGTGCGGAGTACTGGGCGGCGATGAACCTGATGGGCGAATACGCCGCCGCGAACCACGCCTGCATCCACCGGCACGTCGCGGAGAACCTGGGACTTGAGGTCCTGCTCGACATCGAGAACCACCACAACTTCGCATGGAAGGAAACGCACGAAGTGGACGGCGAAACCCGCGAGGTGATCGTCCACCGCAAGGGCGCGACTCCGGCCGGCGAAGGCGTGCTGGGAATCATCCCGGGCTCGATGGCGACGCCGGGCTTCGTCGTTCGCGGCAAGGGCAACCCGGTGTCACTGAACTCAGCATCCCACGGTGCCGGTCGTGCAATGAGCCGCTCGAAGGCCAACAAGACCTTCAAGTGGAAAGACGTGAATCCGATCCTCAAAAACAGTGGCGTCGAACTGATGTCCGCCGGCCTGGACGAAGTCCCGGGCGTTTACAAAGATATCCACGAAGTCATGGCCGCCCAGACCGACCTCGTCGACGTGCTCGGCCAGTTTGATCCGAAACTGGTCAAAATGGCCCCGCACGGGGAGCGCCCGGAAGATTAGGAAACGAATTCGGTATCAGACAGCAACGGCAGTTGGTGTGCGCCACCGGGCACAGAATCCGATCTCCAAGTGTCGATTGACGCATCGAAACGGAGGGGACACCCAAAAGCGTTTCACTGGCAGTGTTTCCATTCTTGGCCGCCGAACGGCCCTCTCAATCCCGATTTCGGGTCCATGAGCACACCGGAATGTAATGGAGAAAGAAAGGGCGAACAGGCTTGAATAGAGAGATTCAGCGTCCACAGGAATGGAATTCACCAAAAAAACCAACCTTTAGAGTCGGAAATAACGCTACTACAGTATTAGACACCCATACTTGGGAATGCTAGTTTGGTTGCCGATCACAGTCTAACTCACCCGAAACTCACCACATGAAACGAATCAAACCTTCTCAGCGCAGCGCATTCACTCTCATCGAGCTCTTGGTCGTGATAGCGATCATCGCGATTCTCGCCGGTATGCTCCTGCCGGCATTAGGCAAGGCCAAATCCAAAGCCAACAAGATCAAATGCGTCAACAATCTCAAACAGGCGGCGACCGCCTATAACGTCTGGGCTTCCGACAAGAACGACAACTACCCGTGGCAGCAACAACGAAGATACCGGGTGAGTTACAATGCTCCGAAGGAGAACAACGTGGTGTATCCATTCGATGTGGATCGCGATGATGGCGCCAATGGAAAGTGGGGCAACCGAACCTTCCGCCCGGTTCAATCATGGACTGTGGCCGCCATCCTCTCAAACGAGCTTGGCTCGCCGAAGATCTTGAATTGCCCCGGCAACCGGATGAAGCGCAATTCGACCGCCACCGACTGGTCGGATGGGACGGTTGGTTTCTTCAACACGGCGCTGCAAGCCAATGGCGACGCCCCGATCCTACGAACCGAGGCTACCCGATACGGCAAGCAACCGGGTTGGGACAGTTCGATCTCCTACCTGACCTGGAAACCGGCCAACGGCCACCTCCGTCGCGGCGCCGAGCTCGTTCACAATGCCAATGTGCCTCTGATTCTGGACTTCAATGTTCAGAGTTCGCGCCGGCGTCAGACCACCGGGTTTCCCGCCTTGAATCCGTTCGTCGGCGGCTTTCATCACGGATCAAGAAACCAATTCAAGACGCCCAACCAGACTTGGATGGTCTTCGGGGGCACCGGCACAGGTCACAACCTCAACAGCGCCTCCCATCAGTGGGGCTTTGTTACCGGAGCGACAACCGACAAGCGTTATTCTCTTCACGGCACGGAAGGAAATATCGGGATGTGTGACTCGTCCGTGCAGACGCCGGGGGTCGTGAACGAATTCCAAGCCATCGGTGTCTCGTACCTGCACGCGATGCGCGGATTGAAGAACGCAAACGGACGAAACCGGAACGGCGGTGCTGGTTTGCGCTTCTACCAACCGCACTGAGAAAGCCGCCGCATCACAATGCTGAGGCGCGGGCAACGATGATCGGGCTGCAATCAAGCCTATCGTTTCCCGACGCCTCGGTTTCCCGACGCCTCGGTTTCCCGTCCGCTCCGCCAATCCGGGCTCAGCATCTGCTTGTTGGTCGCAAATTGGGAAAATTACTCCGGCGACATTTTCCGTCAGTCGCCGGCGGAAGTTGTTCGGGGTGGACTTTGTCGCCGCTGCCACATGTCGTTCAGCGAACGATTGCATTCAGCTTGGACTAAAATTGATCCACAAGCTTCTGATGAACCAATTCGATTTCTTTGTCTTTCGCGGCACGATCGGGTTGGCGGTGGGCGACAGGCTTTTCAGCCTTCGGAGTTGTCATGGCCGCGAAAAACGACGACGGGTTTGATGAACTCGAGGCTTGGACGAAGTCAGGAAGGCACAGGCCGACCTCGTCGATTTGCTCGTTCCGTTTTGATCCCAAGCTGGTCGAGATGACACCGTACCGAGAACGCCCGGAGGACTGACCGGACACAGACCGCGTTTATGATCCGAACTCCTGATTGTCAGCTGGTTAATATTCTTGATACCGAACAGTTGAAAGTTTCGAAGCAGCTTCGCTACATGAAGCAGTTCGGCATGGTGGAGGCGGAGCGGGAGGCGCAATGGATGATCTACCGACTCCCCGGGAAGCCGCACAGCCTGTTGACGTAGCATCTGAAATGCTTGCAGGATCTGGCGGGCGAGTGTCCGGACATTCGTGAGGATCTGCGCAAGCGCAAACGCATCATCGGTGAAATCAAAAAGACCGGTTCAGCCTGTCCGAAAGTCGTCAGTGATTCAACCGCAGTCCGCGCTGTCAAAAAAGTTCCTAGACCTTGAAGAACGCAATCCAATCTCATCCCACCAACGACCCGACAATTTGGTAAATAATTATGAAAAAATTGGAAATATACGACCCCGCCTTGTGCTGCTCCAGCGGCGTATGCGGCCCTTCGCCTGACCAGGAACTCGTCGCCTTCGCCGGCGAACTCAAGACGATGGGTGAGCAGGCCGAAATCCAACGCTTCAATCTCGCACAACAACCGGCTGCCTTCGCATCCAATCCGGTCGTCCAGCAGATCCTGAACGACGAAGGACCGGACGTCCTGCCCGTCATCCTTGTGGATGGTCGCCTGGCCATGAAGGGTGTCTACCCTTCGAAGCAGCAACTGGAACAATTGCTCGGTGCGGAAGACTCCTGTTGCTCCGCTGAAGAGGCCAGTACCGGCTGCTGCGAGGAACCCGCTCCAGCCAAGCCGGACGGCAGTGATTCCGGTTGCGAAGGAGACTCCTGCTGTTGAACGCGGAGGTGATCGAAATCTTGGGAAAGAGCCCCTCGCGCTTTCTGTTCTTCACCGGCAAAGGAGGTGTCGGCAAAACGTCACTCGCCAGCGCCGTCAGTGTGGCGCTCGCCGATGCGGGACTCCGGGTGCTGTTGATCAGCACCGATCCGGCTTCCAACCTCGACGAGGTGTTGGAAACACCGCTTGGCAACGACCCGGGCGCCATTTCGCAGGTGCCCGGCCTCCAGGCAATGAACATTGATCCTGCCGCGGCCGCTCAGGAATATCGCGAACGCATTGTCGGACCTTATCGCGGCGTGCTTCCCGATTCCGCCGTGGCCCGTATCGAAGAACAACTGTCCGGAGCCTGCACCACCGAGATTGCCAGCTTCAATGAGTTCACCCGTCTTATCGGTGACGCGAATGCCGTGGATGGCTACGACCACATCGTGCTCGACACCGCCCCCACCGGTCACACGCTGCGTCTGCTGGACCTGCCCGCCGCCTGGAACGACTTCATCGCCACCAACGAAACCGGCTCCTCCTGTCTCGGTCCCTTGTCCGGCCTCGCCGAACAAAAGGCGGTCTATGAGCAGGCCGTCGCCACGCTGGCGGACGCCGACCAAACCACGCTCATCCTCGTTGCCCGCGCCGACGCCGGTTCCTTGGCGGAAGCCGGCCGTGCCGGCGAGGAACTTCGGACCGCGGGCATGACGCGCCAACAACTCGTGGTGAACGCCGTTTTCCGCGCTGCTGACACCAATGATCCCATCGCCACCCAGATGCAACGCGACGCGGAACAAGCCTTGAACGACCTGCCCCCAAGCCTCTCTCATCTGCCGTGCTTCGAAATCCCTTTCCACCCGACGGGAGCCGTCGGCGTTCAACGACTGCGGAATCTGTTTCAGCCAACTTCGCCGGTAGAATCGTTGCCGACTGACGACGAGCCACTCCCAGATTTTCGAAGCTTAAGCGAACTCATCAGCGAATTCGGCGACGCCGGCCATGGTGTGATCATGACCATGGGCAAAGGCGGCGTCGGCAAAACCACCGTCGCGATCAAGATCGCGCTCGAACTGGCCCGAAGCGGAAAACCCGTGTTGCTGGCGACCACCGATCCCGCCGATCACATCAGCGGCCAGCTCCCGGATGCCCCGGCCAATATCAGCGTTCAGGCTATCAATCCCAAACTCGAAACTGAGAACCACGTCCGGCACGTCCTCGAAACCACCGGTCAGAATCTCGCCCCTGAAGCCCGCGCCTTGCTGGAAGAAGAACTCCGCTCACCGTGCATCGAGGAAATCGCCGTCTTCACCGCGTTTGCGAAACTTGTCGCGGTCGGGGCCGCGCGATTTGTCGTGCTCGACACGGCACCCACCGGCCACACCCTGCTGCTGCTCGATACCACCGAAGCATATCACCGTGAAGTCGAACGCAACGCCGGCAACCTCAGCGCTGAAGTCCGCGAACTCCTCCCGCGGCTGCGAGATCCCGAATACACCAAGATCCTCCTCGTTACCCTGCCTGAAGCCACCCCAGTGCACGAAACTGAGGATCTTCACAAGGACCTTCAGCGAGCCGGCATTACCCCCTACACCTGGGTTATCAACCGCAGCCTGCAACCCGTCGAAACTTCCGATCCACTCCTCGCCGCCAAACGCACGGACGAGCGCCAATACCTCCGTGAAGTGTCCCAATCAGTCAACTCAGCCCCCGTCCTCGTTCCCCGATTCGTATAGTCGCCCGTTGAACAGATCATCCCCAAAAGGCCTTGAATCACTTTCAATCTGTGCCTGGCCGGACTCTCGTCAGATCTGCTCCGAGATGAGAGAGGAAAGTGGGGTGAGCCGATCGGGATCAACGGACGGTGACCGTGTTATGAGCCTTCTCGACTTCTCCTTCTGGGTCCGTTCGGGATGGCGGTAGATGAACGCGTCGGCGACGGATTCTTGACCGAAGGGGATGTTCCGGCTGCTGAATAGCCAAGTTGCCGACGATATCTTCGAAGAACATGACGCGCCAACTCGGAACGCAATCGATTCGACAACTGATGGTTGCCACCTGACCTGCAAGATCGATCGAAACATGCGTTCCTACTTTCGGCCCGCTCCACTACGACTGGGCTTCTTCAAGTTGCTTGGCAGCGGTTTTGTCATCGGAGTCAGCCAGAAGGATCGGGACCCATTCGGGCTCCAGACCGCCACCACGGCGCACTGAAGTCCTTTCTGCGATCAAACGGGCTCCGTGAAGGACTCATTTACCCTTTCAGTCAACGGGTCGCGCGAGCAGCGGTTCCGTGTCAGCTCCGGTCCCTGAGGAACAACCACCAGGACACGAAGAACTTCAATCGCCGGTTCAGCTTCTGGTGTTCCTCGTGCCTTCGTGTTTCACCGGGCCTTCGAGTTGCTCTCGGTAAAGATGAGCATGAAGTTTCGGAAGGTGGAATAAACCATGAACAGGCCCAGCAACACAAACGGGGTGAGACACAGACACACGAAGGCTTTCATCAGGAACGGGCCCGGTATGGTCAGAAAAACGACGAGAAACACTCCGACGAACGAGTTGATCAGCGTGGTATAGACGGTGCATTCACAGAATCTCGTGACAGGCGACACCTTCTTCTCCCGCCCCGCCTTGGCCGCGGTCCATTTGTCCATGCCTGACAGCCAGGCAGCAGTGACGCCACTGCAGAATACGATCACAAAGAGCCCCAGGACAATTCGTCCCAAGTTCTCGTTGTTCGGATCGTCTCGATAGAGCACGGCCACATCAGGATCGGACGGGTTGACATATCCCGTCACCGACTCCCGAAGACGAAACTTCTTCTGCAATTCCTGGAGATTCCCGGGTGGAGCCTCCAAGAGACTCAAGCGGTCAGATTCGAATTGCTGCCCCTCGAACTCGTAAGCGTAATGAAATCTAGAAGGACTCGCTGTCTCGAGTGGTTGGCATTCAACTTCCGGCCACGATTGGCTGGCTCGTATTTCCAGCCAAGGCGACAGGTATTGCACCCAGGAGAACACCAACAAAGCGAGGAAGCCACCGAAGGGGATGCCTTGACGAACGAGCAGGGCCAGGATGCCACCCAGTGGGCTGACTCGAATCTGATGGCTGTAGGAATGCATGGCGGGCGCTTCAGGAAGTCAGGATCTGGCAAAGGTTGGCCCGCAGCCAGTGGGCATCCTCGGGTGTGAGGCGGAATCCGAATTCGTGATCGATTCCCTCGCCGAGAATCACGAGTGCGGCTTTCTTGCCAACCTGGAGACGTTGTTTCGCATACTGCTTGCCGGCGAACTTCATGGCGAAGCCGCCGACCAACGAAGTGGAAGCCCCATCGACTCCGGTTTCCTCCATCAACATTTCCAAAGTGCGGTGCGTGTCCTTGACATCGAGGCTGGCAATCTGGTCCGAATTCACGACGAAGCTTTCACCTCCATGTTCTACGCGCAGGGCTTTGGCTGAAACGTAGATCTTCTCCTGTGGCTGCCCGGCGACAGACGGAATTTCAAAGACGACGTCTTCTTCGTCCAGGTTGCGCTGGATCCGGCAGTCATTCGGACGCGGTGGAATTGCAATCTTCTCGGTCCCGGCTTGAACCTGATCCCGCAGCGACCGATCCGGAGAACCCGACTTGCGGGAGGTATTTTTTCCATCTGCCGACGCGTGCAGATCCAATCCCATGAACTGCGCAATTCGTTCACCGCGCTGGCGGGCCGTTTCGAAATCACTGCAACTGTCCAGATCCGCCGTTCCGAGTTCATGTTTCAGCCTCACCGGAAAGGAATAGGAAGTGCGTCGACTTCCCGACCCGGAGCCAGAGTCGGAGGAATGACTCTCACGCGTGACTTCGATCCGCTGCAGTTGATCGCCTCGAATCGAGCGCACCTCACACGGGACGGACAGCACGCCCCACCACTTGGTCATGCCCTTGGGATTGCGGGTGAGAACGAGGTGGAAACGCAGGAACATCAGGTTCAGCCCGAGAATCAGCAGCAACACGAGGAATGGATACGCCACGTTCTCCAAATAGCCGTGGGGGCCATTGAGGATCATGGCCGCGAGGCCCGCGAAACCGGCGGCATACAGCAACGCACCACCGATCAGGCGTCCGGTGTTGCTGCTATGATCTTCCAGCGTATTCCCCGCCGGGTTTTCGTCACCGCGGAGCGAATTGGGTCCGGCGGCGGATGAACCGCCTATCAGCCCGGTCACCAAGGCCAGCAATCCGACGGCCAACGGTAGCGCGAGGAGGACGCCGGCAACTTTGAGTGGCAGACTCAAGGGCGCGGCCACGTCTGCACTTGAATCCACATTCACCGCCGGTGAGTTTTTCGTGACACCGTTTGTCTGACCGCGTTCCGGTGCCGGAACCGCGAGTTCCTCTCTTTGTATTTCCAGCTGATATACCTGACCCTTGTGACTGTTCGTAAACCAGCGATGCGATTTATGGAACTGGTAGGTATCCAGGCGTTTGCCTTTCGCGGCCGTGACCTCGACAGCATCAAACCGAATCACTTTCCAGGGCGTCTTGCTGGTACCGCGAGGCCGCCTGACGACGTCTTCCTCGAACACAAAACGCCAGTTGGCATCCACCTGTTTCCATCTCGTGCCCGGCAACCACGCCTGAAAGGCGTCGGGAGATTCGATGGCCGGTGGCGTGGGAATGTCCACTCCCGTTTCCGCACCCGTCAGATGCCCAACCAAGGAGATCAGCCAGATCCAGCCGATCAGGTATCGAGTAATTGGAGAGGTGGGCATCGATGTGTTGACGATTCGGAACTCGATGGTTGTAGCTCAACTTATCGGCCCATCCAAGAGAAGACCAGAGTGCTCGATTCATGATGTTTCTCGAACTGTCGTCAACCGTTCTTTGGCACTGACGCTTCTCGGTCGCTGAGTGAACTTGGAGTTGGGGATGACTACGGACAGCGTGCGGCACACTATCGGTTCCCGTCTCTCGGTGAGGATGAATCTGTTCGAATCGGTCGAGATCTATATCCCTACCAGTCCGCTGGGTTGCGGTGGACGCGAATCAGAACGACGGAAAGCGGCCATATTCCCGGAGCAAGTTCATGTCAGTTCCAGAAAGCCGGCTGGTTGTCTCCAAGTGTGGTGGCATGGATAAGAACAACCTCGATCGCCACGACATTTCTTTTCACCGCTGGTCGTAGGGAAAGAACCAAAGAGGCAGCCGCAGCCCAATCACCAGCCGTGCCATGTCAGTGGGCAGCTACCAGCTCTTCAGATAGGATAGCTCGCCGCCAAACATCCAAGCTCAACGCACCGTCGCATTGAGTTTGGACTTGAGGTGTTCGGTAATCTTGGTGTGGGCCTTCTCGACTTCCTTGTCCTTCAACGTGCGTTCGGCGTGGCGGTAGGTGAAGGCGTAGGCGACGGATTTCTGCCCTTCCGGAATGTTCTGGCCACGGAAGACGTCGAAGAGTTCAATGGATTCGAGGTTGTCGGCTTTGGCCTTCTTCGCCGTCTTGACGATCTCTTCGTGCGTGATTTCTTCGGGAACCAACAGGGCAATGTCGCGACGGCTGCTCGGAACCGTTGGCAAAGCCTTGAGTGATTTCCCGGTGTTGCGGCGCTTCAGCAGGATGTCGAGATTGAGTTCGGCCAGGAAGGCCGGATCGCGGAGGTCGAGCTGTTTGCCCAATGCCGGACTGAGTTGGCCGATCTGGCCGACGACCAGCTTGCCACCAAGTTTGATTTCGGCGCTTTCAATGAAAAGTTCGGTCGGTTCGGGGCGACGGGCGAAGAAGACGCCTCTCAGTCCGTAGTCTTCGAGGAATTCATCGATGAAGCCTTTGAGATCGTGGATGTCGTATTTGGCTTCGCGATCGTCGCCGGTCCAGAAGTTCGAATTGCGGTTGCCGGTGATTGCGATGGCGACGCGGCGTTCTTCTTTGAGCTCGCCGTCTTGTTTGAAGAAGACGCGTCCGGTTTCGCAGAGGGCGACGTCGTTGTTGGAGTGGGTGAGGTTGTGACTCAGGCTGTCCAGCAGACCCGGCAACAAACTGGGGCGAAGGACGTTCATGTCGCTGCT
>Ga0055584_100002517_pt1 | contig 18086 bp, 16 predicted proteins | sample OSDHelmetaG_FD_58716 | JGI IMG/M metagenome (GOLD analysis project Ga0055584, IMG submission 58716) | Pelagic marine sediment microbial communities from the LTER site Helgoland, North Sea, for post-phytoplankton bloom and carbon turnover... | ecosystem: Environmental > Aquatic > Marine >... | reverse complement strand
CAAAGGTAATAACTGCTATGCAACCTCTGGAGCTTTCAATAAGTTGTCGATGAGCGCATTGAAAGCATTTGCTTGTGGGGTGTTTTCTTGCAAAACAGCTGGACGTCCTACATCACCAGACTCTCGAATGCTTTGCACCAATGGTATTTGGCCCAGCAGTGTGACATTCAGCTCTTCGGCGAGGCTCTTTGCGCCGTCTTTTCCGAAGATGTAGTATTTGTTGTCGGGCAATTCTTCCGGTGTAAACCAGCTCATGTTCTCAACAATACCGAGTACGGGAACATTGATTTCTGGCAGTTGGAACATCCCTACGCCTTTACGAGCATCGGCTAAGGCTACGTTTTGCGGGGTACTCACGATTACCACGCCATCCAGCGGAATGTCTTGTACCAATGAAAGGTGTACATCGCCTGTTCCTGGAGGAAGGTCGATCAGCATGTAGTCGATATCGCCCCACTCTACATCCGAAAACATCTGCTTCAACGCTTTGCTCGCCATGGGGCCACGCCAAACAATGGCTTGATTCGTCTCGGCGAAAAAACCGATCGAGAGGATCTTTACACCGTAGCTCTCAACCGGCAGCATTTTATTGTTTGTCTCGGTGCCTGAGAGGGAAGGCTTTTCATCCAATACATCAAACATTAGGGGCATGGAAGGTCCATAGATGTCGGCATCTACTAATGCCACTTTGTATCCACGCTTAGCTAGTCCAGCGGCAATGTTTGCGCATACCGTGCTTTTCCCTACCCCGCCTTTTCCAGAGGCAACGGCGATGAATTTCTTTACTGAAGGCATAAATCGGCGCTGTTCTTGTGGCCGGTCAGCACTTTTAGGCAAGGCTTCTACTTCAACTAATACTCCGACATCCTCACCCAGAAAACGCCGCACCTGATGGATGCAAGCCTCTTCCAAGCGCTTGCGGGAATGCATGGCTGGGTTGCTCGATTTTACTTTGAAGGAAATGGTATTCCCTTCGGCTTTGATGTCAGACACTAACCCAAGGCTTACGATGTCTTTTTTCAATTCTGGCTCTAACACATGTGAGAGCGCTTCTAGTACTTGTTCGTGACTTGCTGCCATGTTTTCTTATTCTGCTAGGTCTTCAAAAATTGCTTTGAGTTCAGTTGCATCCTTAGGCTTCATGCGGCCGGCTAGGATCAAGCTGAGCTGTCGTCTTCGGAGGGCTCCATCGTAGCGTTGCTTCTCAACGTCAGATTCCGGAATCAGTTCGGGAACATCAATGGGATTGCCCATTTGATCTACGGCCACAAACGTGAATATTGCCTCGTTGCATTTACTCTTCGAAACAGTTTTGTGATCTTCGGCCCAAACCTCTATAAATACTTCCATGCTCGAGCCAAAAGCTCTAGACACCTTGGCTTCTACCGTGACGAAGTCGCCAAGGCCAACAGGCTGGTTAAAAGAGATGTTATTGACAGAGGCGGTGACCACCACTCTTCCGCAGTGGCGATGCGCAGCAACCGCAGAGATAACGTCCATCCAATACATCAGTCGGCCCCCCATAAGGTTGCCCAGTGTATTGGTATCGTCAGGCAGCACAATATGCGTTGACGTGGCACACGATTCTGAAGGTGTTTTAGCTCTCATCTCTTCCCAAAATGTTTCTTGCAAAGGTAGAATCTACAACGGGTTGACTTACCTTCGGCACCCATGTATTTCTACCTAAAAGCACTGCACATCATTTTCGTAGTTAGTTGGTTCGCTGGACTGTTTTACATGGTTCGGCTGTTTATCTATCACACGGAGGCAGAGACCAAAGACGATCAGGAGAAAAGCATTCTTCAGTCCCAGTTTAAAATAATGGAGCATCGGCTGTGGTACATCATTACTTGGCCTGCAGCAATATTGGCAACGTTGTTTGGATACTGGTTGGTCTTTGAGATGAACCTTTGGACGCAGCCATGGATGATGGTGAAGTTGATTTTGACCTCCTTGCTTTGGGTCTACCATTTGATTACCCACCGAATTTACTTGGACTATGCGCAGAATAAGGTAAATTGGTCATCCGGAAAGCTCAGGATGTGGAACGAAGTTGCCACCCTTTGGCTCGTTTCAATCGTCTTTGTGGTTGTCTTGAAAGGCACCATGGATTGGATTTATGGCACGGTCGGATTCTTTACGGTGGGAGTATTGTTGATGCTCGGCATCCGATTATATCGGAGGGTAGATAAATAATACACCTACACTTAGTGTAAAAACATACATTTGCAATTCAATTATAGGTCATGGGTAGCATTGGTGAAGAGATCAAACAAAAGGAATTCGCGAACGAATACAGCAAATTGCTGATCAATGTGATGTACACCGCGAGTTGGCTCAATGGCTTGCAGAGTTCGATTTTCAAAGAGCATACTCTGACACCTCAACAATACAATTCACTTAGGATTTTGCGTGGTCAATACCCAGAAGCTGCGTCCGTGAATCTTTTAAAGGACAGGATGATCGATAAAATGAGCAACGTGTCAAGGATTGTTGATAAGCTCAAGGCTAAAGATTTGGTTACGAGGAAACCGTGCAAACAGGACCGGAGGCAAGTGGATGTGAAGATCACAGACAAGGGCTTGAAGCTGCTTAAAGTGATCGATGAGCAAATGGTAGATTGGGAGAAGAATCTGCATACTATTTCAGAAAAGGAGGCGGCGACTACGAATGCCCTCCTCGACAAATGGCGCTCTTAAAACGGCTACCTAACAAAAATTATCGACCAACGGCTTTGAGGTAGACTTTGACGACCCACGTCAAAGTTTTCAAGATCAAATTGTGAATTAGCAAATAATTGCTACATTCAGCAACCTTTTGATGTCTAACCAACCTCTAACCTAAAGCCTATGCGTCAGCTTAAGATAACCAAGCAGCTAACGAACCGCGACAGCAAGTCCATCGATAAATACCTGAGTGATGTCTCTAAAGAAGAGATGATCAATGCAGAAGAAGAAGTCAGACTCGCCGTTCGCATCAAACAGGGAGATGAAACCGCCTTGAATAAATTAGTGAGTGCGAACCTGCGCTTTGTGATTTCTGTAGCGAAACAGTACCAAGGCCATGGCCTGACGCTAGAAGACCTGATCGCAGAGGGAAACATTGGACTGATCATCGCCGCAAAGCGCTTCGATGAGACCAAGGGGTTCAAATTCATTTCTTACGCCGTTTGGTGGATCCGTCAAAGCATCATGCAGGCCATAGCAGAGAACAGCCGGGTCGTCCGTTTACCACTTAACAAGGTGAGTGCCATCCAAAAAGTAGCGCAGGCATTCTCAGCCTTAGAGCAGAAATTTGAACGACCCCCTTCTAATGATGAGATCGGTGAACTCTTGGAGTCGAATCCAGATAGCGTCAGCGATCTTTTTGTATATGCACAGAAGCAAGTGTCCGTGGACGCTCCGCTGATGGAGGGTGAAGACAATAGTTTGTTGCACGTAATGGCAAACAATGATTCTGATATTCCGACTGATCTTTTGATGCACGAATCGCTTCGTCGAGATATCGAACGCGTGTTGGTCAATCTGAAGGAAAGAGAGGCAGACGTGTTAAGGTTATCTTTCGGACTGAATGGAGTTCCACCGATGACTTTGGAAGAAATTGCGAATAATTTGGGACTTACTCGAGAGCGCATCCGACAGATTCGCGAAAAGGGATTGAGGAGTTTGCGTAAGAAGGCGAACAGCCACTTGCTGAAGAACTACTTGTAAAGGAGCCAAGCTCCAGAAATGTCATTTTGATAAGAGGCCAGGGCAACCAGGGCCTCTTTTTTTGTGGCATAACTTGCAATGCTCACACGTGATAGATCGCCTTTCTTGTCAAGAATCGAAGCGTTGCTGCCACGACGACGGTAGGTATCTACTAAGCCCTCAGCGTTGGAGGCAACACTGAAGCAACCACCGATGATGTGGTAATGCAAGTCTTTGCTGGAAGCGGCTGTTGGCTTCGGGTCGACCAACCGCACTACCAAGGTTTTGTCTGGCGCATTGTCCATGCTCAATTTCAAGAACGCTTCATTGTCTTCGATCACGATTGATTCGGTGGAAGCAAATGCATTGGCCTCGAATGGGTTGGTTCTCTCCTCATATTTCGCAGGAACAGAAGTGCCAAAAGGATTGAGGTCAGAGAGCTCGAAGGTGGATGGCTCACGAAAAAGCGGAGTGTTCAAAGCAATCCAAACCGCGTAGCCAATGATGGGAAGTCCAAGAACGGCCGCCGCAGCGATCGGCCATATTCGGCGCTTCTTGTCTTGCGCTTGGTCGTCGATTTCCAGTGGGTTTTCTACCTTCTTTTCAGGAGCAGGATCCAACTTCACCACTTTGGGTTCGGGTTGTTTTTCAACTGCTTTGACCGGCATGGCTGCAAGTTTTGGAACGGAAACGGGTGCCGCGGTTTCAGGTACGGGCTCCGCTCGCTCAGCCTTGGGCTCCACACTCATGACGCGTTCAGGTTTGCGTTCAATCTTCTTTCCGAAGAAGGCTTCCAAGCCAAATCCGTCTCGAAAGAAAGCAGGGTTCTTCACTTGTTCGAAGCGATAGGTCCCATCCGATTGCAGCAAGAGCAGGCCTACTTTTTCAATGGTGACCTTCTTGTTTTCCCGCAGTTCTTTTTTCAGGTAAAGTGCGTAGTTTTTTAAGTCTTTGATGGAGTCTTCATAGCGCTCTTCTTCCTTACGGGCCACATAAGCACCCAAGAGACCATCGTTGTGTACAAGAAGTTTATTGAAACTGATCTTTCGATAGGGGGGGTCGAAACGGTGATTGATGGGATTGACCTTAGCCGAGGCGTAGTTCGCCACAAAGCCTCCAAAGTCAGGCACAATCACGCAGTCGTGATCTTCTAGAAGGGCTGCTATGTATTGATCAAACTTCACCGTAGGGTCTTGTAGAACAAAGAAAACAATTCAGGCGAAACTTAGACCTCGTTCAAAATCTCTAAAACACGATCCAGGTCTTTAGGAATGTCCACGGAAATGGAATCGAATTCCGTCAATTTTACTTGGATTTTATAACCGTTCTCCAACCAGCGCAATTGCTCCAATGATTCGGCTTTTTCGAGCGTTGATTGAGGGAGACGACCCACTTCCTTCAGAATGTCCGTGCGAAAGCCGTAAATGCCCACATGTTTCAGGTACTCGTGGTTTGCCAACCATTCTTCTGCTGGGCGCTGCTGATAGGGGATGGGATGTCGGCTAAAGTAGATGCCGTGGTGGTTATTGTCCAATACAACCTTGATCTTGCTCGCGTCAAAAAGAATGTCGTTGGTTTTGATCTTCACAGCTAGGGTAGCGATTTCACAATCGTCATCATTGAAGCAAAAAGCAAGCAAGTTGAGTTGGCAAGGTTTGATGACGGGCTCATCGCCTTGGATGTTGATGACGGCGTCAAATTCCTCATCCATCAAATGGAAGGCTTCAACGCATCGGTCCGTGCCGCTTTGGTGGTCTTTGGACGTCATGATGACTTCTCCTCCAAACCACTGAACATGTTCGAATATTCGAGCATCATCCGTGGCAACGACAACTCGAGATAGTTGCTCACTCTCCTTTGCGCGCTCGTAAACGCGCTGAATCATACTCTTCCCTTGTATGTCTATGAGTGGTTTTCCGGGAAAACGCGTAGAGTCGTATCGGGCTGGAATAATCCCTAAAATCTTCATCATCGCGGCGAAGTTACGCATCATTAGACGAGTCAAATATTATTTTCGTTGTACGGATTGAGATGGACGAAAGCTATTACCAGATTGCTTTAAAAAAGCTGGGTGGGATAGGGCCTACGCGTGCGCGAGCTCTGGTTTCCTACTGCGGAGGCGTGCGTCAAATCTTTGAGGCAAGTAAAAAAGACATGGCCTCCATTCCGGGTCTATCTTCTAGGTTGGTCAATCAGCTGAATCGGGATGACGCCATGCGCCACGCGGAGGATGAAATGAGGTTCATCGAACGGAGCGCCATCGACCTTTACTTTTATCTAAATCAAGATTATCCGTCCCGCCTCAAGCATTGTGAGGATGCACCCGTATTGCTGTATGGCTTAGGTAAAATGCAGCTGAACGCTCCAAGGGTTGTGAGTATCGTGGGAACGAGAAATTGCACAGGTTATGGCGAGCGCATGACCGAGCGATTGGTGGATGGGTTGAAGGGATACGGAGCCATGGTAGTAAGTGGGTTGGCCTATGGCGTGGACACACAGGCGCATCGCGCCTCGGTCTCTCGTGGAATTCAGACGGTAGGGGTGCTTGGGCATTCCCTAGACCGCGTTTATCCGACGCAAAATGAAGCCCTCGTGGCGCAGATGAAGCAAAACGGCGGGGTGTTGAGCGAGTTTGAATTTGGAACTAAACCCGATCGCGAGAACTTCCCACAGCGCAACCGGATTGTGGCGGGTATGGCAGATGTCACAGTGGTTGTTGAGACCATGGTGAAAGGAGGGTCTATGATAACGGCCCGCCTGGCGGCTGGATATAGCAGAGATGTGGCAGCATTCCCTGGTGCAACGGATGCTCCTTATTCAAGTGGATGCAACCACTTGATCAAGACCAACATCGCTGCACTCATTGAAGGGATAGATGACCTGGCTTACCTCATGGGCTGGGAAAAAGATAAGAAGCCATCTTTTGTGCAAAAGCAGCTCTTTGTAGAACTCACGGATGAGGAGCGACAGATCTATTCTTTACTTGAAGAAAGGCAACGGGAGTCTATGGATAACTTGAGTCTAAATGCTGGGCTTCCGATCAGCAAAACTGCTTCAATACTGCTTGAATTGGAATTCAAAGGAGTGGTTAGATCGCTTCCGGGCAAGGTGTTTGAGATAGCATAATACACTTTGGCACGTGACTTGTCTTAAGCAGGGTGAACCATTAAAAAAGGGAAACCATGAAAAAGATGATTTCAATGATCGCGATGCTCCTTGCAGTTGTAGCAGCTGCCTCAGCATCTCATTTCGGATCCTCAGCGTTGGAAATCAGCGTTGCTGAATTCGGTCGTTTCACCATCGAAGTGAACGGGCACGCGTACCCCACCACAAATGGCACCCTTCAATTGGATCAACTTCCGGCCGGAAACTACAATGTTCGGGTTGTGAAGCATGAGCAACTGGGACGAGGCCATGGGGCCCCAGCTCAACACCGAATAATGTATCAAGGCAACGTGTTCGTGCCTCATCATACTCGGATGCAAGGACGATTGGATCGATACGGAATGAGATTTCAACAGGCGTCTGGCCATGGGCGGCCCGTATTAGGAGTAGTGAGCTCGCACCGTGCTCCGTCTCCATCTCCTTATCACCTGGAACCGAATTGCATGTATCCGGCGGCATTCGATGGGATGATGCAAAGCATGCGAAGCACCCCATTCGATCGCACCAAACTGGAAATCGCAAAGTCAGCCGTGTTGAACAATTACATGTCCACCAAGCAAATCGCGGCAATGATGCGCGAGTTCACTTTCGATCGGTATAGGCTTGACATCGCCAAGTTTGCTTTTCAAAGCTGTGTTGACCCTGAGAATTATTTTATGCTTACCCAAGCATTCACTTTCGATAGTAATGCACGCGAGTTGATGCGTTACATCCGCTAACAGAAAAGCCCTGGAAACGGGGCTTTTTTTTGCGCTAGTCCCTGATCACATTGGCGAATCTGGCCCCTGAGCACATCGGCGAATAATGCAATTGAATCTGAAAAATCAAATAATTATCTATTAAAGTTGCGAAACTTGCATTTACTAGTCTTCTGATTTTAGATATTATTGACGAGCATGATTCGCTTTATCATTTTCCTCTCATTGGTGGCTGGACCATTCAGCAGCCTACTGGCCCAGCAGGTGATAAAAGGCAGCGTAAGGGACCTAGACGCTTCTATACCCCTCATTGGCGCTACAATCGTCATCAGCGGCACAACAGAAGGGGTTACCTCTGACCTGGACGGTGATTTCCGATTGGAGACGGATCGGACATTTCCCTTGGATATTGTGATTTCCTTCATGGGATATCAAGCTCAAACAATTACGGTTAAAAGCGAAGCACAGCGACTGAAGATCGATTTGACTGCTTCAGCGACATCTCTCGATGCCTTTGAAGTGGTTGACTACCGTGTCTCAGAAAAGCAAAGACAGGAACCTTTAACCGTTGAGCGCATGGATGTCATCGCCATCAAGGAAACGCCAAGCGATAATTTTTACGATGGATTGGCCTTGCTAAAAGGAGTGGATATTACGGCTGCAAGTCTTGGATTCAAGGTGATCAACACCCGTGGATTTAACAGCACCAGTCCCGTCCGGTCTCTCCAACTAATTGATGGAATGGATAACCAGAGTCCTGGGTTGAATTTTTCATTGGGAAATTTTTTAGGCTCTTCAGATTTGGATGTCATGAGCGTCGACATTGTCGCTGGAGCCAGCTCGGCCTTCTACGGACCTGGAGCATTCAACGGAGTAATCAATATGACCACCAAAGACCCGTTCAATTTTCCGGGATTGGCTGTATCCGTTAAAACGGGCGAGCGAAGTATGCAAGAGTACGCCATACGATGGGCACAGGTATTGAGGAACAAAAGCGGCAAGCCGAAGTTTGGATACAAAGTAAACTTCTTCTATATGCGGGCCCTGGATTGGCAAGCAGAGAACTACTTGCCTATTGATGGTTCTCCCGCTTTGGAAGGAAACCCAGGTGGAATTGACGCAGTGAATATCTACGGGGATGAGATTTACGATGATCGTTCAGATCCATTTTCCAAATCGGAGTATCCGGGCTACGGCATTGTTTTTAAACAAGGGTACAAGGAGATAGATTTGGCCGATTACAACACTGAAAACCTAAAATTGAACGGCGGATTCTATTATAAGCTTACCGATAGTATTGAAGCGAGCTACACGCTGAACTACGGCACGGGCACGACCATTTATCAAGGAGACAATCGTTACAGCTTGAAGGATATTCAGTTTTTGCAAAACCGAGTGGAAGTTGGTAAAAAAGGGACTTGGTTCATACGCGCATATGCTACCCATGAAGACGCGGGTAACTCCTACGATATTGTTACCACTGGTGTTCGAATGACCGAGTCTACAATCATACCAGACATCAATGGAAATGATAATTGGATGACGCGCTACAGAATCATTTGGGGAGGACGAGACTACACGCGAAAATTGGAAGGATTTGAAGGGTATCCAGACATCAATGCGTTCCAAAATGACACGCTTTGGGCAGACGCCTTGGATGAGTGGTTGATTCAATATCACGACACCCTGCAGGCATGGCATCAAGAATTGAGAGGAGAGCTGAATAACGACGACAGGGCTGGAATCCCAGCATACGAGAAGGGAACCGCTCGTTTCGACTCCGCCTTTACAGATATCACTACGCGCAAGTTTACCGATGGAGGGTCGTTGTTCTACGATAAGTCTGCCCTTTATCATGTGCAGGGAGAGTACCGATTTAGCGTCGCGGGCTTCGGAATTACTACAGGAGGTAACCATCGTTGGTATAGGCCTGATACGAGAGGCACGATATTTCAAGATACGCTCACGTACATGCGGGAAAGGAATGAAGCTGGAGAGATGGTGCAGGTCGACTCGTCTTACCGGGAGATCAAAAACGAAGAATTTGGTTATTACCTCGGGCTCAACCGAGACCTAATGGATCGAAAGCTGAAAGTCAGCGCTACGCTGAGGATGGATAAGAACAAGAATTTTGCTTTCCTTTTTTCTCCCGCCGTTTCTCTGGTATTCTCGCCCGTAGCCAACCACACCTTTCGCACTACTTTTTCCTCTGCCATTCGAAACCCGACTCTCGCAGATCAGTATCTCTATTACAATGTCGGTAGAGCCATTCTCCTTGGAAACTTGGAAGGGTATGATTCTTTGATCACGGTGGGCTCATTTGTCAATTACTTGACCTCTCTAGACAAAGAATCTTTGGAATATTTTGACGTTGCCCCAATCCGGCCTGAGAAGGTGAAGACGTTCGAATTGGGATATCGAGGCATTCTATCGGATAAGGTCTATTTAGACATTTCACTTTATCAAAGCTGGTATCGAGACTTTATCGGATACCTAATAGGAGTGGATGTTGAGTTCGATTTGATTGGATTCCCGAGGGATCCTCAAGTTTATCGTCTTGCCGCGAATGCTGAAGGGCTAGTAATGACCCGTGGAGGTTCAATAGGGGCCAATTATTTCTATGCGAAGAAGCATGCGCTCAACGGAAACTACTCCTATAACGAGCTTATTTCAGGAGATGATGATCCGATTATTCCGGCCTACAATACGCCAACCCACAAATTCAATGTGGGCATTTCAGGGAGGGATATCATCCTTCCAATTCTCCAATTTGGACGCCTTGGATACGCATTGAATTATCGATGGGTAGAGGGTTTTCGATTTGAGGGCTCTCCGCAGTTTACAGGTGAGATACCATCTTATGGATTGCTGAATGGACAAGTAAATTTTTCAGTGCCGAAATGGAACAGCACTTTAAAACTTGGAGCCTCTAACCTCCTAAATAATAGAGTAAGGCAAGTGTATGGCGGTCCAGCAATTGGAAGATTGGCCTATGTTTCCTTACTTTTTGACCTGGATACGAATAATTAATCAAACATGAACGTTCACTAATAATTAATTCAATATGAAAAACTCCTTATTACTTATGCTTTTTGGGGCGCTATCGATGACCGTTTTTGGTCAAGAGCGCTATTTGGAAGAAATCTTCACAAATGCGGAAATCACCATCCAAAAGAATGTGGTGTATGGCATTAACGTAGACCCCCTTCTCAACACATCTCTTCTCAATCCATCGTACGTTGGTGCAAATGCAGCGCAAATTATGGCCGAGAAGGACTCCTTACAGAATTGGATAGCTACCAATCCTGCCAACATTCCATTGGCTTTCTTCTACCCGTATTCTGTCGATTCCTCGACGATACTAAAGATTACCCAATTGAAAATGGACGTTTATATGCCGAGTGCGAGTGCCGATACGCTTGCGGAACGGCCCGTTGTAATGTATATCCATACGGGCAATTTCCTTCCCCCTGTCGTGAATGGAAGTTACGGTGGTTCCAAAGAAGATTCCTCAGCAGTGGAGCTTTGTAAGCAATGGGCAAAACGCGGATTCGTCGCGATCGCTCCAAATTACCGCTTGGGATGGAATCCGCTCGCTGTAGGACCTCCGGGACTGGTAGTGCGAAGAGCTACTTTATTGAACGCAGTTTATAGGGCGATCCATGATGTGCAGTATTGCGTGAAAGGAACGCGTTATGCGGCGGCGAATTTTGGCAACCCTTATGGTGTGGATGCCGATAACATTGCCATGTATGGAGCAGGTTCTGGAGGCTACGTAGCCTTGGCCTACAACACACTTGACAAGCAGGCAGAAACAGCCCTTGACAAATTTGTGTTCGGAGGAAACAGCGTTATTCAGCCATCCATCGTGGGCGATGTTGAAGGCAATGGAGGACTCATTAACCTTTACACAGACAATGGAATGTCTCATGATGTAGACATTAGCGTAAATGCAGGTGGAGCCCTTGGAGACATCAGTTGGATGGAGGCAGGCGATGGGCCGTTCGTCACCTTCCACTCTCCCTATGACAACTTCGCACCGTTCGATACGGGTATTGTTATTGTACCGACTACTGGGGATGACGTAGTGGATGTTAATGGACCGAACACGTTCATGGCGAAGGCAAATGGATTGGGAATGAACGATGCATATGCTGGTGATTATCCAGACGATCCGTTCACAGACCGTGCGCGATCCTTTTATGGACGTAGCATGGCTAACTCGCCTATCATCAATATCAACGACCCTATCGACATCCCTAGCACAGGAATGGAGGGTCTTTTTTCGTTGGTAGTAAGAGATGGAAACAACGACATCGAGCAGAATGGAACCCCTTGGGAATGGTGGTCAAAGAGTGATCTAGACGCCCTTGGAGCCTACTTAGAGGGATTGGGCTTGGGTCCTTTCGATGAAGACGCGATTCACGCGAATGCTTTATTGACCAATCCAAATCAATCAAGGGCACAAGGCTTGACTTACATTGATACGATCATGGGATACAGCATCCCGCGTATGGTCAAGACCATGCAGATTGGAAATTGGGAGAGTGTGGATATCGATGAATTTTACATCGGTAGAGATGACATCTTAGCCTATCCAAATCCTGCTCGAGACATCGTGCAGCTTAAGATGAACAACCCGGTCACACAGATCGAAATGATTTCGATGTATGACTTGTCGGGACGTGAGGTCTATCGAAATGCTAATCCTGCGAATTCAGTAATCACGGTTCCGACGCAGGATCTGAAGGCTGGAATATACCTTGTCAGGGTTCAGTTGGTCAAAGGAAAACAGCTTACCACTAAGGTTGTGATAACGGACTAAACACGTTCAAATCAACGAAAAGAAAAGGCCTCAATATGAGGCCTTTTTTTATTTCCTTTTCGCCATCTGCGCAAACTCCTTGGCGAAGTACGTAAGGATTACATCTGCTCCCGCTCGTTTGATGCTGAGCAGCATTTCGGGCATGGCACGATCGTAATCGACCCAGCCGTTTTGCGCTGCTGCCTTGAGCATGGCATACTCGCCGCTCACATTGTAGGCAGCAATGGGAATAGGGAAATTCTCTTTCAGCAGGTGAATGACATCCAAGTAGCACAAGGCAGGCTTGACCATCAAGTAATCCGCTCCCTCTGCATAATCCAATTCCGCCTCGATGAGCGCTTCGCTTTTATTGGCGGGATCCATCTGGTAGGTTTTTTTGTCGCCAAACTTAGGGGCTGAATCCAATGCATCGCGAAAGGGGCCGTAGAAGGCACTAGCGTATTTGGCTGTGTACGACATGATGCTCACATCGGTAAACCCAGCGAGGTCGAGTTCGTCGCGGATGTAGGCTACGCGACCGTCCATCATATCAGAAGGCCCGATGATGTCTGCCCCTGCATTCGCTTGGGCTACACTCATTCTTCCAAGGACTTCGAGGGTTTCGTCGTTCAGGATCTTACCGTCCTTGACGACGCCATCGTGGCCGTCGCTACTGTAGGGGTCCATGGCAACATCGGTCATGATCACGGCCTCTGGAAAGCGTTGCTTTACTTCTCGGATGTATTTCAGGTAGAAGTTCTTGTCTGAGTAACTGTAAGTACCCATGGCGTCTTTGAGCGTCTCGTCGACAGCTGGGAAGAGATCGAAACACTTGACCCCTAAATCCATGCACTCCTCCACCTCCTTGAGTAAGTGATCCAACGAAAGGCGGAATTGCCCAGGGAGCGACTTCACCTCTGACTTCACGTTTTGACCGTCCACCACAAATAATGGATAGATCAGATTGTCAACGCTGATATTCGTTTCGCGAACTTGGCTACGAATGACTTCGTTCTTGCGATTTCTTCTAGGTCTGTGAAGCATGGTGCGAATTCTATATTTGCGCACGAAGTTAAGATTTGACGCAGCATGATGAACCTGTTATACATCACTTGGGAGGTCGATCCCGTGGTCTTTGAGATTGGACCCGTTGCCATTCGATGGTACGGACTTTTGTTTGCTGGCGCCTTTCTTACCGGCTATTACATCATGCAGAACATCCTGAAAAGGGAGCAATTGCCTCAAGATTGGATGGACAGTCTTTTGCTTCACATGATGGTGGGTACGGTGTTGGGTGCTCGACTGGGCCATGTCTTCTTTTATCAATGGGATTATTATGCTCAGCACCTGATTGAGATCCTGCAGATATGGAAGGGGGGACTTGCGAGTCATGGTGCCACGATTGGCATCATTGTCTCTCTATGGATTTGGAGTAAAAAAATATCGAAGAAGCCGCTCATGTGGGTCCTGGACAGGATCGTCATTACCATTGCCTTGGCTGCGGTGTTTATCCGGTTTGGGAATTTGATGAATCACGAAATCGTCGGGGCACCTTGGGATGGTCCGTGGGCCTTCCTATTCACCAAGGCAGGTTATCAGGTATTAGAACCTAGGCATCCTGCTCAGATTTACGAGGCACTTTCTTATTTACTGCTGTTTTGCGTATTGGCCTTTATGTATTTCAAGGCAAAGGCCGGACAGAAGCCCGGAATGCTCTTTGGGACCTTTTTGATAGGGCTTTTTACGGCACGTTTCTTCATCGAGTTTTTCAAGGAGGTACAGGTCGCCTTCGAGCAAGATATGACGCTGAACATGGGTCAGGTTCTGAGCCTTCCGTTGATTGGTGTTGGGGTCTTTTTCTTGGCGCGTTCACTTGCACTACGAGACGAGGCCGGCACCGAGCGAACTCAGTAGCCGGCCTCTAGCCAAACAAAAAACCAAGAATTCAGATTCAGCCGAGCGAAAAGTCTTTTGCGGTCTCGTTTTGTTCGCTTAACGTCCAATCGTCCGTAGTAGTAGTTTGTAACCAAAGGCTTCCACTCAGCCTGAACACTTGAACGTTCAGCCCATAGACATCATGAAAAGCTTGCTCTAGTGTACTGACCTTTTGGTTTCCGTGAATGCTCAGTTTTCCAGCGGTGTGCTTTGTTCGAGCTTCGCCGATGGTGCGTTCTACATTTACACGGTGTGATTCGGGAGTACCCTCGCCAGTAGTGTGCTCTTCTTCATAGAACTCGATTTTCAAAAAAGGAAAATGTGAAGAGAATTCCTTTTGGACGTCTTCTATGGTTGTGCTGTCTGTGATGGCAATGTCCGTCATGGTTTCTCGTGATATTGGCCTGATGTCTCGTCACATCCACTTCACCAAGAAGCGGAGGTAATCTCGTTTAAAATCCTCGACGATTGCCCTATTGGTATCGATCCTTGCTCGTAGTGGTCCATGATCCTCAAACAGGACCCTATCAACCGCTACGGGGTTCTCCTCGGCGTACTTGGCTAGAAAGTGTTCGTGCTCGTTTACGTCGTGGATGAGTTGATCCATGGCATTGCCTTGGATGTACAGCTGGTTTTGGAATTTCTCGAGTTCTTTCATCACCTCAATGGCCGTGTAGCGCGCTGCAACCTCTTCCAAGCGGTGCCTGAAGAACTCTAGCTCCTCCTTGAAAAATTGCATTTCCCTCACCCATTGTTGGTGCTCAAAATGGAGATCGTCAATGTGCATCCGAGTCGCGCGCTCTTCCTTGGTCAGCTGTTCGTTTTTCATTACACAAAGGAGGCCATATCCAAAAGCGTAAAACATGACCTCCCTCACGCCTGAATTTGATTTGACTCATAGCGAATTATCTGGAGTCTAGCCTCCTTCAACAGATTGGTATGCATTACCTTCGCGCCCTCAAATCAGGAGTTATGTTCAGAACGCATACGAACGGGGAATTACGCCTCGAACATGTGGGTATATCAGTGACCCTCGCCGGGTGGGTACAACGAGCGCGCAACATGGGAGGCATGACCTTCATAGACCTACGCGATCGATATGGGATCACCCAATTGGGATTTAACATTGAGAAGAACCAAGACCTATGTGAGCAAGCACGAAAGCTAGGGCGGGAATTTGTCATTCAGATTGAAGGGAAGGTCATTGAGCGTGAAAGCAAGAACAAGCAACTGCCTACTGGAGAGATCGAGATCGAAGTAAAGTCTCTGACCGTTCTCAATGGGTCTGAAGTGCCACCCTTTACGATTGAAGACGAGACCGACGGCGGCGAAGAGATTCGCATGAAGTACAGGTACCTCGACTTGCGCAGAACACCCCTGAGAAAGAATTTGGAGTTGCGTCACCAGCTTGCCATTGAAACGAGAAAGTTTTTGGACGGACTGCAATTCATGGAGATCGAGACTCCCTACTTAATCAAGTCTACACCCGAAGGAGCACGTGATTTCGTAGTGCCTTCTCGGATGAATGAAGGACAGTTTTACGCCTTGCCGCAATCGCCACAGACGTTTAAGCAATTGCTTATGATCAGTGGATATGACCGCTATTTCCAGGTAGTGCGCTGCTTCCGCGATGAAGACTTGAGGGCTGACCGTCAACCGGAGTTTACCCAGATCGACTGCGAAATGGCGTTTGTAGAGCAAGAAGATATTTTGAACACGTTCGAGGGACTTGTACGGCATTTGTTTTTGGCGGTAAAAGGAATCGAGCTCCCTGCCTTCCAGCGCATGACCTATGCAGAAGCCATGAAGCGCTATGGCTCTGACAAACCTGACCTGCGTTTTGGAATGGAGTTCGTGGAGATGAATGATGTCTGTCAGAACCAAGGATTTCAGGTCTTTGACGACGCGGAATTGGTGGTTGGCATTTGCGCCGAAGGGGCGGGTGAGTTTACGCGCAAGCAACTCGACGGCTTAACCGATTTTGTAAAAAGACCTCAAGTAGGAGCCAAAGGATTGATCTATTGCAAGGTCAATGAAGACGGTAGTTTCAAGAGCTCCGTTGACAAATTCTTTGACCATGAAAAATTGGCTGCGTGGGCATCTAAAGCAGGGGCAAAAGCGGGCGACTTGCTCCTACTCCTCGCCGGAAATGCGCATACCACGCGCAAGCAAATGAATGAGCTTCGCTTGCATATGGGTGAATTGCTCGGCCTTCGCACCAAGGATGTTTATGCCCCGATGTGGGTGGTCGATTTCCCCTTGTTGGAGTGGGATGAGGAGTCGAAGCGTTTTTATGCGATGCACCACCCTTTTACAGCGCCTAAACCGGAGCACATTGACCTCTTGGACTCTGATCCGGCGAGCGTAAATGCGAACGCTTATGACATGGTGATCAATGGCGTAGAATTGGGGGGAGGATCCATTCGAATTCACGACCAGGCTTTACAAGCGAAGATGTTCAAGATTTTGGGGTTCTCAGACGAAGAAGCACAGAAGCAATTTGGTTTCTTGATGAGTGCGTTTCGTTATGGAGCGCCGCCCCACGGTGGAATCGCGTTTGGATTTGATCGTTTGGCGGCGATGTTTGGCGGCACAGATAGCATCCGTGATTACATCGCCTTTCCCAAGAACAATTCCGGTCGTGACCTGATGATCGATACGCCATCCACCATCAGCCAGGAGCAATTAGAAGAACTGCACCTGAAAGTCCAACTCGAATCCTAAACTTTGTAGGGTGTCAAAGGCATCCGATTTTATCGGCCGAACGCTTACTCAGGTAGACCCCTACCTCCGGGAGGCAAATTCTAAATGGGCAAAATCAATCCTCTTTTTCAACGAGTGGAGAAAGGACCGCCTCAGTGAACGACAGTTTACTTATCTCTTGGCAATCCTTGTCGGATTCCTTTCCGGCATTGTCGCGTTGACTATCAAGAACACCGTGCATGTTGTTGAGTACGTTCTGACCAAGAGCTTCTTTCAACGCTATGAGTTTGTCTTGTACATCGTTTATCCCTTGGTGGGGATATTGCTGGCTCAATGGTTCATTCGCAAAGTGGTCAAGCAGAAAGTAAATCATGGAATTCCAAACACCTTGCATGCCATTTCGAAAAAGAACAGCCTCGTACGAAAGCATAACCTCTATTCATCGATCGTCAGCGCAGCGCTGACAGTAGGATTTGGTGGAAGTGCCGGTTTGGAGGGCCCAACGGTAGGCACTACCTCGGCTTGGGGTGCGAATTTGGGAACCCTTTTCAAGCTGCCCTACAAGACTAGAACCTTGCTGATTGGTTGTGCGGCGAGTGGCGCGATGGCAGCACTTTTCAATGCACCGGTGGCAGCGATTGTCTTCTCGATCGAGGTGATCATGTTGGATTTGACTACTGCCTCACTGATTCCTTTACTCTTGGCCAGCGCATCTGCTGCAATTACTTCTCAATTTTTTCTCGGAGACGACATTCTGTTTCATTTCGACATTACCGAAGAAGTGCGGTTTACGCACATTCCATATTATGTGGGTCTTGGTGTTTTTACCGGAATTGCGTCCATGTTTTTCTATCGAACGTACACCTCTATCAGCAAAGTTTTCGACCGCATGAAAAGACAACGAAGCAAGACGGTCATTGCCGGAACTTTGTTGGGATTGCTACTCTTTTTGCTGCCTCCACTTTATGGAGAAGGATACCAAACGATCAATTCAATCATTGAAGGAAGACCTTTCGAGGTATTGGCAGATTCTTTATTTGAAGAATATACGGGCAATGTTTTGGTGCTGCTGATCTTTGTTCTTGGGCTAGG
>Ga0055584_100002516_pt1 | contig 18091 bp, 19 predicted proteins | sample OSDHelmetaG_FD_58716 | JGI IMG/M metagenome (GOLD analysis project Ga0055584, IMG submission 58716) | Pelagic marine sediment microbial communities from the LTER site Helgoland, North Sea, for post-phytoplankton bloom and carbon turnover... | ecosystem: Environmental > Aquatic > Marine >... | reverse complement strand
CTCTGTTCTGCGCCGGTGACAAAAACAAATTGCTGAAAGGCCTGATTAGACTGGAACATATTGCCAATGCCCAGGCAGCCAATCACGATGGCAATGGCATAAAAATAACCGATAGGCTTGGCTAAAAAATGCAAGCCACGCTGGCGCATACTTTCCTCTAGGTAATACATAGGGCCGCCCGAGACCGTGCCGTCGGGATTGAGCTTGCGATATTTGACCCCCACTACACATTCGGCAAACTTGGTAGACATGCCCAAAAAGCCCGCCACAAACAGCCAGAACACAGCGCCTGGGCCGCCGATACTGATCACAATCGCCACACCTCCGATATTACCAATGCCTACGGTACCTGATACGGCGGTTGTCAGCGCCTGAAAGTGGGTGACTTCGCCGCTGTGCTCAGCTGAGGCGTAATCTCCCCTGACAATACGCGCAGCATGTGCCAAACCGCGAACATTCAAAAAGCCCAGATACACCGTAAAGAAACAGGCTGCCGCCACCAGCCACATCACAATCAGGGGAATTTCTGCCCCAAAAAGATCGACTTTGAAAAAGATAAAGGCAGACACCGCATTGGCGATGGGCTGCATACGTTGATTGATGACTTGATCAATGCCTTCAGAGCCAAAAGACAGTTGAGGTAGTAGCATTGCCACGCTAAACAGTAGTCGCTTGAGGCCTATTTTTAGTATCATCACTGACTTCGAGCCATGGCTTTTATAATGAGCTTTTAGCGTTAGTTTTTACCAGCTGCCACCCTATCACGCTAGGCTGGTCTAATCCAAAGTCCGGCCATGGCCCTTCATATTCAAGAGCAGTTATTAAGCTATGAAACTAGGCATTTTAAAAGCAGACGACGTAAGACCAGAGCTGGTAGGCGAATTTGGCGAGTATTCCGATATGGTAGCGAACGTCATGCTGGCAATTGATCCGGGCCTGGACATACAGGTTTACGATGTTTATCACGGCCAATACCCCAGCCATATAGATGAAGTTGATATCTATGCGGTGACTGGCAGCAAGTGTTCTGTATACGATCAGCTAGACTGGATTTTTCAGCTCACCGAGTTTGTACAGCAATTACATCAGGCCCGTAAAAAATTTGTTGGCATCTGTTTTGGTCATCAAATGATTGCCCACGCGCTGGGTGGTAAAGCCGAAAAATCAGCAAAAGGCTGGGGTGTGGGTGTGCAAACCTACTTTGCTACCCCGGCCGGCCAAGCCCAGGGGCTAGCGCCAAGTTTTGAGCTCAAGGTTAGCCATCAAGACCAGGTAACCAGCTTGCCTGAGGGCTCACAACTATTGGCGGCTAATGATTTCTGCCCCAATGCCATGTTTAAGCTCGATGACCACATTCTCAGTCTGCAAGGTCATCCGGAGTTCTCCAAGGCCTATATGCAGGGGCTTTTGCCACTGCGCGAAGAGCAGCTGGGTTCAGCACTGATGAACCAGGCGCTGCAGTCATTGGCAATCGAAACCCACGACAAAGACGTTAACCAGGTTATCTACAACTTTTTAAATGCATAATTAATCGATCGCCATATTCTAATAGGGCCGGTCGCCATCAATGGTAATTCGCTCCAGCTTTCTATGCGCCGGAAAATAGTCATTCACCGGCTTGTGTTGGGTTGAGCGATTATCCCAGATGGCGATGCAGTCGGCCTGCCAGCTAAAACGGCAAGTAAATTCATCCTGCACAATGTGATCATATAAAAACTGTAGAATTGCCTCACTTTCTTTACGGGGAACGCCCAGAATATGGGTGGTAAACAGGGAATTGACAAAGATGACTTTTTTGCCGGTTTCTGGATGGCTATGAATCACCGGGTGCACCACCGGGGGATTATCGGCTACAGCCTGAGCCAGCCGTTCCCTGCCACCGGGTTCAGCCAAACTTTCTTTGAAGCCCCAGGAGAAATCGTGCACTGCCTGTAGCTCCCCCAATAAGGTTTTCATGCCCGGGGACAGTGCATCGTAGGCGGTGGTCATACTTGACCAGAGCGTATCACCACCGCGCTCGGGAATAATCTTCGACCTGAGCACAGTGCCTACCGGTGGATGCTGACGAAAAGTCATATCGGAATGCCAGGCTTCAATTTTGGTGGGCTGTTGCGGGGTGCTTTCAAGGATGGTGATTTCAGCAAAGCCCTCAACAGTGTCATAGGCCGGGTGTGTCTGTAGTGGGCCAAAAGATTCAGCTAGCGCTTTGTGCTGGGCGTGGCTGATGTTCTGATCGCGAAAAAACAGCACCTCATGTTCTAATAACAAGCGGTGTATTTCCGCGTAGTCATCTGCACTTGCGCCCTTGGCAAGATCCAAACCTTCAACTTCAGCACCCAGAGCCCCTGCAATGGATTTTGCGTGATACATAGTTTGCCTCAAATAAAATTCGGGTATTTACCAACCCTAACCAAGGGCCAATTCAAAGCGCCATTATATAGCCGTGAACCAGCACAGGAACAGCCAACAAATGGCATATTTATAGCCCCGGTGGTACCAATGCCCAACGAAGTGATATTCTTTCACACAGGCAAGGTTTTGCTAACATGAGCAACGAGCAGATCACTAAAAACCTACAACCACTATGAATATACTGTAATTAGAGAAAATCACTTGAATCAGCAAGATGTTCAGCTAGAAGCGATCATCGCCGAGCTAAAACAAAAGCCCGGTGCGCTATTGCCGGTGTTACACCGCGTGCAAACGCAACTAGGCTATATATCACCAACAGCCCAGGCACTGATCGCAAAGGGTCTCAATCTGTCTACGGCCGAGATTCATGGAGTGGTCAGTTTTTATGAAGATTTCAAAACTGAGCCCGGGGCAAAACACACGCTGCAAATTTGCCGGGCAGAGGCCTGCCAGAGTGTCGGTGGCCGTCAACTGGAACAACACCTGAAAAACCAGTTGGGTATCGAATATCACCAAGCTACCAAAGACAATCAGTTACAACTCGAACCTGTGTACTGCCTAGGCAATTGTGCCTGCGCCCCCTCAATTAAATTCGATCAGAAAATACATGGCCGAGTGACAATCGACTTGGCCGACAGACTGATTAAGAGTGTAACGAACTGTGCCGAGGCCGACAGTTGATGGCGACCCGAATTTACATCCCTCAAGATTCTGCCGCTGTCTCTGTGGGAGCTGATGACGTTGCTGAGACCCTGGTGCAAAAATCAGCCCATCGCGGCCTGAAGGTCGACCTGGTTCGCAACGGTTCCAGAGGCCTCTACTGGCTGGAGCCCATGGTGGAAGTCGAAACCGATGGGGGTCGAATCGCCTATGGCCCAGTATCGCCAGAAGACATTGAACCACTGCTGGACTCTGGACTACTCGAAGGTAGTGACTGTGCTCTGTGTCTCGGCCCTACAAGTGATATAGCCTATTTGAAAAGCCAGCAGCGTTTTACCTTTTCTCGTGCTGGTATTGGCGACCCACTGTGTATCGACAACTACCGACAACTTCAGGGCTTTGCAGGGCTCGAACAAGCGCTGTCGATGTCAGCACAGGGCATAGTCGATGAAGTCAAAGCCAGCGGCTTGCGTGGTCGCGGTGGTGCGGCGTTTCCCTGCGGAATAAAGTGGCAGACCGTGCTCGATGCCGGCGACGCTGGTAATAACAATCAGCAACAGAAATACATTGTCTGTAATGCCGATGAAGGCGACTCTGGCACTTTCGCCGACAGGCTGCTAATGGAAGCCGATCCCTATGCCTTGATTGAAGGCATGACCATCGCCGCCCTAGCCGTGGGTGCAGATCAGGGGTTTATTTATTTACGTTCGGAATACCCGGCCGCGGCAAACATCTTATCCAAGGCCTTAACAACAGCCGGGCAACACAATTATATCGGCGACAATATTCTCGGCAGCGGAAAAAACTTTGATATTGAATTGCGTATCGGTGCCGGCGCTTATATCTGCGGTGAAGAAACCGCACTGTTAGAAAGCCTGGAGGGCAAGCGTGGTGTGGTCAGAGCCAAACCTCCCCTGCCGGCCCTGCAAGGCCTATTTGGTAAACCTACCGTGGTTAACAATGTGTTATCGCTGGCGACTGTGCCGGCAATAATTGCTCAGGGTGCTGATGTTTACGCCCAACTGGGTTGTGAAAAATCTCGCGGCACGCTGGTGATACAACTGGCTGGCAATATAAAACAGGGCGGATTAATTGAGCTGCCCTTTGGTTCAACGCTTGAGCATCTGCTGGAAAGTTTTGGCCAGAGTAGCCTTAGCGGCAGACCGATTAAAGCGGTACAAGTCGGCGGACCGCTGGGTGCTTATATACCCAAACAACAGTGGCAAACTCCACTGGACTACGAAGCCTTTGCCAGAATTGGCGCCATGCTTGGCCATGGCGGCGTGGTGGTGTTTGATGACAGTGTCGACATGTCGGCTCAGGCGCGATTTGCCATGGAGTTTTGCGCTATAGAATCCTGTGGTAAATGCACCCCCTGCCGTCTGGGTTCTACCCGTGGCGTTGAGGTCATCGACCGTATTCGCAGCGACCAGGACAGCGAAAACAATCTGCTGTTGTTAAAAGACCTCTGCGACACCATGGAAGCCGCCTCTCTATGTGCCATGGGTGGCATGACGCCCTTTCCGGTGCGCAGCGCCGTGGAATATTTCCCAGAAGATTTTTCCGGCAAACAATCTGGAGCTAAGCCATGACCATGCTTGAGTACTATCAACCCGATAAATACCAGAAAGATTTTGGCACCCCGGAGACAAGCAGTGACACCCAGATCACACTGTCCATTGACGGTCGTCAAATCAGTGTTGCCGAGGGTACATCAGTGCTGCGCGCAGCCGCTGAATCGGGCATCAATATACCCAAACTCTGTGCCACCGACTCGCTCAATGCCTTTGGCTCCTGCCGTATGTGTATGGTTGAAATTGAAGGCCACAAAGGCAAGCCGGCGTCTTGCACTACACCGGTTGGCGAGGGCATGGTGGTCAAAACCCAAACTGATGATTTGGCCAAACTGCGGCGCAATGTCATGGAGCTGTATATTTCAGATCACCCTCTGGATTGCTTGACTTGCAGCGCCAATGGCGACTGCGAACTTCAGGATATGGCGGGTGTGGTGGGCTTACGCGAGGTGCGTTACGGTTTGCAGGGTGATAATCACCTACAGTTGGAAAAGGATTATTCAACGCCTTATTTTAACTTCGACAGCGCCAAGTGCATTGTTTGTTCTCGTTGCGTCAGAGCCTGCGACGAAATACAAAATACACTGGCATTGACGGTAGAGGGCAGAGGTTTTGAATCTCGTATCAGTGCCGGTGGCACTGATCTGTTGGCTTCGGACTGTGTATCTTGTGGCGCCTGTGTGCAGGCCTGCCCCACCGCTGCCTTAATGGAAAATTCTATTGAGCAATACGGTCAACCCGAGCATTCGGTGATTACCACCTGCGCTTATTGTGGTGTTGGCTGTTCTTTCAAGGCCGAGATGAAAGGTGAGCAAGTGGTGCGAATGGTGCCCTACAAGGGCGGCAAGGCCAATCAGGGCCATTCCTGTGTAAAAGGTCGTTTTGCATTCGGTTATGCCACTCACAAAGACCGCATTAGCAAGCCAATGGTTCGCGAAAGCATTGACCTGCCGTGGCGGGAGGTAGACTGGGACACCGCCATTAGCTTTGCCGCAGACCGCCTCAACAAGATCAAAGCAGAACGCGGTGCCAATGCCATTGGTGGCATCACCTCATCACGCTGCACCAACGAGGAAACCTACCTGGTGCAAAAAATGATTCGCGCTGGCTTCGGCACCAATAATGTCGACACCTGCGCACGGGTTTGTCACTCGCCAACAGGCTATGGATTAAAAACCACCCTGGGTGAATCTGCCGGCACCCAAACCTTTGAATCGGTAATGAAATCCGATGTGATTATGGTCATGGGTGCAAATCCAACGGCCGCCCACCCGGTATTTGCTTCTCAGCTGAAAAAGCGCATTCGCCAAGGCGCCCAGCTGATTGTCGCCGACCCCCGCAAAATTGAGTTGGTGAAATCTCCCCACATTGAAGCCAGTTATCATCTGCCCCTCAAACCCGGCACCAATGTTGCCTTTATGAATGCCATGGCCCATGTGGTGATAAGCGAAGGCCTGGAAGATCTGGCCTTTGTTGAACAATATTGTGAAATGCCGGCCTACCAGAGCTGGCGAGCCTTTATCAGCGAAGAGCGGCAAAGCCCTGAAAACACCGAATCAATTACCGGCATTCCCGCCGCAGATTTGCGCGCCGCCGCACGACTTTTTGCCAACGAAAACAATGCCTCGATTTATTACGGCCTGGGTGTTACAGAACACAGTCAGGGTTCGACTACAGTGATGGCCATTGCCAACCTGGCGATGGCTACCGGCAATCTCGGGCGCGACGGTGTTGGTGTTAACCCACTACGAGGGCAAAACAATGTGCAAGGCGCCTGTGATATGGGTTCGTTTCCCCATGAATTTCCGGGTTATCGCCACGTCTCTGACGATAGTGTGCGGCAGCTGTTTGAAAACGATTGGGGCGTAGACCTGGATAGCGAACCGGGCTTACGTATTCCCAACATGCTCGACGCCGCCGTCAGCGGTACTTTTAAAGGCCTCTATTGCCAGGGCGAAGACATTGCCCAATCTGATCCCAACACCCAACACGTTGAAGCTGCACTGGGTTCACTGGACTGTCTTATTGTGCAGGATATCTTTTTGAACGAAACCGCAAAATATGCTCATGTGCTATTACCCGGCGCCACCTTCCTCGAAAAAAATGGCACCTTCACTAATGCCGAGCGCCGGATAAACCGGGTACGCAAAGTCATGACGCCCCTGGCTGGTAAAGAAGACTGGCAAGTGACCATGGATCTGTGTAAAGCCATGGGCTACCCGATGCACTACGACCACCCCAGTCAAATAATGGATGAAATTGCTCGCCTGACACCTACCTTTAGCGGTGTTAGTTATGAATTGCTCGAACGCTTAGGCAGCGTGCAGTGGCCCTGCAATGACAATGCGCCCGAGGGCACGCCGATCATGCACAAACAGCAAATGGTCAGAGGCAAGGGCTATTTTGCCATTACCGATTATGTTGCCACCGAAGAGCGGGCCTCGCGTAAATTCCCACTGCTGCTTACCACAGGACGAATTCTCAGCCAGTACAATGTTGGTGCCCAAACCAGGAGAACTGAAAACCTCACCTGGCACAACGAAGATGTGCTCGAGATTCACCCCTTTGATGCCGAGGAGCGCGGCATCAAGCACAACGACTGGCTGGGTATCAGCAGCCGCGCTGGCGAGACCGTATTGCGTGCCGATGTCACCGACCGTGTTCAAGCTGGTGTAGTCTATACCACCTTCCACCACCCCTTCAGCGGCGCCAACGTAGTGACCACTGATAATTCTGACTGGGCCACCAATTGCCCAGAATATAAAGTGACGGCGGTGCAGGTTGAACGTGTTCAGCAACCCGCCCAGTGGCAACAGCGCTATCGACAATTTTCAGAGCGACAGCAAAAGCTCAAGGAACAAGCACATGTCGACTAGCGACCAGCACCTTATGCAGATGGCCAACGATATTGCTGCCAATTTGTGGCCCGGTAAAGCTGAACAAGAAGCTGCAGAAGCTACCGCAGGCCATATACGCAAATTTTGGGCGCCTCCCATGCGCAAAAAGATTGTTGAACTTTGGCGAGACAACGACGCTGCGATCAGTGAAAATGCAGGCAAAGCGATTGCATTAATGACCGATTAAACCTGCCCTATGCGCGACACAGATTCCAATACCGATTCCGACACAGACACTAGCGAAGAGCTTCCCCCCTATATCGTGCCCTTTTGCGAGCGGCAGGTCGAAATTCTCTATGAAGACGATGACCTATTGCTGGTCAACAAGCCGGATTTATTATTGAGTGTTCCAGGCCGTCACCGGCTGAACAAAGATTGCATGATTACCCGAGTGCAACAAAAATATCCAACAGCGACTGTTGTTCACCGACTGGATCTGGATACTTCAGGCATTATGGTGGTGGCTTTAAACAAAGACTGCCATCGCCATATCAGCCGCCAGTTTCAGGAGCGCAAAGTTAACAAGAGCTATCATGCTGTAGTGTATGGCCTTGTTGAAAAAGACGATGGCAGCGTTGAGCTACCTATAAAAACCGATTGGGAAAACCGCCCCCTGCAAATCATTTGCCATGAAAATGGCAAACACGCCCTCACCCATTATCAAGTGCTGGAGCGCGATACTGCAAAAAACACAACCCGCCTATTGCTGAAACCCCATACCGGGCGCACTCACCAATTGCGGATTCATATGCGCGAAATTGGCCACCCAATTTTGGGCTGTGATATGTATGCGCACCAGCAAGCGTTAACGATGGCGCCGAGATTAATGCTGCATGCCACAACTTTGGAATTTGAGCACCCCGCTAGCGGCGACCCTGTTCTGGGCCATTGTCAGCCAGCTTTTTAGATATGACACCTCATTCAGAGCCTTATTAATCACTATATTTTTTGCGCTGGCCCTCAACTCGAATAAGACTTTACTTGCGATATATCATCATCAATGCCCACTGACTATGGAATAGTAAACACTGTCTAACAGTGGAGACATACTATGAAAAATGAAGGTACAGTTGATCGTGTTCTGCGGGTGATTGTGGGCTTGGGGCTTTTGTCACTGCTCATGCTAGAACAACCCATTGTATGGGGCTGGATTGGGCTAATACCCTTGTTTACAGGTGTTGCCGGGTTTTGTCCCCTATACAAGATAATTGGCTTAAGTACCTGCCCGCTGGCCGCTCAGCCCAGTGAAGAGGCCTCTGATTGAGCAATCTACTGGCCGGGCAGTAACTCCGAGGTCTTGCCGCTGAGATAATAGGCGACAAGTCCCAGCCATTCCCGCACTGCAACCGTTAACTGTTTAAGGTGCTCGGCAAAATTGGCATCTGGCTTGAGTAGCCTGCCGGGCTCACTGCGATGATCCACTGGAAAAGGGATCACCTGCCAGCCAAGCTGCCTGAAGATGCCAACAGAGCGCGGCATATGAAACGCCGACGTTATCAACAGCCAATTTTGTCCCTGCTCGGGGTTAATCAGTTGCATGGAGAATTTGGCATTTTCGTAGGTATTTCTCGAAGCCTCTTCAAAGACTACGCTGGAGATATCTAAGCCCTGCTCGATGAGCATATTGCGGGCAACCGTTGCCCCCTTATATTGCTGATCCAGCATACTACCCGAGCCACCCGTGAACACATGTTTTGCTTTAGGGTAATCCCTAATAAATTTTTGAAAATACCAATTTCTCTCACTGCCCTCTCCCAATTCAGTTTGTCGCCAAATAGCAGAGCGCGGCCCCAGCTCAGAGCCAGCCAAAACAATCACACCATCAATTTGACTGGGTAGTTTGGGGTTTGCAGCAAAACGACTTTCCAGTGGATGTAATAGCCAACCGCCAACCGGAAAAAGCAGCGTAACAACCATCAACACTGAAATTGAACCCAGTAAATAAAGACTTTGACGGCGAGCGCCAAAGTAAAGTAACAAAAAACTGAGGGTAAGCAACAAGACCAACAGAGAATCGGGCGCAGCCAGCAACCACAGTAATTTTGAAAGCCAGAAAAAAAGGCTATCCATACACGAATAAAGTCTTTACGAAATACAAGGCGTAACCAGGCTTACTCTTTATCTTCACGCATAGGCAGGCGAATATTTTTTGAGGGCATGACGGTTGATATCGCGTGTTTGTAAACCACCTGAGTATTGACATTTTTCAGGGTCAGAATGAATTGGTCAAAATCCTCAATCACCCCTTGCAGCTTAATACCGTTGACCATAAAGATAGATACCTGCACTTTTTCCTTACGCAGGACCTCCAAAAATTGGTCTTGTACACTGTTGGAAGCTTTCATTGCACGATCCCTATTATTCATTACCTGTAAAGTAGCTGATTTACGTCAATCATCAAAGAATTTTTGTAGAAAACTTAGTTAGCTTCAACTCCGATCCTTCGACTTAAGAAACGCCAACCCTCATGGGTTTTAACAAATTCATCATAATAAGTTCCCTGGGCTCTTATGCTCGGAACTCCGGTTTCAATATCTGTCCATAGCAGCAATAATTGTGTTCTGCCTGTAATACGCAGGCCCGACTCATCCAGATGTATATTTGTCTGCAAATGTCGTGATTTTACTCCGAGCTCTGACAGATGCTTGCGGCGAGCCAGGCCCCAATGATAGATATCGCGCCTTGATTTGACCTCGCCAACGCTGCTGAATAGGCTTCCCTGCTCGGTAAAGAGTTCTGAAAATGCTTTGATATCGCCGCCATCAAAACTGTAGGAATAGTCGGCAATCAACTCTTCAATTTTCTGGCGATCAGCCAGCGATAGTGACTCACCTTCGCCAATGGGTGCGACAACACTGCAACCGACCAATAGAGTTAAGCCCACTAAAAAATAGAGTTTGCGCACGCCCACTAGAGGTAACTGCACCAATCACTCCAACTGCCTATGTACAATTTCTTATTTGTATATCCAGCAATCTCAAGTGATAACAGATCTACACAAGCGGTAACCCCTGAACCACAATAGACTACCACCTGCTCATCAGTGCCAATAGCCTGCCACAATGCTTTTTGGGCGTTTACATCACGTGCGCGGCCGCTATCATCAGTAACTCCCTGCCATGGCACATTGACCGCCCCGGGAATATGGCCGGCGACCGGATCAATTGGCTCATTGAGGCCTTCATAGCGCTCGGCCTCACGGGCATCTATCAGCCACGCACCGCCAGCCTGAGCTGTGAGCATGGCATCTTTGCTCAGGCAGTTGTCAAAAGTCAGCGGTTCATCGCCGTTACCGGCAAATCCTTCGGCACTGGTTGCGACTGCGCTGCTATCGACTGCGCCACCACATTCAAGCCACGCAGGGTAGCCCCCATTTAAGACCTGCACTGGGCTACAACCAACGCTCTTAAGCATCCACCATAACCGCGAGGCAAAAGCAAACCGACTGCTATCATAGATCACAACGTGAGTATTTTTATCGATTGCCAGATCGGCCATTAGCCTGGAAAAATCTGCTGGATCAGGAAAGGGATGGCGACCACCCTGATCAGAGATAGGCCCTGATAAATCCTTATCCAGATGCAGATAAAAAGCGCCGGGGATATGACCCGACAGATATTGCTGATATCCAAATTCGGTGTCTGCCAACGAAAACCGGCAATCGATAACCACCACCTTGGCGCTGCCCACTAAAGCCTGAAGCTCGGCAGTTTCAATCAGTGGTGATATCGCTCTATTAGTAATCATTGAGAATCATCGCACCGCTAGAAAAATAGATGCCTGATCACCAAATTCAGCGCGATATTGCCCCGGTGGCAGAGCAACCATTTTACCTATTGCGCCGGTTATCAGAATTTGTCCTTTTTTAATTGACCAACCAGACGACAATCTTTGCTTTACCAACCACTGTAATGCCCGCCATTGATCGCCCATGGCATCACTGCCTACACCTTCAACAATAAGCTCCTCATCTTTGTAAAGCTTGAGTACTAAATCATTAATCTCGGTGATTGGATGAATCGCTTTGGGGCCGCGAATATAGTGTTTTGCCGAGGCATTGGCGGCAATAACATCTTTGCCGTGTAAGCTGCCCTCACCAGCAAAACCAAGGTCGGGCAGTTCAAGTACTGGAAAAACAGCCGCGACTGCAGCTTTGATTTCCTGCACACTAACGTCGCTAGCTGTTATAGGCTTTTCAAAAACAAAACCAAGCTCTAGCTCCACCATTGCACGGTGGTATTTGCGGCTGTCGAGCTCAAATGTGTTGTCCGTGCTTTGCAGCGCACTGCCGGGTGGCAACGCCCCCGCCAAGGGCTGCTCAAGACCAAATCGCTGTGGATCACCCCGGCCTGTTAATCCGCCCTTAAAGCCATCGGCAGCCTGTCCGGCAAACATATGAGCCGAAAATCCAGCCTGAACCTGATAGACGTCGTCTAGGGGCAAGTCTATTCCTGCCGCCACCAATTTAGGTGGCGGCCGCCCGGCTTGCCAGGCACTGATCTGCATATCGATGGCTTGTTCAATAGCAGAACCACCGGCAACCGCACTGCTGCAGCAAAAAATACATAAAACGGAAAATAGCTTCTTCAATGCAGTTTCTCTTATACCAGCAATACAGGATCGCCAACACAGACCTTACCGGGTTTAACGACAAGCAGATTTACACCCAAAAAACGATCACTGAGTTTGATTAATGTAGTGTTCACTTCGGGTGCGTCGGGTAAATCAAACTGCGGTAGCGAGCGGGCAGGCATGGCGCAGCGCAGAGTTCTGGAGTCTACTTTCAACAAAGCTTCACCAATCTGCAGCCCTCTGCCCACCCAATCAAATTCAGGAAAGGCGCCCGTATCACCCTCGGATTCGACAATCAGATTAGGGCGAAAACGTCTTGCGTCTGCATCACCCCGGCTTTCACGCTGTAATTCACTCAGTGCAGTGCGCGTCAGCATATGCAGCGGGTAGGCATCCACATAAGTCCCCGGCGGGCAGGCAAACTGCTCCAACAGATGCTTGATTTCAGCAGAATTTTCGCTCAGATTCGGCGTAGAGGCCCTCTCGGCGCCGGCGCCTTCTGACAAACGATAATGTTCCAGATCTTCTGGGGGCTGCAATGCAGCCAGAACAACTTCTCTACCGATGAACTCAGAGATAGCACTGTCAATATTATCGTCACGACTGCTTATGACCCGACCATCTGCAAATATAATATCTGCACTGGCAATTTGATCGCCGTAGACAACACCTGTATGGGCGCCAGAACTATAACGGGCACTCAGCTGTAATATCTTGGGACAGTGTTTACCGTTGACGATATCTCCTGAAATTTTATCTTGTAACGCCCAGCAGCGATCAGCCACTAACCCTTGGTTATGGATATCTCCATGGTCGAGTTGCTCTCCACCAAAGCTTTTTACAGGGTAGCGCCACAACTCGGCGACCATACCAATATTCATTTTTAAATCTCGTTCCAACTATTATCAAAGAAGACGGTAATTCGGTGATAACCAAAGCTCAGTCCTCTGGCTCTTCCTCATCTTCATCTTCGCCATCACTTATGACATCAACAACTGCACCACCAACCTTAAACGGTACTTTGACCACTTCAATGGCAACACCCACAGCAGTGCCCACAACGGCGGCTACGCAACCATTGAGAGCCAGCAACATCACACACAGAAGCAGCAGCTTATTGATCAATCTTATTTAACCTTCGTCTAGTGGCATAACTGTTTGCCAACTGTATTATTTACCAAACCAATGGGGCTTCGGCAATTCATAGACATCAATAGGGCTTAATACACCGTCTTTAACATCGTAGAGCGTGACAGCCTGAACTTTATTAATCCAAAGGTATTTCTCAGCGGCCGTTTCAAAATAAGGGTAGTTACGCACTGACATTCCACCCTCTATAGTCACCGCGGTAGCGATATAGGTCATCAAAATATCTGCCCCATCATCGGTTCTCAGCAACAGACGCAGATCACCAGTGATAAAACCATCACTTCTAACCTCAGCGGTTTCAAAACTATGGTTGGCTACAACTTCGCCTTTTAGGCGTTCACCTTCGAAGGTGCCCCGGGTCACCAGGGTGTGTATTTTTGTGCCACTAGGGCCGCAATCAATGCGCTTTTGATCCAGGTCCACCTCGTAGGTAAACAAATGTTCCACTGGCATTTCGCTGTATATTCTGGGGTTAAATGCTCCGCTCATTATCACAGTCTCCTATTGTTTTTCTTGATTTTCACTGCACTCAGGCAAGGAAAATTGCCGAAACAGGCTAACCGAAAGCTGCTGAAAAAGCGATGGCTGGCCTGTTTTCTGACAACTGAGTTTTTACAATCGAGTTTCACTTCTTCGCAGGAGATTTGCTCTTGGCTCGCGGGGCTTTACTTTTCTTGTCTGTTTTCGCTCTTGGCTTGTCTTTGGTCTTGTGCGCAGGCTTCTTTTTAGGCTTAGCTGGGGCGAGTTTCTTGTTAGAACTGCGTTTTTCTCCACCACCGGCCTTATATATTTCTAACTCCAGTGCTTGACCGCAGACTCTGGTTTTTTTAAGTACCGCCATCACTTCCTTGGGCATATCATCGGGCAAATCAACCAATGTGTAGTCGTCTCGAATATCGATGTGGCCAATAAAATCACTATCAATTTCGGCTTCATTTGCTATGGCACCAACGATATTACCCGGTTTGACTTCATGCTCATGCCCAACGGCGATACGATAGCGCCGCATGGGTACGTCGGGGTGGTCTGCAAGCGACTCGGCATGTTGAGCTGGTGCAGGGCCAGATTTTCTATCTCTGCTGAGTGCAGGCCTGTCACTGACCTTGCCGGGCCTTTTCTCAGTTTTAGTCTTTTTGGGCTGATCTTTAATCAACAGAGGTTCGTTTCCCTGAGCCAGATGAGCCAGCGCTGCAGCGATCTGCAATGGGTCAACATCATGCTCACGTTGATAGTCTTCCACCAACTCGGAAAACTGGGCGAGATCGATACCGTCGAGGGCCTCACTGATACGATCCTTGAATTTATTGACACGCTGGCGGTTAACATCCGAGGTGGTCGGCATTTGCATGGCTTCGATGGGCTGCTTGGTTGCCCTTTCAATAGCCTTGAGCATTCTTCTTTCACGAGATGACACAAATAGAATTGCATCTCCGCTCTTTCCGGCGCGACCGGTGCGACCGATACGGTGCACATAGGATTCGGTGTCATAGGGAATATCGTAATTCAACACATGGCTGATACGCTTAACATCCAGCCCCCTGGCAACCACATCAGTGGCAACCAGAATATCGAGCTTGCCCGTTTTCAGGCGATCGACTATTCGTTCCCGTAAATTCTGCGCTATGTCGCCGTTGAGTGCTTCACAGGCATAACCTCTAGCCGAGAGTTTTTCAGCCAATTCAACGGTCGCGGTTTTGGTGCGCACAAATACCAGCATGGCGTCGAAATCTTCGACTTCGAGAATACGAGTCAGGGCATCGAGCTTATGTAATCCCGACACCGACCAGTAGCGCTGACGAATGGTACTGGCGGTTTGGGTTTTATTGGCTATTTTGACAACTACTGGATCTTGCAAGTAGCGATTGGCCACCTTGCGAATAACATCGGGCATGGTGGCTGAAAACAAGGCTATTTGGCGTGTCTTTGGGGTATGCTCCAAAATCCACTCCACATCATCGATAAAACCCATGCGTAGCATCTCATCAGCTTCATCTAAAACCAGCGCCTGTAAATTAGAAAGCCTTAAGGTACCGCGACGAATATGATCCATCACTCGCCCGGGTGTGCCCACTACCACCTGAACACCGCGTTTCAATTGGCGCAATTGTCCCTCATAACCCTGACCGCCATAGATAGGCAGCACATGAAAATTCTTTAGAAAACGCGCATAACTTTGAAAGGCCTCAGCTACCTGAATAGCCAATTCTCTGGTAGGCGCCAACACCAGCAATTGAGGATCTTTTGCACTCATGTCTATGCGCGAAAGCAATGGCAAAGCAAAAGCCGCTGTTTTGCCTGTACCGGTCTGTGCCTGGCCAAGCAGGTCCCTACCTTCGAGCAAGGGCGGAATTGCCTCCGCCTGAATGGGTGATGGCTGTTCGTAGCCAACATCTAAAACAGCTTTAAGCAATGGAGCCGCTAGCCCCAGCTGATCGAAAGCGGGTACCACTTCGGTTGTGGACATTTTTAAACCTATGGAGAGAGAGTGGGGAACAGAATTCACCCCGGATATAAAGTGCCGGCATTGTACCCTAAAATTTCAACTATGACTCAGCAAAAGGGAATATTACCCTTTGAATTTGCAGCTTGTAAGCCGGCCTTAACAACACTTAGGATGGTCTGCTATATTTATCAAAGACCAGTTTGACACCATTAACGCGGAGACTTAGCAAACATGAAGGCAGCCCTACTCGACAAACCTGGAGGTCCATTAACAATAGTTGATGACATTGACATTATTGACCCACGTCCGGGTGAGGTCAGGGTCAGGGTTAAATACTGCGGTCTGTGTCATTCCGACCTATCGGTGATAAACAGCAACATGCACCCTGAAGGCGAGATGAAAATTGTTGGCCACGAAGCCGCAGGAATTGTCGACTGTGTAGGTGCCGGGGTCTCCCATCTTAAACCGGGCGATCACGTCGTTCTGACACCGGCTCCGCCCTGTGGCCAGTGCTACTACTGCCAGCGCAATCAACACAGCCTTTGTGTCAATGCCATGGGCATTATGACCGGCACTCTCGCCGATGGAGAAACAGGACTTTCCAGGCAGGGTAAAAAGGTGATGCGTGGGCTCGGGGTTGCAGCCCTTGCCGAGTATGTTATTACACCCGCCAATGGCGCCATTAAAGTTGATGAAAACGTACCTCTGGATGTGGTTTGCGTCATAGGTTGCGCATTGCAAACAGGTGTTGGTGCTGTATTGAATACGGCACAAATGGAAGCTGGCGCAACAGCGATTATTATGGGCGCAGGTGGTATTGGCATCGCCGCTTTGCAGGGTGCAAAAATTGCTGGCGCTTCAACAATCGTGGTATCGGACCCCGTAGAAGAGCGACGAAACACGGCACTGGAATTTGGTGCCACCCATGTCATTGATCCCTATAACCAGGATTTGGCAACGCTGTGTATGGAGCTGACCGATAATATCGGCATGGATTACGCCTTTGAAACTGCTGGCGTAGCCAAGTCTATCGAAGACGGCATCAGTCTAATCCGCCCCGGTGGTACTGTGGTCTGTGTCGGATCTCCTCCGGTTGAAGATGGTATTAGTATCGACAATGTAGTGCTCTTCAATACTCTGGAAAAAAAGCTATGTGGATGCCTGCTTGGCTCCAGTAATTCACTGCATGAGATCCCACGACTTATTCGTCTATGGCAAAGTGGTCAACTGGATATTGAAAACATGGTCACCAGTCGACGACCGCTGGAAGAAGTTAATCTGGGTCTGGAAGATCTGGCTAACAGCCGAGGTATCCGCACGGTCATTGAGATCTGAATGTGTTGAGGTTTTGTCTTGACCTATTCTAGTTCGGATAGCTTGCTCATTTCCTCAACTACCGCGCTATTACGGGCATCAATATCCTCACCAAACTCATCCAGAAAACGGCTGCCGTTTAGCCCGGCAAACAGGCAGATTATCAACCACGTCAGGGCCAGCAAATCGTAGCAACGATCACTGTGTTTACTCAGCCAGCGCTTAATAAAATCCCACACGGTATATAACCCTATTCCGTCCATCGACTTGCGTCTCTACCAACGCCCAAACTCGAGCTGCAGTAGAGAAACTTTTCAGGACCTTAAAACTTCAAAAACAAATTGCCTATGGCATTGCCATTTTATTAAAAAACAGCAATAAATCAGCCTATTAGTGCTTTTTTATATGAGTTAGGCGGCAATTTGTGGTATAAAGCCCAGCGTTTTTTCTTCACCATTTCGTACTCAGAGAGTCTCACAGTGCCTGTTAAAACAAAACAGATTTATCTTTCATTGGTATTTTTGCTTGGTGCTTCAATAATCACCACCATACTTTATAGCAATCGCCCCGAAACAGCGAAAGTTGATTCTGCACCAAAACCGGTCTCTGTCGAAGTTCAGCTTGTCGAAAAGGAAACTGTGCGTATTCCCGTCGCGGCCCAGGGCACAGTGATGCCACATACACAGACTTCAGTGGTGTCTGAAGTAAGCGGCAAAATTATCACAGTTGCAGAGTTTTTTAACGCCGGAGGGGTTTTCAAAACCGGTGATTTATTGCTGCAAATCGATGACCGGGATTATCGCGCGCGCCTAGAGCAGGCCAAAGCCAACGTAGCCTCAGCGCAAAGCGACCTCGCTCAGGAGAAAGGCAAAGCCGAAGTCGCTCGCCAGGACTGGCTCAAGTTTGGCGGTAATAAAGTCAAGCGAAGCCAGGACTCCACTGATCTTTATTTGCGTAAACCGCAATTGGCCAAAGCACAGGCAGAACTGGATTCTGCTCTGGCTAATCTTCAAAAAGCCCGTGACGACTTGGAACGCACAAGCATTAGAGCATCTTATGATGGCATCGTC
>Ga0055584_100002515_pt1 | contig 18096 bp, 11 predicted proteins | sample OSDHelmetaG_FD_58716 | JGI IMG/M metagenome (GOLD analysis project Ga0055584, IMG submission 58716) | Pelagic marine sediment microbial communities from the LTER site Helgoland, North Sea, for post-phytoplankton bloom and carbon turnover... | ecosystem: Environmental > Aquatic > Marine >... | reverse complement strand
ATCATCAGTGCCAACAAACCTGTCTTATTAGATTTTTATGCCGATTGGTGTGGACCTTGTCAATCGCAATTGCCAGTATTAGAAGACTTGGCTTTGCTCCATGAATCTGATTTTGAAATTGCAAAAATCAATGTTGACACTAATCCAGAACTAGCAAATAAGTTTGGAGTGAGAAGTATTCCTGCATTGTTTTTCATACAGGATGGTGAGATCAAGGAAAGTCTAAATGGATTTCAATCAGAATCTGTTTTGGAGAATAAATTGAATCAATATTCTGAAACCGTAACACTTTAAAATAAATCATCTTAACAATTAAATATTATAACAATGGAAAATCAAATAGAGAAAAATTTAACCCATGTCCATGATTTATTGTCTAATGGACAATTCATAGAAGCTATGGAAACTTATTTACATGAAGACGTAGAATTAAGAGAGGCAAATGGCGAGCCTAAAAAAGGAAAAGCATACTGTGTAAAATTTGAAGATGACTTTATTAAAAATGATGTAAAAGAATTTGTTGGTTATAAAGTTGGAAATTATGCTGTAAATGGTAACAATAGTTATTATGATGCAGTTATGACTTTGAAACTGAATGACGGGACTACATTGGTTTCTGAGCAGATAGTAGTAACAGAATGGAAGGATGGTAAAATATTTAGAGAACGGTATTATCATGCTTAACCAATAAAATAGAAATTCAGATGATAGACACAATAGTATTCTATGGCGCCGACTGGTGTTCGGATTGTATAAGAGCTAAAAATTTTCTAAAGGAAAATGGAATTGAATATACCTTCATTGATGTAGATTTAGACAAAGAAGCGACTTCATTAGTGGAAAAGATTAACAATGGAAAAAGAATTATTCCTACGTTGATTATTCATGATAAACCCTATAGCAATCCAGATAACATTGTGCTATCATCTGTCTTAGGAATTAATGACGCAGGAAGAGTTCAGTTGTATGGCGCTGATTGGTGCCCAGATTGTAGAAGGGCTAAAAGTTTTCTCAGAGATAATGGCATTAATTTCGAGTTTATTGATGTTGATATACATTCCTGGGCTACACAAAAGGTCGAAGAAATTAACAGAGGAAAGAGAATTATTCCTACCATTTTAATCGATAATATACCATATACTAATCCTGACAATCAAAAACTTACCGAACTGCTTTCCATTAATACTGAGAAGGAAACTAAAATATTTGATACAATTATTATAGGAGGAGGAGCAGCAGGGTTGACTACTTCAATTTACGCCCAAAGAGATCGATTTGATACTTTGATTTTAGAAAAAAAGAATATTGGTGGAAATGCTTTTCTAACTGAAAAAATCGAAAACTATCCAGGTTTTCAGTCTATTTCAGGACCGAAACTAATGGATAAGATGGAAGAGCAAGCTAAAACCTATGGTGCAGTTATAAAAACTGGTGAAGAAGTGTTGAGTATAGTAAAAAGTGGTGAACTATTTGAAGTAGAAACTAAAAGTAATTTCTATTCTGGAAAGACCGTAGTTCTATCCACGGGTTCTACCTATCGCAAATTGGGAATTCCTAATGAAGAAGAGTTAATAGGATCAGGGATTCACTTTTGTGCTACCTGTGATGGTGCATTCTATAGAGACAAAGATATAATTGTGATAGGTGGTGGAAACTCTGCATTGGAGGAAGGGATTTTTCTTTCGGGTTTTTGCAAAAGTGTCAAAATTATAAATAACACAAATCAATTTTCAGCATCAGATACCTATGTTGAGAAAATGTCTACTATTGATAATATTACTACATACATGAATAAAACTTCGGTTGAGTTTGTTGCTGATGAAAATGGATTATTTGATTCTCTTTTGGTGCAAGACAATGCTTCAAACGAGAAGTCTCTTATCTCAGCAGACGGAGTATTTATTTTTATTGGATTAATACCAAATACGAAGGCTTTTAGAGGCATTGTCAAATTAGACGAAAATGGATTCGTTCAAACTACTGCATTAGCCGAGACATCAGTAACAGGAATATTCTCCGCAGGAGATTGCAGAGAAGGAGCTATAGCCCAAGTAGCTGCGGCAGGGCTACAATGTATACTGATAATCAATGATTTACATAAATTTACAGGCATATAACAGTCATTTAAGAAATTTAGGCTTCTTTCTCATGAATAGCACTTAATTATTTGACCTTATTAGTGCACTTCCATGGAGATATGTTAATTAAAACTACTCATTTTTCTAAAGATGATTAATGTCACTATATCCAGAAATGGGTCCCATATTTGGGAATTCTCAAAGACCAGGGGGGTATTTCGAAAATGATGATGATGGGGGGGTGTTGTATATAGTGGGGGTAACATGCCAGACATATGCTTATTCGAATATTTGTCTTGAACAAATTTACCTTTTGTAGAATGGTCAAAGAGTCTCATAAATTTCTAATGATTGCTCATTAAAAAACAAGGAGTATTCATTCATGACTTATTTCTGTTGATTTGGATTCCTAAATGATATAAAAAAGGTCACCCCGAAAGGGTGACCTCAATTAAGAAGTCAACTAAAAATATCATCATGAAAACTATCCTTAGTGACTATTAGAAAATGGGACATCCATACTTACCACATTTTCTCCTTCGGGTTGTTGATCCACTAGCCAATAAGAAGTTTATTCCCATCTCAAACTTAATTTCTGAGTTGCTGTAGGCTATGTTTTGAGAAATAATAAACTTGCTATTTCCAATACTCGAAAAACCAAGATCAAAACCACCTACTATTTCTAAATAGTTAGTTCTTGAGATTAGATAATCAGAGCTATTTGCTCCTCCAAGTATCTCTGAGTTTGCATTGTATGTCATTTTAGAATGACCATAGTAGGCAGTGACAGAGGGATATATGGTCAACCAATGGTTAACGTATTTACTTGAAAATAGAGATGCCCCTACTTTGTAAATTTCATTATTTGCTGACAAGAGACTGGGGTTATTAGGAGTACTCATATCAAATCTATCGTACTCTGCCCTTAATGATATAGAGTAGGGTAGATAGCTGTATTCATTTCTTGATACAACATAATTAACATAGGGTGAGAAACTTGCCTCCTCTACATTTTTTATGTCACCAAAGTTTGAAATAAATCCTTTTTTATAGGTGAGCCCCAACTCAACATTTCCATTAAATGAATAACCTATAGAGGTATTTAGCTCAGTGAGCTGATTCTGGTTAGAAAAACTACCTCCTACAATTAATGCAGACTGAAAAGGCTGAGTAAATGTACCTTGAGCAAAGCAGTTCACGGTTATGAATGTGCTAATGGCTATGAGAACTATATTTTTCATAATACTTTCTTTTGATTTATAAATGTTTCAGCGGATACTGATGCTCTAGGTGTGGGCAATGATTAAGTCATTAATAGCGATCTTTATAATCACGTTGAAGTGAGCATTCAATTTATCTGAAGATATAGCTGAGCTGAATGCCAAATCTTGTTCCTCCTTCTTGAAAGATAATTTGGGGAGAGATTGCAAAGTTGTTGTAATCAAGATCCAGCAACAGATTTACACCTAAGGAGAAATTGATTTTTGTATCACTATCGTTTTCTGATCCAAATCCATTGGTATCCACTTTTATTTTGGTCACGTTGTAGTGAATGCTCCCGTAAGGTTGAATTGATATGTTTGTATTGGACTCAATATCATAGTAGACATTGGAACCTATAGAATAGCCAAAAGATGTAATGTCCCAATCGATAGCTTTTATTTCATCTGATGTTACTCTGCCTATTCCACTTCCCACAGTGAGATCTAGTTGTAATGGTATATCACTTTGTTTTATCACAAAATATTTCAAATGTGCATTAAGACCCAAGCCGTAGGCATTTCTTAATCCGAAGTCCTCATCTATTGTAGCTCGTTGAAGAGCTCCAGATATCTCGAATAAACCATTTGGAGAAAACCCTCCACCGAGTAGTAAATCTGTTTGGTTATTTCCTGAATATAACCCCAATCCAAGATATGCGCCTCTTTCTCCATCTTCTAGGTAATTTGCCTGAGAATAAGCAATACTAGAAATGAATATCAGAATTATTGTAACTCTCATGATTGCTTAATTTTTGGGGTGATAAACTACATTGCCGAAGTAATCTTTTTTGTAGGTGCCAACTAGATTACCGTAGCTATCCTTTACAACCACATTTCCAAAGTAATCACGGCTATAGGTATTCTTTTTATTGCCATAAGAATCTGACTGAACAGTATTGCCGAAGTAGTCTTTTTTATATGTGTATTGATGATTTCCGTACTGATCCTTTTGAACCGTATTCCCAAAGTAATCTTTGCTTTGTGTACTCTGAGTATTACCGTATTGATCTTTCCATATGGTATTTTCAAAGTAGTCTTTTGACGCCTTGGCAACGATATTACCATATTGATCTTTTGCCACTGTATTACCAAAATAGTCTTTAGAATATGTGATTTGACTATTTAGTTGGAAGGTGCACATCAGTATAAATGCACTCAAAGTGATCACTCTCATTTTCATTTGTTTTCAAGTTTTATTATGAATATTTACTTGTAGTAACTGAGAGCCAGGAAATGTTATCAGCTAAGAGTTAATTGCTTTCTTTTTAAAGCAAAAAAGATGAAAAAAGTCATCAATACTAGCCCTGTGATAGGATGAAATAGAGAGAAAGGTTCTTCTATGGTATTCATATCTCCTATGGCGATAAAACCTGCCCAAAAGAAAGGGTGGGCCTTGAATCCTTTATCTGAAATGAAATCTAATTTGGCTTGGCGGAGGGCCTCATCTTTTGATAATGACTGCTCAAGATTAGAGTATAAATGGGTCATAACGTCTTTGGTACTCGCATCATTAATGGACCATAAAGAAGTAATGATGGATTTTGCACCTGCCTGACTAAATCCTCTGGCCAAGGATATTATACCCTCTCCTTTTTGTAACTCTCCTATACCTGTCTCACAAGCACTAAGTACAACCAGATCGGCATTAAGATCAAGTTGATAAATTTCCTGATTATACAAAATCTGATCATTATCGTCAGTCTGACTAAATGCTAAATAAGAGAAATCTCCTTTATTATCATTTGCCTTACCGTGGGAAGCAAGATGTATGAATCGATAATCGGAAGCTAGTTCAATGAAGTGATCTTTAGTCGCTTCTTTCCCTTTTAGGAGTCTTCCATTAATATGATTTAATACCTCCTGTGCTTCGGGAATGTTATATTTTAATTCATTGAATTGAAAGGACCTGTCTTCAGCTATTTCACCTTCATATAAGGGAGCCACTGCCAAAAGAGACTTTGAAGGTAAGACTTCAGTATTATTCATCTCAAACCACATATTGGCAGAGTATCCATAAGAGACTGCAAAGTCATGCAGCAAGTACTTATGATTGTGCATGAGATAGGGCTCTTCCGCAGCCTCAGAGATGAGCACTTCGAAGGGCAGATAATTCAAACGTTCATCTGGTATAAAAAGAATGCGTTCATTGCCCAATTCTTTTACGAAAGGATCCAATAGCATGTTGTACAAAAAGGAGGCACTCTGCACTAATGAGTCCATATAACTATCAATTATTTTATCTGATGTAATTCTATTTAGATAAGGCAGAGTTATACTGTTTCTAAGTATAGAAAGTTGTTGGGTTATATCTGAAACATTGTCAATAGAACCAAAATGGATGGAATCGGATTTTAAAACAAAATAATACAAGTCTTCATCCAGATGGTAAGAGATAAGTGCTTGATCTATTAACTCATTTTGTAATTGTTTTATAGTTTTTGATTGATAGTTTAAATCTGCTTCTCCTAACCTATATAGATTGTCTGAAATAGTTTGGTTAAGCTTTGTGAGCTGACGCCTTGATAAGAGGAGTTTCTCTTGGGTGTCTAGGTCTTCAGGGTTTAGATATAATTTCTTTTCCAGATCAGCTACAATAGATTCTAGATTTTGACGCATCTGCAGGGTACTATCTGCTATTATCCCTTCCGCATTCTTACGAGCAGCAGTAAAAGCTTCCAAGAGCACAAGTGCTTTTGATTCTTCCGCAAGAAGGAATGCCTTTTGGGCATAAAATGTGTCATATTGATATCGTATATGCAAATCATGCAAAATCCCTATAGCTTCCGATATAATCGATTTATAATTTGCTGTAAGTGAAGCTTTGGAAGATGTATGCTTGAGAGAATTCCTGATTGACTTAAGTTGGATACCGATGCTATCTATAATACTAAGGGCTCTTTGTTCTGCATCTGGATCGTCGAGAATTAATTTTTCGTGTGCAATTAGTTTCAGTCTTACCCCTTGAATGGATAAGATTGGCAAGAGGTCTAAATCACTAATCAAGATATCCTCAGATTGCTCTAAACTTTTACGGGCTTCATCAAAAAGTTGCTTATTAATTTGTATCTCCGCTAGATTTTCAAAGTCGCTGCTTATTCTGATTCTGTCGTTGAGGGCCTTGCTCTTTTCAATAGCCTTATGTATCGCATTTGTTGCTTTATCATAGTCTCCCAACTCATTATATGCTACAGCAATGTTAGTATAATTATCAGCAATTTCAGGTAGCCTCTGGTCCCCAAAAGTGAGATTGATTTCCAGAGATTGTCGGTAATATTCCAGTGCTTGCCTATGATCAGTAGTGAGATCATGAAATATGCCCATATTATTGTAAGCATTTGCTAATCCGATGTAATCTTCATCATATAATTCGTCAAATGAAGAGTACAAATCAATTGACTTTTGAGCATAATTATTCATTTGGATATGATCCTCCTGAAGTACATAGTTATCGTACATATACTCATAGAGCAATCCTAGCTCCCATGGCTCTTCCTGAAATTCTTGTTTATATAATCCCTCGGCTAAGATTAGGTAGTCCTTTGCTATACCAAAATCACCTAAACGAGTATACACATACCCCAACTCTGCATATGTCCGAGCTAGAAGTTTATCATCTTTAATTTCCTTTTTTAAATGCTGTGATAAGGACTGGTCATAAAAACTCCGAGCCAAGTAGAGTTGATCCAGATTTTGATAGCTATTAGCTATATTTCTTAATCCTTTGATAATATCCATATGACCAGAAGGGAAAAGAGTTTCTCGATAATTAATAGCCTTTTTCCAATAGGAGATAGCCTCTTCTTCCTGACCTAAATAATAGTAAGCCACTGCTTTTTTGTGAGTAGCCAAGGCATAGATAGAGTCAACAGTCTCTTCTCCATAAGATTGAAGTAAATTGTCAATTTCTTCTATAGACTGACGGTATTGTTCTTGGTCTTGTAAGCTTAGGATATTATTGATTATAATGGATCGATCCTGAGACCAAATACAAGAAGTGATCAATATTAAATAGATATTAACGCATAGTCGAATCATAAGGTGGGGAGTCTATGTACAATTGTTTTGTCTTTGACAAGTTATCATTTTCCATCTCAATATCATAAATGCCCTTAGGCAGATGATTTACATCAAGTATTTTCTCATACCAACCTTTTGAAAGAGTTTCTGAACTCCACGTCTCAATTAGGCCTTTACCATCATATATGTTCAGGGAGATCGGGTACTGCCCATCACTGTAAAATTGTACTTTCACCTTTCCCGCCTTCTTAGATCCTGACTTCAGGTACATACCCTCATCGGGATCCATGAAATGATTAAGCGCATCTGTAGCGGGATCACAATCCTCTATATCCGCCGTAAATACTGTACCAGATACAACTTCAAAACCAGCATTGAGATTGATATGATCGGCAGCATAGAATGATACATCGGCAGTATTCATGACCTGGGCATCAGATTGTATCCATGCATCCGATCTAAAAGTAGTATCTAACATCTGATCTTGATGTATGTACAAATCTACCTGATGACAGTCTCCTGCCTTCTGAAGAGCACAGGCTACGGCTTCCGCATGATCAAGTACTCCACCAGATACCATCTTATCGGACAGATGATTCACCTGTTCTGCAGTAGAAAGTATACAGTCTTTTATATCTGCAGCAGTAAGCATGGGATACATGCCTTTGATAATGGCTGCTGTACGACTCACCAGTGGTGCAGCCAATGAGGTGCCTGCTGAAATAGTCAATGTGTCTCCTTTTGATGGTGTCTGGACGAATCCTCTCGCCGCTATGTCCACATTGTTCTGTCCATAGCTGGCATAATTGGCCAGTTTCTTTTCCTCTGTGTCACCTTTGTACTCATAGGAGGTGACCACGATCATATTTTCTATGTCCAGATTAGCAGGATATTTGTTGATGCGGTCGTTATTCTTGCTTGTGTTGCCTGCAGATGTGACGATGAGTACATCATTGTCAGAGGCATACCTAATGGCTTTATTGAGGATGGCAGGAAACTCTGAAGCTTCAAAGCCCCAGCTGAGGTTGATAATATCGGCCCCATTATCTACAGCATAGTAGATGGCACATATGGCATCGAATACAGTTCCTTTACCATTCTCGTAGAACTTGAGATTCATGAGGTCCAGATCCACACCGGGGGCAAAGTCCCTAGTGATGATGCCATTGACTTTTGTACCGTGTCCGTCGATATCGCTTGGGGAGGCAATATCATTAGTGAAGTCATAACCATTGAGATCATCAATGTAGCAGTTGTCTGGGTCATTGACCTGCTGATTGGTCCATAGGGCATTCTCTATCCATGGATTATTAGGGTCGACACCTGTGTCAATAATGGCCAGCCTCACATTAGCCAGGCCTCCATCGACAGGCTGGTAGGTGATGTCAGGATAGATGAGTTCATCTCCCAAAAGTGATGATGGTGTCGCTGTGCCTATGGCGTATCTGTCTACTCCTGCCCTCTCATAGCGCTGTCCGAAGATGCCTTTGAGAGAACCGTCATTCGCACCATCTTCCCATGTGGCCATGAATATGGATTGGCCATTGGTGGCGGTGGATGGCTTTTCCTGCTGTGGGTCATCCAGGGCATTGATTTGAAATTCAGTGCCTACCTTATTGCCGCTGGCATCGAAGAGCTGCCCGAAGACTCCCTCGGCATAACCATCCTGCCCATAGCTGTCCCAGGCGATGAAAAAACTGCCGTCATCAAATCCAGAGATACTCGGATTTTCCTGGGCGTCTGTGGTATAAGTATTCACCAAGAATTCGTCAGCCAATGGAGTGCCTAAAGCATCAAACATACGTGCATATATGCCATAGTCTAACCCTGCACCCTCCTGCTCGTAGCTCTGCCAGACGACTGTAAAGCTCAAGTCGTTTTGAAGAATGATGTCTGCATTGTGCTGTATCCCTGAAGTAGTATTGTGCGCTACAAAGGGGGATAGAAGGCAGGTGCCATCGGCATCGTAGATTTCGACCTGTATTCCTCGCTTATTACCATCAAATCCTGTCCAGGCTATGGCAAACCGACCTGCATCATTCATGGAGATAGCAGGATAAGAAAAATTGGATAATGATGCCCCTATTCCTATTTCCTTCTTATTGATCAATACGGTACCTGCACTACTGTATTTTTTTATGTAAAGTTCAGATATAGTGTCAATTAACCCATGCCATACCATGATGTATTCACCACTGCTGTTGGTGGCGATATCCGGGAACACTCCTAAATCCGTATCCGATTTTATGGCTGCTGATGCAGGCACTCCATTCACATCATAGCGCCGATGGTAGATGTAGGTGTCGTTGTTGCCACTAACCTGATCCTGCCATGTCATAACAAATGACCCATTATCTGATTTGGCAACTTTGCTCTGTTTTTGTTTGGCATTCGGACTGCCAACCAGGAATTCCTGCGATATGGGATTACCGCTACTGTTATATAATCTCGCATAGTTGTGATCTCTTTGTTCATCTACCCAGGTAATTACAAAATCTCCATTAGCATCCATGTCTACATCGGACTCCACCTGGTTGCCGGCAGAATAGACATTTACCTGGAACTCCAGCGCTTCAAAAAGGTAATTATTATTAGTGGTATCCACATTGGCTCTTCTTACTGCCGATCGTCTCCTGACCTCGATTTCTGTTGGATTGGCAGCTCGCCACAACTGGAGGGGATTGCTGTTACACAGGCATTCGTCTTCCTTGGTCAGTCCATCACTGATAAATTCTGCTTCTCGCTGTGCAATTTCTGAAGGTGTAGCATCCTCATCATATTCCAGAATAAATGCATCTGCATCTCTTTCGCTCAGGATGGTAGGATTACCATTGATAAGATTATTTTGTTGATCGCAAATTTCCCAGTCATTCTTGTCCAGGGAGAGCTCGTGCGCCGTGAGATGTACCAGCGCTCCCGGCATGGTAGTAGTAGTATCATTGTCCCATACCCGGAGATAAATAAGCTCTCCTGGTGGATAATTTTCGAAGGTTATCGCATAAGGCAGGGAGTCCAGAACCCCGCAATGGGGAGCGGCGGGTACCACATTCTCACAGGTGCCTGTAAATGCCTCATAGGCCATGCTGGGGAGATTATGGTTCAGGTTCGCTCTTATCAGAACATTTCCTGTGGATGATATCTCTATTTGGTACCATGCATCCCGATTGGAATGTGTCGAGGATATACAGGAGGCATCAATGGCAGGAGATGAAGGACGCAGCTGTGTCAGATCCATCACGATGCCTTCGGTGGCACAGGCTTCAGAATGAATCTCGATACTCTCAGCCAAACCGCATGTTGAAGGTAGAACCAAATAACACTCAGCAAATTCAGATGGTCTTAGATCATAATTGGAACTAGCGAAGGCAGTTACGGAAGTTAGAGGAGATAAGGTCAATCCGCTGAGTGTCCAATTGCCAGATTCATCGGCTGTAGTGCTTCCCAGGTAATTTGATCCTTGGCATAGTTGATCTTCGCATTCTTCATTATTAGATGTATAGACCTCTATTAAACTCAATGGACTAGAAGATCCTTGTACCGAGGTATCATCTGCAAATTCAATAACAGGAGGGGACATCGACCCCTCTCTAAATAGTTGGATTATCCCTGTATTGCAGTTAAATAAATTTTGAGAGAATTTAGGAGGATAAAGGCTCCCACCATATTGGTAAATTGAATATAATGCCTTGTCATGAATGTTATTGAAAATATTTCTTCTAAACAAATTGTTTATAGAATTTAAATCATACACACCTTTTGTATAAAACCAATTGTCTTCTATTATTTGATTGCTACCAGATGTTGTTAGTAAAAAAGTTGATGTAGAATTTTCTACAAAAAAAGATATCCCCTTTATGGTCAAATCATTTCCTTGTGCTCCAATACTGTTACTTATGACAATTTTCCCATCCATAGGATTATTTCCAGGTTGAGATAATCCATTAATCACATCTCCATTATCTTCTATTATGTGTATCCTGCTACTTCCTTCAATAACATGAGGGCCTTCTCCTGGTATATTGAACTGTACTAAACTCGCTGTACCATCGTTATTTGCTTCATTCACCGCCTCTCTAAAACTGCAATGCTCACCATCACACATACCGTCATCCTCATCGTCCGTCGCGTTTACTATGTAGGTGATTTGGGCATTTGCCTCGTAAGGTATCAAGACACTCAATAATAATGCTGCTATGAAGAGCAGGGAGGGATATGGATGATTCATATAGAGTTAGCCTATCGGTACATATACTAATAAAAAATATTAAAATTGCGACAATATCAATGTGACTTAGGTCACACTAATCAATGATATCCATTTATTCTGTTACGATTCATAGCGAGATTTAGGGATCCTTACGACACAGAAAAATGCCTCAATAGAAATACTATTGAGGCGAATGCAGTAACTGCAAGTTTGATGAATCTTATTGGCTACTCTGACTACTGTTGCTGTGATTGGCCCTTGAAAAGAGGATGTCATCTTTTTCGTTTCTACTATTATGTAGATCCAAGGACATCTGGTAATGCTGTTTAGATAGATATAGTTGATCTATGTTGAGATATGATGTAGCAATGTTTCGATGTCCTTTGATAATATCAAGATGGTTAGGAGAGTATAGTGTTTGCCTAAGACTTAGGGCCTCTTTCCAAGAAGAAATGGCTTCTTCTTCAGAGTCTAAATAGTAGTTAGCAACTCCTTTTTTGTGAATAGCTAAAGCATATAAAGAATCAGGAGCTAAATTGGAATTATGATACGAGTCAAGGAGCTTATTAATACTGATAATGGACTCTTCAAAGTTTTCATTATCTATATATTGTATTATCTCGTTCCATTGAGATAATGGAGATTGGGATGATACAGTTAATCCTATAAGAATTGAGAATATGCTAACGCATAGACGGATCATCAATAATTTGATCTATGAACAATGGTTTAACCTGAGTCAAGTTATCGTTTTCTAATTCAATCTAAAAGGTAATAATGTAGATTCATGAAAAATACAATTATTGACATCTATAGAGAAATTATGATTGATTGGCGAGAAACCGTATTTGGATGATTACTTCTAGTGTATCTGGTAATCATATTACTGAGTGGATAGTAAAGGGATATTTTGTTAAATGTATAAATATTAATTTCAGCATTTTAGAATCGTATTGTTTAAGCATTTAGTAATTTTCAATGTATTCACATAGATGCGGTCTCGAAATTAGGATTTGCAATTGAGTAGCTATTTATTGGATATTCTTGTTACATGGATTCTTATAATAATTCAATTATAATATAACGCGACAATTTTTTTAGTAGTAATTGAAGTATTGGATTTAATCTTTAACGCATCTAATGGAAAATCCAATTGAATGATCCCAATAGTCATTGGCAAATGTTCTTATACTTCGGTAACTTAATTCTGATGCATAACTATCACCTCCATCTAAAACCTCAGTAGAACTCCACCAATTTCCTACAATTCCAATATTTCTCACATCATTTGCACCATTAAAATAGCCACCAGGAAGTCCTGAGAAACCACTCTCATTGGTAGCACCCTCATTTGGACTCTGCCAATGGTCGAGTCCTATTTCTTTCATTTTACCTCCAGCTATATCATCTCCACCTAAAAAATCAAATAGCTCATACCACTCTGTGAAGCTAGGTAAGTGCCATCCCGTAGGACAGACGCCCTGCACATCACTTGGATTATTATTACTCGAAGCAGCTCCATTCATAGCGCCATGCCAATTATAAAACCTACCATATGTTGCTGTATTCGAAGAGTCACTATAATTATAGAAGTACTTGCTTGCATCACCATTAGTCTCTAAACCTGTTCCGTCTATCAAGACTTCTCCATTAGAATATCGGGTTGTTTTTAAATTCTCTGCCATCCACCATTGTGATCCAATTTTTATAGTTTTATATATGTTCCCGTCTATATCCTGAATATTATTTGCTGTATCCACAATAGTTATAATTTGAAGGCATGTATCCATATTCCCAGATTCATCCGTAGCTGTCCATAGTATTTCATTGTCTCCTAACATTAATGGTCCATTTGTGTTACTCTGTATGTGGATATTCGCTGAGCAGTTGTCAGAGGCACTTGGGATAATCAATTCGGCAGTAGTTATAGGAAAGAGATTTATATCCGTATTAATTATTAGGTTTGAGAGACAATTTAGGACTGGATTTTCATTGTCAACTACAGTTACGATTTGAACACAAGTATCCGCATTGCCAGCTTCATCAATGGCCGTCCATTGGACGTAATTAGTCCCAACATTGAATGATGCGCTTGAGTTATTATAGATATTTATCTTAGTTGAGCAGTTATCGCTTGCTGAAGGGATTTCCAATTCTATCCCAGAAGCAGAACACAGACCATCTTCCGTATTTACAGAGATGTTTGGTGGACAAGCAATTATTGGAGCTATCAAGTCTGGTATTTCGCAACCTACAATAGAAGTACCGCAACTATCGATAATTGCGGAAAAGGTACTTCCCTTAACCACCTCAAATTTTTTATTAAGGTTGATATGATCTGCAGCGTAAAAAGAAACATCTGCAGTATCCCTTACTTGGGCATCAGACTGTATCCATAAGTCGGTTTTGTATGATGCATCGATACTTTGATCCTTGTTAATATAGAGGTCCACCACGTGACAATCACCTGCTTTTTCTAATGCACACGCTACAGCAGCAGCATGATCCAAGATTCCTCCTGAGGCCACCTTGTTGGATAGATGATTGACCTGCTCTGCAGTAGAAAGTATACAGTCTTTTACATCTGTTGCTGTAAGCATAGGGTAGAGGCCTCTTATGATGGCAGCTGTACGACTTACTAATGGAGCCGCTAAAGAAGTACCTGCAGATATAGTAAGTGTATCCCCTTTAGACGGGGTCTGTACAAATCCTCTTGCTGCGATATCTACATTGCTCTTTCCATAGCTGGCATAGTTGGCAAGCTTCTTTTCATTAGTAGAGCCTTTATACTCATATGATGTGACGACAATCATATTGTCTATGTCGAGATTAGCAGGGTATTTATTGATACGGTCGTTGTTCTTACTGGTGTTACCTGCAGAAGTTACAATGAGGACATCATTGTCAGATGCATACTTGAGGGCTTTATTGAGTATGGCAGGAAACTCGGAGGCTTCAAATCCCCAACTTAGATTGATGATATCAGCACCATTGTCTACAGCATAGTAGATACCACATATAGCGTCAAATACAGTACCCTTTCCATTCTCATAGAACTTGAGATTCATCAAGTCAAGGTCTACACCTGGAGCGAAGTCTCTGGTGATAATTCCATTAACTTTTGTGCCATGGCCATCTACATCATTGGGTGTGGCGCTGTCATTAGTGAAGTCATATCCATTGACATCGTCTATATAGCAATTCTCTCCATCATTGGCTTGTTCATTGGTCCATAGGGCATTCTGTATCCATGGGTTATTGGGATCTACGCCGGTGTCGATGATGGCCAGCCTCACATTGGCTAATCCTCCATTGATAGGTTGATAGGTTATGTCTGGGTATATCAATTCATCTCCTAATAAGGTAGATGGGGTGGCCGTACCTATAGCATATCTATTAGTCCCTGCTTTTTCATAGCGTTGACCAAATATTCCTTTGAGTGATCCATCATTGGCACCATCCTCCCAAGTCGCCATGAAGATGGAGTTACCATTAGTAGCTGTAGAGGGTTTTTCTTGCTGCGGATCATCAAGAGCATTAATCTGAAACTCTTTACCTAACTTATTTCCTGAGGGGTTAAATAGCTGACCAAAGATACCTTCGGCAAATCCATCCTGCCCATAGCTATCCCAAGCGATGAAAAAACTCTTATCATCAAATGCAGAGATAGATGGATTCTCTTGTGCATCCTCTGTATAAGTATTGACCAAGAATTCATTACCTAATGGACTTCCAGTGGCATCAAACATACGAGCATAGACACCATAGTCTAATCCTGCACCTTCTTGTCCAAAGCTCTGCCATACGACTATGTAGCTACCATCATTATGAAGGATGATGTCTGCATTTTTCTGTATACCTGAAGTAGTAGTATGTACTACGAACTCTGACTGTATACAAGTACCATCTGTATCATAGAGTTCTACATGGACACCAGATTGATCTCCATCTGACCCATTCCATGCTAAAGCGAATTGACCTGATGCATTCAGAGATATGGATGGTTCTGAGAAGGTGGAGATATATCCACCAACACTTATTTCTTTTTTGTCTAAAAGAACAGAACCTGAGGCACTATACTTTTTCACATAGATCTTAGATCCATCATTCGTCAAGCCTTGCCAAACAGTAATGTAGTCACCAGTAGCATTAATAGATATATCAGGAAATAATCCTTCTTGTGTGTCACTCTGGATAGCTGCTGATACAGGTACTCCGCTACTATTATATCGGCGATGATAGATATAGGAATTATTAGAACTATTGCTTTGGTCTTGCCATGTGATGACGAAAGAACCATTATCAGATTTGGCTACCTTACTTTGCGTCTGAGAAGCATTCGGACTACCTATCAAGAACTCTTGTGATACGGGGTTTCCGCTACTGTTAAAGAGTCTTGCATAGTTATGATCTCTCTGCTCATCTACCCACGTGATCAAGAAGTCTCCATCAGCATCCATCGCTACATCGGATTCTATTTGATTTCCTGCTGAAAACACATTGACTTGGAATTCTAATGCCTCAAACAAATAGTTATTATTAGTAGTATCCACTTTAGCTTTCCTGACAGCGGATCGTCTTTTGATCTCCACATCTGTGGCATTAGCAGCGCGCCAGAGTTGTAGCGGATTACTGTTGCAGAGGCATTCATCTTGCTTCGTGAGTCCTTCTGCTATGAAATCTGCTTCTCTTTGAGCTATATCAGCTATCGTAGCATCTGAGTCATATTCGAGTATAAAAGCATCTGCATCTTTTTCACTGAGTATAGTCGGGTTACCATTGATGAGATTGTTTTCCTGATCGCAAATCTCCCAATCGTCTTTGTTGAGAGGCAGTTCATGCGCAGTAATATGGATTAGATTACCAGGTGCCGAAGTAGTAGTATCATTATCCCATACTCTGAGATAGATCGTTTGTCCTGGAGGATAGTTCTCAAAGGTGATGGCATAAGGGAGGGAATCCAGAACCCCACAAGATGTATCAGCAGGTACTAATGCGCCACAGTCACCTGTAAATACCTCATAACCCATAACTGGCAACGTATGGTTAATGTTTGTGCGAACCATCACATTACCTGTAGCTGGTACAACCAAATAGTACCAAGCATCCTGATCCGAATGTGTGGCAGAAACACATGATGCCTCAATATCCGGAATAGATGGTCGGAGTTGTGTTAAGTCCATCACCACGCCAGCGGTAGCACAAGGTTGAGTATTTACCTCTACACGCTCAGCTAAATCACAGGAAGTAGGAAGTAATAAATAACACGCACAAAAGGCCGAAGAGCTTTGATCAGTATTGGAAGTGGCGAAGGCCGTTACAGATGTTAGACGAGATAAGCTCAGACCGCTGAGAGTCCAGTTTCCATTTTGGTCCGCCACTGTGGTTCCGAGATAGTTGGTCCCTTGGCAAGTCTGATCTTTGTATTCATCATTATTGGATGTGTATACCTCTACCAAACTAAATGGTTGAGAGATACCTTCTACAGTATTATGGTCGGCAAAGTGGATAAGTGGAGGAGCGATTCGCGCTCCTAAATTATTCTGAGCCCGAATGTTATGATGAAATAGATTTTGTGAGAAATTAGGAGAATCCTGATATGGTCTAGCCCTTTCTGAGCTTATTGCATAGCTTGGTGTATTTCTGAAAACATTTCTTCTGATTATACTGTTGGCCATTGGTCCTTCAATCCCCCACCCCTTAAACCAGTTGTCTTCTATGATATGGGATACACCACCTATGTTTAATATATAGGGTCTTGTATTCTCATAATCTGGTTCAGCAAAACTTATACCCCTTAAGGTCCAATTAGCTCCTCTGATACTCATGCGCAAATCAATGACTATTCTGCCGTTCATAGGGTTATTCCCTGGTTGAGATAGTCCATCAATAATGTCCCCATCAGTTGAGTTAAAAAGAAAAGGACCAATACCAGATACCTTAATAGCATGAAGGCCACTGCCAGGAATGTTGAATTCGATCAAGCTCTTAGTACCGTCATAATTAGACTGATTCACCGCCTCGCGAAAACTGCAATGCATCCCATCACAAACTCCATCATTTACATCATTTGTGGTGTTAACAGTATAGGTGTTTACAATAGGTATATTTTCACTAAAGTATATCCTGGTTTCTCCAGTGGATGTACATCCAACTGAATCTGTCACATGTGCGGTCAGGCGAAATTTACCAGCTTCATCACTACTTATTAGAATGGTATCGTTCATTCCTTCTTGGATGTTCAATTCACTAAGATTTCCTTGGCTATATGTTACTGCATATGGGGAATGGCCACCAAAGATCTCAGGGTAGAGTTTTAGGGTGTCGTTTAGTCCCAAATAGTCGGGGGGGGAAAAATGCTATGAGCATTGGGTTTAATTCGCACCTTATATCTTTTACTATAAGCTCCATATGACTTTGCGTATAGCAAGAGTCTGAATTCATCACTGTATACTGCAAAGTAATCTCTCCTTCAGCAAGGGAACTAAGACTGATACTATCCACCGAATTACTTATAATATTAACATGTTCA